>Ga0163144_10005612_pt1 | contig 27892 bp, 16 predicted proteins | sample OliLak19BULKMAT1_FD_123175 | JGI IMG/M metagenome (GOLD analysis project Ga0163144, IMG submission 123175) | Freshwater microbial mat bacterial communities from Lake Vanda, McMurdo Dry Valleys, Antarctica - Oligotrophic Lake LV.19.BULKMAT1 | ecosystem: Environmental > Aquatic > Freshwater >... | reverse complement strand
CGCGGAGCATTTGGGTGCGCTGATTGACCGCACCTCAGAATTCGCCAAGAAATGCCGCGCCGCCGTGGATGCCAGCGTCGAGCTGGGCGACAGCGGCACCTCTGATCTGTTCACCGCGCTCTCGCGGTCAGCCGACCAGCATCTTTGGTTTCTGGAAGCCCAAAGCGATCCGGCCTGAGCGCGACTGTCATGCACGCAGATGCGTGCCAGATCATCGCCACCACACTCAACAAGTGGCTGGATGAGCACGCAGAGGATGTTGCCGTCGCACACAGCGCCGGGCTCGATTCGACCGTATTGCTGCATGCATTGAGGCCGCTCTGTGCCGCGCGCGCGCGCCGGCTGCGCGCCTTGCACGTAAACCATGGCTTGCAGGCGCAAGCCGACGCGTGGCGTGCGCACAGCGAAGCTCAGGCAAGCGCACTGGAGGTCGTTTGGCTTGAATTGCGCGTGCGTGTGCAGCAGCACGGCCAAGGCCTTGAAGCTGCGGCGCGTGAGGCGCGCTATCAGGGGTTGCTTTCGGTTTTGCGTCCAGGTGAGTTCCTGCTGACGGCTCATCATCAGGAAGACCAAGCGGAAACGCTGATCGGTCAGCTGCTGCGCGGGTCCGGCATCGACGGCCTGCGTGCGATGCGGCACCAGCCCGAGCGCTGCATCGCACGTCCCTTGCTGGATCTGCCACGCGAGCTGTTGCGCAGTTACGCGCAGTTCCATCAGCTGAGCTGGGTTGATGATCCAAGCAACCAAGATCCAGTCTTGCAGCGCGGTTGGATTCGGCAAACGCTTTGGCCGGTGCTGAGCGCGCGTCTGCCTAAGCTGGGGCAAACCCTGGCCAATACGGCGGCGCACCTTGAACGCGACGCTAGCCTGCTGCAAATGCAGGCAAACCGCGCGCTGGCAAGCTGTCGCACGCTGGATGCGCGCGTGCTGCGCTTAGCGCCCGTGTTGGCGCTTCCGCAAGCGCTGCAGGCGCGCGTGCTCAAGCTGTGGCTGGCAGCTCACCACCTGTCCTGGCCTTCCGCGCTGCGCGCCCGCTTATTGCGCGAATGTGCCGCGCTGCGCCCTGAGGCAACGCCCTCGTGGCGCTATCAAGATTGGCAGCTGACACGCTTCCAGGATCAGCTGGGGCTGTCGCAGTGGCGCCCTGTGAGTGAATTAGAGCCGGCCAATCTCGAGTTGGCCAATTTCGAGCTGGCCAATTTCGAGCCGGCCAATTTCGAGTTGGCCTGGGATGGCGGCCGATTGCAGCTCCCTGAGGGGCTAGGCAGCCTTGAGCTAGTGCCGAGGGTGGCGGACTTTCAGGTCACGCTGCACAGCCGCCGAGGCGGGGAGCAACTGCGCATGCACGGGCGGAGCAAGACGTTACGCAAGCTTTGTCAGGAATGCGCCCTCGCGCCATGGCAGCGCGATCGCCTCATTCTGATCAGTGAACGCGGCAGCTGCATCGGGGTCGTGCACGTGGCTTTGGGGGAAATCCTGCAGGCACGTCTTGCTGCACATGGCGCGCGCCTTGTTTGGCGTCCCTGATCGACGTGCCTGATCGACGTGCCTAAGCAGCCGTTCGCGAGCCTGTTGCGCTGAGCCACGCGCATGCAGCTCGTTTGCAACCACAGCAATAGCGCCTGCAACCGATAGAACAACCCGTGCTTCTTGGGCTTGAGATGCTGTGCACCTGAGCTTCGTTCAGGCTAACCCAGAGGTCGCAATGCACAGGATATGGCTGGCGGCAATACTTGCCGGTTCGCTGCTGGTTTCTGCTGTACCAACGGATGCAGCCGCATCGACACCGACCTTCGAGCAATCGCTGGCGCAGGTGGAAAATCTGCTCAACCGGGATATCCCGGTGGCCCTCGCACAAACTCGAAGAATCCTTGCTGGCGCCAATGCCGCCAATGACGGTGTCTGGGTAGCCGAAGCCGAACGCGTGCTTGGCGTGGCATTGAACCTGTCCGGGCAAAACGAACAGGCGCTGATCCATCTCGATCGTGCAAGTGCCGCTTTCACCGCCCTCGGGATGCGCGAGAAGATTCCGCTGATCGCCCGCAACAAGGGCGTTTGCCTGCTTGATATGGGTCGCCACGAGGATGCGTTGCAGAGTTACTTTTTGGCCTTGGAAGGTTTCCAGGCGTTGGGAGCAACTCTGGAGATTGCCAAGACCCACGCCAACATCGCGAACGTTCATCTCGAAAACGATCAAGCTGAGGATGCCCTCAGGTACCAAAGGCTGGCACTGACGGCATTTGAGAAGGCCAAATGGCCGCTTGGGATTGCCGGCTCCGCGCTCAACCTTAGCGCCGCTTTGGTGCAGCGAGCGCAAGCACTCCCGCCGGAGTCCATCGAAGCCAAGGCGCTGACCGAGGAAGCAAGACAGCGTGCCCGGCAGGCGTTATCCATCTTCTCCGCCTTGGGAATAACCCGCGGCGTGATCAAGGCGCGCGGCAATCTGGCCACTTTGAGCCTGGATGCAGGGGATTTCGATGCCGCTCAGCGCGAGCTGCGCGTGGTTCGGCGGCTGGCAGTCAAGGCGGGAGATCCAATCGAGGAAGTGGCGGCATTGGAAAAGCTCACTCGAGTCGCGCTCATGAGGAGAGACTGGCAAGCGGCGCTTGGCTATGCGGAAACCGGCCTCAAGCTGGAATACCCATCGCTCAACCTGGGCGCCATTGAAACCTTTCATTCGGGCGCCTCAGAGGCGTTGGAGCAACTGGGCAAGCCTGACCTTGCGCTGCAGCACGAGCGCCGCGCAAGTGAAACCTCAAAGCAGATCATTGAGGGCGATATCCGTACCCAGGTCGCCAGCCTGACCAAACAATATGAGGACCGACAGAAGGATCGCGAGCTGGCTGTATTGCGACAAGATCAAGCGCTGGACCAAACCAAACTCAGCAAAGAGCGCTCGACACGTAATGGCGCCATCATTATCAGTGCGCTGACCCTTGGCATGTTGGCGGTGCTCTGGTCACGCTTCCGGCTGCGCGATCAATCCCGTCGCGAGCTGGAACAGGCTGCGGTCAGCGACCCATTGACCGGACTGCTGAATCGACGCGGCCTGCGCAACCTGATCGTGCGCGGAGACATGCTGCGGGAAGGCCATGCGTTGATCCTTTGCGATATCGATAACTTTAAACGCATCAATGATGTCTATGGGCACGATGTTGGGGATCTGGTGCTTCAACAATGCGCGCTCAATTTGCGCAATGCACTGCGTACCGGCGATTGCGCCGCGCGTTGGGGCGGTGAGGAATTCTTGCTTTTGGCCCACGTGCAAGGAGTCGGCGACGCGGCCCAGGTTGCGGAACGACTGCGCGCCAGCATTTCAGAAGCAACGCTTGCTGGCGTGCCGCGTGAGCTGAAAGTCAGCATTTCCCTGGGTGTGGCCAACAGCTTTCAGGGCGCGACGCTTGATGAATTGGTACATGCAGCCGATCAAGCCTTGTTGCAGGCCAAATCCGACGGCAAAAACCGGGTCGTGATGGCAAATCCGAAGATTCGCGCAGTAGCTGGCTCTGTTCTGCCGCAGCGCATGCTGCGCTCTGCCTAGCCGAGCGAATCAATCGCGTCCGCTGGGAATGCCAAATGCGCAGTCGGGAGCAGGAGTCGAAGGCTTCGAAGTGCTTGTTCGACCCCGCTTGGCCTGTTCGAGGGCTTTGTCGCGGTCCGCTCCGGCGCAGCCGAAGCGTCTTGAACAGGGCCATTCACCGCTCGCACTAGGCGCCTTCATCGCGCTGAACTTGGCGGACCCATGATTCAGCATTCCTAGCTTAACTTGCAGCACTGGTATGAAACAGGGCTGCTCATGCTCAGCGGAATCTCTGGAAACCTACTGCGCGTTCCGATTGCTGCTTTGCGCGGTGCTTGGAATCCTCAGGTACCCGCTTGTACCTTGCGGTTCCTGCGCGCGGTGCGCCCTGCACTCGAACCGCTCGCCACGGGCTCAAGCGGTTCCCTCAGGGCGATGCTTGTTTTCTGGTGGTGCGTTTCCACGAGCGCGTTTGGGCAGTTTTCCCCTGAGGAAGGCGTTCCCTTGCTCAACGCATACGACCTAGTCGAGGTGGGGCCGCATGGGCAAGCTTGGCAGGTCGAGCAGTTGCCCAACGGCGTCCTGGCATTTGCCAACCACACCGGCGTTTTGTTCTTCGACGGCGAGCGCTTCACAGCCGCGCCTGTACTTGGCACTACATATAGCTTTGGCCTCGCGCCCGACGGCAGGATTCTGGTCGGCACCGGACGCACGCTTGGCTACCTTGAGGCAGACGCTGCCGGTGAGTGGCGTCATCATGCATTCGAGTTGCCGGCCAATAGCGCCGAATACGGTGAGATTGGCCGCGCCGTCTGGGCCTTTGGGCGGGCATTTTATCTGTCCCGACGCACCCTGTTCAGCCACCACCCAGACGAAGGCTGGCGTACCTATCGCACGCACACTGGCTACTCGGAGCTGCGCTGGCGTGACCCGATTTTGATGCTGTTTGAGATCGGCAAAGGTTGGCAGCAGTTTGACCCGGCGAGCGACAGCTTTGTCCCGCATCCAGTGCCATTCCCCGCGCAGCGGGTGCTGGCAACAAGCAATGCCATCGGTGAACCTTGGTATGCCAGCGACGAGAAAAGCCTCTATCGCCTGAGTGAAGGCCGCTGGAGCGTGTTCAACGTCAGCAACCAGCGCGAACTCTACACCGACCGCGTCGAGACGATCGAACGCCTGCGCAGTGGCGATCTGGTGGTGGGCACCCGCTTCGGTGGCCTGTACCAATATCGCCCGGATGGTCAGCTAACTCGCCGCATCGCGCCCGAGTTACTCCCGGGCACGCGTATTACCAGCTTTGCGGTCGATGCCGAAGGGGCGCTTTGGATGACCCAGGACGGAGGCGTGGCGCGCGTAGAACCCGACAATCGTCTGACCCGGTTCGGACGCGCCCAGGGAGCGCGGCAGATCGAGCGCATCAAGCGCATCGACGGGCAGCTGTACGCGGCCACCCGGCAAGGGCTCAAGCGACTGCAGGCAAGCAGCGAACCCGGCACGCCGGCCACATTCGTTGACCATCGGATCGCACGGCGCAGCACTTGGTCGCTGCTCAGCACAGAACACGGCATGCTGGTTGGCGTCGGTGATGGCCTGGCGCTGTTGCCCAACGCACCGCTCACCGAGCCAGTGCAGGTTTTTGCCGGCGCGTACACGCCAGGCCTCACCACGGCGGATGGGTGGATCTATGCCGCGAGCGGCAATGAGCTATTGCGCCTGCGCTGGGATGGCTCGGCATTTCGTGTCGATCCAGAACGCGTTGCGCTGGCGCCCGTGTTTGATCTCACCTGGCAAAAGGAATCGCTTTGGTTGAGTATCAATGGTGGCGGTGTATACCGGATCGACCAGCTTTCCGACTGGCCCGAGCCTCGGCTGCTGCGGATTGGTCCTGAACAGGGGCTCAGCAACGGTTGGACCACGTTCTCCGAAGGACAAAGTGAGTTTCTGACCTTCGCCGAAGGAAATCCCTTGATCTGGGATGGGCAGCGCTTCATTCCGAGCCGCAAGTTCAGCCAAGGCTACTCGCTGGATCGTTGGGTGGAAATCAGTCCGGAACTGGCCTGGGCCAGCAATGCCCCGGGAAGGCTCGATCTACTTGGTAAGGACAAGTCGGGCGTCTATCGGACGATCCAGCAGCCGCTGGCGCGCTACCAGCACCCAACGCGACATATGCACCGTGACTCCGACGGCACACTGTGGCTGGCTGACGAAACCGGCGTGCTGCGCATGTCGGAACCGCCACAGGCAGAACCGATGCGCGCGGCTCCTTTGATTCGCTCGGTGGAATCAAATGCAGGACAGATGCTGCGCGCAGGCGCAGGTACCGAGCGCACGCTCACCTCACTCGTTGTTACCGCCGATCAAAGGGCGCTGTCGCTGCGCACAGCCCTGCCCAGTTTCAATCAGGAGCGCGCAGCAAGCTGGCGCTTCAGCAAGGACCAGAGTAATTGGCGCGAATTTGACCCCTCGTCACTGCGGCTGGAGCTTGCAGCCGGAGTCAATCAGTTCTGGATTCAAGCTTTCGACGGCATGGGCCGCCCAAGTCCAATGACGCAATTGCAGGTTCAGGTCGCGCCCTACTGGCACGAGACTTTGCTTGCGCGCGTCGCAGCGGTGTCCTTCGCCTTGAGCACCCTGTGGTTCACCGCGGGCTGGAGCGCGCGCCGACGAACACGTCGCCTTGAACTGGAGCGGATTCGGCTTGAACAACTGATTGTCGAACGAACCTCCGATGTTCGTCGCCAAGCGGCTGAAATTCACGCCCTTTCCGAGGCCAGAACTCGCTTCTTTGGCAATGTCAGCCATGAGTTCCGAACCCCGCTGACGCTGGTGTTGAGCCCGCTCAGCGACGCACTCGATAATCGTTTCGGAACCCTTGGCGACGCTCTTCGGAACGCGCTGAGCACCGCGCAGGCGAGCGCGCGCCGCCTTCTCGGCTTGATCGGCGAGCTACTCGATCTCAATCGCTTGAGCATCGGCAGCTTTGCGCTGCACGTGGCGGAACATGATTTGACCGAGCAGCTGCGTGGCGAGCTACAAACGTTTAAGTCACTCGCCGCATCGCGTCAGATTGACCTTGCCGGCGAAGGCCTGGGTGATCCCCTACTGCTTTGGTACGACGCCGATCAGTTGGAACGCATGCTCAGCAATCTGCTCGGAAATGCGCTCAAGTTCACGCCGCGCGGAGGCCGCGTGCGGCTGCGCCTGGTATCCGGCGCCGATGAAGTGGGCATTCAAGTCGAAGACAATGGCCCGGGCATTGAAGTTGCCGAACAGGCAAAGATTTTCGATCGCTATTTTCAGGGACAACACGCATCGCCCCCGGATGCGCCTGGAGCTGGCGTTGGCCTAGCGCTAGTCAGCGAACTGATTGCACTGCATTCCGGACGGGTTGAGGTACTGAGCGACCCCGGCGCGGGAAGCTGTTTCGTGCTTTGGCTGCGGCGCGGCCATGCACACTTCAAGCCTGAAGCCTTCAGCAAGCCCGAGCTGCCCAAAATCATCGTGAACACCTCCGCCGCCGCACCCTTAACCGAGGTCCAAGCCATGCCGTCATCCGCAACTGGCGACGGGCGGCCAACCTTATTGGTGGTGGACGACCATATTGAGCTGCGCCGCTATCTGGCGAATCGACTTGGTGATGCATTTCAGATCATCACTGCCGATGACGGTGACCAAGCCCTCGCGAAAATCAGCGAACGCCAACCGGACGTGGTGGTAAGCGACGTCATGATGGCTGGCATGGACGGTCTCAGCCTGGCGCGCGCACTGCGGCGCAACCCAGATACGGCCGGCGTGCCTCTGCTCCTGCTCTCTGCGCGCGCGCAAAAGCGCGACATCGTTTCGGGTCTGGAAGCGGGCGCGGACGACTATCTGACCAAGCCATTTGACACCAGTGAACTGATCGCGCGGATCGAAGCACAGCTGCATCTGCGTCGTCGACTGCGCACCCAGTTGGCCGCGGAGCGCAGCGACACGGGCGCAACTTTGAACTCTGCTGAGGCATTCCCAGCCGCGCCGGCTGCGGCCAAAGACTCGGAGCAAAACGGGCCGCGACTGCATGAGCGCTTTGCGAATCGTCTCCACGCAACGCTGGACGCACACGTCTCGGATCCAGCCTTTGGCGTCAGCGAACTCGCCGCGGCGATGCACATGGACCGAGCAACGCTGTTCCGACGGATCAGGAGCGCATTCAAGACCACGCCGAGTGATGTACTTAGGGATCACCGACTACGGCGCGCGGAAATACTATTGCGCGACAAGCGGGGCAACGTGTCCGAAGTTGCTTACGCCGTCGGGTACGAAAACCTCTCGCATTTCTCGCAGGCATTTCGCCGTCGCTATGGAGTTGCTCCGTCGTCTCTGTTGGGCTAAGCATTCCGCCGCCTAGATCCACGGACGGACCGGGACTGACTGAACCGGCGTTGACCAAGCATTGACAAAATCGGGCTGACGGGGCCGAAAACGGCGATTTCACGAAACCTTTAACCCGTCGTTAACCAACCGGGCCATATAGAGGAAGGCGTGCTCAGGATGCGGCTCGAAGTCGGCTCGAACCACTGCACTTGTGCAAAAAATAGCAATTGTGCGTCACTTAACGAATCTGGTGGTGACGCGCTTGACGGGACGTGTGCAAAACGGAACACTTCCCGGCGACAGATTCACCAACAAGGAATACTCCATATGCGTATCAAATCACGCTGCTCTGTTTTGGCTGGACTTGCGTTTTGCGCACTAAGCGCATTCGCACAGCAACCCGAACTGGTCATCGACAACAATGCAATCTTCCAGTTTGAAAGCAACGCCACGGACTGGATGACGCTCGACGCCAACGGCCGCGTGACGATCAATTCAACCGGCGCGGGCGGGGTCCCGGTGCAACCGCTGTCCTGCAGTCGCGGCTCGGTCACTTCGCCGTCGGCGTCCTTGGGTGGCGTACCGGTCACCACGGTGACCTCGGGACAGAGCTTCACGCTTACCTGGAACTCAGCCAATACACAAACCGGAAACAGCACGCCGTGCACCCGCTCGGGCACCAACGGCACCGGCTGGGCCAACGGTGGGCCAGTGACCGGTCAGCCTGGCGTGAACGCCTCAGGCATTCAAGTCACCATTCCCAGCACTGCGACGGACGGACAGACGTTCAATTTCACAATGCAGTGCGTCGGCAATGGCGGCACCAGCGGGCAAGATACCCGTACCGTGACGGTATTGAACGGGCCAAGCTGCCCGGCCAATAACGTGCATGGATTGCAGGTCATTAGTCCATCGACCTGGCCCGGCAACTTTAGATCGCCATCGGGAATCGGTCCGGGCGCCTCCATACCGATGAGTTCCAACCAGTGCCTCGCAATGGCATTCAACAGCGGTCAGTTCGGCACGCCACCGCGATGGACGGGAGGACGGATCGAATTCTTCACGCAAACCGGAGCTCTCGGTACGTTCTCGCTTTCTTACAGTCGATGCCCTTGCGACTTCCGCCCGGCGCTGAACGACAACAACCAGCAATGCCGAACCTTCTCTGCCGCGTCCAAACTTGTGCTTGGCTGGAAGCTCATAGCCTCTCCGGGAGCACCTACTAACGGTCAGTGCGGGTTATTGACCAATACAGATTACTTTGTAAACGTGGCCTATGGGCCCGGCACCGAACCGAGTAACCCGCTCGGCCAGTGCTTCTCGGGCACATGTCCAGTGTTTGGTTCGAGCATCTGCGGTGAAAACTGCCAGTAAACGCTCGCTGATGGGCAAGACCAAAGGGCCGGGGTAACCCGGCCCTTTTTTTACAACCTAGCTCGGTGGTCGGTATGGTTTGCAAAACGACTCGTTTTTTGGCGCGTCAGGCCATACTCGCCTTCAGCAGACGCAAGCCTTGCGCCAGGCTGATTTTGGGGTCGTATCCCAGATCACGGCGTGCGGCGCTGAGGTCATACCAGTGTGCGGTCGCTAGGTGCTCGGCCAAAAAGCGGGTCATGATCGGCTCACCGGAGAGCGCAAACGCCCGATACACCCACTCCAGAACAGCGCCAACGCCGTATGCAACTGGAAACGCAATGCGCCGATTGACCGGCGGCAGTCCTACGCAATCCAGCAACGCATTGACCATCTCGTCGAGCTTGATCGGCTCGCCCTGGGCAATGAAGTACGCCTTGCCGGCACAGCTTGCGCCGGGTGCCAGCCGGTCCAGCGCCAGCAGATGTGCGTCTGCGGCGTTTTCGACGTAAACGGTGTCGATCAATTTGCTCGCGCCAACGAAGCGCAAGCGCCCGGCACGCGCGCGCGCCTCCATGCGCGGCAGCAGATGCTGATCGCCCGGGCCCCAAATCAAATGCGGTCGCAGCGCGACGGTGCTCAATGAGCGCTGGTTTGCCGCCAGCACCAAGCGTTCTGCCTGGGCCTTGGTGCGCGGGTACGCGGCCAGGAATCGTGTCGCGTACGGAATGCTTTCATCCACGCCTTCCAAATCGTGCCCCTGGTGCACCACGCTCGGCGTCGAGGTATGCACAAGCTTTGCAATCCCAAGCCTGAGGCAGGCCGCCAGCACGTGCTGGGTGCCCCTGACGTTAATCGCTTGATATTCCGCCTCGCTGCCCCAGTGACCCGCTTTCGCGGCGGTATGAATAATCGCGTCGCAGCCTTTGGCCGCATGCTCGACGACCTGGGCGTCGGCAATGTCGCCGCGCACGCATTCCCCGCCCAAGGCGCGCAACGCGGGCGCGTCGCTGCGCTGCAGACCGACCACCTGATCGCCCCGGGCCAAGAGCTGTCGCGCGATGCAGTGCCCAAGAAAACCGCTGGCGCCGGTGACCAGAACGCGCATCAGCCGTACCTTAGCTTCATGGTCAGGATGGTTCCCGAAAGCCCCAGCGTCACGATGTTCGCGATGATGATCGGCCACTTCATGATCAAAATGCCGTAGATCAGCCAGAGCACGATGCCAAATGTGAAGACCAAATACATCGGTAGCGAAATGCTCCGGGTATCGCGCGTGCGCATGGTGTGCAGCATCTGCGGGATAAAGGCGATCGTGGTGCAAAGCGCCGCCAGCGCGCCAATCCATTCAGTCATAGCCGCTCCTTTGCGGATGTTCGGGCAAGTTTTTCAGGCAGGTTTTCAGGCAAGTTTCGCCGAACTTGGCTTGCATTACTTAAGCTAGATCCAAGCAAACGATTGCAGCCACTGCCAGATCTCGCGCAGCAAGGCCGTGTATGCCACTGCAACCACGGCCAGCGCCAGTATCGAAGCCAGCCAGCCCAGCACCAGCATGCATCCGTCGCGCTCCACCAGCGCAAGCGCGATCAGCACGATGGGCGCCGCAAGCACGTAGTTGGTGAGCGGAATCGGCAGCGCCAACGCCAAACCGAGTATGACCAGCAAAAAGCCGCAAAAAATCCAGCCGCCCAAGCGCCAAACCTGGGGCCAACACGGACGACAAAGCCGTTCCAGCCAAGTCAAGCATGGCGCAACTAGATCCAGACCGCGCACCAGCTGCGCGCGCTCCAGCGTGCGCTCCGAAAGCCGTCTTGGCAACCACGGCTGGGTATAACCAAGCAGCATTTGCGCCCCAGCCCACATCACCAAAGGACCGCTGATAGCGGCCAATCCCGGAACGATGCAGGGGATACAGCCGATGATGAGAAACAAGCCATAGGCGCGCGCACCCATGGTGCCCACCAAAGCACCGAGCGGGACCTTGGCATCGGCTGAGTTTGCGATCAGCTGCCGAAGCAGCGCCGAAGTACCCAGCTCGGGAGTTTGCAAGCTCAGCGACACGATCCGCTCCTATCGCGTTGCGCTGTGCTCACGTCAGGCGTGAAACCAGCAGCTTGTCGATGCGTGCGCCATCCATGTCGATCACCTCAATCCGCAAGCCGCGCCATTCGACCGACTCGCCGACCTGCGGCACACGCCCGAGCTGGGCCATCACCAAACCGGCGAGCGAGTTGTAATCGCGCTCATCGGCAATCGGGAGATCCGTTAGGTCCAAGGATTCCGCCAAATCCTCGATGGACAGCGCGCCATCGATCAGATAGCTGCCATCGGGGCGGCGGAACACCGGTGGGTCCTCACCATCAACCACTTGTCCACTCTGCCCGACGGCCGCGGCAAGCACGTCATTGAGCGTGACCAAGCCGCGCAAATCGCCGTATTCGTCCACCACGAAGGCCAGATAAACCTCGGCATCGCGAAATTTCTCCAGCAAATCCATCGCCTTCATGGATTCCAGCACAAACATGGGCTTGGCGAGCTTACGGAACAAGTTCACGTTCGGCAGCCGGCGCCCCACGTAGCGAAGCAGGGATTTGAGTTCCAGCACGCCCGCCACATCGCTATCGCTGCCGCGCATCACCGGGTAGCGTGAGTACGAGTGCTCACGCATAATGCTCACGCACTGTTCCTGCGTCGCACTGGCATCCAGCCACACGATCCGATTGCGCGGGGTCATCAGGCTTTCCGCTGATCTATCCCCGAAGCGCAATACGCGACTGACCATGCTGCGCTCAACTTCGTCGATCACGCCCTGCTCGTGGCTTTCTGCCACCAGCATGTGCAGTTCTTCTTCCGACACCTTGTTGTGGTTGTTTCCCGTCACACCAAGCAGGCGCAAAACCGTGTGCGTGATCCAGGACAACAGGGTGACCGCAGGTGACGCCAGTTTTGCGATCAGCCACATCGGACGCGACACCGCGGCCGCAATGCGTTCGGGCGCAACCAAGGCAAGCCGCTTCGGGACCAGTTCTCCGAAGATGATCGACACGAAGGTGATCAGCAGAACCCCGGCAGCCACGCCGAGCGGTTTGGCGATATGCGCCAGTAATTCAATTTCGCGGAAGTAGGTCGCAAACAAGACCCCGAGCGCAGCACCGGAAAACATACCGGTAAGCACGCCGACAAGCGTGATGCCAATCTGCACCACGGACAACACGCGCTCTGGATGCTCCGCAAGCTGCAAGGCCAGAGCGGCGCCCGGCGACTCTTTGGCCATCTGCTTGAGCCGCATCTTGCGCGAGGTCACGATGGCCATCTCGGCAAGCGCGAAAAAGCCGTTGATCATGATCAACACGGCGAGGATGACGAGTTCTATGCCCATATCAATTCGTTTGCGGGCACAAACCGCGTTTGCCCGTAGTGCCGGGACGACAGCCCGGGGCAGGCCTGATGCGTTCAATCATGGATAAAGCCGTCAACAACCAGTCATTAAAATAAATGTCCAAAATATCGCCGCGGGCCAACGACCGCGGGCCAACGACCGCGGGCCAACGACCGCGGGCCAATGGCAAGGCGCCAACCGTAAACGGCCGATCGCAATCGACCACTAGCCACCGTTCGGGTCACCACTATACATGGCGACCATGGCACAGTTCCCAGCGCTTTCTAGCGGTTTGCTGGAGGTTCCCCAGCGCAAACGCGGTCCAAGCGGGCAGCACACCGGCTACCGCACAGCGCATTAATCGGCCACTCGTTGTCCGGAAACTCTGATCCAGTCATCGCGTCGGGTCACGGTGAGCCCGCTGAACTGGGCTTTGTAGGCAGCGATGAACTCGTCAGCTTGCTCGGCCAGCATGCCCGAAAACACGGCCAGTCCACCGGGACGAACTGCCGCACTGAGCTGCGCACGCAGCGCAAGCAGCGGGTTCAGCAGGATATTGGACAACAGCACATCCGCTGCCGCAGGCCTTGGGTCACGATCGGAAAGCACGTGCACTTGGCCCGCTACGCCGTTGCGCTGGGCATTCTCGCGAGTCGCCAAGAGCGCTTGCGGATCATTGTCGATACACCACCCCGCGCGCGCGCCAAGCTTTAGCGCGGCGATCGCCAAGATGCCTGTGCCGCAGCCGAAGTCGAGTACGGTCTTGGCCTGCAGGTCGACGCCGTCAAGCCATTCCAGGCACAGCGCCGTGGTTGGATGGGTGCCGGTACCAAAGGCCATGCCGGGCTCCAGCCGGACCACGACGCGTTCGGGATCATTGGGCGGCTGCTCGGTCCAAGGATAAATCCACAGGCGCCGACCAAATTGCATTGGCCGGTAGTGATCCATCCACGCACGCGTCCAATCGCGGTCGTCCAAGATCGCGAAGCGGGCGCTGTGGAATACCTCAGGCGGGACCGCAGGCTCCAGTTCGGCCAACAGATCACCGCGATCGAGATCCGCCTGAAACAAGGCCGCAAGATGCACCTGTGGCCAGATGGGTGTTTCGCCGATGCCTGGCTCAAGAATCGGCGTGTCTTCGGCATCCATCAGGGTAATTGCATCCGAACCGAGCGCCTCGAGCGCCGCCTCGACGGCTGGCTGTTGATCGCCACGCAGGCGCAGGTGCAATTCCAGAAACGGCATCAGGGCAGTTCCACGCGCGCCGCCGGTACGAAATCAGGCCCGCGATGCTCTGCGACCACGGTGGTGTAAATGCCCCCGCGAACGTTCCATTCCGCGCTCAGGCGCATGAATTTCGGCTCCGTGGCGCGCACCAGATCGTCCAGCACATCGTTGGTCAGCTTCTCATGGAAGCCGCCTTCCTCGCGAAAGCTCCACATGTAGAGCTTGAGCGACTTCAGTTCGACGCAGCGCGGGCCGGGCACGTATTCAAGCAGGAACGTGGCAAAGTCCGGCTGCCCGGTTTTTGGGCAAAGACACGTGAACTCGGGGATTTTCATGCGAATGGTATAGTCGCGCCCCATTTCGGGGTTCGGAAAGGTCTCAAGCGTCTTGCTTGGCACCGTCGTACTGGCGTTCTTGGTCATCTGACCCTGTCCCCATCGTTGTTTCAAGAAGGCGCCGGAAGCTAGTGGCCGCGCCGCGTTTAGTCAATCCATCATGCGTCTCGCCTCGATCAAACTTGCCGGGTTCAAGTCCTTTGTCGACCCCGCGACTCTGACTCTGCCCACCAACTTGACCGGCGTGGTCGGGCCGAATGGCTGTGGCAAAAGCAACATCATCGACGCCATCCGCTGGGTTATGGGTGAATCTGCAGCCTCGCGTTTGCGCGGCGACGCCATGACCGATGTGATCTTCAACGGCTCCTCCGAGCGCAAACCGGTCGGCCAGGCCAGCGTCGAGCTGATTTTCGACAATTCCGAGCAGAGCATCATCGGTGAGTATGCGGCGTACAGCGAAATCTCGGTGCGGCGCCTGGTCACCCGTGATAGCCAATCGCAGTACTTCCTTAATCACCAGCGCTGTCGGCGGCGCGACATTACGGACTTGTTCCTCGGCACCGGTCTGGGCGCACGCTCTTACTCGATCATCGAGCAAGGCATGATCTCTCAGATCGTTGAATCCGCACCGGAAGATCTGCGCGTGCACTTGGAGGAAGCCGCCGGCATTTCCAAGTACAAAGACCGTCGCAAAGAGACCGAGTCCAGGATGCGCGCCACGCGCGAAAACCTAGAGCGCCTGAACGATGTGCGCGAGGAGGTGGAAAAGCAGCTGGAGCACCTGGAGCGGCAGGCCAAGCAGGCCGAGCGCTATAGCGAGCTAAAGGGCGAGCAGCGACGCAAAGATGGCGAGCTGAAGAGCCTGCAGTGGCGTCGACTTGACCGCGAGCGCAACGCGCACGAAGAAAGCCTGCGCCAATCGGAGCTGGAGCTTGAGCAGCTTGCAACGCAGGCAACCGAGCTGATCGCCCTAAGCGAAACGCTGCGCAGCCAGCACTACGAACTGGGCGAACATTTTGCCGAACGTCAGCAGCAGGCGTTCTCGGTCAGCGCCGAGATTGCGCGCATTGAACAGGATTTGCGCTACCGGCACGAGACTTTGGCGCGCCTGAATGACGAGCTGGCGCAGAGCAGGGGACAGATCGCGCAGCTGGGCGATCAGCACGGTTTTGACCATGAGCAGCTGGAATTCCTCAGCCAGCAGCTCGCACTTGACCAGCCACGCCACGAAGCCCTGATCGAGGCCATGGCGCAGGCGCAGCAAACGCTGGAGCAGGCCGAGCTGCATTGGCAACAGGCGCAACGCAAGCTGAGCGAACAGAACGAAGCCGCGGCCAAGGCAGCGCGCGCCGCCGATGTCGAACGCACGCGCATTGACCTTACCGAGCGCCAGATCATCGATGCGCTGGCGCGGCAAGATGGCCTACTGGCGGAGTCGGGGCAGATCGACACCGGAACGCTGAGCGAGCAATTTCAGGAGCTTGAAATGCGCTTGGCGCAGGCCCAGAGCGATCTTGCGCAAGCCAATGAGCTACTGGATCAATTCAAGCAGTCGCAGATCGAGCTGGAGCAAGTCGGCAGCGCGATCGAACAGCGCAAGCTGCACAGCGAACGCGAGATCAGCAGCGGTCGCGCGCGCCTAAGCTCGCTTGAGGCGCTGCAGCACGCTGCGCTTGGGCAGGACAAAACGGTGCTCAACAGCTGGCTGCGTGAGCGCGGCCTGCATGAACAGCAGCGCCTCGGTCAGGTGCTGGTGGTGGACGAAGGCTTCGAGGGGCTGGTGGAGCGGGTGCTTGACGAGCTGCTGGAAACGCTGCTGGTCGCGCAGAGCGAAGCGCTGTGCGACAGCGCGCAGCGGCCGCCGCTGCCGCTCAATGCGGCCGACTACCGCACGCCGGTGCGAGGTCCGGTTGGAACTCTGGCCGAGAAGGTCTATGGACCGCGCGCAGTACTGGATTGGCTCAAGGGCATCCGGCTCGCCGCCGATATCGACGCTGCCCTGAGCTTGCGCGATTCGCTGCTGTCCGGGGAGTCCTGGCTGTGTCCGGATGGCACCTGGCTTGGACTCGATTGGCTGCGGCTGCCGGGTCGCCAGCGCGCGCACGATGGCGTGCTGGCGCGCACGCGCGAGATCGAAGCTCAGCACCTGCAACTGGAGGCGGCCGAGAATGCGCTGGCGCGGGTCAAGCAAGAAGTGGAACAGCACGCGCTGAAGCGCCAGTACCAGCTGCGCGAGCGCGATGAAGTGCAAAACCTTGCCTATGCGCAGCACCGCAAAGTGAGTGAACTGGCCGGGCAAACCCACGCCATGCGCGGCAAGCTGGAAGGCGCCAAAACGCGCAGCGAGCGCATTCGCGTCGAGCTGGCCCAGATCGAGCTGCGCATGCGCGAACAGCATGATTTGGTGCGCCAGGCGCGTGCGCACGTGGCACAGTCGCTGGATCAGCTGGAAAGCATTGATGGCCTGCGTGGCGAGTCCGAACAGGAGCTAGCGCGCTGGAAAGCTCAGGTCGAACAAGGCCGCGCGCGCGCGCGCGAGGCGCAAGCACAAGCGCACCAGCTCGCCTTGAGCCTGGAGCAGCGGCGCACGGCGCGCAGCTCGCTGAGCGCCGCGATCCAGCGCATCAGCCAGCAACAGCAGCAGCTCAGCCAGCGACTGGCAAGCCTGGAGCAGCGCAAGCTCGATACCCAGACCCCGATCACGCCGCTCAAGGCCGAGCTACAGCTCAATCTTGACCAAAAAGTGCTCAAGGAACGCGAGCTCAATGAGGCGCGGCGCGCGCTCGACGAATGTGCCCAGAAACTGATGAAGCTGGATGCCGAACGCGCGCGCGGCGAGCAGGCGGAAAACCGGCTGCGCGAAAAGCGCACGCAGGAGCAGCTGGCGGCACAGGGCTTGGCGATCCGTGCCGAAACCCTGGCGCAGCAAATCGTGGCGCTGGAATGTGCGCTGGCCGAAGTGCTCGCGCAACTGGATGCTAGCGGCCAGGGCGAGGGGCAAGACCTGAGCGCGCGGCAACAGGAGCTGGTGGAGCTGGAAGCCAAAATCAAGCGCCTGGAGCCGGTCAATCTGGCGGCCATCAAGGAGCTCGACGAGACCCGGCAGCGCAAGGCCTATCAGGACGCGCAAATGGCGGACTTGAATCAAGCACTGGAAATTCTGGACGCAGCGATCCGCAAGATTGACCGAGAAACGCGCTCGCGCTTCAAAGACACCTTTGATCAGGTCAACGAAGGCATCAAGGAGCTGTTCCCCAAGCTGTTCGGCGGCGGTCACGCGGCTTTGGAGCTCACCGGTGACGACCTGCTGACCACGGGCGTGAACATCATCGCGCGCCCGCCCGGAAAGCGCCCGTCTTCGATCGCCTTGCTCTCGGGCGGCGAAAAGGCGCTTACCGCAGTGGCCTTGGTGTTCGCGATTTTCCGACTGAATCCAGCGCCATTTTGCCTGCTTGACGAAGTGGACGCTCCGCTCGACGAGGCCAATGTGGGCCGCTTCTGCAGCATGGTGCGCGAGATGAGCCAAAGCGTGCAGTTTTTGTTTGTGACCCACAACAAGCTCACCATGGAAATGGCCCAGCAGCTGGCCGGCGTGACCATGCGCGAGGCCGGCGTATCGCGCTTGGTAAGCGTGGATCTGGCCGAAGCGGCGAAATTGGTCACCTGATGTCGTTGTCCCGCATGGCATTGGCGCTGCCGCTACCCACGGCGAACGAAAAGTTGCGCCGCTGGCGCACGCCTATCGGCTCCGCATTTGCACTCAGTGTCGCGGCCACTGCGCAAGCAAGCGCGCAGCCGGTGCTGCTGGTGACCAAAGACAGTTTTGAAGCGCACCAGTTTGAAGAGGATCTGCGCTCGCTGCTGCCCGCAGATTTGCCCGTCTTGCCGCTGCCCGATTGGGAAACGCTGCCCTACGAGATGTTCTCGCCGCATCCGGAGCTGGTGGCGCAGCGCATCCAGACCCTGATCCGCCTGCCCCATTTACAGCGCGGTGTGGTGGTGGTGCCGGTGTCGACACTGCTGCAGCGGCTGGCACCGCGCCGCTACCTCTCCGGGCAAAGCCTGCACCTGAAAGTGGGCCAGCGCCTGGATTTGGCGAACGAACGCCGACGCTTGGAGGCGGCGGGTTTCCGCTATGTCGGCCAAGTGCTGGAGCCGGGTGACTACACGGTGCGCGGCAGCTTGCTGGATCTGTTTCCGATTGGCGCCGGCGAGCCGTATCGGATTGAGCTGTTTGACAACGACGTGGAGTCGATCCGCAGCTTCGACCCGGAAACGCAGCGCTCCAGTGGCCAGGTGCGCAGCATCGAACTACAGCCTGCGCGCGAGTTTCCGTTCGATGAGGACACGCTCAAGCAGGTGCGGGAAAAGCTGATTGATCGCTTTGACCTGGACGCGCGCCGCTCGGCGCTGACCCAGGACCTCAAAAACCTGCGCTCGCCGGCCGGCATAGAGTTCTACTTGCCGCTGTTCTTTGAGCAAACCGAAACCCTGTTCGAATACTTCGCGCAGGCGCCCTTGGTGCTGCTGGAACACGCCGCGCTTGAGGCGGCCGCGCACTTTTTGAAGCAGGCGGAAGACCGCTATCAGAGCCGCTGTGGGGATATCGAACGACCCATCCTGCCGGTCAATGAGCTCTATCTCAGCGAAGCACAACTGCGCGAACGGCTTAATCAGCACAAGCGCATTCAGTTCGTGACCCAGGAAGCCGCGTCCGCACAAGCGGATCCACCGCCGCTGAGCTACCCGATTGCATGCCAGCCGGTGCCCAGTCTGCCGATCCACCAGCGTAGCCAGGAACCTGGCGCTGAACTCAAGCGCTTCCTGGCCGCGTTTCCGGGCCGAGTGCTGCTTGCGGTGGATTCAGCGGGCCGTCGCGAAGCCCTGCTGCAAACCCTCACCGAGCTTGGCCTGCGGCCCGCGCTGTGCGCCGATTGGCGCGCGTTCGTTTCCGGCGCGGACCGCTTTGCGCTGAGCGTGGTGCCGCTCTCCGGCGGCTTTGCACTGAGCGAGCCGCCACTGGCCATCCTGACCGAGCAGCAGCTGCTGGGCGAACGCGCGCGCAGTGATCGCAAACGCGTGGCAAAGCGCACGCGCGATCCGGCCAGCATCATCCAGGACTTGAGCGAGCTGAATATCGGCGCGCCTGTGGTGCACTCGGACCACGGCGTCGGTCGCTATCAAGGCTTGGTCAACATGACCTTGGGCGAGGTGCATGGCGAATTCCTGCTCATTGAATACGCCGGCAAGGACAAGCTTTACGTGCCGGTGTCGGCGCTTGATCTGGTCAGCCGCTACACCGGCGGTGCGCCAGAAACCGCACCCTTGCACAGCATGGGCTCAGACGCCTGGTCGAAAGCCAAGCGCCGAGCGGCGGAACGCGTGCGCGACGTGGCCGCGGAGCTGCTGGAAATCTATGCCAAGCGGCAGGCCAAGCCCGGCATGGCGATTGCCTTTGATCGGGTTTCTTACGAACAGTTTGCCGCCAGTTTTGCCTTTGAAGAAACGCCCGACCAGCGACAAGCGATCGAGGCGGTGATCGCCGATTTGACGCGGCCGCATGCGATGGACCGCGTCGTGTGCGGCGATGTTGGATTTGGCAAAACCGAAGTCGCTTTGCGTGCCGCGTTTGTGGCCGCGCACGGTGGCAAGCAGGTCGCAGTGCTGGTGCCAACCACCCTGCTGGCGCAGCAGCACTACCGAAATTTCGCCGACCGCTTTGCCGATTGGCCGATCCGCGTCGAACTGGTGTCGCGCTTCCAAAGCGCCAAGGAAACCAAGGTGCTGCTTGAGCGCTTGGCGGACGGACAGATCGATGTTCTGGTCGGCACCCACAAATTGCTTAGTCCCGACGTGCGCTTCAAAGATCTCGGGCTGATTATCGTGGACGAGGAACAGCGCTTCGGCGTGCGTCAGAAAGAGCAGCTGAAGAAACTGCGCGCAGAAGTCGATTTGCTCACTCTGACCGCAACGCCGATCCCGCGCACGCTGAATATGTCGCTCGCCGGCCTGCGCGATTTGTCGATCATTGCCACGCCGCCAAAACATCGGCTTGCGGTCAAGACCGTGATTACACCCTGGGACGAGTCGATGATCAAGGAGGCTTTCCAGCGCGAATTCTCGCGCGGGGGGCAGGTGTATTTTCTGCATAACGAGGTCGACACCATTGATCGCATCGCTCGCGAGCTGGCCGAGCTGGTGCCCGACGCGCGCATCCGCATCGCGCATGGGCAGATGCCGGAGCGCGAGCTTGAGCAAGTGATGCTCGATTTCTATCGTCAGCGCTGCAACGTGCTTTTGTGCTCAACGATCATCGAAAACGGCATCGACGTGCCCACCGCGAACACCATCATCATCAAGCGCGCCGACAAGTTCGGGCTGGCTCAGCTGCATCAGCTGCGCGGCCGCGTAGGCCGCTCGCATCATCGCGCCTATGCCTACCTGATTACACCCGATCGCCGCTCGATGACCACCGATGCGATCAAGCGTTTGGAAGCGCTTGCGTCGCTGGAGGAACTGGGCGCGGGGTTCACGCTGGCCACGCACGATCTGGAGATTCGCGGCGCCGGTGAGCTGCTGGGTGAAGAACAAAGCGGGCAGATCAGCGAGATTGGTTTCGCGCTTTACAGCGAGATGCTCGACAAGGCGGTCAAGGCACTCAAAAGCGGCAAACTGCCTGACTTTGACGGGCCATCGGAAGAGCACGTGGAAGTCGACCTGCATGTGCCGACGCTGATCCCGGATAGCTATCTGCCCGACGTGCACGCCCGACTGACCTGGTACAAGCGCATCAGCGGGGCCGCCGACGCCGAGTCCCTGGATGATTTGAACGCGGAGTTGGTAGACCGCTTTGGCGCGCTGCCGCCGGCCGCCAAACAGCTCTTTTCAGTCGCGGGCCTGAAGCTGCAGGCACGCGCGCTCGGAATCAAGCGCCTCAGCTACGGCCCGCAGGGTGGCCGCATCCTGTTCCATGCGCAGCCCAAAATCGACGCGTGCACGCTGATCCAAATGATTCAGCGCGAGCCCAAGCACTACAAACTCGACGGCCAGGACAAACTGCGCCTGCTGCTACCCATGCAGGACCCAGCCGGCCGCGTGCAGTACGCACACGAGCTGCTGCGCCGGCTATCCAGTCCGGGCTGAACCAAGCTCGCTGCGCTCTGACGCGTACATGCGGCCGCTTACCGCCGACTTCGGCGCAACCTGAAAGTCATCTATCAGTCTGCGCTTGCTTCCCAGCCAATGCCGGCCTGATTTTTGGGCCTGATTTTTGGGCCTGGTGTTTGAGCCCGATCATGGGAGCGGACTGGGCTGGGAGAACACAGCGAAAACTTAGCTCAACTTCATCGCAGTCGCTGCGCGCGCAGGCGCGGCATCCATTGGCTCTTTCGCGCGCCCAGTTGAGTGGATTCTGCCGCTGCGCCGAACCGCTACGCGCAGCATGAGCGTCCCCCGGGGCTCATTGCGCGCGCTCTTTCTCACTTGCATGTCATGCTTGGGAGTGAGGCGAGAATGCCGTGCTGGTCGCCTGCCTGCAGTTGGAATGAGCCCGCATTCGGCGAGCAAGTGCTATTCCAACCCGTGCTCGGCTAGGCGAAGATGCGTGCCTTCCAAGTAAGTTAGGGATGCCAAGCCGTGACCAACCATACGTACAGACAGTTGCATTGCGCAGGTGAGCACCCTTTGCCACTGACAAGCCGCTTCTGGCGTCACGCGCTGACTGCCTTGCTCATGCTGCTTGTGCTTGGCAGTCCTGCCGCATCAGCCCAGGACCTGTACGACCCAAGCGTGTTGCGCACCTTCCGGCTCAATTTCCAGGACGCTAATTGGCAGGCGCGCTTGCGTGCCAACTACGCTTCGCAAACCGACATCCTGGCCGATCTGGAAGTCGATGGCATCCTTTACCCAAGCGTCGGCGTGCGTATTCGCGGCAACACCTCGTACACCGGACTGCCGCCTGGTTCGGAGAAGTTTTCGCTCAAGATCGAGATGGACTTGGTCAATCCAAGCCAAGACCTCTACGGCTACGACACGATCAACCTCAACAACAGCTTTCGCGACCCGACCTTTACCCGCGAACTGATCTACAACAACTATGTCGCGCAGTTCATTCCCAACGCCCGAGCCAACAACGCGCTGATGGTGTTGAACGGCCAGAACTGGGGCGTTTACATCAACGTGCAGCAAGGCGACAAAAGCATGCTGCGCCGGTACTTCGACGATGAAGACGGGCTGCGCATTGCCTGCCCCAACATCCCCAACGGTCCCGGCTTGAGCTACAACGGACCGAACGCCTCCGGCTACACGTCCTATGAGATCCAGGAAGCCGGCGGGCTGGCTGATCCGATTGGAGCGCTGATCGCTGTGACCCAAAGTCTGTCTCAAGAACCGCTGATCAGCTGGCAGAATATCGACACCCGATTCGCCATTGACCCGTCCATCTGGTCGGTCGTGCTGGAGAATTTCCTTACCGACGACGATAGCTACATCAACAAGGGCTGCGATTTCGCGACCTACCGCGATCCTATCGATGGACGCATGCACCTGCTGCAGCGCGATGCGAACGAGACTTTCACGCAGTCCAACTGGGAAATCACGCGCAACTTCACCGCCGCCAATAAACCCGTGCTGAGCCGGGTCCTGGCCGTGCCGCAGCTTCGACAGCGCTATATGGCGCATTACCGCAGCGCGCTGCGTGACATGAATTGGGCCTATTTCGGACCGCGATTTGCCGCGCAACGCGCGCTGATCGATGCCGCCGTGCAGGCCGATCCCAAGAAGCTGTACACCTACAGCGCATTCCAGAGCAACTTCACCAGCACGGTGAACCTTGGCTCAGGGTTCTCGGGCGGCAATATTGTTGGCCTGGAACAATTCATCAACCAGCGCGCCAGCTTCCTGGCCGGAAACGCGGAGCTCAACGCGCAAGGGCCCACGATCAACAACGCGCAAGCCTCCAGCACCGCGCCGGCGCCCGGTCAGAGCGTATGGATCAGCGCGCAAGTGCTGCCCGCAGGAAATCCCATCGCTGCGGTGGAACTGCACTATCGGCCGTCGATCACGGGCGTCTATCTGCGCACGCCGATGCGGGACGACGGCTTGTCCGGGGATGGCTTAGCCGGCGACGGCGTGTATGGCGCGCTGTTACCGGTGAACGGGGTGTCTGGCCAGCGCGTGAGCTATTACGCGGCAGCCACCGCTGGCAATGCTCTACAGTCAGTCAGCTTCCTGCCCCGCTTGGCAGAACGCGGCCCCAATCGCATTGAATACGCGCTCAGCCAGGGGCCGGGCATGCGCATCACGGAGTGGATGTACACCGGGGTTAGCGGCGAATTTGTGGAATTCACCAATCGGTCCGATCAAGCCATCGACCTGACTGGCTGGAGCATGGACGACGACCGCGGTTTACCCGGCGGCTTTAGTCTTTCCGCACTCGGCGTTGTGCCGCCCGGCGCCTCGGTGGTGGTCACTGACAGTGTGGAAGCGACTTTTCGCAGCGCATGGAGTCTTGCGCCTCAGGTCAAAATTCTTGGCCAGCTGGGCGTTACGTCGGGCAATAACCTGGGCCGAAACGATCGCATTGACTTGTTCAATGCCACCGGCACATTGGTCGACCGCTTGGCCTATGGCGACCAAAACATTGCCGGCACGATCCGCACCCAGAACCGCAGCGGCCACGCACCCTGCAGCGCGCTTGGACTCAACACCGTTTCCGCGTGGCGCTTGGCCGCCCTGAGCGACGCGTTTGGCTCCTACACCGCAAGCTCGGGCGATATCGGCGCACCTGGCCGATTCCTCCCGGTGGGCCCAGGATGTGGGCTTACAACGCTGTTGGTGAATGGATTTGAGGCACCTTGAGCAAGGCCGCTTGCGTCGGATGTCGCGTGCGTACGGTGCCGCTTGCGTACGGTGCCGCTTGCGTAGCATTTCGCGTGCGTAGGATGCCGGTGCGCGGAGCGAAGCGCATCGTTCGCGTCTCAACCAACCTACCTGCGCCTGCTAAAGCCCCATCCCAAACAACGCCAAACACACGATCAGGCCGAGCAGCGGTACCAGCACGGTCAGGGCGCCGACCGCGGGATAGGCCGAAGCATGGGTCTCTTTGCAAATAACGCGGATGGTGGTGACCACATAGCCGTTGTGCGGCAGCGAATCCAAACATCCTGATGAGATAGCAACCGTGCGGTGCAGCTGATCCGCATTCACGCCCTGCGCTAAAAACAGCGGCGCAAGTATCGGTAGCGCAATGGTTTGGCCGCCCGAGGCGGATCCAGTCATGGCGGCAATCAAGGTGACGCCTACCGCCGCTTGGGTCAGACCGCCGCCCGGCAAATGCGTGAGTATGTCGATCGCCTGGGAAAACGCTGGGGACGCTTTCGCCACGGCACCGAAGCCCACTACGGCGGCGGTGTTGCCAAGCGCCATGAGCGCGCCGGTGGCGCCATCACTCAATGCCTGCATCGGCTGGCGCAAATAGCGCCACGAGAGAGCGGCGCAGACCAGGCAGCCAGCAGACAGGGCCACGATGAGCGCGCCGGTCTTAAGCACGTCGTGCAGCCAAAATGAGCACACCAGCACGGTGAGCAGCGGCAGCGCGGCAAACACCGGCGGCGGCAACGCACGTTGCGTTTGCAGTGGCTCCTCGGGTGGATCATCTGGGCGCGCAACAAACACTTCTCCGCGCGCCACCGCGCGGCGCAGCATCCAGTTCAACCACAGCATGCCAAGCACGGCCATGAGCACGGCCACAATCAGGCTGGCCTGCCAGGCGGCATACGGCGTGGTGCCCAAATATTGGGTTGGAATCCAGTTCTGAATTTCTGGCGACCCGGCCGAAGTCATGGTGAAAGTGACCGAGCCAAACGCCAGCGCCGCCGGCACGAAGCGGCGCGGTAGATTGGCTTGGCGAAACAGGCTCAGCGCCATCGGATAGACCGAGAAGGCGACCACGAACAGACTCACCCCGCCGTAGGTGAGCAGGGCGCAGGCGGCGACCACGGCAAACGCGGCGTGCTGCATGCCAAGCCGCTGCGTGACCCAGCGCGCAACGCTGTCGGCGGCGCCGCTGTCTTCCATCAGCTTGCCAAACAAGGCGCCAAGCAGGAAGACGAAAAACCAGCTGGCCACGAAGCCTGCAAACCCGGCGCTGTAAAGCGTCACCAGATCATTGCCGGCCACCGGCGCCAGCGCGGGCAGCACGCTCATGCCACCGGTCAGCGCAACCACCAGGGCGCACAGCGGCGTGGCAATGAACAAATTCATGCCGCGCATGGTGAGCACGATCAGCGCCGCAAGGCCAAGCAGCAGGCCCATCCATTCCAGCACAGACAACTCCTCGGTAGCGGGTCGCCGAAGCTTGCTTACTGTTCCGCCCGGGTGAAATTGGACCTAAGTACAACAGCGCCTAGCCGCCTTGGCGGTCATCATGCGCCGACCCCTGCTCCCGGAGACTTGCCATGAAAGGCGCTTTGCACCCACTAACGATTGCCGTAACCCTCGCGCTGATTGCGCTCCCCGCGGCGTTTGCTGCGGCCCAAGATGCAGCCAAGGAAGCGAATGAGGACGGCAGCGAGGAGAAGATGCTCGGCGAGGTCGTGGTTTCGGCACGCCGCCGCGAAGAAACCCTGCTTGAAGTGCCGGTCGCCGTCACCGCGTTCACCGAACGCGCGATCGAAAACGCCGCGATTGACGATTTGGGCGATTTGGACGCAAACGTACCTAATCTGACCATTTATGCGGCGCGCGGCTCGTCCAGCACGGTCACGGCCTATATGCGCGGCGTCGGGCAATCCGATCCGCTTTGGGGCGTGGATCCCGGCGTTGGCGTGTACCTGGACGACGTTTACATCGCACGTCCGCAAGGCGCGCTGCTGGACATTTTAGATGTCGGTCGCCTGGAAGTGCTGCGCGGCCCGCAGGGAACGCTGTACGGCAAGAACACGCTCGGCGGAGCGATCAAATACATCAGCAAGCCGCTGCAGCCGGAAACCTCGGCCAGCATTGGCGTGGTATTTGGCAGCGATGCGCAAACCGATCTCAAAGGCAGTTTCAGCAGCGCTCTGGGCAGTGATTCGGTGCTCGCCAAGCTCTCTTTCGGCAGCTTTTCGCGCGATGGCTTCGGCGAAAATCGTCGCACCCGCCAAGACGTGTCGGACAAGGAGATTTTGGTCGCCCGCGCCACGCTGGGCATTCAGGCCAGCGATGCGCTCTCGCTCACCTTCAGCGCCGATTGGCTGGACGATCAAAGCGGCGTTCGCGGCGCACAGCGTTTGAACGCTTTCAACGCGGCGGATCCGTCGCGAACGCCGCCGCTCAATAGCCGGTACGACGTGCTGAACGGCATGCCGAACGTCAACGACACCAATCTGGACGGCCTGTCATTGACCGCAGACTGGCTGCTCAACGATGCCTGGACGCTGAAATCGATCACCGCTCGCCGATCCTCCGATACCGACACCAATATCGACTTCGATACCCTGCCCAACACCATCGCCGATGTGCGCGCGGTGTATTCCGATAAGCAGTTCAGTCAGGAATTGCAGGCGCTGTACGACGCTGGCGAATCCTTCAACGGCGTGTTTGGTCTTTACTATTTCAACGGCGAAGCCGGTGGCACGGTGTTCAACAACTTCTTCGGGCGCAGCTTCGGCACCACGAACGGCGTGGTCGACACCGATAGCATCGCGATCTTTGGTGAGGGCACCTACCGGCTCAATGATCAGTGGGCGATCACTACGGGCCTGCGCTACACGCGCGAAACCAAAGCCGCCGATGTGCTCAATCAAGCGTTTTCGGATATCAGCTTCACCCGCGTGATCGCCACGCCCGCCGATTTCACCGATGAGGCGGACTTCAACGCGCTCTCCCCGAAAATCTCGCTCGACTACACCACCGAGGACGGCAGCCTGATTTACGGCCTGATCAGCCGTGGCTTCAAGAGCGGTGGCTTCAACATCCGGGCCAACGTGGCAGCAGTGCCGCGCTCGGCGCGACCTTTCGATGACGAATCGGTCACCAGCTTCGAAGTTGGCGCCAAGACCGCGCTACTGGACGACGCGCTGTATGTCAGCAGCAGCGTGTTCTACAACCGCTACCGCGATATCCAGCTCAGCGTGTTTACCGCTTTCGACGCCAATGGCGATGGCATTGATGACTCCTTCTTCGGCGACTTCACCAACGCCGGCCGTGCCACGGTTCGCGGCGCCGAGCTGGAACTGGCCTATGGTGGCAACCTGGGCCTCAACGTCAGCGGCAATCTGGCCTACCTGGATGCGAAGTACGACGAATTCCTCGATCGCGGCGTCAACGTGGCCGCCAATCAACGCTTCACCAACGCCCCACGCGGCTCCGGCGCGTTGAATCTTGGCTACGGCTGGAACGCTTTTGGTGGCACCTTGAACGCGCGCGTCGCCTATGCCCATCAAAGCAAGGTGTATCCCACCACCGACCTGTCCGAAGCGATTGCGCAAGAGGGCTACGGGTTGGTCTCCGGCGGGCTGATCTGGCGTGATGACGAGCATTGGACGGTTGCCCTGCAGGGCAGCAATCTGACCGACAAGGAATACCGCACCACGGGCTACAACATTCCGGTGCTGGGGGTGCTAACCGGCTTCTACGGCGCACCCAGGCAAGTTGCCCTGCATGTGCGCTACGAGTTCTGAGTCCGCACATGACATCATCGGCGCATGAAGCTCAAAGCCACGCGCCGGTGAAGCCCCATCACGG
>Ga0163144_10005610_pt1 | contig 27899 bp, 31 predicted proteins | sample OliLak19BULKMAT1_FD_123175 | JGI IMG/M metagenome (GOLD analysis project Ga0163144, IMG submission 123175) | Freshwater microbial mat bacterial communities from Lake Vanda, McMurdo Dry Valleys, Antarctica - Oligotrophic Lake LV.19.BULKMAT1 | ecosystem: Environmental > Aquatic > Freshwater >... | reverse complement strand
TTGCCGTCCCTCGACGCCCCTCGCGGCGTCACACCTCCTCGGAATATTCCCGATATTCCTGCGTCGGCGTTCCTTGCGAGGGACGCCGATGAACGACAATCTGATTGACGCCCTCTCAACGGCAGTGCACTAGCACGTCCGCCAATGCCAGCTGAGGGCCGCGCTCTCACGGCCGCGGCGGCTGCGCGCGGGCGACGAGCGCGCCGCTCGCATCGTCGATCAGTGCGGCGAGCCGGGCGGCGAAGCGGGGCGCGTAATGGACGATGTCGACGTATAGCGGCTCGTGGAGGTCCTCTTGGACGTCGGCGAGCCACACGAAGTTGCCGCCGATCGGATGGTCGCGCACGAACGCCGCCATGGCCGCATAGCCGCCGCGCACGTGCGTCGTGCCAAAGAATCCGCGACCGGCGAAGAGATGATCGCGCGCGTCGTAGCGGTACATGGGCACCGGTTGCCACACGAACACCGGCGTGACGCCGTACGCGGCGCTCGCGCTCTCGATCAAGCGCTTGTTCTCGAGATAGCGGCGGACGATGCGGTCGATCGCTGCGGGGTCGAGCTCGGCGCTCGAGCCGTCGGTGGTCGGGCGGCGGTCGAGCCGGCTCCGCACGAACTCGGCGGCGCGTCCCATCGCCGTGGTGGCCAGCCAATCGCCGAACGAGACGTGGGCATGCGCGTCGAGCGCCGCGGCGAGGCGCGGGGACACCGCCGAGTCGTCGGCGTCGAAGCAGAAGTCGTTCAGGCCGGCGAGCAACTGCTCGAACAAGATCCGTTCCTGCGTCGAGCCGAACGTCGTCGAGCCGCCGAACACGAACACGTTCAGGCGGCCGGGATCGGGGGGCCACGGCTGCTGACCTTCAAGGTGGCCTCGACGAGGACCACCAATACCAACGTGTTCAAGACCACCGTGGCGATCAGTGCGTCGCCGCGCTGCGCACGCAGACGCCAGGTGCTCATGGCCGGAGCGCTCCCTGAATGGTCGGCCACTGCGCTCCCACCAGGGCGAGAGCGAACGCCATGACGAACGCGTCGGCCATGCCCGCGCCGTGGACCAAGCGCCAGCCGACCGCCGCGAGGAGCACGGCCACCAACGCCAGTTGTGGGGCGACGAGCAGCGGCTGGGCGTTGGTGACGCGCTCTTTCGGCGTCGCGATGTGGGGAACCGGGATGTGCAGCACCGCGTACGCGAGCGCGAGCGTGTAGATCGGCCACAGGGCGCCGGCCTGCGCGTAGCCACGCCAATTGAAGCGGCTCGTTCCCGGTGGCTCGTGCGGATTCCAGGCGCGGTTCGCGATCTGACGGATCGCGAGGACCGCGATCGCGAGCGGCACCGCGCGCAGCACGTACGACACGAAGCCGCGCGCCGCCGGTCCGTCCGCGAGCAAGACGTGCACGGTGGCCGCGGCGTGGACCAGAAAGAGCGGACCGATCAGGTAGTAGGTGAGGCGGACGAGGTACGCGAGGCTGCGCGCGAGACCGAGCCGTCCCGCCAGGCGCGGGAACACGTCGATCCACATCTCGAAGACGCCGCGCGCCCACTTGAGCTGCTGCTTCGCGAAGCCGACCACGTCGCTCGGCACGAGACCCGTGGCGTGGACCGACGGCTCGTAGAGCGAGCGCCAGCCCGCCGCGTGCATGGCGAGCGAGGTGTGCAGGTCCTCGGCGAGGCCGACCTGGTAGCCGCCGATCGCGGCGAGGGCGGCGCGACGGAAGGTCGTGTGGCTGCCCCAGACGGGCGCCGCGCCGCAGCCCGACATGCCCATCGAGGTCGGTCCGTAGACGTCGTAGGCTTGCCCCGCCGTGGCGCGCGCGACGTCCGACTCGCCGGGATTCCGGAACACCACGCCGCTCTGGACGAAGCCGAGGCCGGCATCGTCGACGAAGTAGCCGAGCACGGCATCGAGAAAATCCGGCTGTGCCACGTGATCGACGTCGAAGACGGCGACGTACTCACCGTCGGTCTGCGCGAGCGCGGCGTTGATGTTGCCGGCTTTGGCATCGCGATGCCCCTCGCGACGCAGGTACACGGCGCCGAGGCGCGTCGCGAGCGCGGCGAAGCGCGCGTCACCGGCGTCGTCCAGCAGGTAGGTCCGATGCGGATAGGCGATCGCGACCGCTGCCGCGAGACTTTCTTCGACGAGTCCGAACGGCTCGTCGTAGACGGGGATGAAGACGTCGACGGTGAGGCCCGGCGGGGCGGGTCGCGGCTCCGGGCGGGCGATGTGCAGGTAGACGAACCATGCGCAGTAGAGCTGGCAGAAGACGTAGATCGCGGCCCCGGCGAGGGCGGCGACGAGCCACGGGTCGCCGAGTCGACCGGCCGCCAGCCACCAGTCGAAATAGAACAGGGAGGCCGCGACGCCGAGCGCGACGGCCACGACCAGCCTGCGCGTGTCCTGTGATGTTCCGAACCGCGGCAAGGTAGACGTCCGTCCTAATATGGGGCGCGCACGCCGGCAACGCGCAATCAGCGCGGCGTTCGTCGATAGACGCTCGAGCCGCCGCTGGCGTCGCCGTACACGAGCCGCCAGCGTTCCGGGGCGGCGGTGACGACGTTTTCGGCGTAGCGGCGCAGAACGGCTGCGAAATCGAGGTGGTCGACGATCAGGTAGTCGACGGGCACCGCCGCGAGCAATCGTTCGGCCTGCGCGGGATCGGCTTCGAGCGGGGGGAGGACCGATCGCAGACCGCTCATGAGATGCAAGCGATGCGGGGTCGAGGTCGCGACGACCGCGTCGGGGCGGGTCGCGTGGGCCACCCAGGCGAGGGCGGCGTCGTGGGCCCGCCAATCGGGCCCGTAGAAGAAGAGCCGTTGCGACACGGCACTGACGGCGTCGGCCGCGGATTGGTGGCGCGCCATGAACACGGTGCCCAGCACGAGGAGCTCGGCGGTCAACAAGATGCCGATCGCAGCCCCCGTCGCGGCTTGCACCGCGCCATGGGCGAGCCGGGTCGCGTTCGCCATCACGATGACGAGCCCGGCCGCGGTGATCGGGGCGAGCGGCATCAAGTACCGTCCGAATTGCGACGGCCATGGTGTGATCACCATGAGCGCGAGGCTCACCCCCCACGCCAACGGGGCGAGCCGGATGCCGTCGGCCATGAGCATGCAGAGACCCGCGGCCGCGACGAGCCCGATCAGCGCGAAACCCGCGCGGCTGATCGCGAGCACGGTCGACGATGGTGCGGGCGGCTCCTGCAGCCGAAAGACCGGGCGGAGCGGCCCTTCGGCGCGGACGCTGATGCTCTCGCCGAGCGCTTCAGGCACGGCCAGGGCATGCGTGACGGCGCGCTGCACGAGATCGCCCGAGGTTGCGAGGCCGCGCTCCGGCACGAACGGATCGATGTACGCGATGTTGGCGGCGTAGCTCACGTTGTTGAACTGCGACGGCGCCCGTTGGTAGGCGTAGGCGGGCGCGCCGTAGTCGGGACCGTGCTGCACCTCCGACACGTAGGCCTGCCACACGAGCACGGGCAGCACCGCCAGCACTGCGCGCAGTCCGGCCTCGAGAAAACGCCGCTGCCAGAGCGCCTCGACGATCCACGCGACGAGGAGCGCGATGCCACTCGCGCGCAGCAGATACGCCGTGCCCCCGAGGATCGCTGTCAGCCCGCGCTGCTCGTCGCGCTCGCCGACGAGGAGAAAGAGCATGGTCGCGCAGGCGAACGGGAGCTCGGCGAAGAGCGCGTCCGAGAGCCAGAGCAACTGCAGATTCAGCATCACGAGCAACGTGACGATCAGCGCCCAGCCCGGACTCAGCCAGCGCCGGCCGAAGACGTAGACCGCGAGCCCATAGAGGAAGAAGAGCGCGGCGTACGTCAGCCGGAGCGCGTGTCCCACGATCGCCGGATCGCGGCTTCCGACGAGCCACTGATGGCCGGCGACGATCATCGGCAAGAGCGGCGGATACTGCACCGCTTCGGGCTTTCCCGGCTCGTTCAGGAGGCGATAGCCGTGGCCTTCGGCGAGCGACGTCCCGAGCGTGTAGTAGACGCCGGCGTCGTAGCGGAGGTCGAGCGGGCCCGTGAGACGCGGCGCCCAGAGCGCCACGGTGACGAGGATTATGACGCCGACGGCGAGCGCGTCGGCGCGGTGGTCAAAGAGTGCCGTGGGTGACGTTCCAGGTGATGTCGCCGGCCGGCAGCGGCGCGATCACGGTCTTTGCGAAGGCGCCGTTCTCCCACCGGTACTGCCGGAGCTCGTGTTGATCCTCGGAGGCGACGTAGATCTCGAGCCGGCCGTCGCCGTCGAGGTCGGCGAGATCGACCGGCTGCTCGAACCCCGACGACTGGGCGTCGATCACCGTGCGCTTCCAGGTCCCGCCGTCGCCCTGCTCGAAGAGCCAGAGGCCCGACGCGAGCGCGCCCGCGACGAGATCCATCTTGCCGTCGCCGTTCACGTCGCCGGCCTGGATGGCGCGCATCTGACGGTCGGGGACGGTCGCGACGACGCTGCTCGAGAACTCGCCCTTGGCGAAGCGATATTCCTTCACCGTCACGGGCCGGACGATCTGGCCGCCCGCGCCGACGGCGCCCTCCCACACGACGTAGAGCTCGGACTTGGCGTCGCGGTCCATGTCGGCGACGAGGATCTCCTTGGCGTGGGTGTCGCCGGGCGCGTCGACGATCGAGCGCTGAAAGCCGCCGGGGCCCTGGCGATACATGATCACCTGGCCGGGTTGCTCCTCGTCGAGCTTGTTCGGCTTGCTCGGGGTCGCGAAGAACTCGGCCACGCCGTCGCCGTCGACGTCGCCGATCTCGATCTCGTGCACGAAGGTGTCGGGCTGCTTGTCGACCTCGACGACCTTCCACTCCTGCTCGGGGTGGACGACCGCGATGACGCCCTGGTCGTGGGTGGCGATCACGAGGTCGTCCTTGCCGTCGCCGTCGACGTCGCCGCGCTCGATGTCGCGCAGGCGGTCGAACTTGCCCCCGAACTTGGGATGCCAGTGGGTGGCGTCGGTCCAGGCGCCGTCGGCGAAGCGCCACGTCTTCAAGAGCGCTTGCGTGGCGCCGATCGTGAGGAGGCCGTTCTCCCAGGGCATCGCCTTGTGGAAGGCGTTGCTCGCCGGATCTTCCAGGGTCGCGACCTTCCAGCCCGCTTCCGTCTTCCGCGCGATCAGGAGCTTGGCGGCGCCGGGGATGGGTTGGATCTTGCCGTCGGGCTTCTTCACGTCGGTGAACTGGGAGACGGTCAGGAACAGTGCCGGGTAGGGTCCGCCGGTGAGCGGGTCACGGCGTGGTGCCGTCGCCTGCGTCGGCGCGGCGACCGCTGCGGGGACGTTTTTGCCGGCGTCGCCCGCGGGGGGCGTCTGTTCGCACGCAGCGAGCACGAAAACCGCCGCCGCCATGACCCAACCGAGCTGCCGACCCGTCCAACGCGCCATGGGGTCGTGACGTAGATTGGATCATGGCAGCTTGCAAAGGGGGACACGGAGGCGAACGGATCGGCGCGTTTGCTGTGCGTTTGTGTACGCCGACGTTTTGTTTTGTAACGCTCGACGGTCGCCGGGTCTGAGGAAAAAATCTCCAGGAGCTCAGACTTTGCCTGAGCTCCTGCGTCGATCGGTCCGGGGTTTCCCTGAGGCACGCGCGTTGCTCTTACGCGCGACATGAACACAGCCGAGCTCCAGACCCCGGAAGAATCCCCCTCGACCTCGCGTACCGCGCTCCGCGAGTTGTTCACCAAGGTCTCCGAGAGCTGCGACCTCCCCCCGCTGCCGGCCGTCGCCGTCCGCGCCATCGCGCTGGCCCGCGACCCGAACGTCGGTTCGGATCAGCTGGTGCGGGTGGTGGCAACCGATGCGGCGCTCGCCGCGCGCGTCGTCTCGATCGCCCGCTCGGTGCGCTACATGCGCCGGGAGGCCCCCCGCAGCCTCGACGCTGCCATTCAGACCGTCGGCTTCCAGGCGCTCCGCCGCATCCTGATCGCGGCCTCGGCGCGCGCCGCGTACCGCGCTGACGACGCCGTCGCCCACGCGCTCTGGGAGCACGCGCTCGCGACCGCGCTCGCGGCCGACGAGCTGGCGTTGCTCGCCGGCGAGCCGCGCGGCGGCAACTCGTTCATCGCCGGCCTCATGCACGACATCGGGAAGCTCGTGCTGCACCTCTCCGACAGCAAGAACTTCGCGGCGCTCAATCACGACGACGAGGGCCGGGAGCACGAGATCTTCGGCGTCACCCACGATCAGGTCGGGGCCTGCCTCGCCGAGCACTGGGGGCTCGAGGACGACGTCGTGTGGGCGATCCTCTCGCACCACCGCGCCCCGGTCGAATCCCCGCTCGCGCAACGCATCGGCATGGCCGACCGCATCGCGTGTCAGATCGGCTTCGGCTGCACCCGCAACGCCGAGACCGTGGAGCCGATCGAGCTCGACTCGCCGGAGATGTTGCAGGAGGTCGCGGAACGCGTCGCGCAGTCGTTCGAGACCGAACGGACGCTATTCAGCTAGCTCCTGGGGCGTCCCTCGGGGGCAATGCGTTGCTCTGCGACGGCGGCCGTCGGGAAACGCGGACGGTGGAGGGGATCGTCGGCGGGTCCTACGGAGGCGGAGCGCGCGTACGGCGCATCGGCGGGCGACGACGACGCATGAGTGCGATCGGCGCATCCGGGGCGCATGGCCCTCCCTCAGCGGTCGGCGCGTTGCGCTCGACTTGCGTCGTGGCGCTCCTGACCGAGATCGGACCCGCCGACGATCCCCTCCACCGTCCGCCTCGAGCAACGGAAATCGCAAGACGCATGACCCGGAGACGAGCAGCCTCGTCTTCCGAGTTCCGCCGATCAGGGCGACCCCTCCGCCGCGCGCGTTTCCCGCCGGCCGCCGTCGCAGACGCGCCGATGAATGCTCGCATCTCGCCCGGCGGTGCGCGGTGCTACTCGAATTTGCGCTCGGGCCACCAGGGGTAGAACTCGGGCATGTCGGCGCTCGGGCGCATCGTGAAGTTTGGAGGGCGCTTTTCGAGGAACGACGCGACGCCTTCGTGGGCGTCGGCGGAGCGGCCCATCGAGAAGATGGCGCGTGAGTCGACCTTGTGGGCTTCCATCGGGTGGTCGGCGCCGAGCATGCGCCAGAGCATCTGACGGGAGAGCGCGACCGACATCGCCGACGTGCCCTCGGCCATCTCGCGGGCGAGGTCGCGCGCGGTGTCGAGCAGCGCCTCGGGCGGCACGACGCGGCTGACGAGCCCGGCGGCGAGCGCTTCCTCCGCCGTGAAGACGCGGCCGGTAAAAACCCATTCGGCCGCGCGACTGATGCCGACCAGGCGCGGCAGGAACCAGCTGCTGCACGCTTCCGGCACGATGCCGCGTTTTGCGAACACGAAGCCCATGCGCGAGCCCGCGGCGGCGATCCGCACGTCCATCGGCAAGGTCATCGTGATGCCGACGCCGACCGCGGGGCCGTTGATGGCGGCGATCACGGGCTTCTTCGACTCGAAGATGCGGAGCGTGAGGAGGCCGCCGCCGTCGCGGTGGGTGTCGATGGTCAGCGGCTTCGAGCCACTGGTGTGGTCGAACGCGCCGCTCCCGCCGGAGAGATCGGCGCCGGCGCAGAAGCCGCGGCCGGCGCCGGTCACGATGATGACCCGGACGGCGTCGTCGGCGTCGGCGCGATCGAACGCGTCGATCATCTCGTGCATCATCCGGACGGTGAAGGCGTTCAGCTTGTCGGGACGATGCAGCGTGAGCGTGAGGATCGGCCCGTCGACGTCGTAGCGGATCTGTTCGTAGTCCATGGGGCGATGTCTTGCATGCGGCGCTCGCCGATGCACGAGAGCGGGGGCAGTCAGCCCTGGCCGCGGTGTAGTTGGAGCTGCTTCGCTACGCGCTCGGCATCGATCTCGCCGTAGATTCGTTCGACCATCAGGATGAAGGCGCCGGACGGTCTCAGGCGACATCCACGAACTTCTCGAAGGTCGAGCGGAAGGCGTTCATGTCCATGTTCATCCGAAACCCCCACTTGCGAGCGACGTGGGGTGCCTTGTCCTCCGCGGCACGGCGCTGCAGTCGCGAGCGGGAAGTGGGATGAAAGAAGTCGATCGACGCTTTGCACCGGCGGTCGCGCAGCGATTCGGTCCAGAGAGCAAAGCGATCGTCGCCGGACAATTCGGCTGTCAGCTCCAGAAAGAATCCCAGCGAGCGCTTCTCCCCGAGGCGCAGGGCATGGTGACGCAGCCGCTCGGCCGACAAGGCATGGCGCTGACGGTAGAGACACACCGGCAGCGTGCGCGCGACGTCGGCGTCGCGATGCGCCAGGCGAACCCCGCGGACGACGGTCTCTTCGAGTGTGTAGGCAGTGTCCTCCTGCGCGCTCTCGTCGGGCTCCTGCGAAAGTGGGGCGCCGAGCGTTTTGAGCTGCCCGCGCAAGCGCGAGCTGTCCTCCTCATCTGGAGCAGGTGCGGCGCTGGACACCAGCGTCCGAAGCGTTTCGGCCATCGGGTGCGCGGCGTTCGCTCGGTACACATCGGCACCGCCCTTGCGCTCGGAGACGACGAGCCCGAGCGACTGCATCGCGCGCAACTCGCGGTAGGCGCTCGCGAACCCCACCAGGCCGAGCCTGGCCAATTGCGATGCCGAGCCCGTAGCCGCCTTTCCCCAGAGCAGCTGAAGAAGGCGCCGGCGCGTCTTCGAAGTGACCAGAAAATCCAGCATCAGGCTATGATATCCATATTATGGATAACTACAAGTCATTGAGTTCATTTGGCATTCTGGCTCTGGCCAAGATTTGGAAGGGAGGGCGCAATCCGGTGCCGAATCGTGTACCTCACGACCCGCGAGGGCGATGGCATGAGGGTGTCGGGACGGCGAGTCGTGGGGGGGCGCCTACTGCTGGCTGCCCTGGTCTTCGTCGGTCTCTTCACGATCTATTCCGCCACCGACTCGCCGCTGCCGACCTGGGACGCGCACGGCAACATCTTCCCGGCCTTCAGCCTCCTGAACGACGGCAACTTCGACCTCGCCCCGTCAGAGATTCCGTTTCTCTTCGTGTGGAAGCTGCCGGCGACCGGGCGGTATTTGCAGCTCTCGATCTGGGACCGCATGGTGATCGAAGGCTCGCCGCCGGAGGCGCTCTATCGCGCGGGGAAGCTCGTGCCCGAGCGGCCGGCGCATTATTTCGTGACGCGCGCACCCGGCGGTGCGTATGTCGGGACGGAGCCGCCGGGCTCGGCGGTCGCGGCGGCACCGTTCTTCAAGTGGATGACGCTACCGGACACGGCGGCGAGTCTGAAGAACGTCGTGCCGCTCGTCCGGAAGAGCAAGATCGTGGCGGCGTTCTACACGGCCGCGACGGGGGCGATCCTCTTCGCGACGGCCGCGCGTCTGGTCGGCCCGCTCCGCGGGTTGCTGGTCGCGATCATCTTCGGCCTCGGCACCTGCGCCTGGTCGCTTGGGAGCCAGGCGCTCTGGGCGCAGACGCCGATGCAGCCGTTTCTCGCGCTCGGCATCGATCAGTTCCTCCGGATTCGCGACCGGCGCGGACATGCCGTGACGGCAGGGCTCGCGCTCGGGTGTGCGGTCGCGTGCCGGTCGACGAGCGCGTTCTTGGTGGTCGCGATCGGCCTGTTCCTGCTCGTGCGAGACAGGAAGGCGCTCGCGCTCTGCGTCGCCGGGTCGCTGCCACCGATCCTGCTGCTCGCGGGGTACAACGTGCACTACTTCGGGTCGCCGTTCGTGGAGGCGCACAACCTCATGGGTCCCGCCGTCGCGATCGCCAAGACGGGCGCGCCCGATCTCTGGTCGACGCCGCTCTGGCTCGGCGCGGCGGGGCTGCTCTTCAGTCCCTCGCGCGGGCTCTTCGTGTTCTCGCCGATCATGCTCCTCGCGTTCTGGGGCGCCTATCGTGTGCTCCGCGATCGCACGCTGCCCGAGCTCTACCCGATCATCGCGGCGGCGGCGGTCGTGATGGTGATGCGCTTCAAATGGTTCGACTGGTGGGGCGGCTACAGCTACGGCTATCGCCCGCTGATGGACACGATCGTACCGCTCGCGGTGCTCGTGATCCCGGCGGTCGGGACGCAGCGCTACGGCATGCTCTGGCGGGGGACGTTTGCGGTGCTGCTCGCGTGGTCGATCGGCGTGCAGTGGATCGGCACGGCGTACGACGCCCAGAGCTGGGATGCGCGCACGATCTTTCAGGTGCGGACGGCGGACGGTACAACGCGTGACTTCCTGGAACCCGATGCGGCTGCCGCCTTCGCGAAGGCGCAGGCTCAGACCGTGACGCGGGCCACCTACAGCGTCGACGATCCCAAGCATCGCGATCGCCTCTGGTCGATCCGCGACAACCCGATCGCGTTCTACTTCACGCACCGACGCGAAGCGCTCGAGCGCCGGAACGCGAGCCTCGAGTCGTTCATGCGCCCGCCGGTCGAGGTGCGTCGCCCCTGAATCCGATCGGCCGCGCAGCCGCCGTCAGGGCAGAACGACGCCCCCGAGCCCCAGAAGCTCGACGATCCGCGGCGTCTCGTTCTCGGGCTTCTCGCGCCGGGGCCAACGTCTGGTGCCACTGGCACCAGTCTCCTGGGCGCCAGTCACCCCGGCGGTCGCTGTCGATTTCCGGTACGGACCCACCGCGCTCGACGACGTTCCCCGACAGATTTGGCGCCGTCTCTTGAGCCCCGCCGCGCGGGAGACCACCGCATCGCATCTCGACTATGGCGCGACCGCTGGCCTGCCGGAGTTGCGGGAAGCGATCGCCGAATACCTGACAGAGGCCCGCCGTCAGCTGCCGCCCCGACCAGATCATCGTCGTGCACGGATCGCAGCAGGCTCTGGCGCTGACGGGCGATGTCTTGCTCGACCCCGGCGACCGCGTGCTCGTCGAAGAGCCGGGGTATCCTGGTGCGACGCTCAGCTTCTGGGCCGCGGGGGCCACCGTGATCCCGGGCGCCGTCGGACCGGAAGGGCTCGATGTCCGCGCCCTCGCGGCCAGCATGCGGCGGGTGCGCCTCGCCTATGTCACACCGTCACACCAGTTCCCGACGGGCGGCATCATGACTCTCGCCCGTCGCCTCGCCCTGCTCGACTGGGCGGAGCGGAACGAGGCGTGGATCTTCGAGGACGACTACGACAGCGAGTTCCGTTTCGGTGTCCCCCCGTCGAAGCCCTGCAGGGACTCGACCGTCACGAGCGCGTCATCTATGCCGGCACCTTCTCGAAGGTGCTCTTTCCGTCGCTCCGTCTTGGACATCTGGTGGTCCCACAACGGGCCCTTGCCCGCTTCATCCGCGACGGACACTTCGACCCGCACCTGCGTCGCGTTCGAGCCCGCAATGGTCAGCGCCGCCCTCGTCGCCGCGCTCGACGAGCACGTAGGGGACCGGGTCGAGGTGCTCGGTGCCAACCCGGCCTGCACGTGATGCTGCGCCTCCGGGACGTGCCGCTCGCCCACGAACCCGAGCTGATCGCCGACGCGGAACGCGCCGGCGTCCGCGTCTACTCTCCGGAGCGGCTCTACCACGCACCACGCGACCGCCCCGAGGCCGAGCTGCTGCTCGGCTATGCCTCCCTGTCGCTCGCCTAGATCCGGCGGGGCATCGCTCGCCTTGCAGGTGTGCTCAATGGCGTTGCTGGAAGAAGTCGGGGGCGTCGTCGGAGCCTTCGTCGATGACCAACCGTTGGCGGAAGATCGACTATCCGCACCCGACGCGACGGCGTTGCCAGCGGCTCGGATCCTGTCGTGTTCGGCCGAAAGACGGGCGTGTCAGCCCGAGAACTCGGTGGCGAGGTCGTCGTTCGGCGGCGCGACCGTGAACCCAGCCATGTCCGAAAAAGCCTTCGCGAACGCCGGCCGCTGCGACAACGCTGCGAGGTAGCGCTGGAACGCGGGGTGTCGGCACATTCCGTAGCCGCTTGCCCAGAACACGTTGTGGCCGACGAGGCAGTCGGCCGACGTGAACTCCTCCCCGCAGACGTAGGTGGACCGCTCGAGGCGCGCGAGGATCTGCGGTTCGGCTTCCTGCTGAAACTTGCTGCGATAGCGAGCGATGGTTCGCTCGTCCCGCTCCGACGCCGGCAAGACATGCTCGTGAATGCGAACCTGCCAGAGCATCATGTCCATCCAGGTGGACGCAAAGTGCACCATCTGCAGATAGTCGGCGCGTTCGGGTGAAACCCCCGGCGGCGGCGCCAGGTTCTTTTCCGGGTACGCGTCGGCGAGGAACGTGACCATCGCCGCGCTCTCGATCATGTACTGCACGCGGCCGTCCTCCCACGTGATCTCCAGGAGGGGGACGTTGTGGTTGGGGTTGATCGTCCGAAAACCCGCCTCGTACTGCTCCCCGCCGTAGAGGTTCAGCGGGTGGATTTCGAAGTCGTCGCCGCGAACCTCGTGCAGCATCCATCGGACGCGCGCGCTGCGGGTCGCCGGGAAATGATAGAGCTTGAGGTGCTGGATTCTCATCGCGGTATCGGCTCGGTCGACGGCGTCACATCTCGTCGAGGCTGCGCGCGCCGGCGATCAGCGTGAGCCCGATCACGACTTCGACCGTGATGAAGAACGTCGCGAAGTCGGCGCCCTGCAATGCCCAGGCGAGCGTCCGGGTGATCGCGGCGCCGCCGATCAGGCCGGCCGGCACGTAGAGCAGGGCGGCGCGGCCGTGGCGGCTGCCGATCATCATGGTCACGCCGGCGACGAGGAAGAACGACGCCAGGTCGCCGACCTGGGTGCTGCGCGCGAGGCCGTCGAGGAGCGGCATGCCGAGGCCCGCCGCGACGCGCGCGGGGTCGATGAGCCAGGCGACGCCTTGCAGCGCGAAGAAGGCGCCGAGGAGCAAGATGATCGTCCGCAGGCGGTCTTCGCTGATCACGCGAACCTCCCTTGGGCGCGATACTTGTCGATCAGCGCGGAGTAGTCGGTCGGCTGTTGCTCGAAGCTCGGGCGATCGTCCGACAGCGGCACCCACGGCTGCTTGCTGCGCACCCAGATGTCGCCGACGGGCTCGACCCAGCTCGTGTCGTCGAAGGTGCCGGCGCGGACGCTCAGCATCCCGACGGTCGGCTTCTGGCCGTGCGCGATGCGGCTGCCGCAGTCGCCGCAATACCATCCGAAGCGCAGGTTGCCGGCCTCCGACGTCCATTCGACCGTCTTCGGCTCACCGGCGATGAAGCTGAAGGACGACTCGAGCACGGTTGCGGGCGTGGAGAACGCGCCGCCACCGATCTTCTGACAGTTGGTGCAGTGACAGTTGTAGATCATCAGCGGCGCAGCGGTGATGCGGTAGCGCAGCACGCCGCATTGGCATCGGCCGTCGATCGGAAGTGTCGCCATGAGCGGTCTCCTTTGCGGCGGTACCACTAGCGCGTTTGCCCGCTGTCGCAAGCGCCGTCACTTGACCGTGCGCGGCGGCGCACGATACCGGAGTGCGCATGCGGATGACTGCGGTGGCGAGGTTGAGGCTCTTCACGACGATTCGCGATCACCTCGGAATGCACGTGAAGAAGTTGCACGCGCGGATGACGCGCAAGGTGTACCAGGCGGGCGCGACCGTCCGGAACTGTGACGGGAGCTGCTGCTTGAAGGGCAGCGTCGCGTCGGTCGACGAGTACGAGCGCATCATGGCCCACAAGAAGCTGATCGCGCCGTACATGACGTCGCGCGCCCGCAACAAGCCCGATCGCTGGTTCGAGGCGCGGGTGAAGAAAGACCCCGACTATCTCTGCGGCAAGGCGGTCGCGACGCGCGTCCTCGACGGCCAATGCGTCTTCCTCCGCGACGATCGCCTCTGCGCGCTCCACGTCGCGGGCGAGAAGGAGCTCGGGACGCCGTTCAAGCTGAAGCCGGCGATCTGCCTCCTCTGGCCCCTCTGTGTCGTCGATGGCGAGCTCGACGTCGGCTACGCGTCGTTCACGGGCCGCAAGCAATGCTGCGCGCCGGTCCGCGAAGGCGCTCGCACGATCTACGACGTGATCGGCCCCGACGACGGGTCAATCCGGATGATGGCGAAGGCCGAGAACACCCGCGGCGGCAGCGGCGAGATGCCCCCGAAGCTGCCGCGCCGCTGACGCTGCACGCGTCGGCCGCCATCCACCCCTAGCCGCGGCTTCCACCACTTCCGGCCCCGTGTTAGCGACGGAGCCGAACGGGAGGACCGATCACATGCAAGACCCCGCCGCGCCACGCGCGACCTTCACCACCATGGAACGCAGCACCGCCGACGACTGGGCCATCATTGCCGGCGGTTTCGTCGGCTTTGCGCGCGGCCTACCGGATCGCGTGCTGGGCCATCTGCAGCTCCTCGACGGCGACTACGGCGGGTTCGCCGTCGATCGACTGCAGCACTCCCTGCAGACGGCGACGCGGGCGCAGCGCGCCGGTGAGGACGAGGAGTACGTCGTCTGTGCGCTCCTCCACGACATCGGCGACACGCTCGGCTCGTACAATCACGCCGACATCGCCGCCGCGGTTCTCAAGCCGTTCGTGTCGCCGGCCAACCATTGGATGGTCGACAAGCACGGCATCTTCCAGGGCTACTACTTCTTCCATCACCTGGGGATGGATCGCGACCAACGCGAGCAGTTCCGCGGTCACGAGTGGTTCGAGCGGACGGCGCTCTTCTGCGAACGCTACGACGGCCCGGCCTTCGATCCCAAAGGCGAGACACTGCCGCTCGCGTTCTTCGAGCCGATGGTGCGGCGGGTGTTCGCGGCGCCGAAGCAGTCGCTGTACGCGGCGGTCGCGTAGGCCGCTACCAGCGGCCGTCGTATTGCCGCGGTCGAATCGCGCTCAGACGTTGAAGCGGAAGTGCAGCACGTCGCCGTCCGCGACCTCGTACTCCTTGCCTTCGACGCGGAACACACCGGCGGCGCGGCAGCCGGCTTCGCTCTTGTGGGCGACGAAGTCGGCGAACGCCATGACCTCGGCGCGGATGAAGCCGCGCTCGAAGTCGGTGTGGATGACCGATGCGGCCTTCGGTGCTTTCCAGCCGCGCTCGATCGTCCAGGCGCGTACTTCCTTCGGGCCGGCCGTGAAGTAGCTGACGAGACCGAGGACGGCGTAACACTCGCGGATCACCTGCTCGATGCCGCTGGCCGTGATGCCGTACGACTGCAGGAACTCGACGCGCTCGGCGTCGTCCAGGCCGACGAGCTCGGCTTCGACCTTGGCGGAGATCTTGATGACGTGGGCCTTCCGCGGCGTGGCCCAGGCGCGGAGCGCCGCGACGTGCGCGTTGTCCTCGGCGAGCGAGCTTTCGTCGACGTTGGCGCAGAAGATCACCGGTTTCGACGTGATGAGGCCGAGCTCCTGGAAGAGCGCGGCGCCCGGCACGCTCTCGCGCTCGGGGAAGGCGACGGCCGGGAGTCCCTTGTGCAGGTGCTCGAGCAGGCGCTTGGCGACCTCGAGCTGGGCGATCGCTTCTTTGTCGCCCTTCGCCTTCTTGGTGAGGCGGTCGATGCGGCCCTCGACCATCTGCACGTCGGCGAGTACGAGCTCGGTCTCGATGACCTCGACGTCGCGGACGGGATTGACCGAGCCGTCGACGTGGACGACGTCGGAGTCGTCGAAGCAGCGCACGACGTGGACGATCGCGGCGGTCTCGCGGATGTGGGCGAGGAACTGGTTGCCGAGACCCTCGCCGGTCGACGCGCCCTTCACCAGGCCCGCGATGTCGACGAAGTCGACGGTCGCGGCGACGATGCGCTCCGGGTCGACCAGCGTGGCGAGCGCCGCGAGGCGATCGTCAGGGACCGGGACGACGGCCTTGTTCGGCTCGATCGTACAGAAGGGATAGTTCGCGGCTTCCGCGTTCTGCGCCTTGGTGAGCGCGTTGAACAGCGTGGATTTGCCGACGTTCGGAAGACCGACGATGCCGATCGAAAGACCCATGGTGGATCGAACTAGCTAGCCCGCCGCTGCGGGACGGGCAAGCGAACGATGGCGATCCCCGCTGGCGCGATGCGCGACCCGTGCCGCGGGCGAGTCAGCTCGGAAGCCGTTCCTGTTCGATCTCGCGCACCGCGCTGAACTCGGGATCCTTGTGAACCAGGACGGCGCGTTTCGTCGCTGCGGTCGCGGCGATCCAAGCGTCGGCGACCGAAAGCCCCCCGCGCGCTTTGAATCGCGCCGCGAGCTCGAGGATCTCGGGGTCACAAGACACCCACGACACCCCGGCCGCGTCGATCAGTCGTAGCGCGGTGCGGGCCGACTCTTCGCTCTCGGTCGCGCTGACTCGATAGAGCAGCTCCATGCGGGTCATGAACGAGGCAAAGTTTCGCGCCTTGCCGCGCCGGCCGAGGCGCAGAATTTCCTCGACCCGCGCCGCTCCCGGTTCGTCGCTGCGGAGGGCGAGAAGCGCCGAGGTGTCGAGGACGTAGGCCTCAGCCATCGTTCCGCCGGTCGCGTCGACGATCACTGAGTAGTCGTCGCACCTCGCCCTTCTTGCCGGAGCCGCGGAGCGACGCGATCGGGTCGTCGGGAATCGGAATCACCCGAACAGTGCTGCCCTCGACGATCCACTCCAGTTGCGTGTCGGGCTTTATGCGGAGTTGTCGCCGCACCTCGGACGGAATCGAGACTTGTCCGCGGACCGTGACTTTCGTGCGCATGCTGCAGAAATATCATGTAGAAATCTCATCCGACAAGTAGAAACTGGCAACGACATGACGATCGGTGAAACGACTTGTGTAGGTCTCGTCAGGGTGGTCTCGTTCAACGGCGGCAACAGGTACGCCGAGCCGAAAGCAGCGCCAGTCACCCCGCGTTTGCGCCGGTTTCGGCTCCTCGGCGGCGATGATAGGAAAGCCGCCACTTTCACGCCTTCCGAGGAGCCTTCCCGATGATGAAGCGCGACGTCTACACCGAAGAGCACGAGCTCTTCCGCGACCAGTTCCGCAAGTTCGCCGCCAAAGAGATCGAGCCCAAGCTCGAGAAGTGGAATGCCGACGGCATCACCGATCGGGAGACCTGGCAGCGGATGGGCGCGGCGGGGTTCCTGGCGCCGTGCATGCCCGAGGAGTACGGCGGTGCGGGCGTCGACTTCCGCTACGACGCGATCATCATGGAAGAGCTCGCGTACCTGCGGGCGCACGGCATCATGACGACGGTGCACGCGTCGATCTGCCTGCCGTACCTCGTGACGTTCGGCACCGAGGCGCAGAAGCAAAAGTTCCTGCCGCCCGCGGTCGCCGGCGACCTGCTCTTCGGCATCGGCATGACCGAGCCCGGTGCCGGCTCCGATCTCGCCAACATCCAGACCAAGGCGATCCGCGAGGGCGACCACTACGTCGTGAACGGGGCCAAGACCTTCATCTCGATCGGCCAGCTCGGCGGGGCGTACGTCACGGCCGTGAAGACCGATCCCGCCGCCAAGCCCGCGCACAAGGGCGTCAGCCTGCTCATTATCGAAGCCGACACGCCGGGTTTCATGCGCGGCCGGAAGCTCGAGAAGCTCGGGTTCCCGTCGCAGGACACGAGCGAGCTCTTCTTCGAGGACTGCAAGGTGCCGGTCGACAACCTGCTCGGGAAGGAAGGGCAGGGCTTCAAGATGATGATGGACAAGCTCCAGCAGGAGCGGCTGTCGATCTGCGTGACGGCGATCGCGTCATGTCGCCGCGCGCTCGACGACACGATCGCCTACACGCAGCAGCGGAAGGCGTTCGGCAAGGCGATCTCCCACTTCCAGAACACCCAATTCACGCTCGCCGAGCTCGCGACCCAGATCCAGATCGGCCAGACCTTCGTCGACCAGCTCGTCACCGCCCACGTGCGCGGCGACGACATCGTCTCCGAGGTCAGCATGGCCAAGTGGTGGACCACCGATCTCCAGAAGAAGGTCGTCGGCGAGTGCCTCCAGCTCCACGGCGGCTACGGTTTCATGAAGGAGTACCCGATCTCGCAGGACTACGCCGACGCCGCGGTGCAATCGATCTACGCCGGCTCGAACGAGATCATGAAGGTGATCATCGCGAAGCGGATGGGGCTCGGGGGGTGAGGCGGCGCTCGGACGGCGTCAGTCGGCGCGATCACGCAGCTGGGCGGCGCTGCGGGACAGGAAGGGCGGACTGTAGACGGCTTCCCAGCACCGTCCGTTTCGTCTCAAACACGATCCGTCCAGTAACGCGGATGCCGTTTGGCATGGGCGACGGCGATCACACGGACCGCGGTAGGCAGCTCGATGAAGAGGGCCACGTAGGGAAAGCGGCGCACGAGCTTCCGCCGAACGCCGAGATCCTTGGCGACCCCGAAGGCGGGGCGACACTCGGGGCCGGGCGCGGCGAGTGTACGCACTGCATTCCGGACCTCTTCGAAGAATTGGCGGCCGAGCCCGGGACGCTGCGCTTCGTACCAGCCAACGCCGGCATCGATCTCCTCCACGGCTTCGGGATCGAGGCGAACCGGTTTGGGCATCAACCCTGGAAGCGTGCGAGCAACCGCTGCTCAACGACGTCCCAGGGCTCTCCACCCTCCGGGTCGGCCCACGCCGCGCGGGCGCGGCGCTCGATCTCGGCCGTCCATTCGGGGTGGAGCTCTTCCGCGGCGTCCGAGGGCAAGCTGGCGAGCAGCTTCGCAGCGAGATCGGTACGCTCCTCGACGGAGAGGGTCTGGGCTTCCTCGAGCAGCTTCCGCGCGCGGTCGGTCACGGGGTGGATCGTAGCCGTGGGACGAGCATCGTCGCAACGACTTTCTGGCGGTAGGGAGACGAGTATCGGTCCCGGTTGCACGAGCACCCGATCTCGCAGGACTACGCCGACGCCGCGGTGCAATCGATCTACGCCGGCTCGAACGAGATCATGAAGGTGATCATCGCGAAGCGGATGGGGCTCGGGGGGTGAGGCGACCGCGCCAGCTGTTGCTGGCCCGTTAGATCGTCATCGCGGGCGCTCGTAGCTTCACGCGGCGCGCCGCAGCTCGCAGTCGCTCGTCGAAACAACCGAACGTAACTTCGCCGCCCGCACGCGTGAGCTCGAGGGCCGCAGCGAGGTGCACTGCATCGTAGCCGCGCAAGCCGTGACGCTCGGCGAGGTTGCCAGCCCGTCGGACGAGCGGCTCGCTGACGTCTACGACGTTGAATTCCGCCCATTCCTCGTCCAAATGCTGAACGACCTGTCGCAAACCCTTGGCGTCCAGACCGCCCTCCCGACGCTTCCGGGCGAAGGCTGCCCGCGCCTCGGCATAGGCGATCCTCACGGTGGCGACGGCCGCGGAAGAGTCGAGCGCGCGCATCACCGCAGCGCGGCCAGGCTCGTCGATGTACAGCTTCACGAGCGCGCTCGTGTCGACGTACAGGATCAACGTCGATCCTCGCTGACCATGTCAGAAACGAGACGTCCCCTGCGTTTCGGCTTGAGCGGGGGTCCGGCTCCGGGCTTGCCTGTACCGCGCTGCAGAATTCCACGTTCGGCGAGCCGGTCGAGCAACTCGGCATCTGCGCTTTGTTCGACCGGCACGAGGCGTGCGACCGGTTGGCGGCGGCGATCGCTGATGGTCACGGTATGCCCGCGCGTCACGGCGCGAAGGTGTGCACTCAGCTTGGCGCGGAGCGCGCGGACTCCGACGATTTCCCCGCGGGGTTTCATGTGTGCACGATAATGGACCGCTCGTGACCACGTCAACGAATTCTAGTACCGGTGAGGTCAGCGTGGCCAAGTGGTGGACCACCAATCTCCAGAAGAAGGTCGTCGGCCGGCTTCATGTAGGAGTACCCGATCTCGCAGGACTACGCCGACGCCGCGGTGCAATCGATCTACGCCGGCTCCAACGAGATCATGAAGGTGATCATCGCGAAGCGGATGGGGCTCGGGGGGTAAGTCGGAGCTGGATCGGCGTCTCGGCGGTCCCACCATCGGCATTGACTGGGTGACTACCGGAGACTACCGTGGCGCCGATGAAAGCCGTCGGAGTGAAGCAGCTCAAGGCCCGCCTCTCGGAATATCTCCGGCTCACGAAGGCGGGCGAGACCATTCTCGTCACCGAGCGGGATGAAGTCGTTGCCGAGCTGCGTCCCGCTCGGCGGCAGCGTCTCCTTTCGGAGGATCTCGAAGAGGTGCTCGACGAGCTGGCCGCGGCCGGACATCTCACGCGCGCGAGTCAGCGTAAGCAACGGTGGACGTGGCGAGTCCCCGGCCTCGGTCTACCCGCCGGCACTGCGATGGCCCTCATCGATCAGTTGCGTGAGGAGCGGTAGCTCGCGCCGTGGGAGCCCCCCTCTACGTGGATACCTCCGCGATCCTCCGGGCGGTCCTCGAGTCGGGGACGAGTCCAGAGATCGAGTCGCGCATTCAGGCGGCCCCGGTTCTGGTTACGTCGCGACTGGCACTCGTCGAGTCGTCACGCGCATTGGCACGACTACGCGCCCTGGGCAGCGCGACCGAGGCGCAACTCGCCGATGCGAGTCGCGCGCTGGACGGGTTCTGGACACGTTGCGAGCTATGGGAGCTGGATCGTCCCGTTTGTGATCTTGCGCGGGTGGTCGCACCTGCCACGAACCTGCGCACGCTCGATGCGCTACACCTCGCGACATTCCAGCTTGCGCGCCAGCGACTGGCAGGCTTGGAGCTTCTGACGGCCGACGACCGTTTGCGGGCCGCGGCCGGCAGTCCCTCCTGAGTCGGTCCGCAAGAATGTCGGGCGACGATCCGCTGGCGGTGGTCGCCGAGTGCGTGCAGCTGCACGGCGCATGAATAGTGATCATCCCGAAGCGGGATAGCGTCGGGCGCCGCGCTCCTGCGGCGTCAGTCGGCGCGGTCCGCAGGAGAGTAGCGCTGCGGGACAGAAGGGCGGACCGTAGACGGCCTTTCCGGCAGCATCGCGACCGAGCCCGAGACGTGAAAGCCGCCGAGCAGCACAGCGAGCCCGCGTTGGCGGAAGCGCAGGGCCAGATCGGTGGCGCGGATCATCTGGTTGGTCTGCACGCCGACCAGCGCCACCACAGTACGCGCAGCCGGGTCGCGCCGACATCGAGGGTGAGCGCATGCAGGCAAGCGAGGGTAGTGCTCGGCAGCGTCGCGCGAGGCGGCCCGGGTGTGGTTCGCCGCGCAGGCGCGCCGCGGCTGGGCATCCTGTCCCATCACACGGAATGGGTGCGGGGAGACGGTCGAGCCCTTCGACATCGGGGTGGCGTGTCGGCGTCAGCGCTCGATGCCGAGCTCGCACTCCACGCACGCGAACGCTTCGCCGCCGAGGTCGATCCGCACCTCGACGTCGCGGGTGGCGCCGTCGCGGATGGGGCCCTTCGCCACACCTTGGCCTTTGGCGACCGCGCGGGCGTCGCGCATGGCCGAGCAGGCGATCGTTGCGTCCTTCACGGTCTTCTTGGTGTTGTTGGTGTAACGGACCTGCGCGACGGCCGCGCCGTGCTGGCCATACGATACCCGGACGTCGATCGAAGCGACGGGGCGCATGATGGCGGCCGCCTTTCGGATGCAGGCGGTCGAGACCTTGCCCCAGGTGACGTCGACGCTCTGCTGCTTTTGATCGGCGAGCAGGCTCGATTGGCTGTGCCCGGGACAACCGGGATCGTCGGCTTGGCGGCGATAGCCCGCGAGCGCCCGCATCTCGTCGAGGAACGGCTCGCACGGGGCGTAGGCGCAGAAGCCATCCGGCCCTTTGGGGCACGGGGTCTTGAACCATCCCGCGCTCGCCGGCGTCGACAGTGCCAAGAGGCACACCCACGCCGTCAGCAGCTGCACCCCCACCCCGCCACCCATGCGACTCCCGTAGCAGTCGCGTCGGGAACCACAAGCCACGCGCGAAATCTGGAACGGATCTCGCTTCCTCTCCCGCAGCACCAAACGCCGCACGACCGCGAGGAGCGGGACCACGAAGCCAGCGACGAAGACGGCGACGAAGCACGCGACGAAGCACGCGACGGCGCGCACGAGCACGAGCCACAAAGCCAGCTGAACCCGCCGCGTCCCACCCACGACCCCACCGCGCCGCCCCGTGACCCCCGGACGCGGGGCGGCTTCCCGACCGCTGGCTTTCCTCCCGCGCGATCTCTGACGTAAGGTCCGACCGCTTTTTCTACAAAGCGGAATCGAAAGGCGGGGTGATGAGGCGGCTCTCGTGGACGGTCGTTGTGGGCGCGACACTCTGCGTGGCCGCGGGCTGCGGCGGGGGCGACGTCGTGCCGATCGCGCAGGGCTTCGGCGCCGGCAGCGTGCCGACGTTCGAAGGCCGCGTCGCGACCGCCAATCCCGTCACCGTTCCGCCCGTCGCTCAGCATCCGTTCATGGCGCGGACCGGGTGGAACAGCATGCATAGTGACGGCCCCGCGAGCGACACGCATCGCGAGAGTGGTCCGCTCGGCCGCGACCCGGTGATCACGTCGACGGCGCGCGGGCTGCTCGGCGGCGAGTGCGCGTCGGTGACGTTCGATCGCCAGGGGCGGATCGTCACGGTCTGCACGACGGCGCTCCGCATGCAGCTGCTCGTGCTCGACCCGAAGACGTTCCGCGAGCTCGCGTCCTACGACCTGCCGCCGCGTCCATCGATGAAGTCGCTCTCGATCCGTACCATCACGACCGACACCTCCGGCGGAGCGTATTTCTACTTGGACGACGAGGATCGCGCCGTCGTGGGAACCGCCGCTCGCCAAATTGCCGTCATCAGTCACGACGACACCGGCTTCCACCTCGACCGCTCGTATGATCTCGCCTGGGTCGTGACACCGCCGGGCCGCGACGACGCACTCGTCACCGTGCTCCCGGACTGGAGCGGGCGCTGGTACTGGTTCATCACCCGCCTCGGCATGGTCGGCACCGTCGAGCGCGAGACCGGTCGCGTCGAGACGCGCCAGTTCGAGGGCGAGCGCTTCCAGAACTCCTTCGCCGTCGGGCCCGACGGCGCGTTCGTCGTCACCGACCATGCGCTCTACGCGCTGACCGCCGACCCCAGCACGGGAGCCCCGACGGTGACCTGGCGTGCCGCGTACGACCGCGGCCGCAGACGCAAGCTCGGCCAGATCGACCAGGGCTCGGGCACGACGCCGACGCTGCTCGGCGACCAGTGGGTGGCGATCGCCGACAACGCCGAGCCCCGCCTGAACGTGCTGATCTATCGCCGCGGCCGCGATGTGCCCGACGCCGAGCGCCTCGTCTGCCAGCAGCCGCTCTTCGCCGACGGCGCGAGCGCCACCGACAACAGCTTCATCGGCATCGGCCGTTCGCTCGTGATCGAGAACAACGCCGGCTACGACATCTTTCCGACCATGATGTTCGGCACGACGTCGGTCGGGGGTGTTGCGCGTGTCGACCTGAACGACGACGGCGTCGGCTGCCGTGTCGTCTGGGAGAGCAAGGAGATCTCGCAAACGACGGTGCCCAAGCTCTCGCTGGGGAACGGGCTCGTCTATCTCTATACGAAGCTGCCGAACGCGCCCTGGTGGATCGACGCGTACTATCTGACCGCCGTCGACTTCCGGACCGGCGCGACGGTCTATCGCGCGCGCACCGGCGTCGGCCTCGGCTACGACAACCACTGGGCGCCGGTCACGATCGGCCCCGACGGTACGGCGTACGTCGGGACGATTCGCGGGTTGCTCGCGGTGCGCGACGGTTCGTAGCGATCGGCGCCGATGCTCTTCACGTCGCCGATCTTTCTCTTCTGTTTCCTGCCGATCGTGCTCGTGGTGCATGGGCTGTTGCCGCTGCGGCTCCGCAACGCGTGGCTGCTGCTCGCGAGCCTCTGGTTCTATGCCTGGGGCGAGTGGCTCTTCACGCTCGTGTTGCTCGCGGCGATCGGGTGGAACTGGGGACTGGGGCTCGTCGTCGCGCGCACGCGGCAGGGACGCGCCGGGACATCGGTGTTGGTGCTCGCGGTTGCGAGCAACGTCGCCCTCCTCGCCGTCTTCAAGTACGGCAATTTCGTCGTCGACAATCTGAACATCCTGCGGGCGTGGCTCGGGACGGCCCCCGTCGCGCTGGCGCCGATCGCGCTGCCCCTCGGCATCTCGTTCTTCACGTTCCACGCGATCAGCTACGTGGTCGACGTCCATCGCGGCGACGCGGCGCCGCAGCGGAATCCGCTCGATCTCGCGCTCTACTTCCTGCTGTTCCCGCATCTGATCGCGGGCCCGATCGTGCGCTGGCACCACGTTGCGCGGCAGATCGTCGCCCGCCACGTCGAGCGCGCGGAATTCGCGCTCGGCGTCCGGCGCTTCATCGTCGGCCTCGGCAAGAAGATGCTGATCGCCAACACGCTCGCGGTGCCGGCCGACGCGCTCTTCGGGCTGCCGCCCGAGCTCCTCGGTGTCGGGACCGCCTGGCTCGCCGTCGCGTGCTACACGCTGCAGATCTACTTCGACTTTTCCGGCTACTCGGACATGGCGATCGGGCTCGCGCACATGCTCGGCTTCACGTTTCGCGAGAACTTCGACCATCCGTACGCGGCGCAGTCGATCCGCGAGTTCTGGCGGCGCTGGCACATCTCGCTGTCCACCTGGTTTCGCGACTATCTCTTCATTCCGCTCGGCGGGAGCCGGTGCGCGGAGCCTCGGGTCTATGGGAATCTCCTCGCCGTCTTCGTGCTCTGCGGCCTCTGGCACGGCGCCAGTTGGACGTTCGTGCTGTGGGGGCTTTTCCACGGCGCCTTCCAGATCCTCGAGCGTGTCGGCCTCGACGGCCTGCTCGCACGGTCGTGGCGTCCGGTGCGGCATGGCTATGCGGTGCTCGTCGTCGCGTGCGGATGGGTCTTGTTCCGGGCCGACACGGTGGCGCACGCGCTCGCCGTCTATGCGGCCATGCTCGACCCGATGCGCGCGGAAGGCTCCGGTGACAGCGTCGCGGTGCATGTCGATGCGACGGTCCTGACGGCCATGCTCGCCGGCGTGCTGGCGGCGATGCCGCTCGCCGACTGGGTGCGGGCGTGGCGGGCGCGCCTGATCGCGCCGACCGCGACGACCGGCGCGCGTCGGCTCGACGGAGCGCTCGCGCTCGCGGAGCTCGTCGCGCTCGTCGTGCTCTTCGTCACGTCCGCCGCGGCGTCCGCCGCGCACACCTACAACCCCTTCATCTATTACCGCTTCTGATGATGCCGAGTGGGAACGACGGTTCGACGACGATGCGGCGGGCGACCGATCTGGCGCTCGTCGTGCTCTTCCTCGTCGGGATCACGGTGCCGCTGATCGGGCTCGTCGGCGGTATCGATCCCAACCAGATCGCGGGCGAGAATCGCCGCCTGGCCGCGCCGCCCCGGCTCGGTCCGGGCGGTGTGCGCGAGCTCCGTCGCCAGACCGACGAGTGGTTCGACGATCACTTCGGGTTTCGGTCGACGCTCGTGGCGACGTACGGCCGCATTCAGTTCGGCCTCTTCGGCGGCGGGTCCACCCGCGACGTCGTCGTCGGTCGCGACGGCTGGTTGTTCTACGCGCGCGAGCACACCATCGAAGGCCACTGCGGGCTCTTGCCGCCGTTCACCGCCGCCGAGCTCACCGGTTGGCAGCAGAAGATCGAGCAGCGCCGCGATTGGCTGGCGGCGCGCGCCATCCCCTACGTGCTGGTCATCGCGCCCGACAAGGTGACGATCTACCCCGAGATGTTGCCGCCGGCATGGCAGTCGACGTTCGGCCCCACCCGCACGGATCAAGTCCTGGCGTGGATGGCGGCACACTCGACGGTCGAGATCATCGATCTGCGGCCCGTGCTGCGGGAGGCGAAAGCGCGCGACCGCGTCTATCACCGCACCGATTCGCACTGGAACGACATCGGCGCGTTCGCGGGCTATCGCCGGATCGCGGCGTGGCTGCACCCGAAGTTCCCGCCGCTCCGTCCGCTCACGCCGACGGACGTTCGGCGCGAGGAGACGGTCGGTGTGGCCGGGGACTTGGCCGGCCTCCTCGCGATCGTGGCGTACCTGCGCGAGGAGCGCATCGCGCTCGTGGCGACCACGCCGTCGTCGTGTGTGCCGGTCGCACTGACGCCTTTGATGGCCGCGCATGAGCGTTGGTACGTCGAGGCCTACGAATGTCCGGAGGCCGGCGTCGGCCGCGCGGTCGTGATCCGGGACTCGTTTTTCGACGCCCTGCAGCCCTACTTCACGGGACATTTCCGGCGGGTCGTGTACGTCCGGCACATGTTCGCGTCCGCCCTCATCGCCGCGGAGAACCCCGACGTCGTCGTCGAGGAGGCGATCGAGCGCGTGTTCACTCGCACGACCGACCTGCTGGAGAGCGACCTCCCGGGCGGTTGAATGCGACCGCGCTGCTGTTCGACCGCGTTCCGAGTCTTTCACCGGCCGGGCAATGGGTCGAACGTGGTTTGAACTAGCCAGACGGGTGGTCTAGCTTCCCCGCGGTTCACGATCTTCACACCGGGCTCGCATTCAGCGCGCGCCGCTCATCACGAGAGGTTCCCATGGCCGATCTCGAACAGTTCCGTGCCGACACCCGCCAGTGGCTCGAAAAGAACGCCCCGGCGGAGATGCGGACGCCGCCGAAGTCGCAGGACGAGATTTGTTGGGGCGGCCGCAAGGCCGCCTACCCCCCGCCCGTGACGCGCTGGCTCGCCATCATGGCGGAGCGCGGCTGGACGGCGCCGATGTGGCCGAAGGAGTACGGCGGCGGCGGTCTCTCGAAGCAGGAAAACAAGATCCTCGCCGAGGAGATGGCGAAGCAGCACCTCCGGCCGCCGCTGATCGGCTTCGGTCTTTCGATGATCGGACCGCTCCTCTTGCAGGAAGGCAGCGACGAGCTCCGCAAGGAGCACCTGCCGAGCATCATTCACGGCAAGATCCGCTGGTGTCAGGGTTACTCCGAGCCCGGCTCGGGCTCCGACCTCGCGAGCTTGCAGACCAAGGCCGTCCGCGACGGCGACACCTACGTGCTGAACGGCCAGAAGGTCTGGACCTCCTACGCCGACAAAGCCGACTGGATGTTCATCCTCGTTCGCACCGACTTCCAAGCGGCCAAGCACAACGGCATCACGTTCCTCTTGATGGACATGACCTGGCCCGGCGTCAGCGTGAAGCCGATCAAGCTCATCAGCGGCACCTCGCCGTTCTGCGAGACCTTCCTCTCCGACGTGCGCGTGCCGGTGACGAACGTCGTCGGCCAGGTGAACGCGGGTTGGACGATGGCGAAGGCGCTGCTCGGCCACGAGCGCACGATGATCGCCGACGCGTTCAAGGAGCGCGACGACGCGCGGAAGCTGATCGATCTCGCGAAGCGGCACGTCGGTGAGGACGGCGGCAAGATCGCCGACCCGCACATCCGGGACCGCGTGGTGCAGGTGGAGATGGATCAGGCCGCGCTCGACCTCACGCTCTCCCGCTCGCGCGACAGCATGAAGGCGGGCCACAAGCCCGGCGCCGAGACGTCGATCTTCAAGTACTACGGCACCGAGCTCAACATGCGCCGACGCGAGCTCCTGGTCGGCATCTGCGGACCGCAGGGTCTCGGCTGGGAAGGCCCGGGTTTCGCGCCGGACGAGCTCCAGATGACGCGCGACTGGCTGCGCTCGCGCGGCAACTCGATCGAGGGCGGCACGTCGGAGATTCAGCTCAACATCATCGCCAAGCGCGTGCTCGGCCTTCCGGATTGAAAGGTTCCCCATGGATTTGGTTCTGAACGAAGACCAGGAGCTGTTGGCGCGGACGGCGCGCGAGTTCGTGAGCGGGCGCTCGTCGCTGCGGCGCATTCGGCAGCTGCGTGACGCGAACGACGCCGACGGCTTTTCGCGCGATCTGTGGCGCGAGATGGCGGCGCTCGGCTGGCTCGGCATCGTGATCCCGGAGGATCTCGACGGCGCCGGGCTCGGCGCGATGGATCAGATGGTCGTGCTCGAAGAGCTCGGCCGTGGGCTCATGCCGGAGCCGATCCTCTCGACGGTCCTGCTCGGCGCCAACGCGCTGCTGCTCGGCGGCAGCGCCGCGCAGAAGAAAGCGCACCTCCCGAAGGTCGCCGCCGGCGCGCGGCTGCTCACGGTCGCGTATCAAGAGGCGACGAGCCGCTACGACCTGAACAAGGTC
>Ga0163144_10005609_pt1 | contig 27900 bp, 24 predicted proteins | sample OliLak19BULKMAT1_FD_123175 | JGI IMG/M metagenome (GOLD analysis project Ga0163144, IMG submission 123175) | Freshwater microbial mat bacterial communities from Lake Vanda, McMurdo Dry Valleys, Antarctica - Oligotrophic Lake LV.19.BULKMAT1 | ecosystem: Environmental > Aquatic > Freshwater >... | reverse complement strand
GCGGGATGTGCGGGAGTGCCGCGTGGTAGTCGTGGGGAGGGGCGGGGCGCTCATCGTGGTGCGTGACGTCACGCAAAAGCGGATGGCGGAAGAAAACGAACAGCGATTGGCTGAGCAACTCCGGCACGCGCAGAAGCTGGAGAGCCTGGGCGTGCTGGCCGGCGGAATCGCGCACGACTTCAACAACCTGTTGATGGGTGTCCTGGGAAACGCCGACCTCGCCTCGGGGCACACGCCAGCGGATTCGCCGGCCGCTCCCCTGCTGGCCGACATCGTGACCGCCGCGACCTACGGCACTCATCTGACGCGGCAATTGCTGGCGTACGCGGGCAAACGCGAGGTACGGCCGACCGTGGTTGATCTCCGCGATCTTGTGGGCGACGCGAACCCCCTGATGCGGGCGACGTTGCGAAGGAGCGGAAACCTGGCGGTCTCGCTGGGAGACACGCCGCTTCCGGTGTTCGCGGATCGGACGCAGATTGAGCAGTACCTCGTGAACCTGATCGGGAACGCGTCCGATTCGCTGCCGGAAACCGGGGGTGAATTGAGCGTGGTGTGCTCGTTGCGGACCTTGGGTGCGGCAGAGACGTCGCTCCTGCAAGGGTCGCCGCTGGCGCAGGGCGACTATGCGTCCATCGAGATCGCCGACAACGGCGAGGGGATGACGCCGGATGTTCGGGCGAAGATGTTCGATCCGTTTTTCTCGACCAAGTTTCCGGGTCGGGGCCTCGGGCTGGGCGTGGTGATGGGGATCGTGAAGGCGCACGGGGCCGGGATGCTGGTACGGACCTCTCCGGGTGAGGGGACATCGATCACGGCGCTATTCCCGCTGGTCCGCTCGGATCGCGAGGGGGGAGTGGCGGAACCGGTGCTGACGCGCCCGAGTTTCCGATTGCGGATGCGGGCTGGCGCAGCACTGGTCGTGGACGACGAGCCGATGGTGCGGCGCATCACGACGCGCCTGCTGGAAGCGGGCGGATGGACGGTGCATTCGGCCGACAGCGGCGATGCGGCGATCGCCCTGATGAGGCAGCACGGCGATTCGATCGTTGCCGCTCTTGTCGACCTCACCATGCCGGGGATGAACGGGGTTGAGACGACTCGGGCGCTCCGGCAAATAAAGCCCGACGTTCAAGTAGTCCTTTCAAGCGGATTCGCGCCGGACGCAGATTCGATTCTGGCGGCGGACCCGAGTTTGCGTTTTATCGCCAAACCGTTTACCGGCGCGGAACTGCTCGCGGCGCTCGACGGAACGATGCACGTGCAGGGGCGGGGCGGTGTGCCGGCGGTGTGATCGGGGCCCCTTTCGAAAGGCTTTTCGGGATGCCGCTTGCCGTCTTTGTTCCGATGGAGTATCTATCCAGCTACGGACTGCTGGGCCAGATGGCCCGCGAGATCGGCGATGCGCTTGGACGCGCGGGTGCGGAGATCAACCCGGACCGGGGCTGTGCACCGGGCGAGCCGCGCGTGTATCTGTTCTTCAACTTTCCCGCCGACATGGCGGTCTTTGAGACGTGGACGCGACCGGACATTCCGGGAGGCGTGGTGCTCCACATCTTCGTGGACCACCCCTTCGCGTTGGAACCGCGGGTGCTCGATGCGCTCGTCCGTAACCCGTCCTATCGCTTGCTCCTTCCATCACTCGACGATCTGCACCTCATCCCGCTGCGGTGGCCCGGCATCCGCGCAGCGACCCTTCCGCACGCGGTCGGACCGCATGCCCTGCTGCTGGCGAAACCCGATGTTGAGAAGCGCGAGTTTGACGTCGTGCTGGCCGGCTCGATTTCGTCAAACAGCGCGATCACGGCGGCACGCTCTCGGATTCCGGCGGCGATCCGGACGCACGCCGATGCGGCCGCAGAGATGCTGGTCGCGCGACCGACGATGCCGTTCACCGCGGCGTTCGACGCGTGTTCACCTTCCGGCCTCACCTCCAGCGACCACTGGACGCTGCTGCGGGATGTGTGGGCATATGTGACCGCCCGCGTGAACCGCGCACGACGCACGGCGGTCGCAACATCGATGCAGGGGCTCCGCACTCTGGTCTTGGGGTCGCGGGAATGGGAGCCGTTGTGCAGGGGGAGCGTGGTGTACGGCGACCATGTCTCGTACGCGGAGTTGCCGGGCCACCTGCAAAGGGCGAACGTGTGCGCAGCGTGGAACCCGACGCAGTTTGTGTTGACGCACAGCGAGCGTGTGTTGTTAGGGATGGCGGCCGGCTGCGCCACCATCACCGATGACCGGCCGGGGCTTCGCCGCGCACTCGGCGGAGAAATTCCAGTGGAATTCACACGGGCCACCGACGACGCGGAAGGTTTCCGCGCGGCCGCCGACCGGTTACTCGCGGACGAAGCGCGGATGCGCGGGCTGGGCGAAGCGGGGCGGGCGAAGATCGAATCGTCGCAATTGTGGGACCATCGCGTGCCACTGATTGCCTCAGTGATCGAGAGCGTGCTGACCGCTCGGACGAAATAAAAACCCCGCCGGTTGAGAGCGGGGTTCGTGGATCCAAGTTTCAGTCGTGGCACCGACGCTTAGCCGGCGATCGCGGTGACCTTAACTTTGGTGTACCGCTGGCGGTGGCCCGTCTTGCGCTGCCACGCCTTCTTTTCGCGGAACTTGTGGATGTACAGTTTATCGCCCATCACGAGGGGTTCGATGATTTCGCCGGTGACGGTCGCGCCCGCCACATATGGCGCCCCGACCTTCGCGGTGCCGCCGATCGTCCCGACCACGAGCACCTTATCGAACGTGATCGACGACCCCGCGGTCGCCTCACCGTCGTCTAGAAGGTCAACGAGAATCTCGTCGCCCTGCTCAACCTTGCGCTGACTGCCTGATTCTTCGATAATCGCATACATCCGATCGGACTCCGAACAAAGGGAACTGAAAAATGGGTCTTCATGCTAGGTGGGCAGGGTCGTCGCGACAACCCCGCCAGCGGACTCAATACCTGCGGGCGCGGTTGCGCCAGCCTGCGAGTTCGCGCCGGGCGCGGGCCCGTGCCTCGGCCGCGACCGCAGGGTCGATGGGCGTGGGTGGAGGGAGTGGCGGCGGTCGCCCGATGGGGGTGTGAACCGAGGACTGACCGCATTCGGGACAGACAATCGGGGCGAGTTCCTGTCCACGAAGATCGTATCCACAGGCACGGCAGTCGGTTATAGGAACGTGCCGGGGGAGGATGACAATGAAGAATCCCACGAAGCCGACCAGCGCGCCGAATGGATACAAGATGCTCTGCAGGACCGGGAGGTAGATTCCCCCTTTGGTCCAGTCGTTGATCCGGATGTGTAAGTAACCGACGAGGAGGACACCGGCGATTCCGCCGAGCACGATCAAGAGCCCGAGCCACTGCCGCCTCCATTTTCCGGCGGCGAACCAAACGGCGAGGGCGTAGATGATGAAAAGGAACACCGGTGATGAACCGTCGGATCGCAGGATCGGGCATTGGGCTCGATCAGGAAGGGGTCGGAGCAGACTCTGATTGATGTTCGCTGCGGACTTCCTTGTAGACGCTCCCGTCGACAAAACCCTGGAGTTTTCTGGCCCGGACGGGGTGCTGGAGTTTGCGGATGGCCTTGGCCTCGACCTGGCGGACGCGTTCGCGGGTGACCTTGAAGATGCGGCCGACTTCTTCCAGCGTGTAGGTGTAACCGTCGCCGATGCCGTACCGGAGTTTGATGATCTCGCGTTCGCGGTAGGTGAGAGTCTTGAGGACGTTCTCGATCCGGTTCTTGAGCATGTCCTGAGCGGCGGTGTCGGAGGGGGCGTCCTGGGAGTCGTCTTCGAGGAAGTCGCCGAAGTAGGAATCCTCGGATTCGCCGACAGGGCGATCGAGGCTGACGGGGGCGCGGGAGATTTTGAGGACACGCCGGACCTCGAGGGGGGCAAGGCCGGCCTTGGCCGCGAGTTCTTCGGTGGTGGGCTCGATCCCGGTTCTCTGGACGAACTCCTTCTGGATACTCCGGAGTTTCGACATGGTTTCGATCATGTGGACGGGGATGCGGATGGTGCGGGCGTGGTCGGCGATGGCGCGGGTGATGGCCTGACGGATCCACCAGGTGGCGTAGGTACTGAACTTGTAGCCGCGCTTGTACTCGTATTTGTCGACGGCCCGCATGAGGCCGGTGTTGCCCTCCTGGATGACATCGAGGAAGGAGAGGCCGCGGTTGCGGTATTTTTTCGCGATGGAGACGACCAGGCGGAGGTTGCCGCCGGAGAGGTCGCGCTTGGCCTGCTCGTACTCCCAGAAGACGGTGTTAAGTCCGCGGACGCGGGTCTGGAGTTCGGCGGGGTCCTCGTTGACGAGGGCCCGGAGGCCGTTCAATTCTTCCTTCATCACCGCGATGTCTTCGGGATCGTATTGACGGAGGCGGGCCTTGCCGCGGATGGAGCGGGGCGGGCGGGGGGGCTTGGATCCTGCTTTGGGCGGCGCGGGCGGCTCGGCGATGCGGCGGAGTTCGGACTCGAGGTCGAGCATTTTTTTGGCGATCGACCGCAGTTTGCGCATCAGGGGGATGATGCGACCGGTTCGGAGGCAGAGTTCTTCGGTGAGGGCGGCCATGCGGCGGCGACGGATCTTGAGTCGATCCCGGATGGCGGCGGCGGCGTCGGCGTCGGCCCCTGCCCTGGCGACCTGAAGCGCCTCCCAATCGGTGCGGTTGAGTTGGAGCAGTTTGTCGACGGTGCACAGATTGAAGGGGATCCGCTTGGAGATCTTGTCCTTGGCGTTCAGTTCGGCGGTGGATATCCGCATGGTGCGATCAAATGGGAGGGCGCCGGCGTGAACCTGACGGAGAATCTCCGCGGCCTGGGCGACAACGTACTCGGATTCGAGCGTCCGCCGTCGGAAGATCATGCGGGTGGTTTCGACCTTCTTGGCAAGGCGGATTTCCTCTTCGCGGGTGAGAAGGGGGATGGAGCCCATCTGCGAGAGGTACATGCGAACTGGATCGTCGACACGTTTGTCGACTGTCTCTTCGACGACGACTTCCGCGAGTTCCTTGGCGAGAAGGACCTCCTCGGCATCAACGGCATCCTCGACGTCGTTTCCGGAAATTCTCTGGCGGAGGGTCGCGGATTCGCCGGCCCGCTCACCGCCGTCCACGCTCATGGCGCGAAAGACGCTGGGCAAGCCTTTGTTGGAGACGACGGCCTCACCGGCCTCGAGGAGGAGCCGGTGGACGCGGGCCCGGAACTCAAGTTCATCGACCATTTCGAGGTTGGCGCGGTCGAGAACCAGGAGCAGCTCGTTGATGCGTTCGGGATCGACCATCTCGTCGGGGAGGGTGTTGTTGAGTTCCTCGTAACTGAGCCACGTCCGCTGGCGGCCCAAGTCGAGCAATTCATGGAGCGCGGGATGGAATTCGGTGAGCACTGGGCAACTCCGTGGCGTCGGGGGAGGGACAAGAACCCGGTATCGTGAACAGCAGGAGATCGAAACGCAGTGGGCGGGACCATCGGGCGGGACCATCGGGCAGTACATCGGTCCGTTCAGGGCGAGGGACGGGGCAAGCGCCGCATGTCGGGTCCGAGCGCTGCGTGCTGGCGGCGCTTGATCTCGATGAGTGTGGCGGTCTCGTTCGAGGCGGGGTGGGCATCTGTCGCGGCCGTGTGGGCGGGGGAGGGGGCTTGGAGACGCTTCGAGTTATCCTGACGGGCGGTTTTAAGGCAATCACCGAAGTGGGCAAGAAGGCGGTGGGGCGCAGGGGCGGCGTCTTTCCGGATTTCGGCACGGGTTTCGCGTTCGATGCGTTCCGAGAGGGCGACCGCGGCATCGTGGGAACGGCCGTCCTCGATCAGCGACAACACCGACGCGAGGGACGGGGTCTCGCCGAGATCGATACAGTCTTGGACGCCGTGTGCGATCGTCTGGTGCAGGGACGAAGCGTAGACGTCGGGCGCCAAAAGCCCGCGATCGGCGGCGTTGAGCGTGTGCCAGAGTGAGCCATCGCACAGAACGCAGCCCAGCAGATGGTCGGACGCGGTGAGGGTTCGGCCGGCGAGCGCCGGGATGATCTCCGGCGGGGATCCATGGGCTTGAGCCTCGACCGCGAGCGCCGCCGCGGCGGGACGGGCGCGGCGGCCGGCGGGGATGCTGCGCCAAATCGACTCTTCGTCGACGCCCGACAAGCGGGCGATCTGGCGGATGATGAGCCGCTGGCGGATCGGAGGGACGTCGCCCAACCCGAGTTCGGCGAGTCGGGCGAGTTCATCCTCGATGGCGGTGCTTAACGCGGCGGTCCCCAGGCCGGACACGCGGGCACGGAGGCGCGAGAAGCGGTACTCGAGAAGATCGGCGGAAGCGGCCAGGGCGGCCGTAAAGACTTGGGCCCCGTTCTCGGTCTTGAGGAGTTCGTCGGGGTCTTTCGCGTCGGTGAACTCTTTCAGCGTGCAGACCTTGACGTCCAGAGGTTCGGAGAAAAAAACCTCGGCGGCGCGATCGGCGGCCCGCTCACCGGCGGCGTCGCCATCGAAGAGCAGGACCACGGTGTCGCAGAGCCGGCGGAGAATGGTCGCGTGCTGGCGTGTGAGGGAAGTGCCGAGTGTGGCGACGGCGTTGCTGAAGCCACCCTGATGGCAGGCGATGACGTCGGTGTAGCCTTCGGTGATCAGCACCGTGCGAGTCTGCTGGATGGTCTTCGCGGCGTGATTGAGCGCGTAGAGCGTCGCGCTTTTGTTGAACAGGGGCGTCTCGGGCGAGTTGACGTACTTGGGTTCGTCCTCGTCGTTGATGCGGCGCCCGCCGAAGGCGACGACCCGGCCGATCTGGTCCTGGATCGGGAACATCAACCGGTTGCGGAAGAGGTCGTAGAAGCCGCCGGACTCGCGTTCTTTAAGTAGACCGGCGTCGAGTGCTGCCCGCTCATTCGCGTTCCGAGATCGCAGGAACTGGAGCAGCCCGTCCCAGCGGTCCGCGGCTGCTCCGATGAGGAACTGAGCGGCGATCTCGGGACGGATGCCACGGCGGCCGACGAAGGCCCGGGCGGCGGTACCGTGCTCGGGATGGGCGAGCAACGTGCGGAAGAATCCGGCGGCGGTTGAGGTGATCGCGAGCAGGTCCGAGCGGCTGGCGCCACCTCCCTGCGTGTCGGCACCCCGGGCGGCCTGGGGTTTAAGGTCGATCCCGGCGCGTTCGGCGAGGTAGTGCAGAGCCTCGCGGAACTCCATCTTGTGGAAGAGCCGCACGAAGCGGAAGACATCGCCGCCGGTACCGCAGACGAAGCAGTGGAAGATTTGCTTGGAGGGGACGACACACATGGAGGGAGAATGGTCGTCGTGGAAGGGGCACAGGCAGACGAACTCGCGCCCTTTGGGCTTGAGGGAGACGTGTTCGCCGACCACGCGAACGATGTCGCTGGCGTCGCGGACGCGCATCACGTCATCGTCCCTGCCCGCACCGGTTTTCTGCCAGAGTTGGCTCACGCATCTCTCACTTTGTGAACGGGGCCCGCGAAACGACAGCCGCGCTCGGACGCAACGATCCCCACCCTCGAAAGGTAGCACAAGTTGGGCGTTCCGCCAGCATTTTCTGGAGTGACCGGTATAAGAATGGGTGAAATGGGGACGTGTGTGAGGCTCAACCTCGAGGAGGAGCGATGGTCCGGAAGCAAATCGGGTATGTCGGCCGGGTTCAGGGCGTGGGTTTTCGGGCTCGCGTGGAGGGATTGGCGCGGGGGCGGGGGGTTTCGGGTTGGGTTCGGAATGAGGATGATGGCGGGGTGACGTTGGAAGCGCAAGGCGGGGACCGGGACGTGCGGGCCTTCGTGGATGCAATCGGCTCGGAGATGGGAACGCTGATCCGATCGGCGAACGTAACCGATATAGCGATCGTGGCGAACGAAACAGGCTTTGAGGTACGGAGGTAGATGTTGAAGGCGGTACGAACGGTGGTGTTATTTGATATCGATGGAACCTTGCTCATCACCCGCGGGCACGGGGTGGCCGCGATGCAGGAGGTCGGGCGTTCCCTGTTTGGCTCTGGCTTCCGCAGCGACGGGGTGGACTTTGCCGGGCGTTTGGATCCCTTGATTCTCGGCGATCTCTTTGAATTGAGCGGCGTGGCCCGGACGGAGGCAAACTTCGGGGCGATGCGGGCGGGATACGCGGCGGAACTCAATCGGCGATTGGCGAAAGCGCCGCCGCTGGCGCTCGCGGGCGGGGCGGAACTGGTACGGGCGGTGGCGGAGCACCCGGGCACCATCGCGGGCGTGCTGACGGGCAATTTCGGCGAGTGCGGCGCGGCGAAGTTGGCGTCGATCGGGATCGATCCTGCGATCTTTGAGATTTCGGTGTGGGGGGACGATTCGCCGCACGAACCGCCGCACCGCGATCACCTGCCCGGGGTGGCCCTCGCGCGGGCCGAGGCCGCCGGGATGGGACGTGTTCGTGGTGTGGTGATAGGTGATACTCCGCACGACGTGCGGTGCGCCCACGCCCATGGGATGCGGGCGATCGGGGTGGCGACGGGGCGATTCGGTGTGGATGAACTGTCGGATGCGGGTGCGGACCACGCGGTGGCTACGCTCTCGGAAACGAGTGCTCTGCTGGGCTGGATTGTGGGAGAAACCGGCTCCCATTCGGCCGCACGCACTGCTGGGAGCCGCAACCACAATGAGTGAAAGTTACCGCGCCCTCTGTACCGACTTTTATGTGAATCAGAAGATCCAGGTGAAGATGGATCTTCCGCGCGGGCGGGAAACGGTGCTGGACCTTTTCGAGCGGACACGGCGGCGGTTTCCTTCGATGGTTTCCTTCCGCCGGTGCAAAGAGGAGTACTCACTCGAGAGCCCGCAGACCGATCGGCCGCACCGGTGGTTGTCGTTGCGTTCGAGCAGCCTGCGTTCCGGGACCGTAAACCCTGAGGGGTTCGAGGATGCGTATTCGCTGCACCGGTTTGTACACGAGGCGGCACCGCCGTACCTGTCGATCAGTCCGCTGGATGTTGACTTTGTGGAACTGCTCTACGGCTTCGACCTTCAAGCGAGCGGCAACCAAGATGCGATCGTGCTCGGGGCGGTGCTCGGGGGATCACCGATGGCGGCGATGTGCGACATTCCCGGCGGTTGCCCGTCGGATGTCCAGCCGATGGTCGGGCTGACGCTGGGCGAGAGCGGCGATACGGAAGTTTTCTTCGAGGTGAAATCGCGGGCCGTTGGCCATACGCACACGGAGAGGGGCACGGACCCGATCAGCGTTTTTGTCACTCTGCGGACCAGCGGACCCTTTCTGAGGCTTGCCGATATCGCGGAGCGCTTTGAGGGGCTCGCAAGGCACGGAGAGTCGATCATCGAGGACCGCGTAGTTCCGGGGCTGCTCGTGCCTCTTCGCGAGGCCATCGCGTCGGGCAACGCGTGAATGATCTCGGCGTCGGAGTTGCCGATGTGTTGATTCCGCCTCTTTTGCAAACGCGACCGCCCGCCGGCCCGGGCGGCGACAACAGCCTGGGGCCGGTCCTCCTGTGGTTGGGGGTGCTGATCGTCGTCACCCTGGCTGGCGGGGCCGTGCTTCTGTGGTATCGTCGCCGAGTGCTGGGTGAACCGCCAGCGGGGGAAGTCGGCTCGTTCATGGATGAACTTCGGCGCGCCAAAGACGCGGGCGAAATCTCGACGGTTGAGTTCGAGGCGGCAAAGAAGCAGATGGTCGCCAAGATTCGTGGCGGACTTGCGGTGCCGCCGACACCGGGGAACGAGCTCGCACCATCGGTGCGGCAGCGCCCGCGCGGCGCTGCACGCTACGGGTTTCATGAGGCCGCGGACGGGCCGCCGGGGTCGGGCGCGTCGGAACCGCCGCGCCAAACCGGGCATTCGGATGAAGCCGAACCGCCTCCGCATTAATAATTTCCACGGGTTGAACTCAATTGCGGGAGTTCCCTTACAAGGGCGGATGTGACGTCGGGTTTGGGCGCGGAAAGTCCGCAGCGGGTTATCCGGTTATTCACCTAATAAGGGGTGCGGCGGCTTCAGAAGCGTAGAGTTCCGGCCGATACAGTGGGTCGGAAAGAAGAGTTACTGATTCGCCGTCAGGGGCCGGCGAAGGCGGGTCGCGGGCATTATTGAGACCGAGGGAGTTATGGCTAAAGGCAAGCAGGACGGGAGCGACATGGGACCCTCGGGCACCACAGGACGCGATGACGGGAGTTTTCGTGGCCGGAAGGTGACTACCTGCTCGTTCTGTGGGAAAACCAGCCGTGATGTAGGGCCGATGGTGGAGGGTCCAAATTCCTCCTACATCTGCTCGAACTGCACCGACCTGTGTCAGAATATTTTCAAGCAAGAGAAGCGGAGGGTCTCGACGGCGAGTTCCACGCTGCGCGAGATTCCGGCACCCAGCGAGATCAAGTCCTATCTCGATCAGTATGTGATCGGGCAGGACCGGGCCAAGAAGAGCCTGTCGGTGGCCGTGCATTCGCATTACAAGCGGCTGCTGCATTTGGAGAGCGCCGAAGCGGGCGCGGTGGAACTGGACAAGAGCAATATTCTTTTGATGGGGCCAACGGGCTCTGGCAAGACGCTGCTCGCGAAGACCTTGGCGCGGATGTTGAAGGTGCCGTTCGCCATCGGCGATGCGACGACGCTGACGGAAGCCGGGTATGTCGGTGAGGACGTCGAGAATCTGCTCCTGAAGTTGCTTCAATCCGCGGACTTTGATCTTGAGAGTGCGCAGCGTGGCATCATCTATATTGACGAGGTCGACAAGATCGGCAAGACGTCGAACAACGTGAGCATCACGCGGGACGTCTCGGGCGAGGGTGTGCAACAGAGCCTGCTCAAGATGCTGGAGGGCACCGTCAGCAACGTGCCGCCGCAGGGAGGGCGCAAGCATCCGGAGCAACAGTACATCCAGTTGGACACGACGAACATCCTGTTCATCTGCGGCGGGACGTTTGTGGGCCTGCCCGACATCATCCGCCGCCGCCTGGGCAAGACCCGCATCGGGTTCCACGCCGAGGACGCGCTGCGGCGGGGCGACAGTGAGGACACCGGGTGGGTGCTCAGCCAGGTGACCGCGGACGACCTGATCGATTTCGGGATGATCCCGGAGTTTGTCGGCCGTCTGCCGGTGCTGGCGCCGCTGATGCCGCTGACCGTTGAGGCCCTCATAAACATCCTGACCGAACCCAAGAACGCGCTGATCCGGCAATATCAGCACATGTTCGGGCTGGAAGGGGCGACATTAAACTTTACCGACGGTGCGCTCCGCAAGATCGCCCAGCGGGCGGTGAAGCGGGACACCGGGGCCCGGGCCCTGCGTGCCGTGATGGAAGAGATCATGCTGGACCTGATGTACCAGTTGCCGGAGATGGACGCCGAGGGCTCGACCTTCATTCTGGATGAACACGCGATTGAACATTCGCGCTCGCTCATCGACCTGCGGATGAAACGCAAGGAATCGGCGTAAGCGTTCGGGATCGCGAGGCCGCCCCGAGGGACGGAGCGGCAGGATAACTCAAGACGAGGAATTTGGCCCGATCGGTGTGCGAACACACCGTGTCACGCTGCTATTCCCTCCTTTTCGTCCCGGCATGCGCCCCTACCCCGCGTGTGCCTCTCACGAGGAGTCTTGTCTTGTTCACGCGATCAGTTGCTGCCCAGCCGCTCGAAAGTCTCGAACCCCGCACCCTTATGGCCGCTCCGACCGCGGTCGTTGAATGGGCCACCGTCCGCCCGACCGACTGGCTGGTGGTGGTGCGTTATGCCGATTCGGACGGAGATCTGCAGGCCGCATCGATCGGTGACGGTGACATTGCCGTAACCGGTGCCGGGTATGCCGCTCCCGGGCGGCTCTTTCAGCCCGTGATCCCGCAGTCGGACGGCTCGGTGCGGGCGGTGTATCGGTTGCCCGCGGCGGGGGGCGCGTGGGACTGGAGCGACAACGGGGTGTATCAGTTGACGGTCACGGCCGGCGCGGTGACAGATGCGGCGAGCAACGATGCGAGCGGGGGACGTGACTTCAATCTGTGGTTCGATGCGCCCCGCGTGCGGGTGATTTCCAGCCAGATCACCGACTTCAATCGGAAGTGGACGGTGACGCTCGAGGCCTCGGACACTGGCGGAATGGCCGCGATCGCGTCGGGCGCGGAGATCATTCGGGTGCGGGGTCCGGGCGGGTATGTCACGACCGCGCGAACGACGGCGAGCGTGGCCGCGGGCGCTGTGCAGCGGATGACGTTCGATATTGACGCCCCGGGGGGCGGGTTTGATTACTCCGACACCGGGACGTACCGAATCGAGACGGTCTCCGGGGCGCTGGTGGATGCCGGGGGCGCGAGCGCACCGGTGTTCCAGGTGTACTCGGCGTATCTGTGGTTCACGAACCCCAAGATCGAGCTGGTCAGCGCGTCGTTGACCGAGGACCGGTTTAACGCCACGCTCCGCGTCAGCGACAACGACGGCATTAATCCCAGCACGTTCAGCAACCCGGCGGGCGTGGGGATCTTTGAGACCCAATCATCCGTCGCCTACTCCAAGATTTCCCGGCAGATCGGCGAGCCGCGTTTGCAGAGCGACGGGTCGTACCTGGTTGATGTCTACTTCCCTTCCAAGTATGTCTACTGGAGTTGGCAGGAAAGTCAGCGATACCAATTGGTCGCGAGCCCGGGCATCTCTGACATCAACGGCGTTCGGGCCACCTCGTCGCGCCTGGCCTTCTACTGGCTGTGGTGGGACCGCCCGACGGTGATCTTTGATTCGGGGTCGAGCGGGATTCGCCCGGACGGTTCGATCGAGGTGAACCTGCGGATCAAGGCCCGCAACGGACTCGCCGCGGGCACGATCTCGGCGGACGATGTGACGATGCGCGGACCGTCCGACTCGCTGTACAGCGCCTCTCTCATCAGCACGAGCGTGATGAGCGACGGGTACACGCGGGCCCGGTTCCGCTTCACGCCCCCGACGGGAGGGTTCGCGGGGGGTTCGTACACCATCAGCACGGTGCGCGGCGGGATCATGGACCTCGAGGGATTCATGAGCGGCGAGGGCAGGGTGACGTCGTACACGGTGACGGGTCCCTAATTCAGTCCCGTTGCGGGGAGATGAACTGACCGAAAGCAAGAACCCCGGGCGGCAGCGCCCGGGGTTGTTTTTATGCTGTCTGGCTCGGTTCAGCCTTGGAGCGTTGGGAACTGATCCCACGTCTTCCCCGATTCGATGAACTTACTGAGGAAGTCGTTGATGCCCTCCACTTCGACACCCCGCACGGGCTTGCGCCCGGTCCTCGCTGACCCATCGCGTTAGCGATAGGTGCTTTGCTCGTTGAGCCGGGTAGGTTGTGAGTCGCGCGCAAATCGCCGAAGGCCCATTACCACGAGTGCGCCCCCCGCCACAAACGGCAACCCCGCCGACGGGACAGCCCAAGCCATCATTCCAAAGACCAGTAGCATTCCGCCCACCCGACGGACAAATGCCATCGGTTCTGAAAATCCGCCAATACGGCGGGCCAACGGCCCACGGTTGGCATCGTCCATGCTCTCCGGCTCACCCACGTCGAGTTCGTCCCAATCGATATCCACGGATTGCGACCGGATCGCCCGGAGCACGGAGGAAGCGGCCGCGGCCTCACGCCGACGGACCATCACGCGGATCGGATTGGTCATGGCGGCTTCCCAGCCCAGCGCATTGCCAGCGGTCGCGAATACTTCGACCCCGATTCCCTCGTGACGGAGCGCGGCGGCGATGGTCGCCGCCTCGAACTCGGTCCGGGCGGTGGTCAAGGGGACGAGAATGTCAGGGTCGGGAGGCATAAAGGGAGACGTTCAGAGTGCGGACATCGCTCACGATGCCCGTTGGACAGGGGAATTCGGGCACAGGAGTCCGATCGGCCCTCTCAATGCAACGTCTGTGCCAACACCTCTTCCTTAAATGTATATTTCACCCCCCGCGTACCGAGTTCGCGGAGCAGATGTTCGACGATCGACGGTGTGGCGATGAGTTCCGGCGGCAGAACGCCCTTCATGGCGATCCTTCCGGAGACGATCAGGCGGGCCACGATGGTGCAAGGGAAGGCGGTTGTTCGGGACATGCTCGTGAAGCCGGTGACAGGGTCGAGGAAATCAAGAAGGTCCCACGTCAGCCGGACGCGCTCGCCGGCCTTTGTTCCCACCGCGCTGACCCGCATGACGGTCAGGTCGCGTTCGCCCGGTTCGTAGGTCCATTTGGGGAACATTAATTGGCTTGTGAGGTCCAGCGGCACCACGGTGGCGCCCTTTACCGTAACCGGATCTTTGCTGAAGAGGCCGGTCTCGCGCATGGCCCGCATCAGGTTGATGTGGCCCGGGTAGCGCATGGTCTTTTCCTTCATGAACGGGACCTTCAGCGTGGTGGCGAGGCTGCGGAGGCCGTCGGTGTTGAAGGCTTCCAGAGTGCCGACCCCGGCGAAATCCAGAAGTTCCGGCTCGCTGAGCGCGGGCTTGACGACGATCGTTCCGTGCTCCACGATGCGGCTTGGACGGGTGTACTCCTCGATCACATCGGCCGGAGCAAATGCGGCCTTGTATTCGAAGGGCCAGCGCCGCTCGACCGGAAGCCCCCCCACGTAAATTTCAATCGATTCGCACGGCTTCAGGACGTTCGCCGCGTAGCCAGCCAGCAGGTTGCTCATGCCCGGGGCGACACCGCAATCGACAACAGCGGTAACGCCCGCCCCGTGGGCGAACGAGGAAAAGTCGATCGCGTCTTCGGCCATGAACGAGATGTCGCAGTACGGCTTGCGGGCCTCGATCACGGTTTTCAGCGCGACGAGCCCGAGATGGCTGGCGAGCGCCCCCAGCACGATGTCGGCATCCGCGATGGCCGTGCGGATTGCCCCGGGGTCCGTGAGATCGACTTCCCGCGTCGCCGCCCGACCTCCGCAGCGTTCCTTGGCGCGAGCGAGATTTTCTTTCCGGCTATCCACGATGGTGACGCGGAACTCCGGGTCTGCGGCCATGTCCGCGGCGATCACCGAACCCACCATCCCGCTCCCGAGCACCACTGCGTTTTTCATGGCACGACGGTATTCCCGTTCGATGCCGAGATGCTTCCCGTGGAATCTAAGTGGTCGCTTGATGCCAATCGCCCGCTGCGGCAACGTACGATCCCTTGCGGGTCATCCATGAGCGACGTAGCCAAGCCCACCCCCCACCACACTCCGGTGATGCCGACGGAAGTTTTTTCCGCGCTTGCGCTGCGGCCGAGCGACACCTACGCCGACCTGACCGCCGGTTTGGGCGGGCACGCGGTGCTTGCACTCTCCCAACTCGCACCGGCCGGGCGCATCATCCTCAACGACCTCGACGGATCCAATCTCGCCCGGTGCGGGGCCGCGCTCGCGTCCGCCGTCGGCGGGGCCGCCGGGCCGACCGTTCAGACGCTGCGCGGCAACTTCGCGGAAGCCCCCCATTCTTTGGCGAACTGGGGCATCCGGGCCGACGCCGTCCTCGCGGACCTGGGTTTTTCGTCCAACCAGATGGAAGATGCAAGCCGCGGCTTTTCGTTCATGCGGGAGGGACCGCTCGATATGCGACTGGACCCATCGCGGGGGCTTTCGGCCGCCGAATTGGTGAACCACGCCGCCGAAGCCGAACTGACCGGTTGGATCCGGGACTTCGGCGAAGACCCGGCCGCGCCAAGGATCGCCCGAAAACTTGTTCAAGCGCGCACCGCTGGGCCGATACTTACGACGACCCGGCTCGCGGAGATCGTGCGCAGCGCGATTCCCGGGAATCGGCACACCGGGATCGACCCGGCGACTCGCACCTTTCAGGCTATCCGGATCATCGTCAACGATGAATTGGGTTCACTGGAGGCCCTGCTGTCGGCGGTCGAGCGGAGTGATCGCGGGCGGTGGCTGGCGGCCGGGGCGAGGGTGGCGATCATCACGTTCCATTCGCTGGAGGATCGATTGGTGAAGCGGTCGTTCGCGAGGCTGGTGGAGAGCGGTGTTGCGACGGTGCCGGGCAATCAGCCGGTGGCCACGTCAGAAGCCGAGGCGGGCCGAAACCCACGGTCCCGGAGCGCGAAGTTGCGGTGGATCAGATTGGTGTGAACAAGATTGGTATGAGTCTTCATAGGAAGTGTTTTCGGATTCAGTTTGTGCTACCCTCCGGCGTCGTCGAAAGGCGACATCCGTGAATTGATCGCCGAACAGGAAGGCAAGGACGCTTTCCCGCGGCTGTCAGAACGTGTCGTTTTCTTGGCGGACGGTGCTCTCTTGATGAGTGAGAGAGGCCGCCTTCCGGGGGCAGAATCCACTTGACCCGCGAACTCAAACTGGCTCTTATCGTCGGCTTCTTTCTGGTCATGGTCGTCACGGTGCTGCTGAGCGACCACTACTCGAAATCTCGCCAGTCGGAACTCGCCGCCGACATGCCGGCCAAGCCGACGTTGGTTCCGAATCTCGCGTCCGAGCCCGACGACGGCGAGTCGGCCGAGGTGTTGCTCGCGAGCAATCGCGTCGGTGGTATGGGACCCGACGCCCCGCTTGTTGGGCCCGTCGTACCGAATGAGACGCAGTATCCGCCGATTCGCACGGCCGACCAGACCACCGCGGGCGAACAGTCGCCCGGGACGGGTTTCCCGCCCGGCGCTCAGTCGGCAGAGAGCGCGCCCTTCACCTTGGTGCAAGGCACTTCCCGAGACGAGCAGAACCGGCTTCTGAAAGAAACCGTCGATCGCGCCATGGAACGCCTTGCTGGTCGCGGTGGGGCACGACCGGAAGCCATTGGGCGTGAAACCGTCGATAGTGGGCCTGGCGGCCGGGTCGGAGGCGGCACGCTTGTCGCCGAACGGCCGATCGAAACCGCTTTGTCCCGCGAAACGCTCGTCCCGAGCAACGCCGACCGCATTCACGTCGTCGCTTCTGGTGAAACACTGACCAAGGTCGCCCGTCGATATTACAACGACGGTGCCATGTGGAAACAACTCGCCGCGTATAACGCGGGAATCGCGGGCAAGGACGGCCAAGTTCGCGTCGGCGCGAAACTGAAGATTCCGGCGATGGACGTGCTCGCCGGGAAATCCGCCGCCCCCCGCCTCCCGGTGCGTGAGCCCAAGCCGGTGGTAGTCACCAAGTCCAATAGACGCCCGGGTGAACGTCCCGAAACCAAGGTGCTACCCGACGACGTTGTCACGCCGAAAGAGTCGAAGGTGAAGGATTCCAAAGTCGCTATCGGGCTCAAGAACCCACCGAAACCAGCAGTCGGCAAGCCCGCACCTGGCCGATCCCCGGCCAAGGCCCCCACCAAGGCCCCCACCACTTACACGGTCCGGGCTGGCGACACGCTCCGCGACATCGCCCGCGAGCAACTCGGCAGCGTGGCCCGGGCGGACGAGATCATCCAGTTGAATCGCAAGGTCATTACGGATCCCAACAACGTCCCCGAGGGCGCGGTTCTCACTTTGCCCAGAGCCTGAAGACCGCTATCGATCCGCTTGTCAGGAGCGTCGTTAACCCCGTGCCCGCGAAGCTCGCCCTCATCGTCATTGCCTTAGGAGCCTGCGCCTGCACGCTTCTGGCCATGCGGCAATCGCGGCTGCAGGTGGCGAGCGAACTCACGCAGACGCAGCTCCGCATCAACGCGGCCGACGAGCGGCTGTGGTCGCTGCGGGTTCGCATCGCGGCCGAAGTTGCCCCGCAGCACATCCAGCGTCTCGCGACCGAATTGGGCGAGTTGCGGCCGCTCGCTGAAGCACCGCTTCCGGTGGCGGATGTGCCCTCGAGCGACGGGGTAAGAACCCCGGCGGCCCTCGGCCCGCCGGCGATTGTGAACGGTGCGATCTCCGCCGCCCCGAATGCCGCGATCCCCACGGTCGGCCCCACCAAACCCACCAAACCCGGCGCGACGAGCGCCGCTACACCGCCCGCAACGAGGAAGAGTATCTTGAAGAAAACCGGGTCTGCAAAGGCCGCCCCGACCAAGCGTTTGTCGTCGGCGAAACCGAATAAGGAGAGGTAAGCCATGGATGGCCGCGCCCCTGATGCTCGTTTGGCACGATTCCGGATCGTCGCCGGCCTTGTTTCGATAGCAATCCTTCTCACGCTGCTGGCGGTGCTGGGCCGGGTGGCACAACTGCAGTTGTTCCCGGGGGCCGAACTGCGGGCTCACCTTTCGCCCCGCATCACGACGCAGACGCAACTGCCGCTCCGGGGCGATTTGCTGGACCGCCGCGGAAGGCTGCTCTCGGCCACGCGTTTCGGGCACCGCGTGTTTGTCGACCCCGGCCTCTTCCCCGATCCGCCGCACGATGCCATCGTGGCTTTGGCCGAACGGCTGGACGTGCCTCCCGAGAAGATCGGCACTGCCATCGTCGAAGCGATGGACTTCAACGCCCTGCTCGCGGCCCGTGCCGCGGGTGATGAAACCTCGGTCCCGCAGCGCAGCATCATCCGCGAGTTCCTGGAACGGCAGACGGGGGACGAACCGAGCGTGTCGACGGGCGAGGGAGATCAGGACGTTGCGGCCGCAGTGCCCGTCTCCACCGCCAAAGGACGCACCAAGCCGGTTCGCTTTATCCCAATCTCCGAGATCGTCGCCGACGAGACCATTAACAGCATTCGCGATCTCAAGATCAGGGGCGTCGGCTTTGAGAAGCGGCAGGTGCGTGAATACCCGGGAGGCGATGCCGTCGCCTCGATCATCGGCATGGTCGGTGTCGACCATCTGGGGTTGGGCGGCGCGGAGATGCGGCTCGACGAAAAATTGAGTGGCACAAAGGGCAGCATCGACTTTGTGCGGGACGCGCAAGGCCGCCCGTTGTGGGTCGAGCCGGGCCACGTCATTCCGTCGCAACCGGGCTCCGACGTGCAGCTGACGATCGACGTCGAATTGCAGCGCATTGCCTCCGAAGAACTCACGCTGGGAGTTGAGGAAGCCGACGCCGCCGGCGGAAGGCTGGTGATTGTCGATCCCGAAACCGGCGCGGTGCTGGCGATGGTCGACATCGTGCGGAACATCGCGGATCTGTTGCCATATCCGTGGGTTGAAAAGCCCGTCCTGAAACGCGGCGAGCGGGCCCCCGCCGAGCCGGACGTCCTGAGTGTTCGCCGCCGCTACATCACGCTGTCCGAAGACAAGGGCCGCGTGCTGCACCCGGCGCTGGGTCGCAACCGCTGCGTCGAAGACATCTACGAGCCCGGTTCCACCTTCAAGCCCTTCGTCTGGTCGGTCATCACCGAGTTGGGCGTGGCCCGTCCGACGGAAATTCTCGACACCGAGGGGGGCCGCTGGCACACCAGTTACGGCCGGTACATCGAGGACGTCACTAAACGGCCCGTCATGACCTGGTCGGAAGTGCTCGTCAACTCGTCCAACATCGGCATGATCAAGGCTACCGAGCGGCTGTCGTATCCGCAACTGCGGGACGCCGTGACGCGGTTCGGATTTGGGAAACGCACCAACCTCGGTTTGCCCGGGGAGGGAGCGGGCAAGGTGACGCCCGCCGCGAAATGGGGCAAGTACACCCAAACCTCGGTCGCCTATGGGCACGAAGTCTCGGTGACGCCACTTCAGATGGTGCGGGCCTTCAGCACGTTCGCCCGCTCCGGCGAAAAGGCGGGGACGCTTCCGCATCTTCACTTGGTTCAGTCCATCGACAATCAACCGCCGGCCGAGGTCACGCCCGGGGTGATGTACCGCGTGCTCCCGGCAGAAATCGCCGTGCTCACTCGCCAGACGATGGTGGGCGTGGTGGCCACGATGGAGTCGCGCTGGGCCAAGCCCCCCGAGGGCGGCTGGAGGTATGCTCTGTTCGGAAAGTCCGGGACTGCGGAGATCGCCTTGGGCAAGGCACCCGAGGGAAAAAAGCGGCCAAAGGGTTCCAGCGGCTATTTCGACGATCAGTACAACTCGAGTTTCATCGCGGGCGGGCCGGTTGAAGACCCGCGCCTGGTATGCATCGTCGTCATCGATGATCCCGGCCCTGAACGAATCCGCAAAAAATCGCATTACGGCGCGGCGGTCGCCGGTCCGGTTGCCCGCCGCGTGATGGAGCGCGCCTTGGCCTACGTTGGGGCTCCGGCTTCGCCAATGCCCGCAGTCGCCGCGGCGACGACCCCGGTCGCGCTCGGGCCGCCACCGGCAAATGGCGGTCGCCCGGGCCAACCCCGATAACGTAAAACGGCCCGGGAGGTCCTTTGCGTTTTTTGTGAAATTGCCCGGTGTATCCGGTTTCAGAAACCGGTTGCAACGTCGTATCAGGACGCATTTCGCTTGCGTACCCCACAGTTTCCGGTAGAATCTATCTGTAAGACAAGCACCGTGCCCGTCGTCGCGTGTACGCGATCAGTGGCGGCAGACGGATTACGTTTCGGGAAACCGAACGATGGAGTACGAGAGATGAAGACGTTTGTGAGCATCATGGGCATCGTTGCGCTCGCGGGAACCGCTTTGGCGCAGTCCGGCTCGGGCATCCAGGCCCAGGCCACCACCGCCGGCGCCCCTCTGGTGTCGGTGCAGCAGAACGGGACGCAGTTCGGCAACTCGAGCGGCACCCAGGCCAGCGCTGGCGGCAGCGAACTGGATGCGGCTTGGGGCACGATCTCGGGCGGCAACCTGAACCTGTTCATGACGGGCAACCTCGAAGCCAACTTCAACAAAATGTGGGTCTTCTTCGATTCGGGCGCGGGCGGCGTCTCGCAACTCGCGGGCGGCTACTCCGACGGTGGATTCAACGAAATCAACAACATGACCGGTCTGACGTTCGACTCGGCCTTCACCCCCGAGCGCGGCCTCCGCTTTGAGGTCGGTGGCGGGTTCCTGGGTGTTCGCGGCTTTACGCTCGACGGCGCTCCCGGATTCGACGTCTTCACGGCGGGCGGCGTGGCCGCTCTCCCCATCGCCAATGTCGCCGGTGCTGCCGGCATTAACTTTGGGTGGGACAACAGCAACGCCCTGGGCGTCGACGGCGCTTCGGCTGCGGCCGCTCTCACTGCGGACAGCGGATGGGCCTTTGATATCGACCTTGCAACGTACTTCGGCAACGCGGGGATCAGCGAAGTTCGCGTGATGGCCTTCATCACCTCGGGTGACGCCGGTTTCGCTTCCAACCAGTTCCTCGGGTCGCTCCCGGCGGGCTTTGGCAACCTCGGCGGCCTCGGCCAGGTCAACCTCAACGCTTTCGATGGGGACCAGTTTTTCACGGTCGTTCCCGCCCCCGGCGCCGCTGCGCTGCTCGGCCTCGGCGGTCTGATGATTTCTCGCCGTCGTCGCGCCTAAATCGTTCGACGAACCGTTGATGCGACAGGTCGTTCGGAACGGTCTTTCCCCTCGTTTCATGACGGCCCCTCCGGCTCCCTCCGGGGGGGCCGTTTTTTTTAGGGAGGTTATCGTTTCAGGCTTCGTGTCGGTCGGGCCGCCGCTCGCGAGTCCGCTTGCACGGGCGGCCGGTCGCGTGTCAGCGAAGTCCGCCGCGTCCCAGTTCGCGCCATTTCGTCACCGCCTCGGGCTCGCGAGGGTAGATCGGAGCCAGATAGAGGGGATCGACGCTGGGGATCGTCAGGCCGACCTCAATCACCGCAAGGGCATCAAAGCGGGGCGGGATTACGCGAATTCCCGACTCTGCGGCGGCGGTCGCAAATGAGGGAGGTAAAAACTGGTCGGCGACGAGGACCGACAGGTTTAGAGCCCCCAACTCGGCTCCCCGCATCAGCCGCCCTTCTCCTGCCATCGCGCAATCCTGAAAGACGGTGACCCACGCCGATTCACCCTTTGAGGCAAGCACCACGCCCGCCCGGTCGCCGAGTCTCATGGCCTTGGCAACGCACATCGCGGCCGGGACCGCCACACAGGCTGCGGCGGAGGCCTCGGCGATAAATTTTGCTGCGGTAACAGCGATCCGAACCGCGGTGTATCCGCCGGGACCGGCGGAAACGGCTACGAGCCCCACCTTGGAGAGGTCAGCGTCACATGCCTTGCATGCCCGATGGACCGCGCTCAATAGGTCGTCGTGATGGGGGTCCTTTGTTTCTACCGGCTCGCGATGGAGGAGCCGGACGTCGGCCCCGGACACGGTGGCGATGGCGATGGTCGCTGCGGCACTGCCGGCCTGACATTGAGCGGAAGAATTGCTGCTTTCGATGCCGAGCGCGAACACCGGCAACATTAGGGGCAGAATACCCGAAGGCGGTACGGATTTTAAAGACCGGCGGGCCGTTGTGACCCCTAGACGGCACGTTGATTCCGTCTGGTGCGAGACCATTTTCGGCGTTCCGAAACAGATCGCCCGCCCTTATGACGGGTGTGGAAGCCGCGTGGGCACCACACCACCACCGGGGGCGCTGCGCACGCCGGAGACTCAGGTTCGCTGACTTTTTCACGTCATCTTGGGCGAGCCGCCTCGACCGCAAGATTTTCGGAACTTTTTCGCTTCACTTCCGTAACGATTATGGTACAGTCTCGTTACGCGTCGCCTCTTTGGCTGCCTCTTCTTTCGCTTCAGACTTGTGTTTCCGTGCAATTCCCGTTGGTAAAACGTTCTTTTTGCGGCTTCTGCCGCGTTTCTTCCCGGCACGGGCTCCTTGCTTTCTGACTCGCTTGAACGCACCGACATTCTGAACGGCGGGTTTTCCGGTTCTGGGGCAAAGGCAATCAGCCTTGGGATCTGGAGAAAGCGGCCATGATGATTTTGACGAGTTCGTTTGGTGAAGTCTGCCTCGGGAAGTGTTTTGTCGATCTTGCTTACTGGTTCGGACGTTGGCGCATCGCGGTTACCTTTGTCCATCCCGGGCAACGTCAAGCCGCCCGTAACCCACTGCGTATCAAGCGATTGCAGTGAGGCCCAGTAAAGTAAGTGTCGGCGTCCCAGTCTGCTCCACCACAATTGATTGCCAGTTTCAGACGTCTTTTCGCTCGCTCGGGCTCTCTTGGAAATTCTTTCCTGGAAACTAACCCCTTCGAACGGAAAAAGGAGTTTTCAATGCTTCGTCGTAAAGGCTTTACCCTCATCGAGTTGCTCGTGGTCATCGCGATTATCGCGCTGCTCATCGGCATCCTCCTCCCGGCATTGGGCAAGGCTCGCGCCTCCGCTCGCCAGCTGAAGGACAGCACCCAGATTCGCGGCGTCCATCAGGGCATGGTCCTGTGGGCCCAGAACAACAACGACAAGTACCCCTTCCCGAGTGAGATCGACAAGGGCAACAAGACCATCGCGGCCAACGGCAAGAAGGATCTGCCCAGCCACATGATGTCTGTGTTGGTCTTCAACGGCTTCTTCAGCCCCGAACTCTGCGTCAGCCCGGCCGAATCTAACGGCAACATCAAGGTCTACGACGCGTACCAGTACACCGAGCCCGCGGGTGCCGTCGACATCAAGTTGGCCCTCTGGGATCCGGCGTTCAAGGCGACGCGCGAAGATACCGGGTTCGCGACCAACACGAGCGGCAACTTCTCGTACGCGACTATGCCCCCCGTCGGCAGCCGCAAGAGCAAGTGGTCCAACACGTTCCAGTCGACCGAAGCCGTCATCGGCAACCGCGGTCCGGCCTATAACGGTGGCGGTGCGCCCACCGTCGCTTGGACGCTCGCCCCCGCTGTGGCGAACCCGGGTGGCGGCCCGACCCGCATCGGCATCGGCTCCAACACCCTCCTGATCCACGGTGGCCGCACCACGTGGGAAGGCAACATCGCCTACAACGACAACCACGTCAACTTCGAGACCCGTCCTGACCCCGAAACCAACCCCTACACCTTCAACATGCTCCCCCAGGGTCAGCGCACCCAGTTCGATAACGTCTTTGCCAACGAGAACGACAACACCCGTGCGAATGACACGACCGAGACCCTTGCGGCGGCTGAAGCCAACAACGGCAACAACTTCCTCCGCGTGTGGTCTAACTGCACGAACGTCGCTAGCAGTTCGACCCTGCTGACGATTGCCCCTTGGTACGACTAATTTCGTCCGAGGTAAGGCACTCTTTTAATTGCTCGTGCGGACCCCGGAAACGGGGTCCGCTTCTTTTTGGCAGGGTCGCGCGTCGCGGCGAGTGCTGCGAGGCGATTTTCCGGACTCTTGCGTGCGATGGCCCTCGGGTGCTGGCGGCGGCCCGCGAGCCCCCCCCCGGCCGCGCGTAAGCCGGGGATCTATGCGGCGCTTTCCCGCGTAGATTCGGTGGCGGCCATTGCCGCCCACTTGTAGGGCTGGTTTGGCCGTTCCTGGCCGCCCTGTCGTTTAAAATTTCACGTCTGCCTCCGTCCGAGTGCCGAAAGGCCCTCAGATAGGCTTTCCGGGTTGGTCAAAGTCGGTTACACTGCATGCGTCAGGCCGTTCGGCCGTTTCCGCTGGACCCGCCAGTTCCGCGTCCTCTGGTCGCCGGCATTCTCCCGCCGACCCCGTTTCAGGATATCCCACCCATGCTCGCTCCAATCCGCCGTCCTCGATTTCCTCAGCCAGCCCGTCAGGGTGGGTTCACGCTCATCGAACTGCTGGTGGTGATCGCCATCATCGCTCTGCTCATCGGCCTCCTTCTTCCGGCCCTCGGAAAGGCCCGGGCCGCGGGAAAGCGCACGGTGAGCCTGGCGAATCTCCGCAGCAACATGACCTACATGAACTATTACCAGGCGGACAATAGAGCGGAGTTCCTGAACCCGTTCGTCAGAACCAACACTGCCGAAATTGAACCGTCCGCCTGGGAAGGGTGCAATGTCGTATTCGTTCCCCGCGATCAGGCGATGGCCGAGTACAACAACCCCTTCGCCGCTGCGTGGGACTACGCGCAGGGCGCGTCGAGCGTGAGCGGAACGGAGACGTTCGGGTACCACTGGCTCGCGCACCTGTTGTACTCCGACGCCGACGGAACCTCTCGCAACAAATCGAACGTGTCGCCGGAAGACTTCGCGCTCCTGAACTGGTTGCGAAGCAACACTAACCAGAATGCTCAGACCGATCTCAGCTGGATTTTCCCAAGCAGTTACTGGTATCCACCAACATTTTGGCAGGATAAGGCTCGGTTCAGCGGGCCTACCCGGAATGCGGGAAACTACACACAGAACAGGAACTTCATCCGCAGGAACAAGGATACCGACGTGCTGACGCCGTCGTCCAAGGTTCAACTCTTCGAGAACAAGGACTTTGGCCAGAAAATTCAGACGATGTGGCATCAGCCGAAGTCCCGGATTCAAGTCGCCATGGTGGACGGCAGCGCGAAATCCATTAACATGGCCGAAGTCATCGCTGCGACCGATACCCCGACGGGAAACGATCCCTCGAAACTGCGATATCCTTCGGGCATCTGGAACGCGGTGGCCCAGGCTCAGGAGATGAACATGCAGTACTACGGTGCGGCACAAGGCTTCATTTGGAATAGCACCGACGGCCGGAACTCGTGGAACATCACGCCTCAGCCGCCGGCGTACTTTTGGGCCACTCGCGACGGGATCGCGGGGAGAGACATTAAGTGAACGCGGATGGCAACAAGAAAAGGGTCGTCCTGGTCGTGTCAGTACTTCTTGCGGCCGTCGCTGCGGTCGTCGCTTGGCGTCTTATTGGGGACGATCCGCCCGTCCCGACCGCCCAGGTTCTCGAAGCCGAGGCGCAGGCCGCGAAGATCGCCGAGGAGCAGGACAAACTGATCACCAAGCCCGAGGTGCTGGTGGAGATGGCGCCCGACGCGGTTCCCGGAAAATCGCCGCGAGTCGCGCCGCGATGATCCGGTGGCGAGGTTTTCCGACGCGTTCCTGACCATATTGTCCGCCATGCCCAAATCCGTCGCCGTCGTCCTCTGTGGCTCAGGCCGATCCGATGGTTCCGAAGTTACGGAATCGGTGTGCGTCCTCATCCACTTGGCCCGCTTGGGCGCCACCTATTCCTGCTTCGCCCCCGATATGCCGCAGGCCGAGGTCGTCAATCACGCGACCGGCAAGCCCCAATCCGGCGCTACCCGCAACATGTTGACCGAGGCCGCCCGCATCAGCCGCGGCAACATCGCCTCTCTCTCCACCCTCGACGCCAACGCCTTCGATGCGCTGATCATCCCGGGCGGCACCGGCGTCACCAAGAACCTCTGTGACTTTGCCACGAAGGGCCACGAGTTCACCGTTCTTCCCGACTTGGAAACAGTCGTTCGCAACTTCCACGTCCTCAAGAAGCCCATCGGCCTTATCTGTATCGCGCCGATCCTCGCGGCCCGGATCCTCGGCACCCGCTCGAACGGCCCGGGTTGCCGCATCACCTTGGGGAGCGACCAAACCGCGAGCGACGCCGCCGCCACCCTCGGCGCCACCCCGATCGCCAAAGGCGTCACCGAGATTCAGTTTGACGACAAGAACCGCCTCTACTCAACCCCGGCCTACATGCACGCCGATGCCAGGCCGCATCAGGTGTACGAAGGCATCGGCAAGATGATCGACCTCATGCTCAAATAGAGGTCGTTGTGCGAACTCGTATGCCCGAAAGAATCTGTCTTTCCGGCTCGGGCCGCATCACACATTCCGGAGTTTGTTCAGCCCGTTGAGGGCCGCCACCTTGTAGCATTCGGCCAACGTCGGGTAGTTGAAGACGGTGTTCACGAAATACTCGACGGTTGCCTTGAAGGCGATAGCGCACTGGCCGATGTGGACGAGCTCGGTGGCCCCGGTGCCGATGATATGAACGCCAAGGATGGTGTGGGTCTCCTGGTGGATCAGCAATTTAAGCATCCCGATTTCGTCGCCGAGTAACTGGCCGCGGGCGATTTCCTTGTATTGGGCGATCCCCGATTCGTACGGGATGCCATCGGCGGTGAGTTTTTCCTCGGTCCAGCCGACCATCGAGATTTCGGGGACCGAGTAGATGCCGTAGGGAAGAAGGTTTTCGAGGTTGTCGCGCGGGAAACCGAACATGTGGCAGGCCGCCAGGCGGCCCTGCTCCATTCCGGTGGAGGCGAGGGCGGGGAAGCCGACGACGTCGCCGACGGCATAGATGTTCGGAACGTCGGTCTGGAAATGTTCACCGACCTTGACGCGGCCCCGAGGGTCGGCAGCCAGCCCCGCCGCGGCGAGGTTGAGATCGGCGGTGGCGCCTTCGCGGCCGATGGCGTAGAGGAGGCAGTCGGCACGAAGCACCTTGCCGGATTCCATCACGGCCTCGGCCATGAACTGGTTGTCGGAGCGGGCCCCGGGGGCGGCCTCGACCCGGCGGATGGTGACAACCTTCTCGCCGAAGCGGAGGGTCATGCCTCCTGAGCGGAGGTGGTATTGCAGGGCTTCGGTGAGTTCGGCATCGACAAAGTCGAGCAGGCGACCGCGGCCCTCCACGAGCGTGACCTTGACGCCCAAGGCCGAGAGCATGGAGGCGTACTCGGTGCCGATGACGCCGCCGCCGACCACGATCATCGAGTGGGGGAGCGTCTGGAGGTTGAGCAGTTCATCGGAGGTGATGATGTCGGTGGCGTCGAAGGTGATGTTGGAGGGCCTGGCGGGGCGGGTGCCCACGGCGATGATCGTGAAATCGGCCTCGATGGTTTCACAGACATGCTCGCCGAGGATTTCGATCTTGTGCTCGCTGGCAAACCTGCCCAGCCCGCTCATCACCCTGATGTGATTGCGTTCCAGGTGATTGCGGACGAGATCGATCTCGGCGCGGATGACGTCGTCGCACGAGCGCCAAAGGCTGCTGAGGGTGGCGTTCTTGGCGGCTTGGGCGAAATCGGCGGTCCGGGGCACGATGCTCATGCAGCCGCCCAGGTTAAGGATTGCTTCGCGGAGAGCTTTGCTGGGGATCGTGCCGGTGTTGACCGCCGCCCCGCCCAACACGTTGGCGCGCTCGATCAGGCAGACATTTTTCCCGAGTTTGGAGGCCTGGATGGCCGCCTTCTGTCCGGCGGGGCCGGAGCCGATGACGCACAGGTCGAATCGTCGCATCGGTTCAGCCGCCTCGCTTGAGTTCGGACGATTGGAGGGAGTACTCCTTGTAGCCTGGGATGTACTCGATCAATCCGTTGAGCGTGATGTCG
>Ga0163144_10005608_pt1 | contig 27900 bp, 22 predicted proteins | sample OliLak19BULKMAT1_FD_123175 | JGI IMG/M metagenome (GOLD analysis project Ga0163144, IMG submission 123175) | Freshwater microbial mat bacterial communities from Lake Vanda, McMurdo Dry Valleys, Antarctica - Oligotrophic Lake LV.19.BULKMAT1 | ecosystem: Environmental > Aquatic > Freshwater >... | reverse complement strand
TTTCCTTCATCTCGTGGGAGCGAATCCACTCCGGTACGACGCCGGAACGCGGTATACCGAAGCTCGTGCCCGACCTCGCCGTTGAAGTGCTCAGTCCCGGCAAAACCAAGGCCGAAATGGCCCGCAAGCGCCGCGAATACTTCGCCGCCGGCGTTCGCCTCGTCTGGGAACTTCAACCGAAAACCCGCACCGCCGTCGTCTACACAGCCGACGACGAAGGAACTTCGCTGGGTGCGGACGCATCGCTGGACGGCGTCGATGTCGTGCCGGGCTTCACCATGCCCTTGGCCACCATCTTCGGCGTACTCGACAACCTGAGTCCGGCTTAACACCCCTCGCAATTCTCACGGAGACCACCTCATGACGACGACGCTGTTCGAAGAACCGGAATTGGCGGAAGCCGAATCGGAGGATGTCGCGGCGGATTGCGATGCGTCGTCCGAACCTGCCGTCGATCAGCGAACGCTTGCAGACCTCATCGACGACCTCGGCGGGATCGACCCTGCCCGCATTCGGATGGTTCCGCCGCTTGGAACGGGGACCGTGGATGATGCCGAAAAGTACGAATGCGAACTGATCGACGGCACCCTCGTGTGTAAGGACATGAGCTTCAATGCGTATCTGCTCGGCGTCTTCATCGCCGAGCTGTTCAGCACCATGATTCGAAAACAAAACCTCGGCTTCACACTTGGGAAAGCCGGGTTTCTCGAACTGTTTCCCGGGACGGTGCGTGCCGCCGACGTGGCGTTCATCTCGTGGGCGCGGATGCCTCTCCGCAAGCGACCGGGGAAAGGTATACCCGCTTTGGTGCCGGACCTATGCGTCGAAGTGCTCAGCCCAGGCAACACCAAGGCCGAGATGAAACGCAAGCGCGGTGTCTGCTTTACCGCCGGCGTGCGGCTCGTCTGGGAGATCGATCCGGAGACGCGCACCGCTGTCGTCTACACGGCCGACGATGAAGGGACGAATCTGACGCCGCCGACACGCTCGATGGCAGAGACGTGCTTCCAGGTTTCGTGTTGCCGCTGGCCGAACTGTTTGCGGAACTCGACCGCGAAGCTCCGGAGTCGGTTTAAGTCCGCGTCATGACTTCGTTGATCCGTTTGGCGAAGCCGACGGGGTCGAGGATACGGCCGCCTTCGGCGATGACGGCTTGGTCGTACAGCAGCCGGGCGTAGGTCGGCAGGAGCGGATCGTCCGGCGTCAGCCCGTGGCGCGTTTTCAGCGACAAGACGGCAGGGTGGTCGGGGTTCAGTTCCAGCACACGACCGGCTGCTTCGGATTCGTTGCCTGCCCTTTTGAGAATCCTCTCCATGTAGGCGGACATGCCGCCATCAACGACCAGACACGCCGCACTATCCGTGAGCCGCTTGGTCAACTTCACTTCGCTCACTTCCGATACTTGACCCTTGATGTAGGTCAGCATACCCGCAAAGCCGGCGGCGATCTCGGCCGGCACTTCGTTCGCGGCCGCATCCAGGACCGTGCGGTCGGCCGGCAGCAGTTTCTTCCCCTTGAACTCGCCCAGGTGCGGCAGCACGAACTCATCGACTGCATCCGTCATCAGCAGCACGTCGTAGCCCTTGGCACGATAGCTTTCCAAGTACGGCGAGTTGCGGAGTTGCTCAGCCGATTCGCCGCTGAGGTAGTAAATCGCGTCCTGCCCTTCGGGCATCTTGGCGAGGTAGTCGGCGAGTGTGGTGTAAACGTCCGGGGCACCACCGACGTGGCGGAACAAAAGCAGGTCGGCGACCTTGTCCTTATTCTCGAAGTCGCGGGCGATCCCTTCCTTTAAGGTCGTGCCGAGTTCCTCGTAGAAGGCGACGTACTTGTCGTACTCGACGTTTTTCATTGCCTCCAACCCGGAGAGGATGTTGCGGACGACATTCTTGCGGATCGTCTCCAGGTGCGGGTTCTGCTGAAGCAATTCGCGGCTGACGTTGAGCGGCAGATCGGCCGAGTCGATCACACCCTTGACGAATCGCAGATAGACCGGCAGCACCTCCTCGCAGCGCTCCATGATGAGGACGCGCTGCACGTACAGTCGCAGGCCGGCTTTGTTGTCGTCGTAGTCGAAGCTGTAGGGCTTTTTCGCGGGAATGAAGAGCAGCCCGCGGAACTCGGATTTGCCCTCGACGGCGAAGTGCAGCGTCTTTGCCGGCGGTTCGAAGTCCCGGCTGATGGTTTTGTAGAACTCGGCATATTCCTCCGGCTTCACCTCGCGCGGGCTTTGCAGCCAGATCGCCTTGCGATCGTTGACGATCTCGGCCTTCGTCGCCGGAGTGCCTTCATTGTCCTCGGTGGTCACGAGTTCGACAGGGTGCTCGAGGAAGTCCGAAAACTTTTTCACCACACCTTTGAGTCGCCAGGGGTTGACGTACTCGTGGGCATCGTCCTTGAGGTGAAGAATCACGTCGGTGCCGCGGTCGGCCTTCTCGCTTGCTTCGAGGGTATACGTCCCTTGGCCGTCGGACATCCAGGTCGTGCCGGCTTTGGGGTCGCCGCCGGTGCGTGTGAGGACCGTCACTTTATCCGCGACCATGAAGGCCGAGTAGAAACCGACGCCGAAGCGGCCGATCAGTCCGGGGACGTCGGTTGACTGCTGCGCCTGAATGGCATCGAGAAAGGCCTTGGTGCCGGACTTGGCGATGGTGCCGAGGTGATCGACGACTTCCTCGCGCGTCATGCCGATGCCGTTGTCCCGGATCGTGAGCGTCTTCGCGGCCTCATCGGGAATCAGACTGATTTTCCAGTCCTTGTTCCCCTCGAGATCGTCGTCCCGATCGAGCGAGTTGAACTTGATCTTGTTGACCGCATCCGACGCGTTGCTGATGAGTTCGCGCAGGAAAATTTCGCGATCCGAGTAGAGCGAGTGGGTGATCAGGTGCAGAAGCTGCTTGAGTTCGGCCTTGAATTCGAGGGTTTCGGGCGTGCTGCTCATGGTGGTGCGTCGATCGATTTCAGGTGGGCGGTCGTCACTGGCGCGACCATGCATTCATGATATTCGCGTGGAAGCTTGCGCCGGCAAGTCCGCCTGAAACACGGTCTGACTCCCTTCGCGGCGCCAGCCGACTGTGCCGCCGTGGGCAAGGACCGCTTGCCGGACGATGTTCAATCCGAGGCCGACGCCTTCAGGCTTGCCGGTCGTGAACGGCTCGAACAGGCACTCCGCAAGTTCCGCAGGCGGTCCGCGGCCGTCGTCACACACGATCACGGTCACGCCTTCTGGTCGAAATTGAAGTTCAACCCCGGCGGCCCCCCCGGAACCGGCGGCTTCAAGCGCGTTCTGAAGCAGATTCCGGACGATGTGCCGGAACAATTCGGGATCGAGTTCGCGGTTCGCGCCCGGCTCGTTCAGGGTGGCGGAAAGCGTCGTCCGCTGATGCTTCGCCTGTGGCGCGAGCAGTTCGAGCATTTCCTTCACGAGCAGGACCGGGTCGCATGCTGCGCGGCAAAACCTCGGCGCCCGACCGACGGCGAGAAATTGCTGAAGCATAGTTTCCATGCGACGAAGTTGCCGCAGTGCGGACGACAATGCCTCGCCGTTCTCCATCGTCCGGGTTTGGTGAAGTTGAACTGCGAGTCGCGCCCCGCCGGCGGCGTTGCGGAGTTGATGGGCAAGCCCGCCCGCGAACTGCCCGAGAATCCGCAGTCGCTCCGTCGTCGTCTGCTCGCGGCGATCAGCATCGAGTTTCTTCGCCATGTCGTTCAGGCCGCGGGTCAGGTCGCGGAGTTCGTCGTTCGGTGCGGATAGTGCGGTCGGCTCGAAGTCGCCGCCTGCGATGCGTCGTGCCGCCGCTTCCACGCGACGGACCCGGCGGACCACCCAGCCGCCCAGCCAAGCCGCGATCAGGATGGTGACGAGCGAGGCCGTCGCTCCCAGGATCAGCACCGGAATCACGGCCGTGCGAATTGCCGCCTCGCGGCGTTCGACCGGGTCGAACAGGTACAGCTTGTACCCCGAATTCGGTTCGTCGAGCTTCACGCCCAATGTCGCATACTCGCGGCCACGGAACGTGGTCACGCCCGGTTCGGTGCCCGATACTGTCGGCACTTCGGTCGTTTCACTGAACGTAGTCATCGGCGCAGCCGAGGGACGAACGGCGACGAAATCCGCTCCGCTGAGTTGCTTCAACTGATTCAGTACCCGTTCGGTGACGGGAAACGTCGGGGGTTCCACGAAGCAGCGGGCGGCGTTGCACAGCCGTTCGTCGGCTTGGCGTTCGGTCAGCACGACCGCGCGATTCGCGGCTGCGAACGTGCCGGCGGCTTCCAGGAACACTAAACCCAAGAGGGGAGCCAGGAACTGGACTCTGAGGCTGATCCGCATTGCGGGTTGGCTCCGGTTCGCTTCGGTCGCAGACCTCTGAGCACTTGTCTTATGTTCGATTTCGCGGTGACGGCATTTGTGTCTGTGCTTTTCCTGGTCGATCCGCCGGGCACAGTGCCGTCGTTCCTTGCCCTCACAGCCGGCTATACCCCCAAGAAGCGACGGAAGACGGCGTTGGTTGCCTGCACAGCAGCCACGCTGATTTTGAGCGTCTTCGCGGTGCTGGGCACCTATCTGTTCCGCTACCTCGGGCTGACGCTTCCCGCGTTTCAGATCGCCGGTGGTCTGATTCTGTTTCTCGTGGCACTCGACATGATTCGGGAAAAACAGTCCGAGCCGCCGCCGCCGGAGGAGACCATCGAGGACATCACCGATCAAGCCGGGGATGTCGCGATCACGCCGCTGGCCGTGCCGCTTTTGGCCGGGCCGGCAGCGTTGTCGACGGTCGCGGTACTGATGTCCCGCACCGAAACATCCGTGCAGGTCGGCAGCGTCTTCATCGCCATCTTGTTGACGGGGTTGTCATGCTACCTGACGCTTCGGCTCGCAGAGCCGATCCAACGCCGGCTGGGCAACACCGGCATCCATGTTGTCGGTCGGGTGTTGGGCTTGGTGCTTGCCGGCATCGCCGTGCAGTTCGTGCTCGATGGGCTGGCCGCGGCCAAGCTCATCGCCGAGGTGCGGTGACTTTTCGGCTCGCAAGATGCTTTTCGATCTCAGTCAGCACATCGTCGATGTTCGGCGAAGCCAAACCGTGGCGAGCCCAACTCTCCGCCGCATGGGCCAAGGTCGCGAGTGCCCGATCGCGGGCCGCATCGCCGAGCACGGGCCGGTCGGGCATCTCGTCCGGCTTGCTGCCGCGCGGCCGCGGCCGACCGTCCAAGGCTTCGTTGCAGAGTTTGTCCGCGTCCTTGTTTTGTTCCCGGCGTACGTGCACGATTTCGACAGTGCGGAACTTGCCGGCGAGCTGTTTCGCTTCGCCATACAAACCGATGAGATCCGCGTTCTTAACGCGATAGTCGCCGTTCATCTGCTTGACCAGCAGTTCGCTGTCGGATTGGATCTCCAGCGACGCCAAGCCGAGTTCCTTGGCTAGACTCAGCGCCCGCAGCAGCGCTGTATACTCGGCGACATTGTTGGTCGCCTTGCCGAGAACGTCGCATTCTTCGACGGTCGGGAATCCGGAGCGGCGAAGTACGACCGCATAAGAAGCCGGGCCGGGGTTGCCGCGGGAGCCACCGTCGATGTTGACCACCGCATGAGAAACGTCGGCCATCGGTCGGAGTACCTACAACAGGAGTTGGGACGTACTGGCCATCGTATCGGAGCGTCGCGATGCGGGAATCGTGGTTGGTGTTGGAAACGTCCGACAGAACGGGAACGGTTGGGCTGTTTGTCGACGGCGAGTCGTTCGGCACGCGAACACTCGACCCCGGTCGTCGGCCGAACCGGGATCTGGTCCCCTACTGCGCTGAGCTGCTGGCTGAAGCCGGCTTTAAGCCCGCGGATGTCAGTGCTGTTGCCGTCAATATCGGCCCCGGCAGTTACACGGGTCTGCGTGTGGGGATGATCTCGGCGAAGATGTTCGCCTTCGTCACGGGCTGCCGGCTCGTGGCCGTGCCGTCATTTCACGCAGTCGCCGCCCAGGCTCCGCCGCAAGTGCAGCAGCTTCGCGTCATCTCGGATGGCCTGCAGGGCTTGCTGTACACGCAGGATTTCATCCGCGACGATGAAGGCATGAAGGCTTCGACGGAGCTTAGGATTCAACCGATGCAGGCATGGTTGGCGGAATTGACGCTGGGCACGACGATCGCCGGACCGGGTGTGTCAATTGTCCCTCAGCCTTGGCCGGAGGGAGTCAGCACGATGGATGAAGCGCGTCGCACGCCGACGGTTGAAGGTGTCCATCGCGCCGCGCAACGATTGCCTGCGTTGGGCCGCAACGAAGGTTCGACCTTGGAGCCGCTCTACCTCCGCCCGAGTTCGGCGGAGGAGCAGGCGGATCGTCGCTCGGCGGGAGCTTGAATCACTTCGAGCCGACCGGCATAACGCTCGGGGGCGGCAGTTCCTTCGAAGCGATCGGAGCGCCGAGCCCAGGCTGGCCGGCACCGACGAGAACGGGGTAGCCAGTGAAAGGCGGATTCGCTGCAACGACACCCGTCGTCGGCATCCCGGCATAGCCGGGGTTGGCCGGCATTCCCGCGTAACCGCCCTGCATCGGCACGCCTTGAGCGATCGGGTAGCTTGCCGCCCCGTTATGGCCGATGCCGCCGCCGCACCCGACACAGCCTGGGTCAACACCGAAGCCGCCCCCGAAGCCACCACTGACCGGTGCCGATGCCGCCATCGGAGCACCCAGCAGCGGGCCATTTCCTAGGGCCGGACCGTAGGGCGACGAGCAACCCCCGAAGCGATACAAGAGTGGGCGGTAGCAGTAACAGCCCGAAGACATCGACGAGGCAACGATGGCTCCGAGGGCCAAGAGAATCGAGCGGCGTTTCATGGGAATTCCTTTCAATCCGTCGGGAGCAATGCCCGTCGGAACACTCCGACGGCCATGGGGGAGCACTGAGACCTTCCGAATCCTTCGGAAAAGCGAACTCCTGACGCATCGCAAAACCCGCGAACGCCTGACGCGCCGCGACGGCCGAACATCGACCGATTGCTCCCCAAGAAACAACGAGTGAGTATTCCCGACCTGGCGGACGGGGCAAGCGACGGGAGCACAGAAATCTGGGGAAGCCGCCGTAAGCTGCGCGGAATCGCGCGGTCCGCGAAGCGTGGGAACAGGCACCGATTGCGACGATCGACGGGTTGTGCACCGCGAAGCGGTTGAGCGGTTCGCTCGGCATACCTTGCCGGTCGATCCGAGCAGCGGCACAACTAAGCCTGTCTCCAAGCTTCGAGCGATATCATGCTTCCCGTCGACCTCGAACCGAATTCCGCATTGCCCTTGCTGGCGATGGTCGCACGCAGCGGCTTGTTCGATGCGGCACAATCGGCCCAGCTCGAACAGCGATTCGCCAAGTTCGACGACGAACGGGCTGCGCGACTCATCGATCAGCTCCTTCGCCGCGGCCGCATCACCTCGTTTCAACTGAACCGCCTGCGGAACGACGCCGGCAAATCCCTTCACCTCGGCCCGTATCGGCTGCTGACTCCCATCGACCGCGGCGGCATGGGCCTGGTCTACTTCGCCGAGCGGATCGACGACGGCACCCCGACGGCGCTGAAGGTCTTGCCGCCGCGGCGGGCGGTCGAAGAACCGCGGATGCTGCTCCGCTTCCGCCGCGAATCGGCGTTGGGCCTGCTGGTGCCCGATCATCCGGCTCTGGTCAAGACGCTGGAGGCCGGCATCGATGGCGGCGTCAATTTCCTGGCCTTGGAATACGTCCCCGGTCAGACGCTCAGGCAGTTTCTGCAGCAGTCCGGTCCGCTGCCGATCGGGGTTGCCGCCCGGTTGTTCGCTCGACTGGCTGAGGGCTTGGCGGCGCTTCACCGGGCCGGCATCGTCCATCGCGATCTGAAACCGTCCAACCTCATCGGCACGTTGGACGGCGGCGCCAAGTGGCTCGATTTCGGCTTGGCCAAGCGGATGACCGACATCGACGACGATCCGGAAGTCTTCGGCGGCAAGGGCTATGCCGTCGGCACGATGGACTACATCGCCCCGGAACAGGCTCGCGATGCCTCGAGCGTCGGCCCGGCGGCGGATCTCTACTCCTTCGGATGTTGCCTGTACGAGGCCCTCACCGGCCGACCGCCCTTCCCCGGCGGCACCCCCGCCGAGAAAATCGATCGACACCGCAACGCCCACTTCCCGGACATTCACTTCGAGAACCCGACGATTCCTTCCGAGTTCGCCCAATTACTGTTTTGGCTGACTCACAAAAAACCGCGGTATCGACCGACCGATGCGGATAACGTCGCCTCCCAACTGAGTCGCTGGGCCGAAGCGAAGCCGCCCACGCCGCCGGCGATCGACAAACTCGAAGTGATTCGCCGGCTCGAAGCTCGTCGGCTCGAACGACAAGCCGTCGCGGCGTCGGAGGAGGTTCCTGAGGTCGCTTCTCGCGAAACCGATGCGGAAGCCTCACCGATCGTGCCTGCAAAAGTCCGGCTGGGGCGATTCGAGGCGATCGTCGCCGCAGTCCTCATAGCAGTTTTGACGGCATCCGCATTTGCATTGGGGCTGCTTCTCGGTTAAACCGTTTGCAACGTGAAGTCCGTCACTCTCAACGGAGTCTCGATGAATCCGCAGGATACGGTGTGGTACAAACGCTGGCAGATGGAACTGTCGCCGTTGCCGCAGTTCGCCGAACCGGGCTTAGCGTTGGGCTTTCGCTGGGTTGCCTGGTCCCCGGAGTTGTTCGGCTCACTCGTTGAAACCAAGTTCCGGAGTTTCGTCGGCGAACTCGATGCGGTCGTGTTTCCCTCGACTCTCGGCACGCGTGAAGGTTGCCGCGGACTTTTGCAAGCCATCGTCCAGCATCGGGAATTTTGCCCGCAAGCGACGTGGCTGATCGCCCGCGGCAACGACTGGTGCGGCACGGTCCAGGGCCTGGTCGGCGGCAACCGCTGCGGGGCGATCCAGAATCTCGGCGTCACCGCGAAGTACCGCGGCTTCGGTCTGGGAACGGCTCTGCTGCATCGGGCCCTGTGCGGATTTCGGAGGTGCGGCATGCGCCGCGCCTTTCTCGAAGTGACCGCGGACAATGCGGCTGCGGTCGCGCTTTACCGCAAATGGGGTTTCCGATGCCGCGGGACCGTTTATAAAGCGTTGCACGCCCACGAACGCGTTCCGCTGGTTGGGGCCGACGTTCGATCCGCATCCTGAGTGAGCCGCCCGTGGCCGAAATCGTCCAGCATCACACTTACGCCAACGGGCTGACGCTGCTCACGCAAGCCATGCCGCACGTCCGCTCGGCGACCTTCGCCCTGCATCTCCCCGCCGGACTCTGCCGCGAAACGCCCGACCAACGCGGCGTCGGCACCCTGCTGGCCGAGTCGATCGTCCGCGGTGCCGGCAACTACGGAAGCAAGCAGCTTTCCGTCGCCTTGGACAACCTCGGCGTCGATCGATCCGAAAGCATCGGCCTGTTCAACCTCTCGCTGGCCGCCGGCACCCTCGGCCGCAATGTTCCCGCCGCGCTGAAGCTCTACGCCGATGTGGTCCGCCGTCCGCACCTCCCCGAGGGTGAATTGGAGGCGGCCAAGGAGTTGATGCTGCTCGACCTCGCCGGCCTCGAGGATTCGCCGCAGGAAAAGGTGATGCTGGAACTCAAGCGACGCATCTACCCCGAACCGTTCGGCCGCAATCAATACGGGACACCCGAGACGATCGACCGTGTGACGATCGACCACGTGCGTGCCTTCTACGCGACTCACCTGCGCCCGCACGGCGCGATCTTCTCCGTCGCCGGGGCCATCGACCCCGACGAGATTCGAGCTTTGGTCGGCGAACTGTTCGGGGACTGGTCGGGTACGGAGTTGCCCGACCCACTGGAGGAAGCCTTCGCGCCGACTTCGGTTCACCTCGAAAAGGAAACGCAGCAGACGCAGGTTGCCCTCGCAGTGCCGAGTGCCCCGTTTACGGACGTCGATTATTATGCCGCCCGCGGCGTCGTCGGTGTGCTCTCCGGCGGCATGAGTTCGCGATTGTTCACCGAAGTCCGCGAGAAGCGCGGCCTCTGTTACTCCGTCTCCGCCGGACACGACACGGCCAACCGCCGCGGTGCCTTGGTCTGCTATGCGGGCACGCGAATCGAACGCGCTCAGGAAACGCTCGACGTGATGTTGGCCGAGCTTCGCAGGCTGACCGACGGCGTCGCCGTCGAGGAATTGGATCGCCTGAAGACGAGCCTGAAGACGGCGCTGGTCATGCAGCAGGAGTCCACCGGCGCGCGGGCCGCAGCGATGGCGGGCGACTGGTTCCACCTCAAGCGGGTCCGCTCGCTCGACGAGATCGTCTCGGCCGTCAACGCGATCGACGATGCCGCGATTCAGCGTTATCTCGAACGCTTCCCCATCCGCAACCCCACCGTTGTGACGCTGGGGCCGACGCCCCTGACGATCCCGGTCTAAGACGCATTCAGCCACTCAGGAATAGTCGTGCCATGGCCTTCCACACCCACACTCTGCCCAACGGCCTGACCTTGATCGGCGAGACGATCCCGACGGCCTTGTCCGCGTCGTTCGGCTTCTACGTCCGCACCGGCTCCCGCGATGAGATCGGTGCCGAGAACGGCGTGTCGCACTTTCTCGAACACATGATGTTCAAGGGGACCGCCCGCCGCACGGCCCTCGAAGTCAACCTCGATTTCGACCGCATCGGTGCGGACTACAACGCTTCGACCAGCGAGGAAACGACCTGCTACTTCGCTACGGTGCTGCCCGAATACCTCCCCACCGCGATCGACATCCTGGCGGACATTATGCGGCCGAGCCTGCGCGAGCAGGACTTCGACACCGAGAAGCAGGTCATCCTCGAAGAAATCAAAATGTACGAGGATTCCCCGGCCTCGATGGTCTGGGATCGCGCAAAGACTCATTACTTCGGCGACCACCCGTTGGGCCAGTCGATCCTCGGCCCGTCCGCGGGCATCGCCGCACTGTCGCGCGGTCAGATGCAGGATTACTTCTCGCGCCGCTATGCTCCCAACAACGTCGTTGCCGTCGTCTGCGGGGCCGTGGATTGGGATGCCGTCGTCGCATGCGTCGAGAAGCAATGCGGCCACTGGAGCGGGCCGACGGCCGCCCGCTCGGATGTCCGCGATCATCGGCCCACGCCCGGCGTACATCTCATTCCCCATGCCGCGGCCACGCAGGAAAATGTGCTCATGCTCAGCCGCGGTGCGGCTGCGGAGTCGCCGCTGCGGTACGCGGGGGCCTTGCTGGCCACTGCCGTAGGCGACGATTCCGGCAGCCGGATTTACTGGGAACTCGTTGACCCGGGCCTGGTGGAAAACGCGGGCTGCATGGTCGACCGCGCCGAAGGTACGGGCCTGTTCGTCGCCACCCTGACCGGCGATCCGGAAGCAACCGGCAAGAACCTGAAGCACCTGCAACGCATCTTCGATGAGGTTCAACGCGACGGCATCACCGAGGACGAACTGACGCAGGCGAAGAACAAGGTCATGTCCCGCATCGTGCGGGCCAACGAACGCCCCAAGGGCCGGTTGCACTCGCTCGCCGGGGCGTGGCTATACAATCGAGAACAGGGCCAAGCCGACACGGAAATCGCCCGCTTCGATGCGGTGACGACGACCGATATCCGCAGCTACCTCGATGAATACCCGATCGATAAACTCACGATCACCGCTTACGGCCCGCTGACGACACTGGTCATCGATACCCTTCCGTGACGGAAGGGTAAGCGACGGGTTTTCGCCCTATTGGAGATGACCATGCCGACGGCGGTCGACGACTTGACGACACTGGAAACCACAGGCCTCGCCGAATTGCAGGACTGTGCAGACGAAGCGTCCCTACGCACCTGGAACGCCAAGTACTTCGGCGATAAGGGTGCCATGAAGGCGGCCCTCGCGGGCATCGGCAAGGTTTCCAAGGAAGAACGATCCGCCTACGGCCAAGAAGCCAACCGTGTGAAAGTGGCGTTGGAAACGGCCTACGAGGCACTACTGGAGCAGGCGAAGGAAGCGGCCATGCTCGCGGGGTTGACCGCGAACCCGCTCGACGTCACCCTGCCGGGCCGCGTCACCCGCGGCGGCGGGCTGCACCCTGCGACGCAGATCTTGCGGGAAATCAATGCCGTCTTCGCGGACATGGGCTTTCAGGTGTATCGATCCCGCGAAGTCGAGTCGGACGAATACAACTTCGAGTTGCTGAACATGCCCGCCCATCACCCGGCGCGGGACATGTGGGACACCTTCTTCACCGAGACGCCGGGCCAGGTGCTCCGCACGCACACCAGCCCCGGCCAAATCCACGTGATGCGGAAGCTCGCCCCGAACCCGGTCCGCGTCATCCTACCGGGCATGTGCTACCGCAACGAAGCCATCAGCACCCGCAGCGAAATTCAGTTTCTTCAAGTCGAAGGCCTGGTGGTCGGCGAGGGCGTGACGATGGCCGACCTGAAGGGGACGCTGACCGCGTTCGCCCGACGGATGTTCGGCGAAGAACGGCAGATCCGCATCCGCTCGAGCTACTTCCCGTTCACGGAGCCGTCGATCGAGGTCGACATCGATTGGCCGAAGGACGACCCCAACCGCGATCGGCTCACCAAGGGCACGGGCTGGCTTGAGATTCTCGGAGCGGGCATGGTGCACTCCAACGTCCTCCGTGCGGGCGGCTACGACCCGGACAAGGTGACCGGCTTCGCCTTCGGCATGGGTCCGCAACGGATGCTGATGCTGAAGCGCGCCATCGACGACATCCGCCTCTTCTGGGGCAACGACCTGAGGTTCCTCGCGCAGTTTTAGAGTGAGTGCGCAGGGTGCGGAGTCTATGCCGGCGAGCGGGAGGTTGTAACCGGCGGAGTCTGTGCCGGCGAGCCGCCGGTGGTAACCGGCGGAGTCTGTGCCGGCCGGCGGAGTCTGTGCCGGCGAGCGGAGTCTGTGCCGGCGAGCCGCCGGTGGTAACCGGCGGAGTCTGTGCCGAACAAAGACTCGGCGGATTACCATCCGCCGCTCGCCAAGAGTAAACTCTGAAGTATCTGTGCCGAACAAAGACTCGGCGGATTACCATCCGCCGCTCGCCAAGAGTGAACTCTGAAGTGAAGTATCTGTGCCGAACGAAGACTCGGCGGATTACCATCCGCCGCTCGCCAAGATTGAACTCTGAAGGTGATGAGCCGACAACGTGGCGGCCGCGGGCTGCCGATTCACAACGAAGGGTGTTCCCGTGAAGTCGTCCGGTCTGGTGAAGGGGCTGCTGAAGTACGGTCTCGCAGTCGCATTGTTGACGTTTGTCGTCGGGATGAACTGGACCTCCCTGAACGTACTGTTCAGCCGCACCCCGCAGGTCGTGCCGTTCCTGCTCGCGGCCGGAGCGATGGTCGTCGTCATCCTGATGCAATATCTCCGCTGGTTCTTCCTGGTCCGCAGCATCGACCTGCCGTTCACGCTTTATGCCGCCGCGCGGCTCGGGCTGGTCGGCACCTTCTACAACACGTTTCTGCCCGGCTCCATCGGCGGGGATTTCGTCAAGGCCTTCATGATCGCGAAAGGGAACCCGGAGCGGCGCACCGCGGCGGTCTCGACGGTGATCGCGGATCGTCTGCTCGGGCTGTTCGGTCTGCTGCTCTATGCCGGTGCGGCGGGCGGGCTGTCGTGGGTCACGGGGGACGACCGCATCGTCGGCAAGCGGGCGCTCGAGATGATCATCGTCGTCTGTCTCTTCCTGGTCGCCTGCTTCATGGTCGGCTACGTGGGCCTTGGTTTCCTGTCGAATGCCTTTGCGGTCCGGCTGGGGACGAAGTTCGCGTCGATTCCGAAGGTGGGCAAAACGCTGGAGGAAGTCTGGAACACCGGTCGGCGATTCCGCGCTAAACCCGCCGTGATCCTCGGCTGCGTGGTGCTGTCGGGCATTTCGCATACGTTCATGATGCTTTCGTATCACCTGGCTGTGCAGGTCTTCCCGCCGGAGAATCTCGAGCTGCTCGGCGGCCTGGCGGAGCACTTCGTGATCGCTCCGATCGGCTTCATCGCTCAAGCCCTGATCCCCGTGCCGGGCGGATTGGGCGCCAGCGAACTGACCTTCGGCGGCCTGTATCAACTGATTCGCGGCAACGAAGCGGAAGCTGTCGGCCTCGCCGGGCGATTGTCCTTGCGGGTGATTGAATGGGTCATCGGCCTCATCGGCTTCCTGGCCTACCTGGGCATGCGGGGCGAACTCCCGGTACCGCAGACCGAAGACGTCACCCAACCCGAGACGGTTGCGGTTCGATGACGATGGTCTTGTCCGGCTCGATCGGCGTCCGGTCCTTGTCCGCCGGGGCCGGATACGGGATGTGTTCGCCGGAACTCATGAGTTGGCCCCAGGCGTTCCAATCCTCGACGTGCATGCAGATCGCCTTGATCGCCGCCATCAACGGCATCGCCAAGAACAGGCCCGCGACTCCCCAAACGAGGTGCCAGAACAGGCAGGCCATCATGACCGTGGTCGCGTTCAGATCCATGCTGCGACCCATGACGTAGGGCACGATCAGATAGCCTTCCACGGTCACGACGCAGATGTAAAAGATCAGAATCGCAACCGAATTGTCCGGCCGACCGGAGATGAGGGCCTCCAGAATCGGCAGTACCCCCGCGGCGATCGTGCCGATGTATGGAACGTAACTCAAGATCGCCGTCAGCACCGCCCACAGATACCACTGCTCCAAACGGAAGACGTAGCGGTAAACGATCCCGAGCACAACCGCCAAACCGAGGTTTACGATCGTCCGCCAGACCAGATACGTGCGGACGGCTTCGGCCATCTCGGCGATGGCCCGCGTCACCCGGCCTTGAGTCTCGGTGCTCGTCCCGAAGATCGCCCGGCCCTTCTTGGCGAGCATCTCACCTTCGAGCAGCATGAACAGCGTGATGAAAACGATCAGGAGCACTTGGGACATCTGCTCCAGCCCGAAGCCCGCGATCTTCTGCAGGTAATGCGAAACGTTCTCCGGCGAGAAGAGTTGCTTGACGCTTTTGTAGAAGTTCGAGTCTTCGGCCTTGGGCGGCAGGATCCCGTCGATGGGGAACGGGGAGATTTCGCCGAGGCGAGCCGCAGCAGCGGTATATTTTTCCTGCCACTTTTCCTCGTTGGACGGCAACTTGTTGATGAGTTGTGGAATCGAGGTCGCCAAGGCGGCGAACACGGCGAGAGCGAAGAGCGCGACCACGAGAATCGTCGCGAGGCAAGCGAAGAACCACGGGAACTTCAACTTCTGGTTCAGCCAGTTCGCGGCCGGGTAGAGGATCGTTGCGACGAGCACGGAGATCGTCAGCGGGATGAAGATGGACGAACCGAGGTAAAAGGCGATCGACATGCCGAGCAGACCGAGGACGTTCAAGCCGTAACGCGTGGCGGTCGTGAGATTCAGGTTCATGGGGTCCCGGTGTCTCGGGGTGAGCTTCAATGCCTTCGATGGTGGCAGTGTACTCGGAACATCATCCGTCGATCAACACCGCAGCGCGAAACGCGTTTTCCAACAGCATCGCGATCGTCATCGGCCCGACGCCGCCGGGCACGGGTGAAAGAGCGGACGCGACTTCGGCAACGTCCGGATGGACATCGCCGACCAGTTTCCCGGCCACGGCATTGGTGCCCACATCCACGACCACCGCTCCGGGTTTGACCATGTCCGCCGCGATGACGCCCGCCTTGCCGACGGCGGCGACGAGGATGTCCGCCCGACGGCAAACCTCGGCCAGGTTGGTCGTGCGCGTGTGGACGATGGTGACCGTGGCGTCGCCGCCTGCCGGGTTGGACTCGGTTCGTTTCTGCATGAGCATGAGTGCGAGCGGCTTACCGACGATGTTGCTGCGGCCGACCACGACGACTTCCTTGCCCTCGGTCCCGATGCCGTTGGCCCGGAGCAGCTCGATGACGCCGAAGGGCGTGCAGGGCAGATAGCGCGGCTTGCCGACGACGAGCAGACCGAGGTTTTCCGGATGAAAGGCATCGACATCCTTGAGCGGACCGACGGCGTGGATGACCGCTTCCTCGTCGATCTGCTTCGGCAGAGGAAGCTGAACGAGAATGCCGTGGATCGTCGGGTCGGCATTCAAAGCGGCAAGGAGATCGAGAAGTTCAGCCTGCGTCGTTGATCCGGGCAGATGATCGAGGCGGGATACGATGCCGACATCGGAGCAGGCTTTCACTTTATTGCGGACGTAGGAACGGCTGGCTTCATTGTCGCCGAGCAGCACAACCGCAAGTCCGGGGGGTAGCTTTCCGGCAGCCGTTCCGGCGTCGATCTTCACCTTCAGTTTGGCCCGCATGGTTGCCGCGAGGGCTTTCCCATCCAGTCGGATTGCGGTCATATCGGCTGCTCCACGAGTTCCAACAATCTCGGCAAGGTCACGCCCGAGGGGCCGAGCAAGGTGACATCCGCATAGGACGAAGCCTCGGTGCGGGTCAGGTTGCATTCGATGACGATCGCGGGAACGCGATCGAAGCCGGCTTCGCCGCGGGCGATCGGGATCAGGCTTGCGGCCGGGTGGACGACCGCCGAGGTGCCGACGACGAGGAAGACGTCGCAGGCAGCCGCGGCCCGGAAGGACGCTTGCCAAACGTCCTCCGGCAGTCCTTCGCCGAACCAGACGATGTGCGGCCGCAGGCGGGCACCGCAACTGGGGCACAACGGCTTCGGGCCAAGTTCCGCCAGTCCGCGATCGACGACTTCCGCACAGCCGAGGCAACGGGTCTGCCTTAGGCTGCCGTGGATTTCGAGGACGTTCTTCGACCCGGCGACGAGGTGTAGGCCGTCGACGTTCTGGGTAATCAGCGTGAACTCGCCGCTTCGTTGTTCCAGCTTCACCAAGGCCTCGTGGCCGGGGTTCGGCGCGACCTTGGCGACGTTCGCTCGCCGCTCGTTGTAGAATCGCCACACGAGGTCGGGATTGCGGGCGAAGCCTTGCGGCGTGGCCACATCCTCGATGCGGTGCCCTTCCCACAGGCCATCCGCTGCGCGGAAGGTCGGGACGCCACTCTCGGCGGAAACGCCCGCGCCGGTGAGTACGGCAACGCGCCGGGCCTGTTTCAGGAAGCTTGCGGCTTTCGCGAATTCGCGTTCCGTGTCGGCCATCGAAGTTACCCCGCAGTCAGGACGGCGCCGGCTTCATCGCACAATTCCTTGACCCGCTCCGCGGTCGGTGCTTCGGCGATGATGCGGACGACCGCCTCGGTGTTGCTGGGGCGAATGTGAAGCCACCAATCGGGGCCATCGAGCCGAAGCCCGTCGAGGGTGTCGGCCGAGGCATCCGCCCAAAGCCGGCGTAAGGCAACCAGGACCGTCGCAAGCGACTCGCGGTTCACGGCATACTTGGTTTTCAGCATCGCGTACTGCGGAAGTTCGGCGATGAGTTGCGACAAGGGTTTCTTGTCCTCGGCCATCAGGCTCAAGATGAGTGCCATGCCGATGAACGGATCGCGGACCCAACCGAGGCGAGGGTCGATCACACCGCCATTGCCCTCGCCGCCGATCACGGCATCCAAGGCACGGATCATCTCGACGACATTGGCTTCGCCCACGGCGGAGCGATGGAAGGTGCAGCCCGCCGCCTTGGCCAAATCTTCGATCACGCGGCTGGTGGACATATTGACCACGACCGGCCCACGAGCTTCCCGCAGCCGATACATGACCGCCAAGGCCAGTGTGAGTTCCTCGGAGATGCAGGTTCCTGTTTCGTCGATCATGGCCAGCCGATCCGAGTCCGGGTCGAGCACGAAGCCGACGGAAGCACCCGTCTGCGTCACCCACGGAGCGACATCGACGAGGTGAGCGGGCGTCGGCTCGGGGTCGTGGGTGAAGTCGCCGTTGGGTTCGCAGTTGTGTTGGATCACTTCGCAGCCGAGGTCCTGCAATAGTGCTGTCCCCAACGGGCCGCCCGCACCGCCGTTGCCGTCCAGAAACACACGAAGCCCGGCCGACGCGATCGTTGCGACGCTGACCAGATCGAGCACGGCCCGTTTGTGATCCTCCGAGACATCCGGCGGGGTGGAGAACGTGCCGATGCCATCCCATCTCGCGCGGGGGAAGCCACCAGAAGCGAACAGTTCCGCGACTTCCCAGCCCTTCTCCGCCGTGAGCACGGCGCCGTCGGCACCGAAGAGTTTCAGCCCGTTCCATTGTGATGGGTTGTGGCTCGCGGTGATCATGATGCCGCCAACGGCTCCGCGGTTTCTGACCGCAATCCCGACGGTGGGCGTCGGCACGATGCCGAGGTCGTCGACCTGGCAGCCCGCACTCATGAGACCGGCGAAGACAGCATGCTTGAGGGCCTCGCCGCTGGGGCGCGAATCGCGGCCGACGACGACACGACCACGGAGGCCCGATCCCAATGCGGCCGCAAAGCGGCAGGCCGCTTCGGGGGTCAGCGTATCGCCGATGGTGCCGCGGATCCCGGACACGCTGACGATCAACTCGCGGGAAGCGGATGACATGGCCTTGCTCCTGAAACGTCTTACTTGGTGTATGAAGCAGGTCGCGGGTCGTATCCTATTCGATAGTCCAAAGGGTGCGTCGAGCATGAAGCTTCGCTGGTTTCTGTTGGCGGTAGGCATTGTCGCTGCCGGCGTGGTCGGCTTCGGCCTACGTCCGCGCGGCGGTTCGGCCGTGCCGGAACTCGTGTGGGGCAGCCGCGGTGTCGTCGACGGCAAGTTCAACCGACCCCGAGCCGCGGCCATGGATGGGAACGGAAGGTTGTACATCGTCGATTTCACCGCCCGCATTCAGATGTTCGACCGGGACGGCAAGCACCTCGGCGTCACCTTCACGACGCCCGATTTTCGCAATGGTCGCCCCAGCGGCCTGGGTATCGACCGAGAAGGTCGGCTCATGGTCGCCGATTCCCATTATCACGCCGTCCGCATCTACGACGACGCGGGGACCGTGGTGAAGACGCTCGGGGGCAAGCCCGGCTCGGCCCCCGGCGAATGGGGCTACGTGTCCGACGTGGTGCAGGACGCGGACGGCTGCTACTTCGTCTCGGAATTCGGCCAGAACGACCGCATCACCAAGCTGGACCCCGACGGCAAGTTCATGACGTGCTGGGGTAAAAACGGCCAAGCCCCCGGCGACTTCAACCGCGTGCGGGCTTTGGCACTCGGACCTGACGGACTGCTGTATGCCGCAGATGCCTGCAATCACCGCATCCAAGTCTTCGACAAGTCGGGAAGCTACATTCGCGAATTCGGCACGACCGGCTCGGCACCGGGGCAGTTGCAGTATCCCTACGACCTCGCCTTCGGCCGAGCCGGCGAGCTGTACGTCGTCGAACGCGGCAACCAGCGGGTCCAGAAGTTCAACCTCGATGGCTTATCGCTCGGCGTGTGGGGCACACCGGGCCGGCTGCCGGGGCAACTCGCGGATCCGTGGGGTCTGGTCGTCGATCCGCGGGGCAAGGTCCACGTGATCGACACGGAAAATCATCGCGTGCAGCGGATCGACTTTTGAAACGAATTGGCGGTGCGGATCGATCAGCATGCGGGCATCAATGCGTGACTTTGGGAGACGAGCATGGGCGAACATATGAGTTGGGCTTGGCTCGCCGGTGCCGCTGTGGTTCTCGGTGCGCTCGTCGCCTGGCGCGTCGGCCTGCGGCCGAGTGTGCCGTTGTTTGCCTTCGCGCTCGGTGGCTTAGCTCTCAGCGGCTCGCCGGCAGCGATGGACGCAGTCGTTCCCCTCGGGATGATTGCACTGGCAGTAGGGTTCGCGATCGGCCTGATTGCCTTCTTCGTCATGCTGATCTTTCGAGTCTGGTCGCACGAACTCGGCTGGTTCGTGGCCGCACTCGTCACCGCCGGGTTCGGCGGCTGGGCGTTGCGGCCAACGGCGAAAGCCGTAAGTGAAACGACTCGGAGCGCAGGCGGTTTGGAGTTCACGCGGCCCGAGTGGTTGTTGCTCCTGCTCTTCGTCCCTGTGATCGTGACCATCAGCCGCAAGAGCCTTTCGGGCCTCGGGCCGACGCGGAAATGGACTGCGGTGACACTCCGTTGCCTCGGCATCGCGCTCCTTGCGGCGGCCCTCGCGGAACCGCGATTCAAGCGGCCCACGGAAACGGCGACGGTCCTGTTCGTCGTCGACCGCAGCTTCAGCATTCCGCAGGATCTCGACCCCAACCGACCGCTCAACGACATGCTCGACCGCCGCTGGGAGCGGGTCCGCGGTCTCATCGAACAAGCGACCGCCCGCCGGCCGGAGAGTCGGATGGAGGACCGCGTCGGCCTGGTTCTTTTCGGGAAGCGACCGCGATTGGCCCTGCCCCCCGATCAGGTGCGGCGGATGCCGGTCGATGAACGCATGGCCGGCCCCATCGACGGCAACTACACGGACATTGGTGCCGCGATCAAACTCGCCCTCGCCTCGTTTCCCGAAGGCACCGCGAAACGCATGGTGCTGATTTCGGACGGCAACGAGAACATCGGCTCGGCCGAGGAGCAAGCCAACGTCGCCAAGCAGAACGGCGTCCAGATCGACACGATCGCCCTCGCGGCAGGCTACCGCAACGAGAACGAAATCCTGATTCAAGCCATCGAATCGCCGAGTTCCGCCGCTCAGGGCCAGCGCCTGCCGGTGCGGGTCCTGATCCGCAATGCCGCCCCCGGGCGGATCGTGGATGGTCGCCTGGAAGTGGTCAAATCGTCCACCGGGGAAACGGTCCCCATCGAGATCGAACCGAGCGATCAACTGCTCGAAGCGGGCAAGCCGCCGAAGGTCCGACTGATGCCGGGCTTGAACGTCTTCCGCTTCCGGGACCGCGTCGATCCGCAGGGGGACAAATCGTTCACCTTCCGCGCCACCTTCGCGCCGACTGAGTCCCGGCCGGCGGTCGGCGGCACGTCCGTCACCGGTTTGCCGGGAGACCGGATCGAGAACAACCGAGTCGAAACGGCGGTCGTCACCCGCGGCCAACGCCGCGTGCTGCTGTTGGATGAAAGCGATCCCACCACGGGAGACACGACCCATCGTCATCTGCTGAATACGCTCCGTTTCGAAGCATCGAAGAAAGACAACACAGTCACGTCCAAGCTCCGCGTCGATCGCCTCCCGGCCGACAAGCTGCCTGCGACCCAGGCGGAACTCGCAGTCTTCCTGGCGAATTACGATGCTGTGATTCTCGCCAACGTTCCCTACGAACGCTTCTCGAACGCCCAGGCGGAAATGCTCCGCAAGAACACCTACGACCTCGGCTGCGGGCTGGTCATGATCGGCGGGCCGGACAGCTTCGGCGCGGGGGGTTACCAGAACACGCCCATCGAAGCAGCCCTGCCGGTCGACTGCGAGATCAAGGCTCTCAAGGCCGCCGGCAAGGGGGGCTTGGTGCTGATCATGCACGCCAGCGAGATGGCGGACGGCAACAAATGGCAGAAGGACATCGCCAAGCTCGCCATCGGTCGCCTCGGCCCGGCGGACATGGTCGGCGTCATGCAGTACGGCTTCGGTGGCCCGGCCGGCGTGAACTGGCACATCCCATTTCAAGCTGTGGGCGAATCGGACAGTGCCGCCCGACAGAGACTGCTCGCCAAGGTCGATTCCCTGATTCCGGGGGACATGCCGGACTTCGACCCGTTCCTCGTGGAGGCCTACAACACGCTCTCGGACCCGAAGCACAACCTCACGGTCAAACATTCCATCGTCATTTCGGACGGCGACCCCAACTACAGCGGCCCCGGCATCGCCGCCGTCGTCAAAATGGCTGCGGGCGGCATCACGTGTACGACAGTCGGCGTCGCCACCCACGGCGGCACCGAGGCGAGCCGGATGAAGTCGATCGCCGAGGGAACCAAAGACGGCGACGGCAAGAAGGGCAACTTCTACGACGTGAAGAACCCCAATCAGCTTCCGCAGATCTACATCAAGGAAAGCCGGCGGATCAGCCAATCGTTCATCACCAAGGAACCGTTCATCGCCAAGTTCACTGCCGCGGGCGGCTCGGCTGAGGTTCTGCCGCCGAGCCTGCCGAATCCGCTGCCCAAGCTTTACGGCATGGTCCGAACGACGATGAAGAACAACATCCTGGCGTCGATGGCGCTCGAAGGGCCGTCGCCTTATCCCGATCAGCAGTTTCCCCTGCTCGCGTCCTGGCGCTATGGCCTCGGCAAGGCTGTGGCCTTCACATCGGACGCACGCACGCAGCCGGGTGACGATACGCAGCACTGGGACAAGGACTGGATGGGCAGCGAAGTCTACCGCAAGTTCTGGGAGCAACTCGTCAACTGGGTCATGCGCGAACCGGAACGCGGCAAGCTGACGCTGACCACCGAATACCGCGACGGCCGTGTCCGCGTCGTCGCCGAAGTGCGGGACGAAAAGGATCGCCCCGTGACCGGCGTCACCCTCCGCGGCTCGGTCGCTTCGCCCAAGGAACTCGCCCCCGGCGAGAAGCCGCCTACGGTCGAATTCAAACCCAAAGGCGGTGGCCTGTTCGAAGCGGAGTTCACCGCTGAAGAGGCGGGGTCGTACTTCCTCAATGTCCAAGCCCTGGAACCGGAGAAGGACGCTGCCGGCCGGCAGCTCACCAACCCGGACGGCACCGCCCGGATGAAGGCCGTCGACACCGGCCTCGCCGGGGTGACCGTACCCTACTCGCCCGAATTTGCAGACCTGGAAAGTAATACCCCGCTCATGAAGCGGATCGCCGAGATCACCGGCGGCCGGTTTCATCCGGAGTCCGACGAGGAATTCAAAAAAATCCTCGCCGAAGGTGACCTGTTCCGCGAACCGCCGGCGGGTGTACGGGCCTTACTCCCGTTCTGGTTCTGGCTCGTTTTCGCCGCCTCGATCTGCCTGCTCGGCGACGTCGGCATCCGCCGCATTGCTCTGGAAACCAACGAAATCGCCGCCGGGGCCGACCGCGTGTGGCGCAGCTTACGCGGCACGAACATCTCGGCGGAAAGCGACGAGACGATGGACCGGCTCACCAAACGCAAGCAAAGCACGACCGCAGTGCTCGACCGCGATCGCGCGACCCGCCGCTTCGAGCCGGACGTCGGCATCATCGTCGAAGACGCGCCGCGTGGGGCCGACGACTACGCCGTGCGGACCGAAAGTACCGGACCAAAACCCGCGAAGCCGTCGGACAAACCGGACGCGGCAACGCCGAGCGATGACGAATCCGACATGCTCGCTAAACTGCGTAAAGCCCGCGACCGCAGCAAACATCGGCAGAATCGGCCGGACGACGAGTAACGCCCAATCCACCAGCCCGAGGATCCGATTTCGCCATGAATCCGACCGCACCGATGCCCGAACGGGCCGCCCAGTTCCGCGAACGCTTTGCCGCACTCGAAGCCGAGATCGGCAAGGTCATCGTCGGCCAGCCCGAGATCGTCCGCGGTGTGCTGACGTGCCTCTTCGTGGGCGGGCACGTGCTGCTTGAAGGCGTCCCCGGCCTCGGCAAAACCTTACTCATCCGGACGCTTTCGCAGGCGCTGGACCTCCACTTTTCGCGCATTCAATTCACCCCGGACCTGATGCCGTCGGACATCATCGGCACCAACATCATCTCGGAATCGGCCGACGGCCGGCGCGACTTCCGCTTCCAGTCCGGCCCGCTGTTCGCCCAGATGGTGCTCGCGGATGAAATCAACCGCGCAACCCCCAAGACGCAGTCGGCCATGCTGGAAGCCATGCAGGAAAAGAGCGTCTCGGTCGGCGGCACCGTCCACAAGCTCACCGAACCGTTCTTCGTGCTCGCCACGCAAAACCCGATCGAACAGGAAGGGACCTATCCGCTGCCCGAAGCCCAGTTGGACCGCTTCCTGTTCAAACTCATCGTGCCGTTCACCAGCCGCGAGGAGTTGAACCTCATCCTGAACCGCACGACGCGGAACGAGAGCGCAACTCCCAGCAAGGTCATGGATTCCACCGAAATCGCGACGTGGATGGCACTGGTCCGTGAAGTCATCGTCGCCGAAGCGGTACAGGACTACGCCATCCGCCTGCTGCTCGCCACCCATGCGGACAGCGAGTACGCCACGAAGGATACGGGCCGCTACCTGCGGGCCGGCGGCTCGCCGCGGGGCGCCCAGGCCATGATTCTCGCGGGCAAGGTTCGTGCCCTGCTCCAAGGCCGATACAACGTGAGCATGGAGGACATCCGCAAGGTCTACTTACCCGCCTTGCGGCATCGCGTCCTGCTCAACTTCGAAGCCCAAGCCGAGAACATCGCGGCCGACACGGTGCTGGCGTCGATCCTCAACGAGGTGCCCGAATCCCTCGACGGCAAGAAGAAGTGATGGCCGGCGACGACGAACACCTGCGGCTGATCCAAGCCAGCGCAACGACGGCGGACGTCTTGCAGGCACTCGATCGCTACGCCGACTTCCTTCAAACCCTGAAGGATGAACGGCGGGAGGAATTCGTCCGCCTCACCGTTGAGCACCGTCGCGACCCCGGCCGGAAGATGGAACTCATCAAGGCCGAGCGACGCATCAAGGACCTGCGGGACGAACTCGGCGATGCCTGGTGCGACCTCGTCGAAGGACACACGGGCGCGATCGAGCTGAGCGTGATGCAGAGCTACGGCGAACTGCTCGGCAGGCTGGACGCCTTCACGACCGTGTCCCAATCCACGGCCGATCAACTCGACTTCGCAGCGGAACTTTGGCCGACGACCAAGGCGACCGACGACTTTCTCACGAGCTACTACGAAGCGGTCTTCGAGACCAAGCCGATCGAACTGGTCCGCCTGAAGGAGTGGGAAGAACACTTCCGCAAGCGGCTCGGCGATTGGCTGATGGTCTGCATCGACTTCCGCGGCGGCCGCGCCGAGCGGCGGTCGCGCGGCGTGGACAAGGATGTCCTGCTTGCCGAATTCATTCGCCTCGTGAAGGCCATCGCCGCACCGACCTCGGTATGCCGAATCTCCGCACCGATCGTCGACGACGAGAAACCGATTCCGCGGGCGTATCTTTTCGAAGGCCCGAAGGCCGTGTTGTCGCTGACCCTGACCGTATTGGATTGACCGACCATGCCGACGACGGAAACCCTCAAAACCCGCCGCGACGTCAACCCGGCGGATACCTGGGACCTTGCCTCGTTGTTTACCGACAACGCAGCGTGGGAAGCTGCCTTTGCCGCTTTCGAATCCCGCATTCCCGGTTACGCCGAGCACAAAGGCAAGCTCGGCAACTCGGCGGCGAGCCTGCTTGCGGCTCTGCAGTTCGATCTCGACCTCGAACGCCAAGCGGACAAGCTCGGTACCTTCGCCTTTCTGAAAAGCTCCGAAGATGTCGGCGACGGCGCGGCGCAAAGTCTCAAGGCCCGCTACCTGGGTGCGGCCGCGAAGGCCGCCGAGGCGGGGAGCTGGTTTCGCCCGGAACTGCTCGCGATCCCCGATGCCACGATGGCGGACTACCTGGCCGACGCGACCTTAGTCCCGCACAAGCTCACACTGGAACGCCTTCTCCGCTTCAAACCGCATACGCTCGGTGAAAAGGAAGAGCGGCTCCTCGCGCTGCAGATCGAGTCGGCCCAGACGGCGCACAACGTCTTCGAGCAACTCAACGATGCCGACTTGAAGTTCGGCATCATTGAGATCGAACCCGGCCGCACGATGCCGCTGTCGCACGGCTCGTACATGTTGTGTCTGGAACACCATAATCGCGAAGTGCGCAAAACCGCCTTTCACCAGTATTATGCCGGGTATGCGCAACACGCCAACACCTTCGCGGCTGCACTCTCGGGCAGCATCAGGCAGGACATCTTCAACGCCCGTGCCCGGGGGTTCTCCAGCGCCCGCACGGCCGCGATGTTTCCGGATATGGTTCCCGACTCGATCTACGACAACCTCTGTACGGCGGTGCGGGCCAACCTGCCCGCGGTGCACAAGTATTACGACCTCCGCAAGCGGGCGATGAAGCTGCCGGATGTGCGCTTCTACGACATCTACACGCCGATTCTCAGTGACATCGCGAAGAGAACGACGTGGGATGAAGCGGTCGAACTCGTCATCGTCGCGCTGGCTCCGCTCGGGGCCGACTACGGCAACGCCTTGGCCAAGGGCCTCCGCGGCCGATGGTGTGATCGCTATGAAAACCAGGGCAAGCACTCCGGCGCGTTTTCGAGCGGCTGTTACGACAGCGAACCCTACATTCTGATGAACTATCAGGAAGACGTGCTGGATCACGTGTATACGCTGGCCCACGAAGCCGGGCACAGCATGCACAGCTTCTACTCGAAATCGCAGCCGTATCAATACTCGCAATATACCATATTCGTCGCCGAAGTCGCATCGACCTTCAACGAGCAGCTGTTGAGTCGCACGATGATGAAGAACGCCGCCGATGACCGCGAGCGGGCCTACTTCCTGAACCGCGAGATCGACGACATCCGTCGCACGCTGGTCCGGCAGACCATGTTCGCCGAGTTCGAGAAAATCTCCCACGAACTGGCCGAGGCCAACGAGGCGCTCACCCTTGACCGCTTCAAATCGGAGTATCGCAAGCTGCTCGAAGCCTACTTCGGGCCGAACTTCGTGCTCGACGATGAACTCAGCCTGGAATGCTTACGCATCCCGCACTTCTACCGCGCCTTTTACGTCTACAAGTACGCCACCGGCCTGAGTGCTGCGATGACGCTCGCCGACTGCGTCGCCAACGGCGGCCAAGCCGAACTCGACGCTTACCTCAGCTTCCTTCGCTCCGGCAGCAGCAATAACCCCCTCGATCTGCTCCGCGATGCGGGCGTCGACATGGAAAGTTCCGCCCCCGTCGATGCGGCCTTGGCCCGCTTCAGCCGACTCGTCGACGAACTGGATGACTTGTTGAATTGATTGCACCTTCACCGCGCTTAGAACATCGCGTTGGGCTGGCGGATCATTGCAGCGGATTTGTTGTGGTGCGGCCGTCTCGGCTGCAATCTCAGCAGGAAGCATGCAGCCGACACGGCCATACCACAATGTGATGCCAAGCCTCAAATGAACTGCAAGGAGCCGCGCACGAATTAAGCGGTTGGTTATACAAGGAGCCACGCACGAAGTAAGCGGCTGGTTCTACAAGGAGCCGCGCACGAAGTAAGTGGTTGGTTCTACAAGGAGCCACGCACGAAGTAAAATGGTTGGTTCTCGACCGCTTACTTCGTGCGCGGCTCTTTAAGTCGCAAGGAAAAACCTGAAACTGCTCTAACTTTAACGTGACGCCGACCCCTGGGTTCCGCTACTGCGGCTTCGCACCCGGCGGCGGTCCCGGGTTCCCCTTGGCCTCCGCCTTCTTCAGCAGCGCCGCCACGTCGGCCCAGAGTTGCGTGAACGCCTTCTGCTCGTCGGCCGGCAGTTTCGCCAGGGCCGCCTGGTCGCGGATGCCGGCCATGTCGGCATCCTTCTGCCAATGGCGCAATCTTCCTTGCACATCTGCGGGGTTGCTTTCCAGTTGCTTGGTGTACAGGGCCAAGGCGGCTTTCATCCATTCGAGCGCCTGACCGCGGAGCTTGGCCCTTGCCGCGTCGTCGAGCGGAGGCTCGTTCACCCGCGCCCCGGCGGCCAGAGCGGAGAAGCACGCCATGTTGTAGTGGGCATTGGCGTCCTTCGGGTCGAGTTCGATGCCCTTCTTGGTGCTTGCGATGGCCTCGTCCACCTGGCCCTTGCCAGTCAGCGCAAAGCCCAAGTTCATGTGGGCCTTGGCGTACTTCGGGTCGAGTTCGATGGCCTTGCGGTAGCAGGCGATCGCCTCGTCCACCTGGCCCTTGCTTTCCAGTGCAACGCCCAGGTTGTTGTGGGCCATGGCGTACTTCGGGTCGAGTTCGATCGCCTTCTTGTAGCAGGCGATCGCCTCGTCCACCTGGCCCTTCCTAGCCAGCGCAGCACCCAGGTTGGAGTAGAACAGAGCGTATTTCGGGTCGAGTTCGATCGCCTTCTTGTAGCAGGCGATCGCCTCGTCCACCTGGCCCTTCCTAGCCAGCGCAG
>Ga0163144_10005607_pt1 | contig 27902 bp, 32 predicted proteins | sample OliLak19BULKMAT1_FD_123175 | JGI IMG/M metagenome (GOLD analysis project Ga0163144, IMG submission 123175) | Freshwater microbial mat bacterial communities from Lake Vanda, McMurdo Dry Valleys, Antarctica - Oligotrophic Lake LV.19.BULKMAT1 | ecosystem: Environmental > Aquatic > Freshwater >... | reverse complement strand
TGAACCGAAGTATACTACCTGATTAGCTGCCAGCTTGACTGTAAAATGTCCTATCACAAAGTTTCCATTTGTAGTACTCGGTGTTCCTGTGTTAGCAAACGCCCAGCGAATAGTCCCTACCGAGGTCTCAGGTGTCGCTACGAGGACATATGCGGAAGTAGGTGCAGTTGAGGGTACTGCATACCAAGTGTTGGCGTTGGTGAGGACTACTTGCCCGTTGGTGGAGGCACCAGAGAGGGGGGCAGAGCCTTTGGTACCTTCTTCGGTTGCAGGGTTGATACGAGTTTCATCTACTTTTTTTACCCCAACAACCTCAAAACCAACACTCGACCTATAAACATGGTCGTTTTTTAGTTTTGATAAATCAACAGGTTTTCCGTCTTTATCAACCAATGTTACTTTTTCTATTTCTCCCTTATCATTTCTGTTTAACTTTACAGAAATCTCCTTGAGAGTTCCATCAATACTTGTAGTATCTTTTTCTAGTTTTTTAGTATCAATGTTTATTATCGGAGCCTCAACCTTCACCACTGGTGCAGGAATATTCACCACTGGTGGCTTTATTTCTTTTTCTTTAGGAAAATTAGTAATCTCTACCTTACCCATAGAATTATCTTTTTCAATAAGACTCTTTAATGAGATATTTATTTTCTCTAACTCATCTAAAGCAAAAAGCTCTTTATCAGAGACACCTGCTTTTACTATTTTTAAGAGCCGTTCCTCCACAGTCAAAGAGCGACCTAAGATAACTTCGGCCGCCTTCAATAGAGAATCTAATTTAGATTCTTCTTTAACTGATTCTTCTGTTTGCTGTTGTTCCGACTGCTGAACCAACCCAAATGCTTTTTTTAGCATTTGCTGACTCATTATATTCTTAGATATTTTTTGAGCCTTAGAATCCATAACTTTTTAATCAATGCCATCAACTAAATCTAAGACAATTTCTTCCTCTTTCTTGATTTCCATTTCTTCCTCTTTCTTGACTTCCATTTCTTCCTCTTTCTTGACTTCCATTTCTTCCTCTGTTACATCTGAAATAACAACACTTGAGGCAATTCTTTCCTCAAGGATTTTGGCGTGTTCATCAGAGATGATAATAGGAGTTTCACTTATTTCAAGAACGGTGTTTCCATCCATTCTGTAACTAAGAGGACTTAGTGCTGCGGTTACTTTTTTCATATTTTTGTTTTTAATTAATTACTGAACTTGTGTTTTACCAACAAAGTTAGCCCAAACAGATCCGTTTTGAGAACCAATAGGAACTGTAAAGACTGCTCTAATAAAGGTTGCTTGTGTTGGAAGAAGAATACTTCTGGCTGCAACTGTACTATTTGCATTTGTAACAGCCGAACGGTCTGCCGTTGTAGAAGCAAAAGTTAAAGTATATGTTTGTATCTGACCAAGAGAAGGTGTAGTTGAAGCTACTCCTGTTGCAACATTCCAACCCATACTTCGTGGGTACCAATCAACTCCATTTACTGAATCTTGAATGTCAATGTTAAGAGTTGAAACTGTAGAAGACCCTGAAAATAGAATCTGCAAACTAGCTACATCGAAAATCTCTGTTCCGCTTCCTGCCCTTGTCATGTTGCAAGTTGCAGTTGTTGTCGCTGTTCCTGCAATAATGAAAGCTCTCGTTGTAGTTGAAAGTACTGTAGCTGTTGTTCCCTGAGTCGAACAAGATGTCGGTTCTTGAACTCTTGAGAGATTGGCTCTTGTTTTCTGAACATTAAAGAAAAGAACAACTCCAAGAACTACAACTGCCAATAAGCTGATTCCAATTATTTTAGATAATGTTGATTTTGTATTCATAAGTATTTCGCGATTAATTCTGATAATAGATTCGACCAAGGAAGCGGTGAGAGTGCGTAAGTATGGTCTATTTTAATATCTTTATTTAGATATTGTATTCCATCTTTTCCTTTCGAATTTTGAATGACCCAATAATTTCCTTTCTCTCCAATAATCCGAACTTCATGGGGTTCAAACTTATGTGGAGTTGGCACTGGTTCAAGATATTCACCAGTCCATTGTCCTTGCCAGAAAAGCCCAGCAATAACTGAAGTTGTTTGCAACTCCTGACTTATATTATACACCCGATGAAAGGATTTCCATGGTCTAACTGTGTATTTCTCTAAGTCCTGCCAGTTTTTCCAATCTGCCAGAAAGTCTCTGTTATGAGTAGCGATGGAATAGGGAGAATGTTTTTTAGGCAATACTCCATATTCCACCGCCGCTAATAAAGCGGCTTTCGGTGGCACCCCCCATTGTTTGAGGGATTGTCCTGAGACTTTTTTAGCCATAGCGAAAGAATAGGATTCTTCACAAGGTTCGCCAACGAACTGTTCTGCTGCGGAAGCTATCGAGCATCCGTAGCAAAAATCAGTTTTCAGTTGTCGTTTTATCTCAAGAGGTTTAAACATTAAGGCTTCATAAATGTCGCCGAACAAGTACCTGTGTAATAAGCGGTATATGTTCCTGCCGTGGTTGTTCCAATCCTGACATTTAAGAACTCATTTGGTCCAAGAAAGCGGTTTGTATTACCGCTTTGTTGAAGACCAGGTAAAATGTTTACGTCATTTGCTCCTGCTGTCAATGTCGAACTCGCCATGTTACCCATAAAGAAACTGGAAATCTGAGCTGAAGCTGCTACAGCGATAGCCCCTGACCACGCCACTGTTGAACTAGCGGCATTTGTCGTTGAAGTAGAAATGAATATATTTTGAGCCTGTGCAATTCCATTCGAGGTAATTTGAACCACCATTGGATTATTCACAGTGCTGGTTGCTGCCCCAAAAGGATTTGGAATCGAACAAATAACCGAGCTTGTGGCTGCCATTGGTATCTGAACAAAGGCGAAATCAATACCTGATTGAACCCAATAATTCACTACCCCCTGAGCACTAATAGTTGAGGTTGCAGTTCCTGAACTAATCACAAGACCTTCATCACTAGCTCCACCACTAAGTGTCAATCCTGAAAGATTAGTTGTACCAGCAAAGTTAGTTACTGCAGGCGGACCTGAGAAAAACATAACCATTGCGACAATTAAACCACCGACAACACCACCAACAAAACCTGAGTTTAAGATTAATTTAAGCATATCAATAATTAATTAATTGATAACACTTAGATTATGAGCTGTAAGCAGCACCGCCACCGTTGCTACCCATCACTGAGCGTGGCTCGACGAAGCCATAAACTCTTTCACCATTTATGTCGTAAATGACGGAACGAGTTCCTTCATCACGCCAAACGTTTGAAGTAACTGGCACGAATGAGATACAAACCAAACCAGTACCAGTCTGAGGGTCACGAAGTGAATCCTCAATCAAGAACCACTGATTCACATTAGCTACCGTACTTACATACGCCGCGGCGTTCAAGTAAGGTGTAGTAATAATCTTAGTGAATTCTCCTTTATGGATGTTAATTTGGTTTTCTGCTGTGGAAATCTGCCACTCTGATTCCTGAAGTTGCTTGGCAATCTTTAGGTTTGTAGGAGTGGTAACAAGAATAACCTTTCCGCCGAAAGCTGGATATGGCTTGCCAGTATCGTCAACTAACGCAGCTCCATTGGTGCGAGCTGTAAAGTAATTAGTGTCATTTAAGACCGCCGCATTACCAGAAAGGTTGACTGCATTTGACCAAGTTGTTCCTGCATCAGCCCTAGCGTGAACTGTAGAAATCAAACGCTCACCAAGAACTGTGTTGTTTCCATCTAGTCCAAGATTACCGCGAGCAAAGAATCGATTTCCACCGAGTCCTGTCGTTGGGTAAGAAGCTGCTGCCGTAAAGGCTAGGTTGAACACCTCGAACGGGTCGCGGATATTCATTCTGTCCATTTCTAAAAGCAACTTTTGTGCGCGGTTGAGGACTGCTTTATACATCCTTCCTTCCTTATCGTTGCGCTCGTTAGGGATTTCGAATTTGCCGTTTGGCTGATTGTCTGGGTCAAAGACCGCAGTCTCATAACCTCGAAGAAACTCTGCTTCGCTGAACGGAGCACCTGCTGAACGAGTACCGAGTTCTCTCACACCTGCAACTCCGATATGCCTCCAAACAGCCCTTGAGCCGTCATCGGTCATATCTGAAACTAAGGTAAAAATAGAATCGGCTAGTGGCTCTGAACCGAGAAGCGAATAGGTTTTAATCGCTTGAGTGGACTTCAAAGCCTGATTTTCCACTACATCGAAGTCTGCTCTAACTTTCGCTAGAAAGACATCTTTGGAACCTGAATAAAGTGACTCCATTTAAGTAATAATTATTTAATAATGTCGATACTACGCACTATGCTAATGCTCCATTAATTGTCGCGTAGAAGCTACAAGTAATTTGGGTGGTATTTTTACCAGTTAATCCATAAGAGAATAACTGTGTCGCACCGGCATGAGTGGTAAAAATCACCCAAGTTGATTCAAGGGCAAAAAGACCTGTTGAATTAACGGACATATTTCCCATGGTACTAGAACCAGCTGTAGTTCCTGCCGCTGCACTCAAATCTGTAATCCATTCAGGACAGATGTGCAGTGGAAGATAAGCCGCCTGAACCAAAGCCACTGTTACGTTGTCAGCTGCCGCTGTAACAGTGTCAAAACCAAGTCTTGACCCAGCTGTATCTTTAAATCCAAGAACCGAACCAAGAAGATAAGATGTGGTTCCGCCACCAGTAAGAAGAGTTGGAGTTTCACTTGTGCGACTAGGAATAATTACTTCACCAATAGTGAAGGCTTGATTATTTGCCATTAATCCGTATTTAGTGTCGCGTGCACTATATTTGCTTGCTCTAAATGCCATAAATGTTTGTATATTAAATTAGTAAATCGCCAAAAAACCCTGCTCAATATGCAAGGTTCATAGATAAACTATTTTAGTGTGGATTAACCGATAGTTCGGGTCATTCCTTCTTTCTCTATTCTAGTCGCCGCTTCGGGAGTGATTCCAGCATCTTTGGCTAATTTCATAGCCACGTCTGAATGAGTCTTTGGGGGGTCGCCCGCTGGGGGATTTCCTCCACCGCCTGCTCCGCGAGCCGCTTCTTCAGCAGCTTTGCGTTCCATATCACGTTTCTCGCTGTCAGCTTTTAATAGAGTATCTTTATTCAAGAAGGCATACACACCAACAAAGTCTTGATAGACGAGTTCAGAATCTACTTTACCAGAATCAAGGGCTTTGAATTTTTCTTCATACTCAGTCTGTTTTTCAACAGGAATATTGTAATCGGTAAAAAACTTAGTTCTAGCTTTATCCACTTGTTCCTGACGAAATTGAGTTCCTTCAGATTTCATTTGGGAAATTTTAGCTTCTTCAGCTATCACGCTGGCTTGAAGTTCTTTTACTTTAGTTTCAAGCTGTTGTGATTTCCCAAGTTCGTCTTGCCTTTTGGTTGTAAACGCAAGAGCTTCTCTTAAAAGTTTCTTGCCTTCTTCCGAAAGTTTTCCCTCAAATTCCTTAACTTCTGACTCACCCAACTCTCCTTTGGAGAGCTTATCTAAAAACTCTTGCATAATGTTATATGATGTTGGCGGCACATCTTTACGCCCTTAAAACTATTAAAGTCCTTTCTAGGTAGACAGCACCTTTGATGAGTAGTATACACCCATTCTAATTCAAAAGAAATAGGTGAGGATAACTTTTCTAATAATTACTGAAAAAACGATTTCTTTTCTTTTTCAACCTTTCCTCTGGTCTAATCCAATCCTTACTTCCTTGAGCATTTTGACTGTTAATAAAATCTGGTGCAGTAGTCATAATTATTTTTTAATTACCTTATATTTTTTAAAGTTTTCTATGTCGTCTTTATAATCTTTTTCTATCGGTATAGTTCGACCTACCACTGGGTGAGCCTCAACGCCACGAGGAGCAGAACCCAATAAGGATAAGAGCAACTTAATCTGAATCAACATCCCTGCCTTTTTTTCAATGTTACCAAGGTCTGCTGGGTCTCTACGATGTAAGGAATGTGCGACCCAATAAAAGAACCTAGAGAAGATTTCCCTCTGCCCCGCCATTATTTCAACCGCTTGTTCTGTTATATTTCTAGGAACATTTAAAAGCAAATCCTCCACCATTAAATCGTGGAACTGTCTTTTATATCTTTTATATAAGTATCTTAATATCATAGACCGTAAGCAATTATATCACCGACTGATTTTGCAACCAAATATATTCCACCTGCTTTTTCAAACGCCCCACCGAAAGCTATTTGATTTGGTGAAAGTTTTCCATTTATGGAACTTTTGACTTCAATTCCAAATATCGTTCCATTCTTAATCACGAAAATGTCTGGACTCCCAACCGCCCCAAATCTAATGAAGCCACCCCGTTCTGTTTTCAAGGCTCCAGAATTGTTTCTCCAAAAAAACACCTTCTTCAAAGTTAGATACTGAATAATTGCCGATTGTGTTTGATGTTCAAGTTTTTTTCTTATCATACTTTTCATTTAAAAAATCTTTCATCGCAAATAAATCCTGAGCTTTGCTGTACCTCGCTAATTCATCATCACTCATCTGATTCAACGCCACCCAAACATTTTTTTCCTTATTAAGTAATCCTTTATCCTGCCAGATTCCTATTGAATGGTGGCGGTGGCAAATTGGTATGATTGCAAACTTTTCGTCTATTTTAGAACCAGCAAATATTAAGGCATGTTCAAATGAAATATTTCCATTACATTCTTTCCCTGCGAAAGAACAGATTTTGTATTTTGGGTCACTTAATATTTCATTTAAAACATCTATTCTCATATTTTTCCTGCTTTCTTTTGTCGTAAATATTCACGCTTTAAAGAAATAGCTTGACCGTCAGAAACTTTTACTATCATTTTAACACCTATATAAGTTAATTTTTCTTCCATTTTAGGTAGGGGTGGTTTATATTCTCCTGTAAAAACCTGAATTGGTTTGCCACCTTTAATTTTAATAACACCATCTTTCCCACGTTTTAATTCAAAAATCCGTCTTTCTAGTTTTCTCTGTGTTATTTTAGTCATGATAATCTTTTATTATTTTACTACACTTTATACATTTTCTTAATATTATCTTTTCGCCCCACTGGTGTTCTTTACAACCTGTGCGTTTTTCTCTTAATTCTTCGTCAATATCAGTCCGCCTTAAAAGCAAAGCCTTACCAACAAACTCCTCTGCTTCCTTTTTATTATCGACCCCTTTGGAAATATTATACAAGGTACTCCAACCAATCACTGCCAAATTATCACTTTTCATTTTATAATCCAAAACAAAGGTTTGATGCACCGCGATTAGTTTTGAGGCTGTGCCTTCGGACAATCTTGCTTCATGCAGAAACTCCACGAAAGTATCATAACTTCCATTCCATAGTTGCTCATCGCGGATTTTCATTAACCGCCTGCCAAGCTCAAGAAAACTAGACTCCAGACGTTTCTTCAACGTCAGAGTTTCTTTGAGATATTCCTGATTAATTGTTAATTCTTTTGACATTATTATTAAGTTCTTCTTTTCGATTCCCGCAAAAGGAACCGAAAGAAAAACCTATTCAGTGGCAGGAGTTTCAACTGCAGGAGCTTCAGCAACAGGAGCTTCAGCAACAGGAGCTTCAGCAACAGGAGCTTCAGCAACAGGAGCTTCAGCAACAGGAGTTCCTTCAACGGCTTCTGTTTCTACATTTTCTGTATTGTCCATATAAAAATATATTACTTAATAATGTTAATAGTCTACTATGCTTCTTTCTTTTGTGAAAGCAATTTATGTTGATAACTTACCCTATCCAACATATCCTCAAAAGCATCTTCAGTTTTGTAACCATAATTTGCCATTTTTATTTTAATTCGTTCTGACTGCCCCCCGAAGTATTTAGCAAGTTCAAGAAAGGAAGGATTGTTGGTTTTTTGATAACTCCGCAAAGCAATTTGTAAAACCTCTAACAAATCTAATCGTCTTTTGCGGTCTAATTCTCTTGATTTACTTATTATCATATTTTAAAAACTTTCATCTATCTCCATTTCTCTCTCAGCTTCTTTTACCAATGACTCTACCCAACCATTATCTTCCACATACCTTCCAGTTTTAGTATCAAAATTCAAACCAATACAACCCTTACTGCCAGATTGTCGATTTGCTGCCACATTCAAAAGCACCTTTGTTGAATATACTCTTACTTTCTTTTTGACTTCATTATTAATCCAAAGAAGAATTACCTTGTCCGATTCCTGTAAAATCCCAGAAGAACCTTTAAGGTCAGCAAGAGTCGGAGGTTTGCCCTCGTCTTGCTGTTGAATATGACAAAGTAAAACAACAACCACATTCCACTTTTTTGCCAGCTGTTTCAACATTTGCATTACAATTTGAATCCGATACGCCAAGTTTTCTCTGCTAAACTTAGAGTTCTCTCCAAAATCATCAATGTACCCAAGGTGGTCAATCACTACCATTTTGGTTCCGTATTTGGCAATTCCCTCGACCACTCTTTGTTCAATCCAATCCACTGTAACTCTCGCCGCTAATTGTTCAGGAGTTAAAAACTTAGGAAGATAGTAACCATTAATTTTTCTTTGAATAATTAACTCCTCCGCAGATTGTTCAAGTGGAATCAGAATTGGTTTTAATTCTTCCAATACTTCCATTAAGAAAATGCCGAATGATGTTTTGCCGTGCTTTGAATGGGCGGAAATAGTTATTAGTTGTTGCTCTCTAAATCCTCCGGTAATTTTATCTAAAAGGTCAATCCCAGTTTTATGAGAAACACTTATTGGTCTTTCTTCTATTTTTTTCTGCAAATCATCCGACCAAATCAAACGATATTCACCATCATAATTTTTCAATACTTCTTGAAGCCGTAAAAGTCCTTCAGCATTTTGTGTTTCATGCCGTTCGTTGACGATTTCTTCCTGTATCTTTTTTAAGATTAAATCAGTGTTCATAAATTATTTTTAGTTTTAAATCTAAAAAGAGCTGTCCAATTACTATCAAGTTTATACGGAGTCGAACAATCAGGGCAAAAAGGATCGGTATCGTTTTCTTTCCAAAAAACTATCGCCAATTTAATGTTAGCAATTCCTCTTTCCTTGAATAGGTTATTACTCGCCTTTAATTGGGTTGTGTTCATATCCCAATTTTTTGGGTAGTTCGCTCGCCAACAAGAGTACACCTCATTTTTGTTGGGGTATTGAGCGATGCTAAACTTTCGCGGGGAAAGTTGGGGTTTACGATAATCCCCGTCAGAATCGATATCTAACCGGGTAAGGGGAATCTTTTCTTCTTTTAAAGGTTCCTCCAGCAAAATTCCTATTTTGCTATTATTATATGTATTATTATATGTAGTATTCAGCGAGTCATCACCTTCTTTTTGTGGCTCTGTTGAGCCATTAAAAACGCCTTTTTCTTCTTTTAGGGTAGAAGTTTTCTTCCACCCCCCATAGAAGTTTTCTTCTACCCCCCCTAGAAGAATTCTTCTACCCTCCTTGACGCTAGTAATTTTTATATGTCCAGATTTCTCTAATTGTGATACCCAATCGGAAACACTTCTTTCACTTACTTCATATAGTTCAGCAAAGTATTTATTTTTCGACCAACAATATCCTTCTTTATGTGTAAGAGCAGATATTTCTCCATACAACAATTTTGCGTTTGCTGATAAATTTTTGTCATATCTAACACTTGCAGGAGTTATTGAATAATAATTTGGCTTGTTTTCCATATATTTTACAACACAAAAGGTGCTTCACACTGGTAGAGGTCGATGAAAACCTTTTGAATGAGAAACACCTTTTGTGCAACAAAACTATTAAATTGATTCATCGTTTGTACCATGCCAAACACTCTACCAAAAATACTTTCCCTGAGAAAGTGGATAACTTGTTAAATAACAAAACTTACCCAATAATATGAGTATAGTTTTGGTTCTTTCCTCCCTTGAGATTTTTGATTGCCCTAGCAAGAGAAGAACCTTTTTTTGTTTTCTTTTTCATGTTAAAATTATAACAATTTATAATAATAAAAACAATGAAAAATATAGACGCGTTGAATAAGAAAGCTGGCACCAAGATTGTCTTTCACGGTTCCGATATTGCTGGTAGAAAAATTGAAGTGTTCCCGACAGGACTTTTGAATCTCGATGATGTTGTTGGTTGTGGCGGATTACCGAAAGGCAGAATCATCTCAATCTCAGGTTTGCAAAGCACTGGTAAAAGCAGTTTATGTTTACATATCCTCGGCAAACTCCAAAAAGATGGCGTGAAATGTTGTTACGTTGATGCTGAATATTCCTTAAACCTCGAACATGCCCGTAATTTGGGCGTAGACGTGGACAAACTACTCATAGTGGAGCCAGAGACGGGTGAGCAGGCTTTCGAGGCTGTGGAGTCAATTCTACGCGATTCAGAGGCATCTTTCATTGTCATCGACAGTGCTTCCGCCCTGTCTTCACGGGCTGAGATGGAAGCTGAGACAGGAAAACCAACAATGGGTGGTCAGGCTCGACTCATTTCACAAGGTCTTCGTAAGATGATTGGATTGGTTTCCAAAAGGAAAGCAGTGGTAATATTTATAAATCAATTACGCATGAATATTATGGGGGGGCAATATAATCCTTATATTGAAACTGGCGGTATGGCCTTGAAGTTTTATACCTCAATCGCCTTAGAACTTCATCGTGACCAAGCCATTTTGGAAGGAGATAAACTTGTGGGATATTCCCTTAAAGTTAGAGTTAAGAAAAATAAAGTTGGACCCCCCGCAGGTGAAACAAAAATCCAACTTATGTTTGCTAGTGGGTTTTCAGAAGAAGCCTCTGTTTTTAATATCGCTGTGGAAAAAGAAATCATCACTAAACAAAAAACAACTTATTATTTCAATGAATTAAAACTTGGAATTGGAAAACCAAAAGCCCTTCTCTTTTTAGAGAAGAACCCTTTGGTAGCAGAAGAAATAACGGTAAAAATACAGGCTTAATATTCTGGGCGATTATACATCTTTTGATATTTCGTAGAGTAAGGAAATGATGCGGTAGATATTTGGTCCATCGATTTTATGTTTTCACTATTCTCCATTATCCAAAGGAGGACATCTTTTAATTCTATTTTATCGTTATTTTTAGCCATAACTTTAGCTCGCATGAGCGAGATTATTAACCTTTCTTAGCTGTCTTTTTAGCAACTCCCTTTTTTGCGGGTGCGACTTTATTTTTCTTTGTAGGCATAAAATTGTTTTTTATCTTGTTAATTATCGACCTTTTCCGACTTTCTCTTTTCCTCAATTTGAGTGTAGTCAATTTTAGATTCTCTAACTGAAGAATCTATCGTGGCTAAGATGTCGTCATCTTCGAGAAAGTAAAATATATTTTCACCATCAGGTTTATTGATGGTCAGTTGGTCTACCGAATATCTGCGAAACATAACGTGTTGTCCGACAGAAAAGATTGAGAGTTTTCCCGCCTTAATTATTTCACCCGATACTGGTGCAGAGTTTGTGGCAGTGTCAGACACTTCCAATCCGCCAATGGTTTTATCCATCTCATAGATTTTGATAAGCATCCGTTTTCCTGCGGGATTTATTTTTGTTTCATCAATCATATTTTTATTATTAAACCTGCTTATAATTATAACATACTATTTCTTTTTATCCTCTGCCACCTGTTGAGCAACAAGCATTTTCTCAAAGATTTTCGCCATTTCAATGAGTATTGATTCTTCTACTTTGTCAAACTCTGGTTTGATTATGGCTGAATCTAAGACAGCTTGAGCTTCTTTGTATTTACCAGCTTCTTGTAACATTCCAAAATCTTCTTCAGGAATTCCCATTAAACCACTTATCGTTTTCTTGGCATCAATCTCTGGTTTTTTACTTCCAGACATTTTTGCAGCACTTCCAAAGTGGTAAATAGAAGCTGGAGCAGCCCCTGTTTTAATATAACCAATACCCAGAATTGTATGGAGAATTTGCATTACCTTTCTATCTGGAGCTTTTAAAAAATCATCAATCGAATCAATTTGTTGGTATAAATCAGCAAGAAGTTTTCTCTCAGGTTCACTAAAAATCATACCAACTATTTCTGGTTTATTGCCAGCCCCGATTCCAACACTTTCAAGATATGTTTTAAAGGAATTTAATTTAGCACCAATTCCTTGCGCGGTGGCAAAACTTTCTCCAAAGGCATTTTTATAAATTACAGCACGAACATTATTTTTAGTTACATCATCTAATTTATTCCAAATGCTAGCAAAAACCTTAGCCGATTTTATTCCTTTTAAATTGTTTATTATTGTATCAGACTCTGAAATTAAGCTCTCGACATTTCCACCCTTAACCCCTAACGCTTTTAAAGCGGTTTCGGCATCAGTTAATCTTTGAGAAGATTCCTCCAGTTTTTTAAAATTATCACCAAGAAGTCTTTGCAATTCATTTCGTTGAGCTTGGGTTGCTTTAACAGAAGTGCCTTGAGTAATAGCAATTAAATCGTTAAATTCCCTTAATTGAATCAAATCTTCAGGTGGAAGCATTGTTGGATTTTTACTGGCTAGTTCAATATATTTTTGCAATTTGGCTGTGTCATAAGAACCATCAGCTAATTTTGACTTTTCAACAGCGTGACGAATGAGACCGTCTTGTAATTCGGCTATATTATCTTGGAAGTTTTTTACACCATAAAGAGATTCAATCTCTTGTGGAGACATATTAAAAATTGCTTCCAAGGTGTCATCAGATTTTATTGAGGCTTTTGTTTTAGCAAGAGAGTCCTTAAAGTTGCTCCACCTTGTTCTCTCGTCTATGTAAGCCTTGGCTTTATTTGGGTCAGTTTTTTCAAGAGTTTTGAGAATATCCTCATTTAAAGCCTTACTAAGCTGCGAATAAAATGGTGCAGTTTGTTTGTAACCTTCAGCTGTTTCTTTTCCAATTAAATCTCTGATACCACGCTCACTAAGTATCATTTCATTTAAGGTCATTCTTTCTGTTTCTATTGTAACCCCACTCTTTTTCAAAACGACAGCTCCCCATTTTTTAAGAGCTTCTCGCATAGCAGGGTCTTCTGTCTCTTTTGCAAGCCTAGTTAAACTATTCTTAAAAGAATCCCACGCCTTAACATTTTCAAATTTGGACTGAAGTTTAGCAAGAGTTTTGGTAAAGTTTACAGTTACACCTTTAATAGTTTCGAAAAATCCTTGTCCCCAAAACTTATCAGCAAGTTCTTTTTCTGATTTTTGCCAATCATCAAATTGAGTTTGTATTTTTGTACCAACTGTTTGTGAGTTAATATTTGGGTCTACATAATCCTTTTCAAGAATAGCAATATTGTTTTTAAGGTTCTGTTCCTTTTCAGCTCTAGCCGCCCTTTCCTCTAAAGAGATAGGGGCTAAAACCGCCTCACCTGTTTTTCCACTATCGGGTGCCATTTTTTGACTTTGGGTTATCAAATCTTCCGTGTCTTGTAAAATCTTCTCAACATCAGCCCCCTTACTTCCAAGCTTATTAGCTGTCGCTTTAAACGTTCTGGCAATAATTCCTTTAATGCCTCCAAGAAAAGGAACTCCTGCCTCAATCGCCCCAATCAATCCAGCAAAGATAAATCCTTCCTTGGCTGCGTTTCCTAAAACTTCCTCTATGGGTTTATTCTGACTCATTTCTTCGGTTGCCTTTTCACCAAATGCTAAGCCCCCATAAGCACCAGCACTTTTCAAAGATCCGACAATGACGTTTTTAGCCGTCTGCCATTTAGAAGCTCCCACCGCCGCTGATTCAAGGTAGGAAGTAAGCCCACCCTTAACAGATAAATCAATTCCTTTGCCTGCAATCGTTCCCTTGGTTGTCAAACCTAGACCTCCACCGAAACCAAGAAGAGCGGTATTAAAAAGAGAATTTGCCGTATCAAAGAGAGCATTTTTAGCAGTCTTATCTCCAAGAATCTGGTCTAACATCTGAGGAGGAGCTGTTGTGTTTCTAATCGTGGCAAGAAGTTTTTTCTTTTCTAAAGAAGTTGTTGGATTGTTAATTAAACTATCAAATTGTTCCATTGATTTGAGATATTCATCATCTAATTTGCCCGCCTGTTTTTTCTTAGCTGTTGCATAAACACCCAAAGCAAGATTACTTAAGGGTGAGGCTACGGCTCTACCAGTATCCATTAAAATATCTGAAGTAGCTTCAACCCCTTTTTTTGACCAGCTATTTATCGTTCTATCGTAAAGTTTTGCCGCCTCATTTAAGTAGCTTCTCTCTGGTTCATTTTGTGGTTGGTAATTCTTTGAAAGAAAAGATGAGTAAGGGATATTGTCGTTTGTTACAGCGTTGGGGGCTTTTGTCACTATCATTTTAGTTAATTCATCAGCTGGAATGTCAGAGTACCTTCGCCCATCATTAGCCACACCATCAGGTGCTTTAGAAAGAATCCTTTGTTTAAAAGCTGATGGATTGGTTGCAGTTGGATTCATATATCAAAAGGATTATTAGATGAAGAACCGCCACCGTCAATTTTATTTACTGTTCCGACTGTCTCTCCTAAAGTTGTGAGGTGACTTAATGACTGTCTTCGTACAATAGCAAAAGCGGTTTCAGAATTGGCTGGCGAAGTAAAACGGCCTGGAAATGATTTAAGAGAATCTGTTTGTTCCTGTGCAGCAAGGTTTCCAGTTTCACCTTTCATTCCTTTTGCTATCGGGGCTTTGTTAGACTCTAAGAAAGCGATATACGCCTGCCAGTCTTGGTCTGCCCCTGTTACTGTTGCTGCAGTTCTTGTTAAACCATGAAGTGCCGAAACAACTCCTGCCCCGACCCCAGAGTAATCAACTCCAGTTGCTTTGGCGTAGAGGGCTTCTGCTTGGTTTATTAAATCAACAGCTGAAATTACATTAGAAACTTTTAATTTTTCCGTTACCTTCAAATTAGTATAAGGAGAAAATTGAATATCTGTTTTATTTTCACCCGCTCTAGCTAAGGTATATGTTTTAGTAGAAAGTACCCCTTCTTGTTGTTTTTCAGCTAACTTTGCTATAGATATTTCAATAAGCCTGTTTCTATAATCTTGCAAATCTGCCTGTTTGGAAACTGCTAATTCTTGTTTAGAAAGAGCTAGTGCCTGACTCTGAGATTTAAACGAACCCTCACTCATATCTTGTCTAACGGCTTTAGGGTCATCAATTCCTGCTGATTTTGCCAATCTTCCTGCGGTGGTATTCATAAGGTCAGCATCACTCATTTTAGATATTTCTTCTGGAGAATAAGGAATAGAAGTAAGGTAGCTTCGGTAATCATCTGAATATTTTGTTTTAAGAGTTTCTCCAAACTGTCTACTCTGTTCCGCCTGTTTATTCATATCACTTTTGAATTGGAACATTTCTTTTTGGAAAACGTTATTAGATTTTGTTATTTCATTAACGATATTAGAATATCCTTCATAGTTTTTAGCCTCAAGCATCTGTTTGGCAATGCTAGATTTTTCTTCAATGAGTGTCGCTTGCTGATTATATTTAGAAGTTATAGTTGCATTAAAATTCGCTGCCGTTGTGGCACCTGAAGCCTGAGAATAAGGATTCAAAGAAATAGCATTAGCATTAGCTACATCAATGTCTTTAGCATAATTCTGTTGAAGTTCCCTACGAAGATTATCGTATTGAGAATTACTCGAAGCCAGTGCCGCGTTGTATGAAAGTTCCTGTGCTTTCAAGGCTCTATCAGCCACATCTTTATTTTGGTCTTGAGAGGATTTAAGAAAATCCATATACTGCTGTTCAAATGAAGATAGTACAGGAGCTGTCCCTCCGCCACCGACTGCCCCTGCTGCCGCACTTGTCGCAGCCGATCCTGCATTACTCTGTGTTATTTGAGCCGAACCTGTGATACCTAAAGAATTAGGTCTTGGATTACCGAAAGGGTCATTCGGGTTTGCCCCGACAACCGAAGTGGCTAGGTTAGTTGAATCATATCCATATCGTGAAGCAAACGATTCATTGCCAGTGCCAATACGCTTGCCACTTTCATAGACCTCAATATTTCCTTGTGAGGTTCCTTTAAATGTATATGGATTTGGATTCATAGTTCTTTATGAGTTTATTTTATTTTCTCAACGAGAATACCAGCAGCGGTCATTCCTGAGCCTGTTGCTGTACTGAATTGTGCAGTAATAACTAAGTTTAATGCTCCGCCACTAGCCTCAGTCGCTGTTCCGTATCCGCTCATTGAAGTCGGCCAGGTAGAGTCGCTAACCTCGAAATTGACCATTCCGATTTGAGCAGAGGCACTATTATTTGCTAAAATCATCCCTGTAATCAAAGCGGTTACATTACTCGCTCCAGCTGTTGTTGTAGTTGCGGTCGTTGCAATCGTTGTTGCCCCATACTTCATTCGTATTGTTATGGTCGTTGGGTTGTTGGTATAATCAAAGTCACTTACTAGGATAGTAAATCTTAATCCGTTATTAGTAGATAGTGTGCCACCAGGAATAGAGACAGTAAACAGCGTTGTTTCAACAGTTGTTGCAGAGAATGTTACTGATGTAGTGTTGATTCCTACTTTACCAACTGACGTAAGCCCAGACCCGTCACCTAGAGCTGAAAGGACAGTAACTGAAGTCTGGCTTTGCATTTGAAAACTTGTTCCATCATAAACCACATCAACAATCTGCCCTGCTTCAATATCATTAGTAGCTAGGGTTTGGTCATTGGCTTTCAATATATTAACCACCGCCAGAGAGTTTACTTTCAAGGTCGCATTTCCTGTGTTAGCGACATCAGCTTTAAAACGAAACTTCATACCCGTTACATAAGCGGTAATATAACCGACAGTAATGGCGTAAGCATCTGTACCCACCGCACTTAATCCATAAAAATCAGTTCCGCCTTCAATGGCGACAATTAAGTTTTGTTGATTTTCCGTTATCTGTTGATTAAATCTTGGATTAAAATAAAGTGTCGTGGTACTCCTAGAAAAACCAATAGTGACTTCTTTAGTACCTGCGGTGGAAGAAATACCGCCTGCAGTATTTGAAGCATAATAAATCGCTCCAACAGTAAGTCCTGTTTGGTTCTGGTCGTAACCAAATAGAAGCACTCCCCCCGTAATCGCTGTCCCGTTAGTGCCAGCTCCCTGAGCAATACCGAGCATAGAGTTTTCCACTGTTGCCGCCGTATCAGCATCACACTTTTTCCACTCGTCATCGGTATCATCAAAATAAATAAGATTTCCTGCCGCCACAGTTTCACCAGCTGTGCCTGGTGCAAAGAACGAGGTGAATCCTGCCACCGAGGTATCTATATAATCCTTCAAAAGTTTCCACGAATGAACGCCCCAAGAAATAACCACAGGAGTGCCGATTGGGTGATAGCGTTTGTTGGCAGTTACAACCGAAGCACTCTTTGAGGAAAGACCACGAACGCAAGTGGTTAGAGAAAGTGCTGAAGCATCAACGCCCGTGAAAGAAATGTTTTCTGGGTATGAAGTGATTCCGTCACCTTCAGGATTTATTGTCACCACGCCATAACTCAAATCGGAAAAATCTGCGGTGGCGATAGTTTCACCATTTAAGGTTTTAATACGGTCAATATAAACTGTAGTCTCACTTCCACCTTCAAGAAGTGGTTGAGCGAGATATGCTTTAAAAAAATTGTGACCGACAAGACTTGACATTGTAGTATTTGTTTAACTTATAATAATTGGGTCAATAATATTTTCACCTGGTATTACTGGACTCAATGACGGGTTGAAGCCGATACCATTCACCGCCCAAAATGCTTGCTTGTTACTGTAAATTCTTAACTGAATAACATAAAATCCGTGTCTGACTGAAACACCCAAATAACATCTAAAAAAAGACACATCACCGATTTCTGCCAGAACAGTTGAACTCAATATTGGTAATCCCATTATTGGCTGACCAAGTGCCGCCGAAAGCGGTGAAGAATAATATAACCTAGCGGTGTCTTTATCTATGTTAAAGGTCTGAGTTTTCAGTTCTCCACCTTCATTATACAACACATCAACAAATAAGTCAGTTGCAGGAGTCATAAAACCCTGTATGTAAATCGGTCCCCCTGTTTTTGGTCGAGAAAACGCCCCGAAATTAAATTGCTTGGTGTAAAATTCCGAAACATAAGCACTGCCGTTATCGTGATAGGAAGAAGTAAAGGCTTGGTAGACATTACCAGTACCATTTTCTAGGAAAAGAAGTTCATTATCTTTGACTGTAAAATCAGCTATCGCCCAACCGCTTATAAGAGACCATATCTGGCGGAGGGTATCGTAGACTAAAATCTTAGTATTCTGTGAACCACCGACAGTAGCGTGAGCAAAGAGAACTTTCTGGTCAAAGACAACCCCACGACACTTATCAAAACTGGCTTGGTCTGTTATATAAGATTGGATTTTGCTGGAAACGATTTCATATTTCACTCCGCTTTGCCCACCTGACGACTGTGGATAAAGTGAGATGAAGCCTTCAGTATTAGTTAAATACATTAAAGAATTGAGAACCTTTACTGTTGTGGCTTGTCTTATTGGACCCAAAGATTGTCCCGAAACCAAAGGAATTATCTCATCAAGTTTAGAACCTAAATCAGCGGATACTTTAATATTAAAACGATGAAGTGAATCTTGTTTTTCAATTACTAGAAACTCTCCAAAGTCGTGTAGTCCTGTTACTTCACCATTGCCATCAGAAATTACTGTCGTTGCGGCGGCGGCTACGGTTGAACCCACTGTGAAATCTTCAGCATTTCCCTGTACTGAATACCAAATATTTGTTTCACCACCATAATAATTTGATGAGAAAAGTCTTAACTGATGTTTGGCTAAAATCTTTCCTTTGGGAATAACATTTTTTGGAATCAACATTAAAGTAACCGAAGCATTATCAGCAATGGCAACTCCGATTGCTTTGGTAAGAGTTAGAGTATTAACAGATTTTGAAATATAAGGAACGATAGTGGTGGTTGCACCATCTTGAATCAAAAGTATTGTTTCTCCTTTAAAAATTGTTTGTGTTCCAGCACCTGCCCCAGTGAAATCAATAGCCGTTCCAGCGATAGCATTGGCATAAGTTGTAGCTAATCTCATGTCAGTCGCACTAACTCTAATGGCAAAATAAATACCACCATCAGTTAATCCTGTGATGACAGTTGAGGTTGAATCATAAAAAACCACATCACCTGTTTGAATTGAATTAGAAGCCACCGTCAGTGTTTCCGTTCCCTGATTGACACCTGAAATCACATAGCCGACAGGGGTTGGGAATCTAGTACCATCGTCAATAACCAAAGAAGTTTCTGCCCCTGTCAAAGTACCATTGATTAGCGAAGTACAAGGTTGCCATTTCATTGTGGCATCAACTCCGTTACCGAAATAAAACGTATCATTCCCTCGCCCGTTATTCCAATTCACATTTCCATAATAGAGAGTTGTTTCAACTGGCGTGTAGGTCTGATTCAATTTTATCCAGACACTACCACCTTCTTCACGAAGGTAAAAGTTGTTACCATAGACTGCCACATAATAATTAACTCCATCGGAAGTTTTAACGGTGAAGTTTTGAAGTGGGGCTTGAGTTTCAGCAGTAGGTTTACTCCAAAGCAAAACACTACCAGAACGAGGAGAAAGCAGTCCACCATCAAAAACGACATTGGTTACTGAGGGGCTTTCGTTGTCTTTAATTGAAGAAGCACTATCAAGCAGATTCCAACCACCAACCAGATTTGGTACATCTATCCAGGTTTGTTCATTTTGTCCTTGAAGCATAAAGTTTAGCGAGAGATAACATGGCGTAAAAAGTTATTCGTTATACGCTTCCTTGGGAAACGTCTGCCAAGAGTTTTCATCATCTCCGCAAAATCAGAAGCATATACCGCGTAGAAATCTTTATCACCACGAAGTTGAGGACTTAAACTTAATGCTGCCCGTCTGGCAATAATATCTTGGTAGTCATCAAAATAATTTCCAATTCTTACAATATCCGAGGCGGTGGTTAGGTTAATTTTATTTGTGACTCCGGTTGCATCAGTTCCCTTGTAACGAGTGTAATAAACCAAGTCCATATAATCGGGTACCGAAGTAAAGATATGGTCAATGCGATAGTCACTGGCAGTTGCCCCTGAAGTTACTGTGAAGCGTAATTCAATCTTAGTGAAGGTACTACTAATAGTTGGGGTTCCTGTGGCGACAACATTATCCAGTGGGAAACCAATCTTAATCCATTGACTCGCCACAAATGCCGAAGCATCATCTTGGTCTGTTTCGGTTATAGAATAATAATTGGAGCTATCAACATACAAGCGAAGAATAATATTTGTTACGTCAATATCAGCCAGACGAGTCCAGAGTTTTATATAACCGTGGTTTTCAAAAAGTGATTGAAAATTAAGAGACACTCCCGTCTTGGTCAAGGTTGCTGTGCCTGTTGAATGAGTTACATCAAATGAGAGAGAACCACTGCCAAGATATTTTTGAAGTCCATCAACCGCCAGTCCTGAAGCATCACCGCTAGCTACCCAAGTTCCAAGCACATCAAGAGAATCAATCATTGTTCCCTTGATTAAATTAGAACCTATCATCATCAGTTGGTTGCTTCCATTTATCGTTGTGTGAGAGAAAAGAAAATTAGCTGAACCATCACCTCTTTGTTGCATCAATTCCAAGTAAGGCAGGTAGTCCCAAGTTCTATCTTTGATATTCAAAAGAGGGTTGTTATAAAAAAGTCCAATAGCTTCATCAAAGTCTACATTTAAGGGTATGAAGTTCTGGTCTTCGCTGAAATAGAACCTCTGTATTGTTTCATCGGAGGGGAAACCTAAACGGCTTTTTAAGTATTCAATACTTCTATTTATAGCCCGAAGTTTTGCCCCAGGGTCAAGAGAGGAAGTGGTGTAGTTACCAAGGTAATCATTAGTCTGGTCTATTAAGTTTTGTGCAGTTGTAGTCATAGTTTAAAAATTACTGCACCATCATATCTGCAGGAAGTCCGCCATTACTTTGAGAACCATATCTGGTGCCAGTGGTGCTTTGTCTGAGATTCCCACCCATTGCTCCGCCACCCATTGCTCCCTCGACTGGAAGTTTAAACTTAGCTCCCCACGAAGCCATTAGGTTAGGTAGATTCTGATCAGAAACATAATCAGATGGGTGTTCACCGTTCTTTTCAAGCCAACGAAGGAATACTTTGCCGACATCGGCAATACCAGCTGGCACGAAGACTTGTAACATCGGTTGGATAACCTGTTCAAAGAAAGCCTGCTTTTCAAGTTCAGAAGAAGCCTTTGGTTCAAGAATAATATCGTCAATAAAAAACTCCAATTTCTGCAGACTCTCAACAGGAAGCTCAATAATCTCCGTGGCTTTACCATTTTCAATGGATTTATTAACCGCCTCAAAGTAGAGCTTTAAAGCGTTCTGCGGTTCTTTGACAATGCGGACTTCCATATTGCCGATACCCCCCTGAGTCAAAGAGAAATTAGGAACAGTAATGGTGCGGATAAGCCCGTCTTTATTAGTCGAGTATTTACCTGATTCGTAGAACTGTAAGGCAGTTTTAAGCACCAAAAAGATTTCCTGAAAAACAAGGTCGTAGTACATCACTAAGGTATTCCCAAGCGATTGGGTTTTAAGACTCTCAAGAGCAATAATTTCTCTAGCTGATTTTGGTTGGCGAGAGGGTTGTATTTGGGAGAATCCACCTTGTCCAAAAGAACTCATCATTCCCTGCAAAGAGTTCTGCATAGTGAAAAACTGATTTGAGGCTTCAGAGAGATTTAATTCTTTGTAAGCATTGACATCATTAACTGGAATAACTCGTTTGCCACCGAAGATAATCTTTGGTGCTTCAAAGTCAGAAGTTAAAATCGGTGGGTCAATGGTGCGAAGTTCTCGCTCGAGCAGGAGAGTGTACGTTGTGTTTAAAAGTTTGTGGGTATCTTTCAGTTTAAAAGGTGTGGATAACCCATAAGCAAACTTCTCGTCAATAGCTTCCATGATAGTCCATCCATAAGGTTGAGACTTGTGGTGAAATGGATTTGGGGCGACAGTATCTTTAGCAATAGGATTAAGCCATATACCATTTGCCATAATTAAATGCTCATCGACATCGGTATCAAATTGAGTTAAAATCTGAATCTTATCAGTAGTTAAAATCCCACTGCCACCAAGAAGGGTGAAGAATAAGGAATCCTCGGCAATTTGATTGCCAGGGACTACTAAACCAGCCCGTTGATAATCGCCATAGGTTGCTTTAAACTCAGACAATGAGACTTCTGCCTTACGAATGGTGATGCCTTGTTTTTGAATATCTCTCTGCCAGATTTTAGATAAGTAAATATCTTCAATCGGCACCACCTCAGAAAAGACATCATCCCACTTTTTTGTTTTCTTTTCTTCTATCTGGTAAGTGTTTTTTTGTGGGTTGTATTGACGGAGGTAACGTCTGGTTTTTTCATTACCATCCCAGCCGTAATAAACACAGACAGTTCCATTGACCACTCCATAGAGCAACTGCCAAAACTTTTCTACAGGTTCTTTATTCTTCAGTCGCCACTTTTTATAAATGGCGTGCAAGATTTTTACGCCGTAAATATCTAATCCATCACCCATTATCTTAGGGGAGATTCCCATTGATACAATTCTGCCTGTGAAGTCCATTACTTCCTTACGAATGAATGGCAAAGCAAAATCAAGTCCTAGTTCTTTCAAATCATCTGACTTAGTAATGGAGGAGTTCCAAAACAAATCACGCGATTGTTTCCAATAGTCTTCCAGTGCTAGATACTGAACTTGTCTGACTGCCCCACCACGTTGAGTTCTGAACTTATAGAAGTTTTCATAGAGTCCAGCAATAACCTGAAGTGTTTTATCACTTGGTTGATAACTATCTTCAATTCTTTTCTTTTCTGGAGGCATATAATAGTGTTAGACTATAGTTTTCCCCATGCGTCTATGTTGATAAAGTTGTCCTGACTTTTGAATACTCCTCTCTCCCATAAGCTGATTAAGCCCACGTTTTAAGGTTGGCTCAATCATTCTCTCTCTCATTCTTTTTGGCATGTGGTAAAAGATTTCCGTTGTGAAAGTCATCAATGCCATTCCTTGTGGTGTCGTGATTGTCCAGATGTCGTTGCACATTCCGTTCTTTTGAACATCGGGGATGAATAGGGCTTTCAAATTATATTTTTTACAAACTTTTTTGAGAAAAAATATAATATCAGGTTTCATTTTTGCATTATACCACAGTTCCTTCGATTGACTTGTCAATCTGGACAGTGGCACTCTCTATGGTAAGGACAGTTCCTGCAAGTGAACAAGCATTTTCAATACTACAACGCTCAACTTTTGTTGGGTCTACAATACTAGCTTCAAACATATCTTTGACAACATCTCCAGTAAGAACATTATATTTTCTCCCATCATTTTCTATTCCAGCATTAGCTAAAATACGATTATAAGGTTCTTTCAGAGCTTCTCCAAGCAAACCATCGCCCAACTTATCGGCTATAGTGAGGAGAGAAACACCGCCACCCTCAACAATACCTTCCTCCTGAGCCGCCCTGCAGGCACCAACAGCATCATCAACTTTCAGCTTCAAGTAACGTCTTTCGGCTTCGGTTTTGGCTCCAACTCTCAAAATAACCACCCCACTGACCAATTTGGCTAGGCGACTCTTCAATAATTCATTGTTTGGGTCTTCAAGAACCTCCTTTTCAAGGTCGGCAATCCTTTGAGTGAGCTTTTCGTTAGGTTCAGCCACAATAATCGTCTGATTTCGCTTGATAACCACTCTTTTAGCCTTACCAAGGTGAATATACTTGATTTCCTTGATACCTTTGGCATCAGTTACGGCCGTAGAGTCCGTTAAAACGGCAATATCTTCCAGTTCTTCAAGTGTTCCAGGTCTGCGGACAACCACCGTAATGATTAACCCCTTCATTTTATTGGCAATAATGGACTGCATTAGCTCTCCTTCAAGGTTTTCGCAGATTAAAAGCACATTATTCTTACCTGATTGATGGATTTCACTTAAACATCCCATCAATTCCTTGTTAAGATTCAAATGTCTATCGGTCACAATGACCACCGCGTCATTAAGGACAGCTTCCATTTTGTCTGGGTTAGTAACCATATACGGTGAGATAAACCCCCTGTCAAAGAAATAACCTTGGACTTCCTCCTTTTCAATATCGTAACCATTTGATTCCTCAACAATAACTGAGCCATTTTTACCTGCTTTCTCTACTGCTTCAGAAACTATCTTGGCAATCTTTTCATCTTCAACAGAAATCTTAGCCACATCGAATAAGTTATCCACAGGTCGAGAGATGCTTTTGAGTATTTCTATGGCCTTGTCTTTGGCTTCCATTAATTCCTTACGAATAACCATTGGATTCTTTCCCTGCGAAACTTGTTCAAATCCTCTGGTTATTAAGGCCTGAGCCAGAATAATCGTGGTTGTGGTCCCGTCTCCTGCTTCCTCATTAGTTTTTTCCGCACTTTGTTTTATTAAATCTGCACCGAGAGCTTCAAAGGAATCTTCAGGGTTTATTTTTCTAGCAATAGTTACCCCGTCATTAGTAACCATGGCACCCCAATCATCGAAGACAGCATTTCTACCCTTAGCTCCGATAGTTGCTGCCACTGGTTCGTAGACTTGTTGTATTCCTTTTAAAATCGCTTCTCTAGCTTCATTCCCAACTAATGTTTTTGTTTTTGTTCTATTGTTCATGTTTATTTATACTCTTAAATAATTAATAATACTTCTAGCAAAACTCCTGTCTTCTAAATCCAAAGTATCTTCTCTCTGATTTCTAAATATCCTCCCTACATTGACACAGAAGTTTTCGACCATTACTCTCCTGTCAGCTGTACCATCATCACCGTGCACCGGTTTCAAGTTCTCAGTGGTGGTGCGAACCATTTGAGCATAGCGGGAATTACTAACGGCATCATAGACCTTCATCACCGAATCGGAATCTTTATTAAAACAAATCTTCGGTAGTAACTGTGATGTTGCCATACGCCTCGGCTCGTGATTGATGGCGTACTGATTATATATTATCTTAATTCCATACTTCCACAAAACATCAGCTGTGGAAGTATTTGTCGGCATCCGTTTAATAGTATGGTCAAGCTCACCAAAGTAAACTACAGGCTTTTTCCAAGCTCTGACCTTGTTAATGAATTGTCTTTGATACTCATTGTAAAAATCAGGATTCCACAGAGTTTCAGGATTCATAAACGGAGCATACCACTCAGCAGGTTTGTTGGTGTTCTCGTAGGCTTCCAATAAATTAAACATCTTGCCGTCAAACTGCCAATACCCCAAAACAGTTAAGTCCTGTTTACCGCCAACATCGAGGCTCATATACATAGGCTTATCTCTAACGTAGACAAGTGGTTCACATTTGGCATCCTTAATCTGGGGATAATACTGCGACTTGGCGGAGATTTTATAATCAACTTTAGCTTCACGCATCAAATCAGGGTTCTGCATTTTCTCAGCCTTTTCCTCTAATTCGGTGTACCACTGTCGGTCTTTAAACGGGTGGTCTTCCCAAGTTAGAGAGACATAATTTCCTTCCTTTTCACAAGCCTCCTTAAAGTGTTCCGCTGTCGATGATTCCACCACCGTTGAGATGAAGACCTTTAATCTAGCGACCGAAGTTAGAGAGTTATAAACCTTCTGAAAGCTCTCGATGAAAAAGCACTCGTCAATCATAATCGCACGAAATCTCCCTGACCTTCCTGCATTACTATTAGTAGAACTTCCTAAGATAAGACATCCCATAGCTGGGTTAATTAACTTTAGTGTCATGTCTGTTAGAGTGCCTCTAGCTTTCTTAAACTCAAATTCAGCAGGGAGCATATATTTTGGTAGACGTTTCATCATAAAGCGAATCTTACCGAATATGCTGTTGTCTGGAATATCAGAGCCATCATCAACCAAGTCCTCCTTCCTTGAAAGAATAAGAGTAGAGTAATTCGGGGTATAAAGAAACCTCCATAAAAAATATGCCGACAGGAGCCATGTCAATCCCATACCTCTAGGCTTATCTATAAGTAAGTCAATGTCCTGATTTAGAAACTCACACTCTTGCAGTTTCAATATAATCTTTTTCTGGTAAGGAAACAAAAAGAACGGCTTGGTCATGCCTTTATTTTCTGTAAACTTAATCATTAAAAAGTCCTCAATAAATGCGATGGGGTCTACAGAATAGATATCCATAATCCTAGTGGCACGGATGAACTCATCACCCTCCATTTCCTTCAAGACCTTAACCTTAGCTCGGAGTTTAGCTAAGTATTCAGGACTGTCATAGTAATTATCTATTAAAACTGCTCTCATTCTTGGTTTGAACTATAATCTAAGATAGCCTTCTCTAAATCATCCTTATTCGTAGAGTTAATAGTCAGATTCTTAAAAACCAAGTTCTTAGGCTTGCCTGCATTTAATGACTTAGACATCATCTGCATCCCAAACAACCCTAGTCTAATCCTATCCTTGGTTTCCATTAAATTAATTTCCGATTTCTTAATACCTTTCAATAAATCCTTAACAAGGGCCGCCCCGTGAAGAAGGGCTTGCTGATAATGGACTTCAGGAACCGTTAAGTTAGTCTGATTCTGGTCAGCATTGGTTACACCTGTAGTTTCCGTATTCTCAATCGCCACCACCTCAGCACCGATTTTAGTTTCCTTTACCACAAAGTTAGCCAATGCCCAAGAGAACCTTTCACTCTTTCGCATCATATCTTCAAGTTCGGGTGTAATTAAATGTGGATTGCTCTTAACATAAGACAAGACAGTTCTAGTCATACTCGTCAGCCTACCCCTAAGACCAAGATAGTGCATATCCTTAATCTTCAGACGAATCATAAACTCCTCGAAGTATTCATCATCAACCATTGCTACTTCTTCCTCAAACTGTTTATCCCAATAGAAAATCATTTCAGGTGGTTCCTTCTTATTTGGTCTGATTGAGATTGAGGCAAAGTGTAAGTAAGACAACAATTTAGTTTCCGACCATTCAGATATATCTTGCTTTCTAGGTATCAGACCTTTAACTGCTCTAAATTTAGATTTCATGTTGTAATTATATCACCTTTATATCCTCTATTAGTAGAACTCATATAATTAATTCATATCATAACCTCGCACGACAGCTTCTTTTTCGACCAAAGAAGATAATATTTCCGATTCATTCTTTCCTGTCTTTTCCTTAAGAAAAGTCAATAAATCAAAAAATCCTTCTACCTCCAAAAGAGACATAATTTTAATCCATCTCGTGATAAAACTAGCAGGTTTGATTTTAAAATAAACCGCGCCGCGTTTTATAATATTCAAATCCTCCTCACTGATTCTAAAATGAATTGATTTTGTTTTCATATATTGTTATACAGATTCTTTAGTTCTAAAAAGTTTGTGCTACATTTTAAATGGCTTTAAATAAAGATGATTTAGAATGTATGTACAAATATAGCACAAAGTGTAGCACAAAGTGTAGCACAAAACAAGAAAAACAGTGGAAAAGTGTAGCACAAAACAAGAAAAACAGTGGAAAAGTGTAGCACAAACCCTCTTTTTCTTCATATATTTTCCATAGTTATATGTCCAAAACAGGTTTTCTTCATAAGTTTTTCGTGTTTTTTCATAAGTTTTAGGGGTGGTTAAGCAAAAAAAAACAATAAAAACCCTTCCCATTCTCCTCTTTTCTTACATCTTGACTTTTTCTGTATTTATTATTTAATTTATACTATATGGCTCTATATATAGGTTATACAGCTTTTACATACCATAAAATGTAGGGTCGCACAATATTTTTAAGGCTCAAGGGGAGGGGGGGTAACACCTCACTACACCTCACCTCACCTCACTATATCGGCTTTACCTCACTATATCGGCTTTACCTCACTATATCGGCTTTACCTCACTATATCGGCTTTACCTCACTATATCGGCTTTTTACTCGTCAAT
>Ga0163144_10005605_pt1 | contig 27905 bp, 25 predicted proteins | sample OliLak19BULKMAT1_FD_123175 | JGI IMG/M metagenome (GOLD analysis project Ga0163144, IMG submission 123175) | Freshwater microbial mat bacterial communities from Lake Vanda, McMurdo Dry Valleys, Antarctica - Oligotrophic Lake LV.19.BULKMAT1 | ecosystem: Environmental > Aquatic > Freshwater >... | reverse complement strand
GAGCCTCACGTCCATGAAGCCAATCGCCAGTTGCTCCACTTCCTTCGCGGTTAGCGGCGACGTGTGTTGCGCTAGGAAGGCCTCGCCTTGGTCAGTCAGCTGCCAGAAGCCACGGCGAGGGCTGCTGGATAGGCCCGCACGTTTCAGACGATCGTGTACCCAAGCCGCTCGGTTCTTGTAGATCGGTTGCGTCCCGCTTGGAAGGAGCTCTTGGCGGTCTTCGCTGCTGACGCCCAGTGACTCAGCAGCGGCTTCATGTGCATTGCGAGCGGGCGCTCCGCCCGGATGCTCGGCGCGGAAACGGAGCACTGGCTCGATGAACTTATCGTATGTGGGTACGCTCATGCTGATTGTCACGCCGCGCGGGGTTTGAGGCGATCTAACACGACCGGCGAACTTTCGTTTTTCGGATTACCTTAATGTAGGGCGAACCAAATAGCAGGGCTAAACGCACTTTGGCAGGAGAGTTCCCGGTCCGTCTCCGCCGCATCTTGGAGCATCTCACGAACCATGCGCAACGACAGACGTCACTGCCGACCGATTCGGGGCTGGGACCGGGATGCGTGAGCGGATCGCCGTCAACGATTCCAACGCGAGCAAGCATTCGGCCGTATCAGATGAGGTATCGGCAAATGCAGCCAATCGTTGGCAGACGGGGCTCCAAGATGAAAAGGCCGGATGAACCCGGCTTTCTCTCTGGTGCTTCGGAGCACCAGCAGGATCAAATATCCCAGGGGTTCTCTCTGGTCCCGTCGATCCCGTACTTCTCGATCGCCTGCTTTAAGACTTCGCGCTTGATCGTCCCTTCGTCCGCCAGAGCCTTCAGCGTCGCCACGACCACGTGGTGCCGGTCGACTTCGAAGAAACGGCGCAGCGCGGCGCGCGTGTCGCTGCGGCCGAAGCCGTCGGTGCCGAGGGTGACGTAGCGTCGCGGCACCCAGGTGCGGATCATGTCGGGCAATGCCCGCATGTAATCGGTGGAGGCGATGATGGGGCCTTCGGTGCCGTCGAGGCATTGCTCGACCCAGGTCTTCTTTTCCGGCTGGTCGGGATTGAAGCGATTGGTGCGTTCGATGGCGAGACCGTCGCGCCGCAGTTCGGTGAAGCTCGTCACGCTCCACACGTCGGCGGAAACGTTCCATTCACTTTCCAGCAAGTCGGCGGCGGCGATGACTTCGCGCAGGATGGTGCCGGAGCCGAGGAGCTGGGCGCGGGGTTGGGTGCTGCTGGCAACCTCGGCCTTCTTGTTCGGAGTGGTGACGCCACCCCCACCCTCACCCTCACCCTCCCCCTTGAGGGGGAGGGAAGTTGTTGATTGAGCCTCCTGCTGCAGAGAGTTGACGCCACCCCCACCCTCGCCCTCCCCGCTGAGGGGGAGGGAAGTCGAGCGCAGGCGATACATGCCTTTCAGGATGCCCTCTTCCGCGCCCGCAGGCATGGCCGGGTGGGCGTAGTTCTCGTTCATGACGGTGACGTAGTAGAAGACGTCCTCCTGCTCTTCGAGCATGCGGCGTGCGCCGTCCTGCACGATGAGGGCCACTTCGTAGCCGTAGCAAGGGTCGTAGGCGACACAGTTAGGCACGGTCGAATAGAGCACATGACTCGAGCCGTCTTCGTGTTGCAGGCCTTCGCCGGACAGCGTGGTACGTCCGGCAGTGGCGCCCAGCAGGAAGCCGCGCGCGCGCGAGTCGCCGGCCGCCCAGATCAGATCGCCGATGCGCTGGAAGCCGAAGCACGAGTAGAAGATGTAGAACGGCAGCATCGGCACGCCGTGCGACGTGTAGCTGGTCGCGGCGGCCAGCCACGATGAAATCGCGCCGGCTTCGCTGATGCCCTCTTCGAGGATCTGGCCGTCCTTCGCTTCCTTGTAGTACAGCAGCTCGTCGCGGTCTTCCGGTTCGTAGAGCTGGCCGACCGACGAATAGATCGCCACCTGACGGAACAGCGCCTGCATGCCGAACGTGCGCGCCTCGTCTGCCACTATCGGGACGATGTGCTTGCCGAGGGTGGGGTCCTTCAGCCATTGGGTCAGCATCTGCACGAACACCATGGTGGTGGATTGTTCGCGGCCGGCGGTGCCTTCGAGGAACTTGGTCAGAGTCGTGCGAGCGGGCACGGGTAGCGATGCGCTCTTCGGCTTGCGCTGTGGCATGTAGCCGCCCAGCGCGCCGCGACGCGCGTGCAGGTACTTCATCTCGGCGCTGTCGTCCGCGGGCTTGTGAAACTCGACGTGCGTGACCTGTTCATTGGTGAGGGGCAACGAGAAGCGGTCGCGGAATGACAGGAGCGCTTCGTCGTCCAGTTTCTTCTGCTGGTGCGTGGTCATCTTGCCCTGGCCCGCGAGCCCCATGCCGTAGCCCTTCTTGGTCTGGGCGAGGATCACCGTCGGCTGTCCCTTGTGATTCACCGCGGCGTGATAGGCCGCGTAGATCTTGACCGGATCGTGGCCGCCGCGGCGCAAACGGTCGATGTCCTCATCGGACATGTGCGCGACGAGCGCCTGCAGTTCGGGATACTTGTTGAAGAAATTCTCGCGGTTGAAGCGGCCGTCCGTCGCAGCGTACTTCTGGAATTCACCGTCGACCGTCTCGTGCAGGCGCTTGATGATGACGTTGTCGTGGTCGCGGGCGAACAGCGAATCCCATTCGCTGCCCCACATCAGCTTGATGACGTTCCAGCCGGCGCCGGCGAAGAGCCCTTCGAGTTCCTGCACCACCGACCCGTTGCCCCGCACCGGACCGTCGAGGCGTTGCAGGTTGCAGTTGACGACGAAGATCAGGTTGTCGAGGCCTTCGCGCGCCGCGAGCGAAAGACCGGCGAGCGACTCCGGCTCGTCCATTTCGCCATCGCCGGGGAACGACCAGACCTTGCGATCGGCCGCGTCGAGGATGCCGCGGTCCTGCAGGTAGCGCAGGAAGCGCGCCTGATAGATCGCGTTGAGCGGGCCGAGGCCCATGGACCCGGTGGGGAACTGCCAGAATTCCGGCATCAGGTAGGGGTGACAGTACGAACACAGTCCCGGGCCCGGATGAGCGGATCCGCGCGCGTCGGGCGGCGTGGCGCCCTCGGTCAATCCGGTTTCGCGGCGGTAGTTGTTGAGCTGCTCTGCCGAAAGCCGGCCTTCCAGGAAGGCGCGGGAGTAGATGCCCGGTGCCGAGTGCGGCTGGAAGTAGATCAGGTCGCCCGATTGCCCGGCGCGGAAGAAGTGGTTGAAGCCCACTTCGAACAGGTCCGCCGCCGAGGCGTAGCTCGCGATGTGCCCGCCCAGTTCGGGATGCGCCTTGTTGGCGCGGACCACCATGGCCAGCGCGTTCCAGCGCACCAAGCCCATCAGACGCTGCTCGATCTCCGGATTGCCCGGAAACTGCGGCTGGTCGGCGAGCGAAATCGTGTTGGAGTAAGGCGTGTTGAACACCGGCGGCAGCGGTACGCGCCGATGGCGTGCGTGGTCCAGCAGCTTGCGCAGGATGAACGTGGCGCGCTCGGCGCCTTCGGCCTGGACGATCGCGTCGAATGCATCGAGCCACTCGCGGGTCTCGGTCGGGTCGAGATCCTTGGGCAGCACGCGCGAGAAGATCGTCGTATCGACCTGGGTGAGATCGGAAAGGTCAGTCATGGCTTGGTCCTCAGGTACACTCCGCGCCGCCTTTACGGCAGCCGCAACGCCGCGCATGGTACCCCGAAGGCCGGAGCACGGGGTTGCGTTCCTCCCGCAAAAACCGATCCCGGACGGCATAACATGCTGCGTCGCCCACTGTTAACAGCATATTCTGCGTCCTATGCCCGATGCGATCGATTGGCGCATCCTGCACCTCCTGCAGGAAGATGCGCGGCTCACCAATGTGGAACTGTCACGGGCGGTGAACCTGTCGCCCTCGCCCTGCCTCGCCCGCGTGCGGGCTCTGGAGGCGGCCGGCTTCATCAGCCGTTACGTGACCGTCCTCGATCCGTTGAAGCTCGGGCTCCAGGTGAGCGTGTTCATCCAGGTGCGGCTGGAGCGGCAGATCGAGCCGTCGCTGGAAGCGTTCGAGAAGGCGATGCTCGAGCGGCCCGAAGTCATGGAATGCTATCTGATGACCGGCGACGCGGATTACCTCCTGCGCGTGGTCGTGCCCGACATCCAGGCGTTGCAGCAGTTCATCGTGAATTTCCTCTCGCGCGTGCAAGGTGTGGGCAACATCCAATCGAGCTTCTCGCTGAAGCAGGTGAAGTACCAGACCGCGCTGCCATTGCCAGGCGACCCGGCGCGCCCCAGACGTTCGAACGCCCCCAGACCCCGCAAGGGACGTTGACGAGGTTCTTTCGATGATTCACCTGCGGTACAGCCTTGCTGCACGCGTCGTTCTGTGTCTGATCATCGTCGCGCCGGTTGCGAGCGCTCATGCGGACAACAACGACACCCTCATTCCGCGCGGCCTGATGCCGGAGCGCGACGGCCGCTGGGGCGTCGGCATCGGTCTGCGGCTGGAGCAGTCGCCCTTCCGCGGCGCGTCCGCCACCGCCGATGTCGTGCCGATCCTCACCTACGAAGGTCAGCGAGCGTACTTTCGGGGAACACGCGCCGGATTCCGTCTGATCGACCGGCCCCGCTTCCAGCTCGAGGCCGTGGCGCAGGGAAGACTTACGAACTACCGTGGCGACTCGGGCCAGTATCTCGACGGCATGGTTCGCACGACCTCACTCGATGGCGGCCTGTCGGCAATCTTCGGAACCGAGCTGGGCGAACTTTCGATCGAGGCGCTGACCGACCTCTCCAACACCCATCAGGGCCAGCAGATTTCGGCCGCGTGGGCGCAAACGTCGGAGTTCGGCGCGTGGCGCGTGCGGCCTACGGTCGCGCTGACCGGCTACAGCCGGGATCTCGCGGACTATTACTTCGGCGTTCAGGCCGCCGAAGTCCGACCCGATCGGCGAGCCTACGCTCCGGGAACGTCTTCGAGCATCCGCGCTGCGGTGTACGCGAGCTATCGCCTGAGCACCAACAACTATCTGTTCGGCAGCGTCGGCGTGACACGATTCGGTGGTTCGATCGAAGACAGTCCGGTGGTCAAAAACGCGACGACGTTCACGGCCTTCGGCGGCTACCAGTATCGTTTCGGTGACGGCAACGGACAGCACGAATCGAGCGCCGCTGCCGTGTCGGATTCGAAATGGTCGTTCCGGGTCGCGCGCGGCTGGAACGCCGAAGCGAGCCTGCTGGGCATCATCCCCGGGATGGATTTCAGCCTGAGTCCCGAGCGCACGGGCGTGGCCAGCCTCGAGATCGGCAGGTTGCTCGACGAGCGTTTCCAGGGCTGGCCCGTGGACATCTGGTTGAAGGGCGCCTACATGCGTTATCTTAACAAGGGTATCCAGCCCGACGGCAACGGCGTCGCGGTCTACATCAAGGAGTTCTATTACGGCTTTCCGTGGAGCAAATACGTCAAGACGCGCTTCGGATTCGGCCAAGGCCTTTCGTGGGTGGACCGGGTGCCGGCATTGGAGCAGCGCGACCTGTTGGGCAAGAATCCGAATACCTCGCACCTGCTCTTCGCGCTGGACGTGAGTGTCGACTTTTCCGTCGGCGACGTGATCCGCTACAAGCCGCTGCGCGAAACTTACCTCGGCATGGCGGTCATCCATCGCTCAGGCATCTTCGGTTCGGCCGACATGTTCGGTGATGTGGACGGAGGCTCGAACTACATTTCCGCGTACATCGAGACGGTGTTCTGAAGGACGGCAGGGCTTCTGCGCGTCTGGATTCCAGACCTCTGCCTGCTGACTGGACAGGCACACGATGCTCTTCGGGTGGTTCAAAGGGGAGCATCGCCGAATCGATGATATTGGTGCTCCTGCACTTCTTCTTCCCTGGCCGGAGTGCGAGGCACCGGGGTCAGGCCTGCATTAATGGTTATTACTGCCCTTTAACAGGAGCCAGGGGGTTCTTCCGGAAGATGGCCGATGAAACAGCGATTTCAGGAGGGTCGTGAGTCGCAGGCGAAACCCGGTTCAGACCAGCACAGCCTGAACCGGCCGCCGCATGGACAGGGGCATCGTGGGACCATGGCCGAAGCGCACCACCAGATCGGGCCGCTGGTTGCCGAGCCCGAGCCACGATGCGAACTGCGGCCGGATCGCACCGACCTCGACGGGCTGATTCAGGAACGCATTGCGGATACCGAGCGCGGTGGCCTGCAGCGCAAAGCGCTCGTAGCAGCGCCCTGCTTCAACCCAGTGCGTCTTGTCATTGGACTCCGAGACAAACACGGCGATGCCGGCCGAGTTGCGGATTTGTCGCGCATAGCGCTCGTTCTCGGACTTCGGCGTGAAGAACAGGCCCATCATCCGGCTGCCCAGCCACCGCGGCATCGCCGGGTTGCCCGAGGCGCCGGCGAAAAGGCCATCACCGCTGCGGACTGCCTCGTCCGCGCCGAAGCGGATCCAGGCTTTCAGTTCCTCGACGAACGCGGGGTCGTTCATCTGCGCTGTGTTTCCCGCCACCACGTATTCCAGGACCTTTTCCATGGCCGGGCGCTCTGTCAGTAGCACCACTCGCGCGCCTTTTCCGGTACCTGCCTGTTCGAGCTGGCGAAGTTCGTCGGTCGAAAGCGCCTTGCCGTCGTAGTCGCCACGGGTGCACTGCCGCTCGGGGATCGCCTGAAACAACGGCGAAGCAATCGCGCGGGTGGGGTCCAGGTTCACGGCAATCGCTCCGGCGCCGGTCGGATCGAAGCGGGCGTCGCCTTGAAGCCCGTTGGCGAGTGCAGCGTGCGCGAGATTTTCAGCGGCGCATCCCAGCGAGACGTAGACGTGATGATCGTCGGGGTCGACGACCGGGCAGCGCCGCGACAGGTCGGGCGCGATCGTGATCGAGCGCTCCTGCAAGCGGAAGGTCCAGCACTGGGTGTTGTGGCTCGATGGCGCCAGCGTGGCAAACCGCACCAGTTCCCGCATGAGCATGCCCTGATCGCCGGTGTCCACGGTGCCCTGGCGGCGCACGGCACGGGCGGCGTCCTGCTCGCTGGCACCGGACGAACAGGCCATCAACGATGGCAGGAGCGCTCCGCACGCGCCCGCGCCTAGAACCACCCGTCTGCGCATCGACATGTCCGGCCTCGATGGAAAAAGTTTCGCGACTCTTGCCGCATCTGGAGCTCTTCCGTTTGTGTGTGGTGTCCGACAAACCGTAGCACGTTCATGTCCGCCAATGCCGTGCGTCGGCGCACATAGCCTGCGCGCGGGCAACCTTCCTGACGGCGCCAGCCTCGGACCCTACTTCGAGGCCAAGGTGGATCTGCATCCGAACCTGCTGAGTCGACTATTTCGATTACGATTCGCCATCCCGACTCTGCGCTTGCAGACGGAGCAACGCTTGCACGTCAACTCGCTGCGCTGAAAAGTGCGCGGTTGGTTGGAGGGGACATGGACAATTGTCGGATAGCATGGACGCCGGCCATCTGGATACTGTTGGCCGTGGCGCCGTTGCCCTTGCCCGCCCTGCACGCGGCCGAGGTGTCGGAGACCGTCCAACCTCCCCGCAATCCTGCACGATCGGGATCCCGAGCCGCGTAGGGATCTCCCCGAGACGACCATCCGACAGCTAGGGCGCTGCATGGGCGTGGAACAAGAACTCGGCCGCGCTGGCGTCGACCTCGAGGGCGAGTTCGAGCGGGTCGATCGCGAGATTGCCGAGCTCAAGGCCGAAAGCGAGCGGATCCTGGCCGCCCGCGCTCACATCCAGTCGGAACACGATGTCGTTTCTTCCGAAGACAAGGCACTCAGCGCCCGCATCGCTGCACTGGATAAGACTGGTGCGACGATCGATGCGCGCAACCGCAAGGGGGTGCGCAATGATGCCGAGGCACGGCGACTCAAGGCGGACGTCGATGCCTTCAACCGCCAGGTCAACGACCACAACGATGCTGTCCGCAAGCTGCAGGCCCGCGTCCGCGAGGCTGCGCAACGAGTGGAGGAGTGCAACCGCAAGGTGGCCCAGTTCCAGCCCAAGTCCGATGCGCTGCGACAGCGGGCCTCGCAGTACGACGAGCGATCTGCCGCATTCTCCAAGCGCCTGGATGGTTACAAGGGTAAGTGCGAGGGCGAGCGGCGCCTGGTCAACTGAAGCCGATCGCGCTCGAACCGGCCGAGGAGAGGCGCAGAGCCGAAAGCAAATCCAAAGGGCCATGACGATGCGCGTCATTGGGCGGCGTCGTCAGCGAGCCCCGTCGGTATAATCCCCGCCTTTCGTCGTCGCCTCGCCGATTCCGTCGCGGGGTCCAGGGCACTTCCCGATGACCGTCTTCTGGATCGTTGCCGCGCTGTTCATCGCCGTAGCGCTCGCGTTCCTCCTCCCGCCGCTGCTGCGGCGCTCCGCTGCCGGCGGAGTGAGCGGCAATGCGGCCAATATTTCCGTCTACCGTGACCAGGTGGCCGAGCTCGAGAACGATCTCGTGCGAGGAACGATCTTGCCCGATCAGCACGCGCAGGCGAAAGCGGAACTCGAGCGGCGCATGCTGGAGGATGTCGGCGCCGAAGCCGCGGATGCGTCGCCCCGGTCCGTGCCGAAGACCGGCGGCGGCTGGATCGTTGCGATCGTGCTGGCCGTCGCCCTGCCCGCCGCCACGGTCGCGCTCTATCAATGGCTCGGCACGCCTGCGGCGCTGAAGCCGGAGGTTCGCCTCGGCATGACCGAGGAGGAGGCGGCGGAGCGGCGCAAGATGCTGGACCTCACGGCGCAACTCGCGAAGAAGATGGAGAGCCGTCCCGACGACGCCATGGGATGGACGATGTTGGGCCGCTCGTACCTCGCACTCGGCAAGGCGGCCGATGCGGCGCTGGCGCTGGGCCGCGCTGCATTGCTGAAACCAAAAGACGCCCAGGCGCAGGCCGATTTCGCCGAGGCGCTGGCGATCGCCGGTCGCGGACCGGTGAGTGGACAGGCGTTGGAAGTCGCGAACCGCGCTCTCGCGATCGATCCGGGCAACCAGAAGGCATTGGCGCTCGCCGGCACCGCAGCTTTCGAGGCGAAAGACTTCGCCAAGGCGATCGCCTTCTGGCAACGCCTGCTCGCGCAGGCGCCGCCCGGTTCCGAGTTCGCGCGCGCAGTCGAGGGCGGCATCGCCGAAGCGAAAGCTGCCATGGGCACCGCGGAGAAGCCCGCGGCGACCGGCGCGAAGATCACCGGGCGCGTGGAACTCGCCGCGTCGCTGAAAGAGAAAGCGTCACCCGATGACACGGTGTTCATCTTCGCCCGTGCTGCGAAGGGACCGCGCATGCCGCTCGCGATCCTGCGCAAGCAGGTGAAGGATCTGCCGCTGGTCTTCACTCTCGACGATTCCATGGCGATGGCGCCAGGCATGCAGCTCTCTGCATTCCCGCTCGTCGTCGTGGGTGCGCGCGTGTCGAAGGCCGGCAGCGCGATGCCGGCGAGCGGTGATCTCGAAGGCTCGAGCGCCGAGGTCAAGCCGGGTGCGAACGGCATCGCGGTCGTGATCGATCGCGTCGTTCCGTGAGACGCCTGCCGGCTGTGATTCTGCTCGGGGGTCTGTTCGTCGCCGGTCCGGTGGCGGCTCTGGAGGTTCCGGCGCTGCTGCGTGACGACATGGAAGCGTTCGTCCAGCGGGTCGCGAGGACCCACGGCTTCGACGAAAGGCAGTTGCGAGAAGTCCTGCTGAAGGTCGAATTCCAGCAGGGGGTGATCGGCGCGGTGAATGCACCGGCAACGTCGCGCACGTGGAAGCAGTTCCGGCCCGGCTTCATGTCGAAACAGCGCATCGAAGGCGGCGTGAACTTCTGGAGCCAGCACCAGTTCTGGTTGCAGCGCGCGCGTGAAACTTTCGGAGTGCCGGAAGAACTGATCGTCGCCATCATCGGGGTGGAGACGCTTTATGGCCGCAACGTGGGCAGTTTTCGCGTCATCGATGCCATCTCGACGCTCGCATTCCAGACCCAGGCCCGACCCGCGTTCTTCCAGGGCGAGCTGGAAGAATTCCTCCTGCTCTGCCGCGAACTCGGGCTCGATCCGCTGAAGCTGCGCGGCTCCTATGCCGGCGCGATGGGATCGCCGCAGTTCATCCCTTCGAGTTACCGCCGCTACGCGCGCGATTTCGACGGCGATGGACGCGCCGACCTTTGGTCGAGTCCGGCCGACGCCATCGGCAGCGTCGCGAACTATCTCAAGGAGTTCGGCTGGCGCTGGACGGGTACGATCGCATTGCGCGCAAGCGTGTCGGATGCGGCGCTAGCGGACGAACTGGTGAAGCTCGGCATCCGTCCCGGCCTCAGCGCCACGCAACTCGAGCAGAAAGGCGTGACTGCGGAGCGGCCGCTTCGGTACGGCGAATCCGCTGCGCTGATGCTGTTCGAAGGCGATCATGGCCGCGAGTACTGGCTCGGCCTCGACAACTTCTACGTGATCACGCGCTACAACCGCAGCCAGAACTACGCGATGGCGGTGTGGCAGCTCTCGCAGGAAATCGCGGCGGCGCGTCGCAGATCGGAGCCGGACGGGACCGAGCCAGCGCTTCGCAATTGAAGCACGGGACCGACCCCTCAAGTCTTGTCGCGCAACGCCCTCGCGATGCTCTCCGCATCGAGCCCCGCAAGACCGACTTCCTTCATCAGCGAATCGACCAGCGGTGCCTGCACCTTGTACTTGAGCGCGCTCGTCATCACCTGATCGGACAAGCTCGCGGGTGCGTCCATGACGGCCGTGCCCGAACCGAATCCGCCACCGTCGAGATGCACGATGCGGATGCCTTCGATCTTCTCCAGCGGCCGGGTGCTCTCGCGAATGATGCCCTCGAGATGCTCGATCACCGCGAGCTTCACGCGTAGCTGCATCGCTTCCCCGGACTGGGCGTTCTCGGCCTCGTTGAGCGACCGGCGGCCGGCCGCGTCGATGGCGTAGCGGATTTCCGCCGCCGCCGCGCGCAGTTTCTCCGCCGCGTTCTCCGCTTCGGCGAGGGTCTTGAGCGCCTCGCCTTTCGCCACCGCAGCCTTGCGTTCGGTTTCCGCGGCACCCACCGCGGCCAGCGACTTCGCTTCGGCTTCGCGGCGCGCGCCGATCAATTGCACGTCCTTCTCGCGGGTCGCGCGCTCGACGTCGCGGGCCGAGATCACCGATTCTTCGGCGCGGATCGCCTCGGCGCGAGCGGACTCGGCCGCGGCCTGGGCCTGGGAACGCTTCATGGACTGCACGGCGATCTCGATCTCGCGCGACTGCTCGGCCAGCTCGATCTCCTGGCGGCGCATGATCTCCGCGACTTCGATCGATCGCGAGCGCGCGATCTCGATTTCCTTGATCTGCTGGTCGACGCGCACGCGTTCCTCGCGCACCGTCCGTTCGGAGGCGAGCCTCGAGCGGTCGACGGCTTCGGCGGCTGCGATTTCCGCTTGTTCGGCTTCCTGTTTGCGACCGGAGGTTTCCTTGGCAATGTCGGCGTTCTGCTGCGCACGGCGAACGGCGATCTCGCGTTCCTGGGCGAGCCGCGCGTATTCCTCTTCCCTGCCGATCTCGAGCAGTTGCTGCTCGGCTTCGAGGTTCTTGCGCGTGATCGCGACCTGCGCGTCGCGTTCGATCTCGTTGCGCTTGCGTCGGCGCTCTTCGATCTCCGCGGTGAGTATCGTGAGACCGGCGGCGTCGAACGCATTGTTGGGGTTGAAGAACTCGCGGCCGGCCTGGTCGAGCCGCGCGATCGACACCGTCTCGACGCCGAGGCCGTTCTTGGCGAGCCCCTCCGCGGAGAGTTCCTGCACACGCTTCGCGAAGGCGTGGCGGCTCTGGTGCAGATCTTCCATGCTCTTCTCCGCGGCAACGGCGCGCAGCGCATCGGTGAACTTGCCTTCCATGAGGTCCTTCAGCGCCTCGGGCGACAGAGTCTTGCTGCCGAGCGTGGCTGCCGCCGCCGCCACGGCGTCACGCGTGGGTTCGACGCGGATGTAGAACTCGGCCTCGACATTCACGCGCATCCGGTCCTGCGTGATGAGGGCGCGTTCGTTCTCGTGCTTCACGCCGACTCGCACGGTGTTCATGTTGATCCGGGTGACTTCGTGCAGGACCGGAACGACGATGGCCCCGCCGCTGATCACCACTTTCTGTCCGAGGAAACCGGTGCGCACGAACGACAGTTCCGTAGTGGAGCGCTGGTAGAGCTTCGCCAGGACCCACCAGAGTATCGCGATGCCGATGACGAGGAGGACGATCGCGACGAAGACGATGCCGACGTTGGACTCCATGGGTTGCGTGCTCCTGATCGGACGGCGATGGATGAACGAATTGTAGTGAGCTTCAGCCTTTGACCGAGAAGGCGACCCGGCCCAGGGACTGCACCTCGGCCTCGACGAAGAGTCCCGGGCGCAATGCCTCCGCCGCGGTGGCGCCGCCGGCCATCACGATCCATCCGGCCTCGAGCCGCTCGCCGCCTTCCGCGGCCATGCGCGCCGCCGCTACCAGGGAACGCAGCGGATGGCCCAGGATCGCCGCACTGGAGCCGATCTGGACCGGAGTGCCGTCGAACGAGAGAACCATGCCGAGATTCGAGAAGTCGATGTCGGGACGATGCCAGGGGCCGACCACGAAACCCGAGGAGGACGAGTTGTCCGCCACTACGTCCACCAGCGAGAACTTGAAGTTCTCGAAACGCGAATCGATGATCTCCATGGCGGGGGCGATCGCCTCGACCGCCGCGAGCGCCTGTGCCGGCGTCACCGTCCCCGCCAGCGGAGCCTTGAGCAGGAAAGCGATCTCGGGCTCCACGCGCGGATGCACGTAGCGCGCGAACTCGATGCTGCCGCCGTCCTCGACCATCATGCGATCGGTGAGACGACCCCAGATGAGATCGTGCACGCCCATCTGCAGCGCCTTGGCGCGGCTGGTGAAACCCATCTTGAGACCGGCACGCCGTTCCCCGCGGGCAAGGCGCAGCGCGATCGAGGCCTGCTGGATCGCGTAGGCATCGTCGAGCGTGAATGCGGCGCCGGCCGTCAACTGGGGGATCGCCTGCGCGTCACGGGCTGCCGTGTCGACGATGCCGGCTAGTTGCTGGATGTCGGGCATGTGAAGCATTTTTCTCTATGGAAGTGTGCGCGATGGATCAGAATTGATTTCACGCCGGAATGCGATTTTGGTCGTAGAACTCCCTTCACGAACTCCCTCACCCTCGATCCCTCTCCCGCGGGGAGAGCGAAGTACCCTCCCTTCTCCCTTCGGGAGAAGGGCCTGGGATGAGGGCGGCGAAGCCCCCCGAGAGAGACCGACGCAGCATCCCATGCTGCCGGCTTGCGCCCCGGAACCGGGTAGGTTTGGGTTCCTGGGTAGGGTGGGAGCGCACCGAGCGGGTGAGGGCGGGTTGCGGCTCGCGCGACAGCCATTTTCCCGAGTGTCCGCAGTCAGGCGGAAAAGACGGTGCGCACGCTGCCCAAGCCGCCGATGCGCACTTCGATGACATCGCCGGGCGCGACCGTGACCATAGGGCCGAGCGCACCGGTCATCACGATATCGCCGGCGCGCAGTGGCGCCCCCACCCGCACCATCGTCCGCGCGAGCCACAGCGCGGCAACCAGGGGATTGCCCAGGCAGGCCGCCCCTGCCCCGATCGAAACCTGTTCGCCGCGGCGTTCCATCACCATGCCGGCGAGCCTGAGATCGAGGCCTTGCAGCTCGACCGGAGTGGTGCCCAGCACGAACAATCCCGCCGAGGCATTGTCGGCGATGGTATCGACCAGCTTGATGTCCCAGTTTGCGATGCGGCTGCCGACGATCTCGATGGCCGGCACTGCGTAGGCGACGGCCGAGATCAGTTCGGTGAGCGTGGGATCGGGCAAGGCGAGGTCGCGCTCGAGTACCAGGGCGACCTCGGCTTCGACTTTCGGCTGGAGCACGCTACCCAGCGCGACTTCTTCGCCATCGGCGAGCGCCATGTCGGCGAACAGCATGCCGTAGTCGGGCGAGTCGACGCCGAGCTGTTTCTGCACGACCTTCGAGGTGAGTCCGATCTTGCGCCCCACCAGGCGGCGACCGGTCGCGAGCCAGCATTCGGTATTCACCTGCTGGATCGCGTAGGCGGCGGCGACATCACCGATCGGAATGTCGCCGCGCACCGGTCCGGTCACCACGCCGGTTTCGTGTGCCGTACGCAATCGCTCGGCGGCGGCGCGGATCACGGCCTCGTTTGCGCCCATCGGCTATCGCCCTCTCGATTCGTTGCCACGGTGCCGCCGGATATATGGGGTATACGGCACGATAATGCCGCCTCACGCGCCACGCTGCAAGCCTGCATCACGGCTCCAATCCGACCATGATCTTGAGGCATTTGATGAACAGCGGCCGGTACTCCTCCGGCAGCGGCGCCATCACGCTCGCCTCCACGCCGGCATCGCGGGGCAGGATGTCCCCCAGCAGATCGATGCCCTTCCGGGTGATGTGGATCTGCCAGGCACGAGCGTCTTCCTGGGCGCGCTCGCGCTTCACCAGGCCGTTCGCCACCATGCGGTTCAGCATCTCCGCAAACGAGTTGCGATCGAGCGCGATGCGTTCCGCCAGTTCGTTCTGATTCGCGCCCGGCTTCTGATACACGGTGATGAGCAGGGCTTTCTGCCGCGGAGTCAGGCCGTCCTTGCCGAATTCCGTGGCGAACAATTCCTCGGCGCGGAAGTGCGCGCGCCGCAACAGATGGGACACGACATCGGTCAGGACGAAGGCTTCGAGCTGCGCGGTGTCGGGTTCGGCGGGCAAGGCTCGCTTGCGGGCGACGCGGGGCATGGCGACTCGTGGATGGAAAGCGAGTTTCGATGCTAGCACGGTCCGGCCGGTGCCCATGCTCCCGAGCGAGGCAGGATTCCGCCAGCTCGCGTTGACCCTCGGGTGGGTCGCGCGTATCTTCCTTGAAACGCCGTATAACCCGTATTCAGGGAGTGCCGATTGAAACCGTCCGCAGCCGTGGCAGGGCGCAGGGACTCATCCGCGCCGAGTTCGTCGCGGCTGCGCGGCGGATTCGAAGTCCCTCCCCTGGGTCGCTGCATCGCGCGGCCGATGCACGAAGCCGATGCCGGCATGATCGAAGCGCACGCCATGGGCAGGCCTTCGGGTGGGCGCCCCGCGCGGGTCCGATTGTCGTTCCGGGCCGGCCCATGGCCGCATCAAGTTATAGTCTCGCGGGAGGCGCGAGCCTCGTTCGTCAACCCCGCGAAAGGAACAAAGCCATGAGCCGGCAACTCCTCAGGTCGGACAAGCTGTACACGCCGAGATTCCGCTATACCCCCTGCGTCAGGACCGGGCCGTTCTATGCGATGTCCGGGATGATCGCATTCGATCGCGCCAGCGGTCAGTTGGTGAGCGGCGGGGCCTATTGCGAGACCAGGCAGATCCTGAAGCTCCTGCAGCTCGCGCTGCCGGACTGGGGCCTGTCGCTCGACAACCTGGTGCAGGCGCGCATCTACACCACGCACATGGACCAGTTTCCCGAGATCAACCGCGCCTGGGAAGAAGTGTTCGGCACCATCGACCCACCCGCGCGAACGTCCGTCGGGGTGGCCGCGTTGCCGGTGGGTGCAGCGGTAGAGATGGAATTCTCGCTCTACAAGGAGTGACCCGGACTTGAGCGCGCCGACGATACCGGGCACCGTGGTCGCAGGCAAAGCCAGGCCACGAGGCAAGTTTCCTCACGTCAAGCGTGCCGGCGATTTCCTGTTCGTGTCCGGCACCAGTTCGCGCCTGCCCGACAACTCGATCGCGGGCGCCGAAGTCGACGCGATGGGCACCACGCGTCTCGACATCCGTGTACAGACGCGCGCGGTGATCGAGAACGTGCGCGACATCCTGGCGAGCCAAGGTGCGGCCCTGACCGACGTCGTCGAGATCACGAGCTACCTGGTCAGCATGAACGACTTCGGCGGCTACAACGAGGTCTACGGTCAGTTCTTCGACCACGACGGCCCGGCGCGAACGACGGTGGCGGTGCATCAGTTGCCGCATCCGCACCTGCTGATCGAGATCCGTGCGGTGGCCTGGAAGCCCCTGCCGAAAGCCTGAAGGAGTCTCCCATGCCGAACGGCCAGATTCTCGCCGGTTACCTCGCCCCCCATCCGCCGCACCTCGTGTACGGCGAGAACCCGGCGCAGAACGAACCGAAATCCGAAGGCGGCTGGGAGCAGTTGCGCTGGGCCTACGAGCGCGCCCGCAAGAGTCTCGACGAGCTGAAACCCGACGTGCTGCTGGTGCATTCGCCACACTGGATGACGCAGCTCGGGCACCACTTTCTCGGCGTGCGCAACCTGCGCGGGAAATCGGTGGATCCGATCTTTCCGAACCTGTTCCGCTACAGCTTCGAGCTGACCGTGGACGTCGAACTCGCCGAGGCATGCTGCGAGGAGGCGCGCAGCGGCGGACTGGTCACGAAGATGATGCGCAATCCGAATTTCCGCGTCGACTACGGCACCATCACGACGCTGCACATGATCCGGCCGCAATGGGACATCCCCGTGGTCGGCATCTCTGCGAACAATTCGCCCTACTACCTCAACACGAAGGAAGGCCTGCACGAGATGGACGTGCTGGGCAAGGCCACGCGGCGCGCGATCGAGAAGACCGGCCGGCGCGCCGTGCTGCTCGCATCGAACACGCTCTCGCACTGGCATTTCCACGAAGAGCCCGCGATTCCAGAGGACATGTCGAAGGAACATCCGCAGACCTACGAAGGCTACAAGTGGGACATGCGCATGATCGACCTGATGCGCAAAGGCCAGACGAAAGAAGTGTTCCGGCTGCTGCCGCAGTTCATCGAAGAGGCGTTCGCGGAGGTGAAGTCCGGTGCGTTCACGTGGATGCACGCCGCGATGAACTACCCCGAGATCGAGGCTGAACTGCACGGCTACGGCACGGTGATCGGCACTGGCAACGCCGTGATGGAGTGGAACCTGGTGAAGGCCGGCATCGTCGCCGACCGCAAGAGCGCGGCCCATGCGTGAGCCGGCGGCGCCATGGCGGTAGTCGCCGCGTTTCTCGTCCCCGGCTCGCCCTTGCCGCTACTCAAGCCCGACAACATTCCGTGGGGGCGCATCGCGGCCGGGTACCAGCGCGCCGGCCGCGCGATGGCGGCGGCACGTCCGGACGTGATCCTGCTCTACTCGACGCAATGGATCGCGGTGCTCGACGAACTCTGGCAGACGCGGGCGCATCTGTCGGGCGTGCACGTCGACGAGAACTGGTATGAATACGGCGATCTGCCGTTCGACATCCACATCGACACCGAGCTCGCGCACGCCTGCGTGGCAGCGACCCGCCGCATCGGTGTCCATTCGAAGGGTGTGAATTTCGACCATTTTCCGATCGACACCGGGACCATCGTCGCGGCGCGGTTCCTGAATCCCGACAATTCGATTCCTTTCGTGCTCGCCGCTAACAACCTCTATCACGATGCCGACGCCACGGAGAAGCTGGGCCGCCTCGCCGCGCAGGTCGCGGAAGAGCAGGGCAGGCGCGTGGCGGTGGTCGGCGTGGGCGGATTGTCGGGCTCCATCATCCGCGAGGAGATCGATATCCGGTCCGATCGCATCGCGAGTCACGAAGACGAGCGCTGGAACCGCCGCATGCTCGACCTGATCGAGCGCGCCGACGTGGCCGGGCTGCGCAAGGAGGCGCCCGAGTTCGCGCGGGGCGCCCGCGCGGACATGGGCTTCAAGCATTTCTCGTGGATACTCGGAGCATTGAACGGGAAGTTTTACGGCGCCCGCACCCATGCCTACGGGCCGGTGTACGGGAGCGGCGCTGCGGTCGTGGAGTTCACCATCTAACCGAGGAGGTTGTCATGTCGCGCTTGTTGAAACTGTTTTGGGGTGTGGCCGGCGTGGCCGCGCTGGTCTCGGCCCAGCCGCTGCTGGCCCAGGACTGCAAGGTCACCGTGGGCCGCGTCGTTCCGATCACCGGCCCGCTGCTCGACATGGGGCGCGAGACGCCCTGGGTCGACGACAACAAGGTGAAGCCGATCAATGCCGCAGGCGGCCTGGCTGTCGGCGGCAAGAAGTGCAGGATCGAATACAAGATCTACGACTCGAAGGGCACGATGGCGGGTTCCGGCGAAGCGGCCACGCGCGCGATCCTGCAGGACAAGGTCGACGTGCTGATGGCGCAAGGCACGCCCGACACCACCAACGCTCCGTCGGACCTGTGCGAGCGCTACCAGATTCCCTGCATCACCTCCGATACACCGATCGAGGCGTGGCTCTACGGTCCGGACGGCAAGCCGAAGACCTACAAGTACACGTTCCACTTCTTCTTCTCCGTGCCGGATCTGGTGACCAATCACGTGGGCATGATCAAGGCGTTGCCCGGCGGCTTCAACGGCAGCATCGGCTATCTCTATCCGAACGATCCCGACGGCACGGTGTTCGCGTCGCTGTTCGATCCGACCTTCAAGAAGGAAGGCTGGAAGCCGGTGGATCCGGGCCGCTTCCAGCAGGGCCTGCCCGATTTCTCGGCGATCATCAACCAGTTCAAGCGCAACAAGGTGGAAGTGGTGACCGGCGTGCTCGCTCCGCCCGACCTGCAGAACTATCTGCAGCAGGCCGCGCAAGCCAACTTCAAGCCGAAGATGTACATCATCGACAAGGGCACGGGCTATCCCGAGCCGATGAAGGCCATCGGCAAGAACGGCATCGACATCCTGTCGGTCAACTTCTGGTCGCCGGCATTCCCCGGCAAGTCCAAGTTCGGCGGCTGGTCCGGCCAGGGTCTGGTGGATGCGTATGAGAAACAGAATCCCGGCAAGATGTATTCGCCGCCGCTCGCGTGGCAGGATGCTTCGTACGATGTACTGTTCGACGCCCTGCAGCGCGCCGGCACCACCGACCGGGCGAAGTTGATCGAAGCGCTCCGCGCCACCGATCTCGAAACCGTGGTGGGCAAAGTCAAGTTCAACGAACAGCAGTTCTCCGTCGCCCCGCTGGGTGGTGCCCAATGGCGCGAGGTGGGCGGCAAACTGGTGAAGGAGAACGTGTACAACGCCGTGTATCCGGATGTGAAGAAGACCGGGGAGATGCGGCTGTATCAGGCGAAGTGAGTTCGGTGGGACAAGGCTTCCCTGACATTCGACGCCCTCGGAGGCATCGCCGGCTTCATCTCCGGCCCTTCTCCCGGAGGGGGGCTTCGCCTCCCTCATCCCTTCTCCCTTCTCCCGGAGGGAGAAGGGAGGGTACTTCCCTCTCCCTCGGTCCCTCTCCCTCGGTCCCTCTCCCTCGGTCCCTCTCCCTCGGTCCCTCTCCCGGGGGGACTTCGCCTCCCTCATCCCCAGCCCTTCTCCCGGGGGGGAGAAGCGAGGGTACTTCCCTCTCCCCCCGGGAGAGGGACCGAGGGTGAGGGAGGCTTTGCCTGCCCCAGCCCAGATCGATGCCCGATCGCGGCAGAGTTCATCGCGGACCTCCCATGCCAGCCCTCTACCGAGAATTCACCACGCAGGCCGAACTCGACGCGCAATACGACGTCGAGAAGTCCGTGCCTGACTTCATGGCGTATGCGCGTCACTTCATCGACGAGAGCAAGCTCGCACGCCACCGCCTGCATTGCGAGCTCGACGTGCCTTACGGCCCCACCCGCGACGAGCATGTCGACATTTTCCCGGCCGTGGACCGGCGCGCGCCGATCCTGATCTTCATCCACGGCGGCTATTGGCGCATGCTCTCCAGCAAGGAGTTCAGCTGCGTTGCGCTGGGGCCGGTCGCCGCCGGCGTTACGCTCGTCAACGTCAACTATTCGCTGTGTCCGAAGGTCGCCATCGACGAGATCACCCGGCAGGCGCGCTCGGCGGTCGCCTGGATCTATCGCAACGCGGAGAGCTTCGGCGGCGATCCCGGGCGCATCTACCTCACCGGTCACTCGGCCGGAGGGCACCTGACGGGCATGTGCCTGAACACCGACTGGCCGGGTGAGTACGGCCTGCCGGAGGACATCGTCAAGGGTGCGATGCCGGTGAGCGGCTTGTTCGATATCGAGCCGATCCGCTACACGCTGATGCAGCCGGTGCTGCAGTTCACCGGCGACCAGGTGGTTCGCAACAGTCCGATCCGTCACGTGCGACGCAGTCGTGTGCCGATGATCCTCACCTGGGGAGATGACGAACCCGCCGAGTTCGCACGTCAATCGCGCGACTATGGGCAGGCGTGGAGCCACGCCGGCAATCGGGCGGAGATCTGGCCGCAACCGGGCGCGAACCATTTCACCGCGATCTACGGGTTCGAGGATCCGAAGAGCGAGCTGTGCCGGCGCTTGTTCCGGCTCATGCAGATCCGGGGCGCCTGAGAAGCCGTGGCGACCCTCCTTTCGGTCCGCAATCTGTCCAAATCGTTCGGCGCCCTGCAAGTCACGAACGACGTGTCCTTCGACGTGCAGCCCGGCGAGATCGTGGGCATCATCGGACCGAACGGCGCCGGCAAGACCACCTTGTTCGGGCTGCTGGCGGGCAATGTGCCACCCAGCTCGGGGCGCGTCGAGTTCGCCGGCGAGGACATCACGGTCACGCCCGCGCACGATCGCGCACGTCGCGGCCTCGCGCGTACGTTCCAGGTGCCGAGGCCCTTCGGGCACATGACCGTGTTCGAGAACCTGAAGGTCGCGGCGCGCTTCGGCGGTGGATTGAACGAGGACGACGCGGATGCCTGGGTCGAACGCGTGCTCGCCATGACCGGCTTGAGCGGCCAGTCCGATCAGCTAGCGGGACGATTGCCGCTGCTGATGCGCAAGCGGCACGAACTGGCACGCGCGCTCGCGATGAAGCCGCGCCTCATGCTGGTCGATGAAGTCGCCGCGGGTCTCACCGATCAGGAAGTGAACCAGTTCATCCAGCTCGTGCACGGCATACGCAAGAGCGGCGTCACCATCCTCTGGATCGAGCACGTCATGAAGACGATGCTGACCGCGACGGATCGATTGCTGGCATTGCACTCGGGGCGCGTGCTCGCCATGGGCAAGCCGCAGGAGGTGTTCAACCACCCCGAGGTGCGGCGCGTGTACCTCGGTGCGTGAAGGAATGACCCCCGCATCTGCCCCGCTGCTCAGGATCGCCGGCCTGTCGGCCTACTACGGGGAGCTGCGCGCGATCTACGACATAGCGCTCGAGATCGGGGAGGGCGACATCCTCGCCGTCATCGGCGCCAACGGCGCGGGCAAGTCGACGCTGCTGAAGTCCGTCGTCGGGCTCATGAACCGCGGGCAGGCGGCGCACATCCGCGGCCGCATCGAGTTCGGCGGCAAGCGGCTCGATGTCCTGACCACCGAGCAGATCGTCGACGCCGGCGTGACCCTGGTGCCCGAGGGCCGGCGGCTGTTTCCGAGAATGACGGTCGAGGACAATCTGCGCGCCGGGGCGTTCCTTCCCCGGCTGCGCGCGGGCGCCGATCGCCGCCTGGCCGAGGTCTTCGAGCTGTTCCCGAAGTTGCGCGATCGTCGCACCCAGGTGGTCGCGCAGATGTCGGGCGGCGAGCAGCAGATGGTGGCGATCGGCCGCGCGCTCATGTCCTCGCCGAAGCTGATCCTGTTCGACGAACTCTCGCTCGGCCTGGCACCCGCCGTGGTCGACGACATCTACCGCAAGGTGGCGGACATCCACGCGCGCGGCGTGACCTGCGTCATCATCGAGCAGGACATGAAGCGCGCGCTCGAGGTCGCCAATCACGTCTGCGTGATGCTGGAAGGGGCGCTCGTGCTGGAGGGCCGGCCCGGCGAGTTGTCCGAAGACGCGATCACCGCCGCCTACTTCGGGTCCGAGCGATGAACGAAGAGCTCTACTGGATGTTCATCGACGTCGCGAACGGGCTGCTGTCGGGCTCCATGCTGGGCGGCTACTACGCGGTGATCGCGATCGGTCTCGCGCTCAACTTCGGCGTCATGCGGCTGGTCAACCTCGCGCACGGCGACTGGCTGATCCTGGCGGCCTACCTGGCCGTGGCGTTCCTGTCGATGGCGAACGTGTCGCCGTTCTGGACCCTGGCGCTCGTGATCCCGGTGATGTACGTGATCGGCTACTTGATCCAGCGCCTGCTGCTCAACCGTGTATCGGTGCAGGCTGCCGAGCGCAAGGGCATGTCGCCATCGTTCGGACTCATGTCGCCACTGCTGGTGACCTTCGGCATGTCGATCGTCATCGGGCAGGGATTGCTCGCCATCTTCGATTCCAACGCCGCGGCGATCCGCAACGACCTGTCGTTCGCGGCGATCCGCCTCGGCGAGGATCTGTCGATCTCGACGCTGCGCCTGATCTTCTTCGGCATCGCCCTGGTGATGCTGGCAGTGGTCCAGACGTTCCTCAACACCACGCACATGGGGCGCGCCATCCGCGCCGCATCCGACGATCCGGAGATCGCGGCGCTCATGGGCATGAGCAGCAACAAGGTGTATGCGGTGGCGAGCGGGATTTCGCTCGCCACCGCCGGTGTCGCCGGCGTGATGATCGGCATGTCGCGCAGCTTCCAGCCGTTCGACGGGCCGACCTTCCTGCTGATCGCCTTCGGCGTCGTGATCCTGGGCGGGCTCGGTTCCATGGTCGGCGCGCTGGTGGGCGGCGTGATCCTCGGCATCGTCCAGGTGTTGGCCGGCACCTACTTCGGTCCGTCCGCGCAGTTGGTGAGCGGCTATATCCTGATCCTGCTGGTGCTTGCGCTGCGTCCGCAGGGGCTGTTCTCCCGATGAATCGCACAGACGGCGACGGCTGGCTGTCGGGACTGCGCGGTGGCGCCTTGCTCGGCCTGCTGATGCTCGTGCTCCTGGTCGTGCCGGTGCTCGTGGACGCGCGCAGCTACTGGTTGCACCTGTTGTTCACCGTGTTCGTGTTCGCGGTGCTCGGCCATGCGTGGAATCTGCTGGCGGGCTATTGCGGACTGCTCTCGTTCGGCAATCAGGTGTTCGTGGGATTGGGCGGATTCGCGCTGGCGATCGTGTACTACTACACACCGCTCAATGTCTGGTCGGCATTGCCTTTTGCCGGACTCGCGGGGCTGCTGTTCGCCTGGCTGCTGGCGATCCCGCTGTCCGAGCGCTGCTCCGGCCGCAACGCCTGGAAGCCCGTCGCGGCTGCCGTCGTGCTGTGGATTCTCTACGAGATCCTGGTTCACTACGTACCCGGCGCGGACGTGTTCCGTTCGGGCTACGTGCGGCGCGTCTCGATCCTGCTGCTGATCTTCCTCGGTGCGCTGCCGCTGCTCAAGCTTCAGGGCGCGTATTTCGCGATCGCCACCTGGCTGGTGGCCGAATCGGTCGCGACCGTGTTCAACGAATGGGAAGTCGTTGGCGCGGGCGGCGGCATGCAGATCAAATCCGACGTTACGCTGCCGCAGCTCTACTACGCGTCGCTCGCGCTGCTCGTGGTGGCGACACTGATGATCTGGCGCCTGCTGCGTTCCAAATACGGGCTCGCGCTGACCGCGGTGCGCGACGACGAGGAAGCCGCCGGCACCGTGGGGGTCGACATCCGGCGCATGAAGTCGGTCGTGTTCCTGCTCGCCGGCGCCTTCACCGGGCTCGCGGCCGGCCTCTACTACATGGACGCGGTGATCATCACGCCGCCCTCGGCATTCACCATCTCGTGGTCGGCGTATCTCGTGTTCGTCGTCGTCGCCGGCGGTATGGGCACCCTGGCCGGCCCGATCATCGGCGCGGTGCTGTTCGTGATCATCGACCGGCTGCTCGCGGGTTACGCCGGCAAGGGACTGCTGGTGCTCGGGCTCGCATCGATGATCCTCATGTTCGTCATGCCGCGCGGCGTGATGGGTCTGGTGGCGTGGATGCGAACTCGCGGTCCGGACGAGGCGGAACACTCGCGGCGCCGGTGGCAGCGCTTCCGGCAGGTGCTGCTCGGCGTAGGCGGGCGGAGCGCCGGGCGGGCGAGCGACACCCAGCCCGGCGTCGTGGCGGCGTTCCTCGTTCCCGGGAGCCCGTTGCCGATGCTCGCGCCAGAGAATCCGGCATGGAAGCCGCTGGTCGACGGCATGGCGGTGGCGCAGCGCGCGCTCGCCGCGGTTCGGCCGGACGTGATCGTGCTCTATTCCACGCAATGGATCGCCGTGCTGGACGAACTCTGGCAGGGACGGCCGCGCATCTCCGGCCAGCACGTGGACGAGAACTGGCACGAGTACGGCGGCATGCGCTTCGACCTGCGTATCGATACCAATCTCGCGAAGGCCTGCGTCGCCGCGGCGAACGAGGCCGGCATCAAGTCCAAGCTCGTCGACTACGAGGGCTTTCCGGTCGACAGCGGTACCATCGCGGCCATGCACTTCCTCAATCCGCACAAGGACATTCCGGTGCTGATCGCGGCGAACAACCTGTATCACGACTGGGACACCACGCGCCGCCTGGGCGAGATCGCCGTCGAGCAGGCGATCGCGCAGGGCAAGCGCGTTGCCGTGGTCGGGGTCGGCGGCTTGTCGGGCACTATCTTCCGCGAACAGATCGACGTGACCCAGGACCGGATCGCGAACCCGAGCGACGACACCTGGAACCGCGACGTCCTGCGCCTCATCGAGCAAGGCAAGGTCGACGAACTTCTCACCGATGCGCCGCAATACGTGCGCGAGGCGAAGGTGGACATGGGCTTCAAGCATTTCGCCTGGATCGTCGGCGCGTTGGGCGGGCGGCTCGCGGGCGCGAAGGTGCACGCCTATGGGGCCACCTTCGGCGCCGGAGCGGCGGTCGTGGAGTTCCGAGTGGTCTGACCCGCGCAGGAGCGGCCCGGGAAGATCCTGATCTGGACTTTTCAGATGACTAAGTCCGGTGTAGGATCGACCCCATGAGTCCGTCTCCTGCCAGACCGCTGCGCAACAACGCCGCGCCCGACGTACCGGCCATGGGGTCGGCCGGGTTGCGCGCTTTCGAACGCATCGCTGCGGCCTGGGGCCTGTCCGTGGACGAACAGCTCCGGCTGCTCGGCAGTCCGCCGCGCTCGACCTTCTTCGCGTGGCGCAAGTCGCCGGACAAGGCGAACGTCCCGCGCGATACGCTCGAGCGCCTGTCCAACATCCTCGGCATCTACAAGTCGCTGCAGATCCTCCTGCCCGAAGCGAAGGCCGCCGATGCCTGGGTGCGGCAACCGAACGGCGCCCCAATGTTCGGCGGGCGCCCGGCGCTCGAGCGCATGCTTGCGGGCAACGTGAGCGACCTCAATCTCGTGCGGCGCTACCTCGATTCCGTGCGCGGAGGCGGCTGGGCATGAGCCGCCGAGCAGGGGCCCCGGGCATTGCCTGGCAATGCCGATCGCATCGAAGCGTGTCTGGCCATCGATTCGGTGGTGGCTTGGAGAATCCTGCACTTGAGTAAGCTCGGACGCGAGCACCCCGAGATGGCCTGTACGGTGTACTTCAGCGAAGGCATTGCCCGGGGACACGAGCAATGCGAAATGTCCCGGGCGCGGCATCGATGATGGGACGAGCACGCACGGCCGCGTCGAGGTGACGGCGTGATCCCGCCGGTACGCCGGATCCGTTGGGATCCGGCCTGCCGGATCGTGCCCACGCGACACCCCACCGTCTACCTGTTCGATCGCGTGTCCGAGGCGGAGGATTTCGATGCGCTCTACGCGCTGGAGGCGCTCACCAATGACCGGATTCGCGACGAAGTCGGCGTGGTCGCGCTCGTGCCCGCCGAGGAACGCATCTTCGGGCCCGGCAGCGGACCGATCATGGCGGCCTTCACCCACGTCAATCCGCTCGGGAGCCGCTTCTCCGACGGCAGTTTCGGCGTGTTCTACGCGGCTGGCGATCGCGCCACCGCGATCGCGGAGACGCGCTATCACCATGGCCGGTTTTTCGCAGCGACGCGCGAGCCGGCGATGTCGGTGACGATGCGGCTGTATCACGTGGTGATCGACGCGAAACTGCACGACCTGCGCGGCGCCGGAACAGTCGATGCTGCGGTTTACGATCCCGACAGCTACGCCGCTTCGCAGGCGCTCGGCGGTGCGTTGCGGCAGAAGGCTTCTAGCGGCGTGGTCTATCGCAGCGTGCGGCGCGAAGGAGGACGCTGCGCCGGCCTGTTCAAGGCGAACGGCGCATGCGATTGCCTGCACGCTGCGCACCTGCTGTACGTCTGGGACGGGGAGCGATTCTCCGGTGTCTACGAGGAGGTGCCGTGATCCGGTTCGAAGTTTGGTGGCGAGGCCAAGAAGTACGACGAGATCGATGCGGCGCCGGAGGAGAAGGCGCACGGAATCACGATCAACAGGTTGGTGCGGATAGGCCACCGTCATGAACGCGGCCCGGCACTCGCAGAGTCTCGAGCTCGCGGCCGTCGCACTGGCGAAGGCCGACCCACGCATGGCACGGCTCGTCGCGGCCCACGGCCCTTGCACACTGATTCCACGCTGGCGCCAGACGCCCTACGAGAGTCTCGTGCGCGCCGTGATGTTCCAGCAGATCCACGGCAAGGCAGCCGAGGCGATCCATGGGCGCTTTGTCGCGTTGTTCCCCGATTCCCGCTTCCCGACACCGGAAGATGTCCTGTCGGTCGACGAGGTCGCGCTGCGCGGCGTCGGCTTGTCCCGGCAGAAGGCGTCCTATATCCAGGCGATCGCCGCGGGCGCGCGCGATGGCATGGTGCCGGTCCGTCGCTCGGAAGTCTCGCGGCTCGACGACGAGACGATCATCGAACGTTTCACCACGATCCGGGGCGTGGGGCGCTGGACCGTGGAGATGCTGCTCATCTTCACGCTCGGCCGGCTCGACGTGCTGCCGGTGGACGACTACGGCGTGCGCAGCGGATTCGATCGCATCGCGCGCCGCCGCGAGCCGGTCAAGCCGAAGGAACTCGCGCTCATCGGTCAGCGCTGGGCGCCGTATCGGTCCGTCGCCGCCTGGTATCTGTGGCGGGCGGCGGAGGCGTGAGGTTGGGGAGGTGGGCCACACCGCGAGCAAAAGGACCTCGTGCACGGGGCAGGCGCTGATGCGACCGCTGCGGTATCGTGCGGCCTTGGTACGAGGAGCACGCCGATGAACGCCCCCGATCCGCCGCTCGATCCCCGCCGCTCGCCGTTCTTCACCCATGACCACGAGCTGCTGCGCGACACCATCCGGCGTTTCATCGCCGAGCGCGTGCTGCCGAACGGCGACGCATGGGAAGAACAGGGTTTCGTGCCGCGCGAGATCCTGCGCGAGATGGGCAAGCTCGGACTGTTCGGCATCCGCTACGACCCCGAATACGGCGGCAGCGGGCTCGATACGCTGTCCACGGTCGTGCTCGCGGAGGAACTGGGCCGCTCCACCTATGGCGGCTTCGCCATCACGGTGCTCGTTCACACCGACATGGCGAGCCCGCATCTGCAGCATGCGGGCACCAAGGTGCAGATCGAGCGCTACATGCCGGACCTGATCGCCGGGCGAAAGATCGGTGCCGTCGCGATGACCGAGCCCGATGCCGGGTCCGATCTCGCGTCGATGCGCACCACGGCGCGTCGCGACGGCCACGACTGGGTGTTGAACGGCACCAAGATGTTTATCACCAACGGCGTGTACGGCGACGTCTACTTCGTCGCCGCGAAGACCGGAGAGGCCGGGCGCAACCACCAGGTGTCGATGTTCATCGTCGAGAAGGGAGCGCCGGGCTTCAGCGTCGCGCGACCGTTGAAGAAACAGGGTTGGCTCTCGAGCGATACCGCGGAACTCGTGTTCGACCAATGCCGCATTCCGGGCGAGAACCTGCTGGGCGAGGAGAACCGCGGCTTTCATGCACTCATGCAGAACCTGCAGAACGAGCGCATCGTGCTCGGCGCGCAGGCCATGGGCGAGGCGGCGAAGGCGATCGAGCTCACGCTCGACTGGGTGCGCAATCGCAAGGCCTTCGGCGCGGCCCTGTGGGACAAGCAGACGATCCGGCATCGACTCGCCATGCGCGCCTCGCAGGTGGAGGCGGCGCAGGCGCTCATCTACAACACCGCCTGGCGCGACGCGCAGGG
>Ga0163144_10005604_pt1 | contig 27905 bp, 15 predicted proteins | sample OliLak19BULKMAT1_FD_123175 | JGI IMG/M metagenome (GOLD analysis project Ga0163144, IMG submission 123175) | Freshwater microbial mat bacterial communities from Lake Vanda, McMurdo Dry Valleys, Antarctica - Oligotrophic Lake LV.19.BULKMAT1 | ecosystem: Environmental > Aquatic > Freshwater >... | reverse complement strand
GAGCGGGCGGAACAGGCGGAGTAGGAGGGAAGGGACGCATCTCTCCGGCTCGTTGCGCCGCTAGTACGCGGCGCGGACGGCGCAGCGCGCCGTCCGCCAGTGTGCCTGAGAAGGCGCGCAGACAGAGCAGTGCAAGTCCGTTTCCCTGCGGCGAAGAGACGTGGGGTATCGAACCGTAACTGCGTCGCCGCAAGGCGGGGTGGAGAGCAACGAAACGAGAACGACCCGTCCGTAACAACGTCCCAATACACCGGGACAACGTGAACTCGATTCGGTCCTTTCTACCCTCTCCCTTCCCAGGGAGAGGGTTTTTGCTTTGGCAAAGCCGGCGTATCCGGCTCTGACGGTGACGAGTTCCTTGACCAAGGCACGTTTGGCGGGCATGGTGGTGATGTTCCGTTGGGGGCGTACTGGTTTCGACCTGAAGTTTGCGCCAGAGGCGGCATGCCGAGGAAGTTGCGTTGGCCTCGTAAATCATTCGCAACAAACAAAACAGCTAATACTGAATTGGCTCTCGCGGCCTAATCGGCCTCGACGTTCACCGGTGGACACCTGCTACGCCGGATGAACGCTATAGCAGGCATGGCGGAAGGCGGAGATCGCGCGCCCAAGCCAAGACTATTTCATGCGAGCTAAGCAGTGGGTCTCGAGTTCGGGCGCTATCCCACAGCCGACAATTTTTCCCGGACTAAGCATGTAGTCGCGGCTGGAGTTCGCGTCAGGGACGGGGGTTCAACTCCCCCCGCCTCCACCATCTTCGCTTGGAAGATGGTGGCGCTGCTCTGGGCTGCGTGAGAAATGGTGGAGGTTGTCCTGAAGAAGTTTTATCCTGCCGCGCATGAAATCCATGCCGCGCATCTCTGGCCTCTTCGTACTTCTCCTCGCCTTCCTCCTGCCATTGCTTGATGGGCGCTCCGCGGAATCCAACATCGTCCCCTCGCTCGGTCTGAAGATCCCGCTCGACTATCAGGTTCATCAACGCATCACTCGCGCTGCCGGCACGATCACCGTCGCGGGGAATATCTCGCCGGAAATCACTGGCGTCGTGGAGGCAAGGCTCGTGGGCGCGGCGGACGCGGATGCATGGCAGAAGCTCACCACGTTGGCCGCGGGACAGACCGAATTCCGCGCCTCGCTGAACGCCCCCGCTGGCGGATGGTATCGTCTCGAAGTGCGCGTGAAGCGTGGTGACGCTATTGCTGCTGAAGCCGCAGTCGCGCATGTCGGCGTGGGCGAAGTGTTCGTCATTGCGGGCCAGTCGAACTCCGCCAATCACGGCGATCAAAAGCAGCAGACAAAGTCCGGTTTGGTTGCGAACTTCTCCGGGAAACAATGGGCTCCCGCCCATGACCCCCAGCCCGGCGCGAGCGGCAGCGGCGGAAGCTTCATTCCGCCCTTTGGTGACGCACTCGCTGAGCGTTTCAAGGTCCCGGTCGGCATCATCGCGGCGGGCGTCGGCGCGACCAGCGTCCGTGAATGGCTTCCGCGCGGCACGCGCTTTCCAAATCCACCCACGCTGACCGGGCAGGTCACCGCGCTCGATTTAGGCGAATGGGAGAGCAAGGGCAGCCTCTTCGACAAGCTCGTCGCGCGCATGAAGCAGGCCGGCCCGCGTGGATTCCGTGCCGTGCTCTGGCACCAGGGTGAATCCGACGCGAACCAGAAGGACGCCAGCCGCACGCTGCCCGGCGAGCTTTATCGGAAGTTCATGGAACAACTCATCCGCGACACGCGGAGCGAGGCGGGTTGGGAAGTCCCGTGGTTCGTGGCGCAGGTCAGCTACCACACGCCCGATGACGCCGCGTCGCCCGTCATCCGCGCCGCGCAACAGACGCTGTGGAAATCCGGCGTGGCCCTCGAGGGTCCGGACAGCGACGCGCTCACCGGCGACCTGCGCGACAGTGGTGGACAAGGCGTTCACTTCAGCGGCAAGGGACTGCGCGAGCACGCCGCCCGCTGGGTGGACAAAGTCGCACCCTGGATCGAGGCGCAACTCGCCCTTGCCGTCGGCAAGCCCGCCAAGGCGAAGCCTGCCGTCACCGGGCCCACGCCGCGGCTCGTGCTGTCCGGCACCAACTTCACCGTCGAAGGCCGCCCCGCTTTCACCTTCATGCCGCCGAAAGAGAAGCGCGCGGATCCGCAGCCTTGGATCTTCTACGCGCCCACGTTGTCTGGATATCCCGATGGCGCGGAGCGCTGGATGCACGAGCAATTCCTCGCCGCCGGTATCGCCGTGGCGGGCGTGGATGTCGGCGAGGCCTACGGCAATCCGCACAGCCACATCGTCTTCGACGCACTCCATCGTGAGTTGACGGAGAAGCGCGGCTTCGCGCAGAAGCCCTGCCTCTTCGGACGGAGTCGTGGCGGATTATGGGTGAGCAGTTGGGCCATTGCGAATCCCGCGCGCGTCGCCGGCATCATCGGCATCTATCCCGTGTTCGACTTCCGCACCTATCCCGGCATCACGAATGCCGCCCGCGCCTACGGACTCACCCCGGCGGAACTCACCGAGCGCGCCGGCGAGTTCAATCCGGTCGCCCGCATCGACGTGCTCGCCCGCGCCCGCGTGCCCGTCGCCCTCATCCACGGCGACGTGGACAAGGTCGTCCCGTTGAAGGAAAACTCTGCGGAGTTGGTAAGGCGTTACAAAGAAGCCGGCGCGGAATCACTCGTGAAGCTCATCGTGCTCGAAGGGCAGGGGCATAACTTCTTCGAAGGCTTCTTCCACTCGCAGGAACTCGTGGACTTCGCCATCGCCCGCGCCCGCGAAGGCGCGCGGCCTTGAGCGGGATGCCCTCAATCAGCGTGGATGAGCAGTTCGAGATTGGTATTCCTGGTGGACTGAATTCCGGAATTGAACCCGCTTCACCTCATACCTCGGGATACACCCACGGTCCGCGATAGGGGCGGCTGAGGAGTTTGTTCGCCTCGGGGTCTCCGATGATTTGTTCCTTGTCGGCATCCCATTGGAGGCTGCGGCCGGTGCGCCAGGAAATCATGCCGAGCAACGGCAGCACGGAGGCGCGATGGGCGATCTCGATGTTCGCCACGGCTTTCTTCCCGCTCTCGATGGACGTGATGAAGTCGGCCCAGAGCAGTTTCAAATTGTGGCCGTCAGGTTCCTGGAGTTGCGAATCCTCGTGCTGCGTCTGCGCCTTGCCATCGGTGGGATAAAACGTCCAGCCGTCGCGCCAGCCGATGTGCAGAGTGCCCTTGGTGCCGTAGAAGTAGGCGCCGATCTTGTGCTTCTCCGCCTTGTTGTCGGCGAAGCGGCGATGTTCCCACACGCAGGTGAACTTCTCGAAGTCATAGACCGCGACCTGATGATCGGGCGTGTCGCTGGTCTGCTCTTTTTCATTGAACACGGGCGCGCCGGCGATGGGGCGTCCGCCAGAGCAGAAGACGCGCTTGGGATATTTCTCCTCGCTCCACCAGAGAACTTGATCGAGCCAGTGGACGCCCCAGTCGCCGAGTTGGCCGTTGCCGTAGTCGAGGAAGTTACGCCAGCCGCCGGGGTGGAGCTTCTGGTTGAACGGCCGCTTGGGCGCGGGTCCGCACCAGAGATCCCAGTCCATGCCGTCGGGCGGCTCGACGTTCGCGGTGGGCTTCTCGCGTCCGCCGCCGCCGTGCGCGAAGATGCGGACCATGCCGACGTCGCCGACCGCGCCGCTCTTGAGGAATTGCATCCCGCTGACGTGATGCGGCCCGATGCGGCGGTGCAATCCGACTTGCACGATGCGTCCGCCCTCGCGCGCGGCGCGCAACATGCCGCGGCTTTCGTTGACCGTATGGCCGGTGGGTTTCTCGACGAAGACGTGCGCGCCGGACTTCACCGCGGCGATGGTCTGGAGCGCGTGCCAGTGATCGGGCGTGGCGATGAGGACGATCTCGGGCTTCTCCTTTTCGAGAAGCTCGCGGAAATCATTGTAGGTTTTCGGCTTGTCCCCGTTGAGATCGGTGACTTGTTCGGCGGCGACTTCGCGCGCGCTGGCATGAACGTCGCAGAGGCCGACGACTTTGACGCGTTCGCTGGCGATGGCTTCGCGCAGGATGTTCTTGCCCCACCAGCCGCAGCCGATGAGCGCGGTGCGAAATTTCTTCGCCGGGTCGGCGGCGCGAAGGAACGGCGCAGCGGAGAGGACGGTGCTGGCGATGGCGGCGTTACGGATGAAACGGCGTCGGGTGAACGGCGCGGAAGGATTCATGGGCGGAAGAATGTGGGTTCTGAAACCGCGAGACGATCATTTTTTCCGCACATCGACCACCACCACTTCGCCCTTGGAATTGCGGCAGTAGATGCGGCCGTCCGCGAGCACGGGCGCGGTCCAGCATTTGCCGCCCAGCACCTGCGTGCGCGCGATGGGCTTGAATTCATGCGGCGTCGCGGGCGCAACGATCAATTCACCCCTGGCACTCAGGGCGATGAGCTTGCCGTCCACGATGATGACCCCGCCGGTGCCGAAGCCCGCCTGCATCCATTTCTCCGTGCCGGTGGCGAAGTCGAGGCACTTCAGCGGCCCCTTGTCGCCGCTGTCGCCGTCCATGCCGTAGAGATGACCATGGTAAAGCACGGCCCCATTCATCTGCGTGCGCAGCGCCTTGGATTTCCAAAGCTCCTCGGGCGTCGCGCCGCCGAGCTTAAAGAGGCCCGAGCCTTTGCCGTAGCCGGTCGAGATGAAGACACGATCCCCCTCGATGATCGGGTCGGCTGCGTTGACGTCATACTGCGTGAGCCACTTGATGCGCCACACTTCCTTGCCGTCCTTGAGTTTCACCGCGACGTAGGATTGCGTGGAGGCGAAGACCGCCAGCGCATCGTCCCCGCTCTTCAACGGCAACGGCGTGGAATACCCTGCGGCCTTCGGCGCGGATTGCCAGAGGATGGCGCCGGTCTTTTTGTCGAGCGCGAGGCCGGCGTCGCCGACGTTGAGCATCAATTGGTCGCCCTGCACCAAGGGCGCGCCGGTGAAGCCCCAGTCCGGCACGCGGGCCTTGGTCTCGGTCTGCACGTTTTTGTTCCAGATGATTTTGCCATCCGCGGCGTTGAAGCAGAAGGTGTCGCCCCAGCGGCTCAACCAATACACGCGATTGCCGTCGATGGTTGGCGTGCCCGTGGTGCCCCCGTCGAAGTATTTGTCGCCGAGATCGGAAGGGTAGGAATGCTTCCACACGACTTTGCCGGTGCTCGCGTCAAAGCAGAAGACCGTGTCCTTCTCGTCCGCGTGGCCGACGGTGAAGGCGCGTCCCTCGGCGACGACGAACGACGAAAAGCCCAGCCCGACCTGCGCACGCCACGCGATGGCCGGGCCGGAAGCGGGCCATTGATCGAGCCAGCCGGTTTCGGCCGAGATGCCGTTGTGATCTGGCCCGCGCCATTGCGGCCAGTCTTTCGCCGGAATCGATTTGGCGGTGGCGACCGCCGTGATCATGCTGATGAGTAGAATCTTCATAAGGTTCAGAGCGCGCATTGGGTAAGCAGACGCAGGCACGGGCGAACCTTATCGAAGAATTGTTCCAATGCCAATGGATCGAGTTTGTCGATGGAATGGCCTGCGAGGTCCGCTGCCATCGTTTAGCGAGGGGCCGACGGAGCGGGTGTCGGCTGATTCAAGCTGACGATGAAGGCCACGAGATCGCGCAGGGCGTCGTCGTCGAGGTCGAGATCGAGGTCGAGGTCGAGTTTCCCACGCATTAATTTCAGGTGCGGGTCCTTGGAGTCCGCTCCGCGCCAGCCCCAGGGCGGTCAACTGTCGAAGCCGTGCCTGGCTAACCGCAAGTCTGGCCTGGGCCACAGCCGCAGCCCGAATCGGAGCCGGTGCCGCTGGCTTTGCTCAAGGCGCCGTAGCCACCGAAGATGACACGGCGGATGGCTTCGCCGGTTTCGGGATGCTTCGTCAACGGCGCGTCCTTCATCCCTTGTTTGATTTCAACATAGCGGGGCGTCCCGCCTGCCTTCGCTGGAATGATTTCGTAAACGTAGGTGGTCATAAACTGGAGGCGTGCAACGTGGAGGACGCCAGTCGTGCCAGGGCCTCGGGACCGATGGGCTCCTGCGCCTGCCACGGCAGCCAGGCGGTGCGGGTGGAATGGTTCTCCACCACTTCGCGCAAGTAGCGATGCTCGGACTCTTCGCGGCGCTGGAGCAGCGGGTCGCACGACCCGCTGTGCAGCAGACTCTGATTGATGACCCACGCGAACGGCTCGATGTGCGCGCGGCGCAAATCTTCCTGCAGCGCCGCCGCCTCATGCACGGGCGTCGCCTCGGGCAACGTCACGAGCAGGATGCGCGTGTAAGCCGGGTCACGCAGTCGCTCCAGCAGGCGCATCACCGCCTCGGGCTGCGTGCTGCGGGTCTGCCGCTGCAATTCGCGATTGTAAGCCTGGCTCGCGTCCAGCAGGAGCAGCGTGTGACCGGTCGGGGCGGTGTCCAGCACGACGAAACGATCCGCGCCGTTGCCTACCTCGCGCGCGAAGGCGCGGAACACCGCAATCTCCTCCGTGCAAGGCGAGCGCAAATCTTCCTCCAGCAGCGCGCGACTGGCCGCGTCCATCTGCGCGCCCTGGGCCGCCATGACTTCGGCTTGATACGCCGCTGTCTCGGCCGCAGGATCAATCCGGCTCAAGGTCAGCCCTTCCACCTGTCCAGCCAAGGTCTGCGCCACATGCGCGGCCGGATCGGTCGTGCTTAAATGCACGGCATGACCACGCCGCGCCAACATCACCGCGATGGCGGCGGCCACCGTGGTCTTGCCGACTCCACCCTTGCCCATTGTCATCACGACGCCGCTGCCATGGCGCTCGAGGTCCGCCACGAGCGCTTCGAGGCTTTCCATGTCCGGCGGCGTCCGTTCGCTCGTGAGCTGTGGGGCGAAGGCCGCTTCACCATCGCCATCCAATAACACGCGCAATCCGCCGAGGCCGAGGATGTTGATGGGCCGCAGCGGCACGACGAAACCCGGCAGGCTGCCGATGAATTCATTCGCCGCTTCCAGTGCCGCCAGGCCGCGACGCTGCATCGCCTGCGAGGTCACATCCTCGGGGCATTTCGTTTCAAACATTCCGTTGATGACGAGTTGTTGCTTGCCCACCCCCAACGCGCGCAACTCGCCCGAAGTCCGCCTGGCCTCGTTGAGGGCGGCCAGTTGCGGACGGCTCACCAGTACGAGTGTCGTGGCCGCAGCATCGGCGAGAGTGTTGACCGTGGCTTCATAGACGGCGCGCTGCTTTTCCAAACCCGCCAGCGGACCGAGACAGGAGGTGCCGCTGGTATTCTTGTCCAGGAATTGGTCCCACGCCTTGGCCAGGCTCATCAGGCGCAACGTGTGACCCGTCGGCGCGGTATCGAAAATAATGTGGTCGAAATCCCTGGTGGCTTCGGGATTGCCAATCAGGCCGGAGAACTCATCGAAGGCCGCAATCTCCACCGTGCAGGAACCGGAGAGCTGCTCCTCCATGCTCCGCAACGCCGCCTCCGGCAGCAGACCACGCATCGGACCGATGAGCCGCTCACGATACGCCGCCGCCGCTTCGACGGGATTGATGTTCAAGGCATGCAACCCCGGCGCTCCGGGAATCGGCTTGGGCTGGTTCGTGAGTGTCGTCTCCAGCACTTCATCCAGATTGGAAGCCGGGTCAGTGCTGACCAGCAGCACGCGCCTGCCGGATTCAGCGAGCTTCAACGCCGTGGCGCAGGAGAGCGATGTCTTGCCCACCCCACCCTTGCCCGTGAAGAACAGATAGCGGGTCGCTGTGGCGGGATCTGGCCGGTAGAGCGGCAGTTTCACGACGACACCCCGGCACTCCCGCCGAGCGCTGCGCGGGAAAGCGTCTCGCGTTCTGTGTCGGTCAGGTAGCGGCCTTTCAGATGAATCTCGCCGTCCACGAAGATCAGCGGAAGCACGGCCACACCCTCTTTGTCCAGCAGCGCCTTCACCGCCGGATTCTGCACAAACGCCATCGGCTGCTGCCCGAGGTTGAATCGCTCCACCTTTACGCCCTGCTGGCTCAACTGCGTGAGCAGGGCGGCAAAGCTGACCAGCGCCGGATCAATCTCAGTGCCGCATAGTCCGGTCGAGCAGCACATCGGCGGGTCATAGACTTGGATGGTTTTCATGGCGGTAAAAGCTGGGATTATTTCGTGGCCTTGAGTTGATCGCGCCGCCCCTCGGCATAGGCGGTGAACACGCGGCGAATTTCGTCCCGCACCCGGCGGAAGACGGCAAGCTTCTCCTCGTCCGTGCCCACGGCGTGCGCCGGATCGTCGAAGCCCCAGTGATGCCGGTTCAACTGCCCCGGAAACATCGGGCACGCCTGGTCGGCATTGCCGCAGACCGTGATGACCGTCTCGATGTCCTGCTGGAGAAAGTCGTTCATGTGCTTCGAGTGATGCGCGGCGATATCGATGTTGATTTCCTTCATTACCTGGATGCCGAGCGGATGCACATAGCCCGCGGGCTTCGAGCCGGCGCTGTGAACGACAAGCAGGTCGCCAGCGTCGGCGCGCAGAATGCCTTCGGCCAGATGGCTGCGGCACGAGTTGCCCGTGCAAAGGATGAGAACGGAGGGTTTCATTTTTGGGTTTGGCGTTTGCATAAATCCGCGGGGTCTTGCTTGAGAATCTTTTTGAGCTGTTGGTTGTCTGCCAAAACGTGCGGGTTGTCGGCGAGTCCCTTCTCGACCCAATCAAGGGCCTCGCGCACCACCACCGGGGCATTTTTGCCCGGCAGTTTGTAGTAAATCCAGCGCCCCTCCTTGCGCGATTCCACCAGTCCCGCCTGAAACAGAATGGACAGGTGTTTGGAGACCGTGGAGGGGGCCAGGCCGAACAGCTCGGTGATCTGGCAGACGCACAACTCGCCCTTCCGCAACGCCAGCAGCGTGCGCACGCGGTTCTCGTCCGCCAGCGCCTTGGTAATGTTCATGAACTCGCGCATGGTCTGATTCCGTATTTCGCCAAACAACGAAATATGAATACAGCGGGCCACGGTGGTCGTCAAGGTGGTCGTTCAAGCGTTCAAGCGGTCGCTCTGCAAGTGTCCGCTCCGCAAGCCGCGACTCGTTTTCGAAAGATCTGACCAGCGTCATGGTTGCCCACTCTCATCAACAAAGATCTGCCGCTTCACGTTGCCTTAAGGTTGGCCGACCTAATCTGGACGCATGAAAACACTCTGCTCGGCGTTTGCTCTTTTCCTCGCTTCTGGCCGTCCCGCGCAGCGCGGTGCTGGCTCCGGGCGACACGCCGCGCGTTTACGTCGAGCAAGGGCCGGGAGTTTACCAGCAGCGTGCGGTGAGCCTCGGGCGCGTGGGCGATGCCTGCTGGGAAGTGCTGGATGGCGTGCAGGAAGGCGAACGCGTCGTGCTCGCCGGCAACATGCTCATCGACGCCCAGGCCCAGCTTGACGCCATGACGATGAGTGTTGAATCACGGCCCCGTCCGATGACGAACGAGTTTTGGTGCGGCGTCGCCGCGAACGCGAAGCGGCTTCAGCTCAGCGCCAAGCCGCGCCAGCCGATGAAATGACGTGCAGCCTGGATGTAAAACCATGAACACCACACGCGGGAAATCTGCCCTCGGCTTCTTTCTGTTTCTGCTCGTGGTCTCGACCGCCTCCCCTGTCTCTGCTGCCACAGCGAAGAACATTCTGCTCGTCATCGCCGACGACTACGGCGCTGACGGCAGTTCGCTTTACAACTCGACGAGCAACGGTGCCTCGCTCCCGCCCACGCCCACGATCGCGGCGCTGGCGCGGCGCGGCGTCGTCTTCCGCAATGCCTGGGCGTGTCCGGAATGCTCGCCATCGCGCGCGGCGCTTCTCACCGGCCGCTACCCGTTTCGCACCGGCATCGGCAGCGTGGTGGGGATGGGCGTGCCAGCGTTGTCAGCATCGGAGTTCACCCTGTCTGACGCGTTCTCGAGCAACCCGTCCCTCGGCTATCACCTCGCGCAGTTTGGGAAATGGCATCTTGGAACCGGAGCCAACTCGCCGAATTCGCCACGGACCCTCGGCGGTTGGACCAATTACGCCGGCAACCTGTTGGGCCAGCTCGGAACCGACACCACCGCCTACAACGACTGGACCAAGACGATCAACGGCACCAGCACTGCCAACTACACCAGCTACGCCACGACCGACTTGGTGAACGACGCGATGAGATGGATTGCTGCGCGCGGGACGAATCCGTGGTTCTGCTGGGTCGCCTTCAATGCGCCGCACACGCCCCTGCATGTGCCGCCGCTCAATCTCGCGCCGGGCTACGCCACCAACACGGGCGTCTCCGCCAGCCGGCGACAGTTCGAGGCGATGGCCGAGGCGATGGACACGGAGCTCGCCCGGCTGCTCACCGCGGTGGACACGAACAAGACGCACATCATTTTCCTCGGCGACAACGGGACGATCAACTCCCAGCTCCAGCCGCCCTATCCATCAGGCCGTGGCAAGAGCACGCTCTACGAAGGCGGCATCCGGGTGCCGTTCGTGATCGCCGGGCCGGGCGTGGTCAACCCCGGGCGCACCAACCAAACGCCCGTTCACGTCGTGGATCTCTTCAGCACGATCCTGGAACTGGCCGGCATGAACACCGCCACCACGCTGACGAACACGACCAACGCCGTGGATTCCAGGAGTCTGCTGCCGATGCTGCAAAATCAGCCCGACATCGCGCGCTACAACTTTAGCGAATTCTACAGTCCGATGGCTGGCGTCGCCGCCAACTCCGGGCGCACGATCCGCAATAGCGACTACAAGTTCATCACGCTGACCAACGGTGCCCAGTTCTTCTTCAATCTCCCGGCCGATCCTTATGAGGGGACAAATCTCCTGCTCAATCCGCTGACGTTGACCGCCCAGTCGAACTACAACGCACTTACGATGCGGCTCGGGAATTACCAAAGCGCCATGGCCCCGCTGACGCTGACGACCTTCGCCAGCACCAACGGCCAGTTCATCATCACTGTGCAGCGCACGGCGAATCTCAGCTACGCGCTCTGGCGCGCAGGCGCGCTCGGCGATCTCGCGTGGGCTCCGTTGAGTAACGCTGTCATCGTCACGAACGGTGCCGCGTCTGTCACGCTCACCGACCCGGGCGCCACGAATGGAAACAATTTCTATCGTGTGATGGCGGCGACGCCTTGATTCGCCAGAGCGTAGGCGGAAGCGGAACTCGACCCGTGCGATAGGCGGAGGAACCTATTCCCCTCGAAACTGCGTCGGCGTCACACCGGTCATCGCTCGAAAGGTGCGGGTGAATGCGCTGTGATCGTAAAAGCCGCAGGCCAGCGCAATGTCCGCGATGGATTGTTCTGTCTCGCGCAGCAGACGCGACGCGGCGGCGATGCGGGTCTTGGCGATGAACTGGCTGGGCGTCAGCCCGAAGAATCGTTTCATCAAACGCGCGAACCGATGCGGAGCCAGTCGCGCGCGCCGGGCAAGCGCCGACGGAGTTATCGGAGCCGCGACATTGTTCTCAAAGTGATCGAGGGCGGCGGCAAATTCCACCGGAATGTCCCGCGTCTCAATCGGCGCGCGCACATCGCGGGAGATCCCGATGAGGCCGATGATGGTTCCTGCGGAGTCGCGCATCGGCAGCTTCGAGGTGAGACACCAGCCAGGTTTGTGCGGGGCGTACCAGTGCAGTTCCAGGTGATCAAGAATCGGGCGACCGGTGCGCAGCACGGCGGCGTCTTGCGCGGAGGGGATGCGTCCGAAATCACCGGGGCAAATGTCGCAGGGGCGTTTGCCGAGGACTTGCGCTTTGTCGTGCAGGCCATGGCGTTCGACGAGCGAGGCGTTGACCGTGAGATAGCGACCGGCGGTGTCCTTGATGAAGAAGGCGACATCGGGCGCCTGGTCGAAAAGTTTCTCCAGCACCGAAGCATCCACCGGCAACGGGATGGCGGGTGCCGAACTGGCGGGATGCTTGGTTGTGCGTGTTTTCACGTCGGGGAGCAAATTCTAAACCAAGACTGCGGGGGGGACCATAGGATAGATTTCGTGGTCTGATTCACCCGCCCGCCTTGCCATTGGAAAAAATCAGGCGCGGGGGAGGCGTGGTTCTCCCGTCATGAACATTTCAGCGTGCCGTGATAAAGTAGAACTCGCGTGAAAAGCGAAATTTGTTTTTCGTTCCGTTTTGCCGTTGTCGCCCTGTCGTGGGTGCTGGCTGCGGCGGGTGGCGTTCGTGCTGCCGCGCCGGATCTCACGGCCACGAATCTCGCCAGCATTGTCACCACCTACAACTACAACCTCGGCCCCACCGGAATGCGCGGCTGGTTGTATCGCGAAGGGGCCAACGTCGGGGATTTCGGGACGATGACGGGGCAGAAGCCGTGGCAGATTCTGGTCGTCACGGTGGGCACGAACACGCCGGCCTTGGGCATCATGGCCAGCAACGACGTGATCCTCGGGGTGAGCGCGGGGGCGGGAAATGTTCCGGTGCCGCTGTTCACCAATGACGCGCGCAAGAGCCTGGGCTGGGCTATCGGAGCGGCGGAGGCGGGGGATGGCGTCTTGAAGCTCAAACGCTGGCGCGCGGGTGTCACGAATGACGTTTCGATTCAGTTGTCCGTCATCGGCGCCTACAGCGCGACGGCGCCGTTTGATTGTCCGAAGTCCGCGCTAATCCTTTCGAACGCGGTCAACCTTATCACGAACAAATCTTTCAGCGGCGCTCCCGGCGGACCGGTCCTGGGACTGGCGCTGCTGGCGACCGGCGATACGAATTATCTGCCGCTGTTGCAGACCTATGCCCGGTCCATCGCGCCGGCGAATCTGGCGCTGACCGGTTGCGACACGTGGGGGTGGGGTTACCGGAATGTTTTTCTCGCCGAGTATTTCCTGCTCACCGGCGACACGAATTTGCTGCACGGGATCAACGAATACACCGTGGGCCTGGCGAAGGGGCAGAGCCTCTACGGCACGTTTGGTCATGGCGGCGCGGAACAACATGCCGATGGCAGTTTGCACGGCTCGATCTCCTGGTACGGCCCGGTGAACTCCGCGGGGTTGGTCGCGAACCTGGCGATTGTGATGGGAAGGAAGTGCCTTGTCGCGAGTGGCGGCGTGGTGCATCCGGAAATTGATCCGGCCATTGAGCGGAGCGCGAAGTTCTTCGGCTACTACGTCGGCAAAGGATCCATTCCCTACGGTGAACATGAGCCTTGGTCGGGCGGTCACGGCTCGAATGGGAAAGACCAGATGGCGGCGTTGCTGTTCGCGATGCAGGACAATCGGCCCGTGGAGACGGAGTATTTCACGCGGATGAGCGTGGCGGGCTACAACGGCCGCGAGTACGGCCACACCGGGCAGGGGTTCAGCTATCTGTGGGGCGCGCTCGCGGCGAACGTCGGCGGTACCAACGCCGTGGCTGCGCATCTGGCTCAGGTGCGCTGGCATCTGGATCTGTCGCGCCGCAGGGACGGCTCGTTTGTCTATGACGGCGCCGAGCAATACGGCGGCAGCGCGCTCTACGACTACTGGGGTTCGGCGACCTACGCAGGGATTGATCCCACGGCCAGCTATGTCCTGACCTACGCGCTGGCGAAACAGAAGCTCCTCATCACGGGCCGGAACGCGAACCCGTCGAACTGGTTGAGCAGCGCGGTCGTGTCAAATGCCATCTGGGTGGGGAATTTCAACTTGGTCTGCGGCGGCTACGATACGAATCAACTCATGGCCGCGATGAGCGAATACGATCCGGGCGTACGCTGGTGGGCGGCGACCACGCTGGGCACGAACACCAACACCAGCGTGTCCGCCCTGATCAATCTGGCCAGCCACACCAATTCGCGCGTGCGCGAGGCGGCGTGCCAGGCGCTGGGCGTGATGAAGAACACCAACGCGCTCGCCGTGTTGGGCCTGCGATTGACCGACACGAATATCTGGGTGCGCTCCAAGGCGGCCAAAGCCCTGAAGAACTTCGGCACGCCAGCGCTTCCGGAGCTGACCAACATGCTGACGGCCTTCATCACCAACGCCACGGACCCGCAGGTGATCGTGTGGGAGGATCCGATCCAGATCGCGAACGGCTACCTGGCCGATGCCCTGTTCAACACGCTCGGCTCCTCCACGATTGGCGTGAACACGAACCTGCTTTATCCGGCGGTGCGCGCCGGCTTGCAGCAGCCGGACGGCATGGCGTTGAATTATCTTTCGAGCTTCCTGCAAAATCGTCTGACTCTGACGCACGTTCAGGCGGTCGCGCCGAGCCTCATCGCCGCCATCGCGGAACGCTCGCCCGCGGATCGCATGTTCAGCGACAGCATCCGCTTCGCCGGCTTGAAGACGCTCGGGAAGTACAAGATCGAGGAGGGCATTCCCCTGGCGCTGATGGTGAAGGAGCAAACCTGGCACGGCGACGACTGGACCCCATTTGATCAGTTGCAGAACAGCTATCGCGGCGCGGCCAGGGACGCGCTGCCCACGCTCTACGCGTGGCAGGCGCGCCTCCCGCAGTTCGCCGCGGACGGTTCGATTGGCGGCTGTTGTCCGGACCGCCTGATCAACATCTCGAACAAGATTGCGTCGGCCATTGCGGCGATCGTCAACGATCCTGCTCCGCCCACGCTGGTCAATTTCAAGCGGCTGTTCGCGGTGAACGTCAGCCCGTCCGTGGTCACCTTGCCGACGACCAGCATTCTGCTGAGCACTGCGGCGTCGGATCTGGACGGTGGCGTGCTGAACTTTTCCTGGAGCAAGGTGCGTGGCGCGGGGAACGTCGCGTTCACCCCGAACGGCACCGCTGCTTCCAACGTCGTCGCCACGTTCGACACTCCAGGTTCTTACGTCCTGCGACTCGCGGCCGTGGATCGTTCGATCCTGAACAGCAACATCTGGATCACCTACAACCTCGGCTATTTCGATTTCCAGACCTACACCAATCTCATCGGCGCGGTTTACACCAACGTGACGGTCACGGTCAGCGCGCCGACCAATCGCGCGCCGGTTCCGCAGAACCAAAGCCTCACGACCGCCCTTGATACCGCCGTGCCCATCGCGCTCGCCGCCACCGATCCCAATGGCGATGCTGTGACGTTTATCCTCGCGACATCGCCGATGCACGGCACGCTCTCGGGCGCGGCAACGAACCTGGTTTACATGCCGGCCTCCGGCTACACGGGTTTCGACGGCTTTACCTTCACGGTCAACGACGGGCAGGTGGAGTCCGAGCCTGCCACGGTGACCATCAATGTCGGAGCGGCGGGCAACCGCTGGCCCTTCGCTGCGAATCAGTCGGTGACGACCGCCGAGGACACGGCCAAAGCAATCACGCTGGCCGGAACCGATGCGGACGGAAATCCACTCACGTTCACCATCGCAAGTCCGCCCGGCAACGGCACGCTCTCGGGCGTGCCGCCGAAAGTGACGTATCTTCCGGCAACGAATCTTCCAGCGGGCAATTTCCCTGGCTCGGACAGTTTCACCTTCGTCGTGAACGACGCGTCGCTGACGAGCGCGGTGGCGATGGTGAGCATCACGGTGACGCCGGTGAACGATCCTCCGGTGGCCATCCCACAGAGCGCGAACGTCTCGGCAAACACCGCGCAATCCATCACGCTGGCGGGCTTCGATGCCGAGGGCTACGCGCTGCTCTACACGAACGCGAGCAATCCTGCCCACGGCACGCTGTCCGGCACCGCGCCGAACTTGATCTACCGGCCAGCGACGAATTTCCACAGCGCGGACAGCTTCACGTTCCGGGTGACGGACAGCGAAGGCGCGGTCTCGGCGGTGGCGACCGTCAGCATCACGGTGAGCAACGAGCCGCCGGTGGCGAACGCGATCTTCCTCGAAGTGCCGCCGAATTCCACCAGCACCATCACGCTGACCGGCCGCGACAACACCGGTGATCCGCTGAGCTTTACCGTGCTCACGCAGCCGGCGAACGGACTCCTCTCCGGCACCGCGCCGAATCTGACTTACCGGCCCTCTACGGATTTCAACGGCTTCGACAGCTTCAACTTCAAGGTCAGCGACGGCGTGTGGGACGCCACCAACACCGTCAGCATCACCGTGATGCAGTGGCAAAGCCGGACCAACATTGCGACCGGTTTCTGGTCCGTCCCGGCGAGTTGGGCGGGCGGGGTGCCTCCCGCTTTCGGAGGCGGGGCCGACTACCTGCTCGTGTTCAGCACGAACGTTTACTCCGGCAGCAGCACGAACGATTTTGCCGGCACGTTCCAACTGAACCGGCTGATCTTCGGCAGCAACCTTCCCGCCGTGACCGTCTTCAGCAACGCGTTCGCGTTCACCAATCACGCCGTCACGCTGCCGCTGGTGATCCAGAGCGGCACCAGCGCGCACGCGTTCAGCAACGCCGTGACGCTTGCCGCCAACACGACGTTCGGTGGCAGCGGCTCGGGCAAGATCACGCTGGCCGGAGTGGTCAGCGGCTCCGGTGGTTTGATCAAGACGAACTCTGGCACGCTGACGCTCGCGGCTGCGAACACCTACTCCGGCGGAACCATCGTCAGCGCCGGCACGCTCAACCCGCACGGCAACGGCTCCGGGGCCTCGCGAACTTATTTCGGCACCGGCGTGGTGACGCTGGCCAACGGCACGGTGCTGAAGGCGACGGACGTTTCGGGCCAGCCGGTGAGAATTCCCAGCTCATTCATTTTGAGCGGCGGCACGGTGAGCGTGCCCATCCCGTTTGGCGGCGGCACGGACCTGCGGCTCGACGGACCGGTCTCGGGTCCGGGCGGATTCTCCATCAGCGGCGGCACGCGCGGGCTGTCGCTGTATGGCGGCAACACTTTCAGCGGCGGCGTGACGCTCAACGACGGAAACCGCGTGCAGATTATCACGGTGAACGGGCTGGGCACCGGGCCGCTGCGACTGGGCAACGCTTCGGGCGGTTCGTTGAATCCCAGCGCGAATCTTTCCGCCGGCCTCGTGACCAACGTCATCAATCTGGCTGCGGGCGGAACGCTCTCGGTGGACACGGGCGGCGGCAGTATGAACCTCGCGGGCAGCATCACGAACACGGGGGCGCTGACCAAGAATGGCGTCAACACCCTGACTCTTTCCGGCGTGAACATGCACAGCGGCAACACAACCGTCAACGCCGGTTCACTCGCGCTGAGCAACAGCCTGGCGTTGCCGAACAGCACGCTCATTCTCGCCGGCGGCACCCTCACGTTCGCCGGAAGCCTCACGCCTTTCACCTTGGGCGGGCTTTCCGGCAGCACGGCGGTGTCATTGGTCAACGCGGTCGGAACGCCAGTCTTGCTGACAGTCGGCAACAACAGCACCACCTACAGCGGCGCGTTCAGCGGTGCGGGCGGGCTGACCAAGAGCGGCGCCGGCACACTGACGCTCGCGGGCACGAATACTTTCAGCGGCGTCACCGCCGTTGCGGGTGGCATCCTGCGCTTAACCAACAGCGCCTTCGCGCTCAGCACGAACACCGACGTGGTGCTGAACAGCGGCAGCGGGACGCTGAATCTCGGGTTCATCGGCACCAATCTGGTGAATGCGCTCTTCATCAACGGGACGAAGCAGCCGGTCGGCGACTACGGCGCCAACGGTTCCACTATTACCGGCAGCGGCTTTCTGCGCGTGGCAACGGCGGCGGCAAGTTCGCGGAAGGACATTCTCACGTTCAGCTTCCCGACGTTTGGCGCGGCGACGCTCGCCGGAACGAACATCACGCTCACCGTGCCCTACAACACTCCGGTGACGAGCCTCGCGCCGACTTGCACGCTCTCGCTGCTCGCGACGGCGAGTCCGGTTTCGGGCACCGCGCGGAACTTCACGACGCCGCAGATTTACACCGTTACGGCCGAGGACGGCTCGACGCGGGATTATCGCGTGACGGTCATCGTCACTCCGGCGAGCGCGGCGAAGGACATTCTCACGTTCACCTTTCCGACCTACGGCGCGGCCACGATGGCCGGGACGAACATTGCCATGACCGTCCCCTACGGCGCGGCGGTGACGAACCTCGCGCCGACCTTCACGGTTTCGCCCGCCGCCACGGCGAGTCCGGTTTCGGGAACGGCGCGGGACTTCACGACGCCGCATATTTACACCGTCACGGCCGAGAACGGCTCCACCAGGGATTTCCGCGTCACGGTCAACATCACGCCCATCAGTTCGGCGAAGGACATCCTCACCTTCGACTTCGGCGCGCTGGGACCGGCGACGATTGCCGGGACGAACATCACCATCACGGTGGGGCTGAACGTGGGACTGACGAACCTCGCGCCGACGTTCACGGTGTCGCCGTTCGCCAGCGCGAATCCGGCGTCAGGAACCACGAACAACTTCACCGCTCCGCAGATTTACACCGTGACCGCGCAGGATGGTTCGACCAAGGGTTACCTCGTGACGGTGCAGACCTATCTCGCGTGGCAGTATTCCGGCTCGCTCTACATCATCACCACGCCGGAGGGCGCGAACCTGCCCGGCTCGGCTTCGGAAACCAATTTCCCGCTGCTCGTGCGGCTCAATGCGAGCTTCTTCAACTTCAGCCAGGCGAAGGCCGGCGGCGCGGACCTTCGTTTCACCACCAGCGCGGGCGCGACGCTCGCGTACCAGATTGAGGAATGGGATGCCGCGAATGGAACGGCGAGCATCTGGGTGCGAGTGCCGGAGATTCGCGGCAACGCGCGCCAGCCGTTGGTGATGTATTGGGGCAATTCGGATGCGACGAGCCAGTCGAGCGGGCCGGCGGTCTTCAATGGCACGAATGGTTTTCTGAGCGTGTTCCACATGAACGAGGCGCTGGTCGATGCGGTGGGCACGTTGACGCCCACGGACAACGGCACGCTCGTCAGCGCCGGCATGGTCGGCAAAGCCCGGCGCTTCGCCGCGGGCACGGGCATCAACTGCGGCGAGAGCATCACGAACTTTCCGACCGGCATCGCCGCGCATTCCACCGAAGCGTGGTTCCGCGCCTACGCGGTCAATGCCGACATCGTGGACTGGGGCACGGAAGGCGGCGGCAACAAGGTGCAGATCAAGCTGGTCAGTCCGCCGCGCATTCACGTAGAGGGCAACTTCGCCAACGTCGATGGCATCAGCGCGCTCGCGCTGGGGCAGTGGTATCACGTCGTCCACACCTACACGAACGGGACGTCGCGCGTGTATGTGAACGGCCTGCTCGACGGCACCAGCAGCGTCACGCTGACGCTGGCGAATCCGGCGCGGATGTGGATCGGCGGCTGGTACAATAATTACAGCTTCGTCGGCGAGATCGATGAAGTGCGGGTTTCCAAAGTCGCCCGCTCCGCCAACTGGATCAAATTGCAGTACGAAAACCAGAAGCCGCTGCAAACTCTCGTCGGAAACCTGGTGCAGGCGGGCACGAACTTTTCGGTCGCGCCCGCGCAGGTGACAATGAACGAAGGCGCCGGCACCAACCTGACCGTCGAGGCGGGCGGCGCGCAGAAGATCTTTTGGATCTCGAAACGCCATGGCCAGGAAACGGTGCTCGCGGTGGATCAGTTCACGCTGAATGTCGCCGCCGGCCGGGTGACGGGCGACCAATCATTTGTGATCCAGTTCAAGGCGGTCTATCCGACGGAGATCAAAACCAACGACATCCCGGTCACGGTCACGGAGTTTGTTCCCGACCCGGTCTTCACGCTGACCGCCTCGACGAATCTGTGGGATGGCCGCCAGACGATGACGGTGACGCCGGACCTTTCCAACTGGAGCGCGTTGCTGGCGAGGGGAGCGACCAATTTGAATTACACCTGGACGGTGAGCGGCGTCGCGGTGATCAAGCAGATCACGGGCGGCACGCTGACGCTGCTGCGCGCCCAAGGGAGCGGTCCCATGACCGTGCGGCTGGTGCTGAACAACGGCGGGACGCTCATCACGAACACGACCACAATCAGCGTTCAGGAACCCGCGACCGAGGCCTGGGTGCAGCGAACGCCCGCCGCCAACGAAGTGCCGGTGCATGGCCAGTTCTACGCGCGCGACGATCCGGGCTTCGGCACGCTCCACTACAACGGGACGTTGGGCGGTTCGCCCAGCTCGGTTTTCCTGCGGGTCTTCACGAACGGCCCGGCGGGCGATGTCCTTTACACGAACCTCATCCAGTCACTCGCGGGCGGCGCTTACGCTTTCACCGCGAGGCTCGCGCCGGGCCTGATCACTTACAGCGTGCAGTTCGGGTCCGTGACCGCCGGCGTGACGAACGTGCTGAACACGGTGACCAACCTGATCTGCGGCGATGCCTACGTTATTCACGGACAGTCCAACGCCGAGGCCACCGCGCCGGGGAACGAGGCCGTGCCCTACACCAACCGCTGGATTCGCAGCTACAACGGTGGCTGGAACAATGCGATCCGGGCGGGCAACAACTGGCACATCGGTTACTGGGGCATGGACCTGGCGACGAACCTGTTGCTGAAGTATCAGGTTCCGATCTGCATCATCAACGGCGGCGTCGGCGGCACGCGTATCGATCAGCATCAGCCCAATCCGACGAATCATTTCGACACGAGCGCCGGCTATTCGCTCTACGGGAATCTTCTCGTGCGCGGCGCGGCGGCGAAACTGACGCATGGCATCCGCGCCGTGCTCTGGCATCAAGGCGAACAGGACCAGGGATCCGAGGGGCCGACTGGTGACTTCAACTGGAAGTCGTATCAGCAGTTCTTCGTGGACATATCCGCTGCGTGGAAACAGGACTTCCCGAATCTGCGCTACTACTACGTTTACCAGATCTGGCCGGCCGCCTGTGGCGATACTTCCGCCAACGACATGCTGCGCGAGGTGCAACGAACCTTGCCGTCGCTCTATTCCAATATGCGGCTCATGACCACCGTGGGCATCGTGCCCGGTTCGAGCTGCCATTACCTGCCCGCCGGCTACGTGCGCTTCGCCGAGTTGATAAGCCCCTTGCTGGAAAAGGATCTTTACGGGCTGCTGCCGGGTGCGCCCATTACCGCGCCGGACTTGAAGCGGGCCAGCTTCACCACCACCAACCGGAACGAGATCGCGTTGGAGTTTGGTCAGGACATGGGTTGGAACAATGCGTCGAAGAATCTGTTCTTCCTTGATGGCGTGGCGGGCAAGGTGGCCTCGGGCAGCGTGGCCGGCAAAGTGATCAAGCTCCAGTTGACCGCCGCCTCGACGAACGAAACGATCACTTACCTGAAAGGCATCGGCTGGGACGGAGTGCAGGCGAATCTGCTCTACGGCAGCAATGGCATCGCGGCGCTGACCTTCGCCGCGGTCCCGATCGCACCTCCGGTTTCCGGCAGCCTCACCAACACCACCGCCAGCGGAATCACAACGACCTCGGCGGTTTTGCGCGTCACGCTTTCCGCTCCGGGAAGCACCTTTGCCGTCCAGGCCTTTTGGAACACGGTCAACGGCGGAACCAACGCCGCGCTCTGGACCAACTCGGCTTTCGTCGGCGCGTGGACGAACGTCGCCGCGACGAATCTCAACTACGTCGCGACCGGATTAACCCCGGGCACGCCCTACTACTTCACCTTCCGCGCCACGAACAACACGGAAGTTCTCTGGGCGACCAACGTGCTCAGTTTCACAACGCTTACACTGCCGCCGGCTCCGATCCTTTCAGGCGGTGCGGTGACGATGGCGGGCGGCGTTCCGACCTTCAACTTCCTGACCGTGGCGGGCTACAAGTACCGCCTCGTCTTCAAGAATACGCTGCCGGATGCGACGTGGCTGCCCGTCATCGAGCCGCCGGGTTTCCCGTCGCCGGACGGCTGGAGCGCGACCTCGACCGGTGCCCCCATGAGCATCACGGATTCCGGCGTCGCCGGGATGGCGCAGCGTTTTTACCGCCTCGAAGCGGCTTACCCATGACGCGGCGGTGCTCGATTAGAAAACTGGCGGGGAAGTTCTTCGGGCTTCACCTCGTGGCCTCCTTGCTTCTCTTCGCCTCGCCTCTGCTGGCGCAGGAAGACACGCCGTACAAAATCAAACCGCAGGGTCACGAGCAGAACAAACAACAGGCCGCCCGCGCCTACGAAAGCAACCGGAAGAAATACGCGGGTGACACCAACATGCTCGTCCTACCCGGCCTCGTGGCGGACCGGAAAGCGCGCCGGGTTGAAGTGACGGTCGAACGGACGGCGCTCGGCGTGAATGCGCCCTGCGAGTTCACGGTCATTGATGAGTCCAGCGACCACGGCTACGAGGCGCTCCTGATTTCCTTTGCCAGGCCCAGCGATGTGCATCGGGCGATTAGGTTCATCGGCACGGAGCCGGGAGAATCCTTCGACCCCGGATCGCTCCGCTACTGGCCCAAGGGCGAATCGTTCGTCCTCAGCATCGTGTGGACGAACGGGCCGCCTCTGCGTCTGGAAAAACTGTTGGTGGACCGGCGCACCGGAAAAACTCTGCGCGAGGACGGATTTCTGTTCACCGGTTCCAGGATGATGCCGGCCCCTGATGATCCTCGGAAAAAGATTTACGCCGCCGACGAGTATCAGCCGAAGTCCATCGTCGCACTCTTCAACTCGACCTACTCTGTGCTCGAAGTTCCCTACACGGCGTCGAAGGAAACGGTTTACCAGAACACGGCCATCAATCCGGAACACCCGTTGGCTGAAGGCGCGCTCCTGTCCCTGATCATCGAGCCGGCTAACAAGGACGGTTCCACACGGGTGAAGGATCTGGTCCTGCACATTGAGGCGGCCAGGACCCCGACCGTTCTGCCAGCGACCGAAGTGGACCGGCTGGCCAGCCTGCGACCTCAGCTCAAGGACGCGGGTACCATGCTGAATCGCGAGGAGACATTGATCTCGGTGATTCAAACTCTGGCCACACTCGACCGGAAGAAGCATGACTATTTTGTGGCGGTCAGTTTCGGGGACAGCGTCGAGCTGGGCCAGGCGCAGGCGCTCGCCCGGATTCTATCCACCATCGACCGCGAGCAAGGCATCCGAATTGAGCCTCCGCCGACCGGCCAGCTTTACTACCGCGCGTTCACCCCGGATCGGGATCTCCTGGATCGGGAGGCGAGGCTGTTTCATCCCTGGGAACTGGCCTTGTCTGATAAAGACGGGCAAGTCTCGAGCAAGCTCTTGCTCGTCGAATCCGTTTGGAAAACAAATGCCTCACGTTCGGAACTGGAGTTTACCGAACTCGCAGTTTCCGGCCCGAAGGCACTCCGCAAAGAACTGGATGCCGAAGCTGAACGAACCGGGAAATCCGGCAAACGAGCCAAGGCTCCGATGATGATGGTGTTTGCAGCACCATCGCTCAGTTATGGCCAGCTCACGAAATTCCTTGCCCCAGCCCTGGCCACGCACAAGGTGATCCATGTTTATCTCGATACACCGATGCCAGCGATTTCCAGAAACCAGACACCACCATGAAGATCAATCTAAACGCCACTCACCGCGACCCGTTGCGGATCGGAGCAGTGAAAGCTACATGGTCTGCCTGTGCCGGACTTCTTTCGTTGGCGATGAGCGTGGTCATGGCGAACGCAGTCACGTTTCAGACCAATTCCATCGAAGGCTGGCGCGTGCTGGTCAGCGAACGATTGGTCACGGAGGACAAGGCGGCCACGGAGAAGGCGCTCGAACTGTTGCGCGTGCAGTTGCAGGAAATTGTCCGCGTAGTGCCGGCTCCCGCCGTGGCGAAGTTGCGTGAAGTCCCGCTGTGGTTTTCTCCCGAGTATCCTGGGGTGAAGCCGAGGGCGGAATACCATCCGGGCGCGGGCTGGCTTCGTGACAATGGACGTGATCCGGCGATGGCCAAGGGCGTGGAGTTCACCGACGTGAAGAATTTCGAGGCCGAGACGAAGCGGATGCCGAACTTCACCCTCCACGAGCTGGCCCATGGCTATCACGATCGCGTGCTCGGGGGCGGCTTCGGCAACGCGGAGATCAAAGCCGCCTACGAGCGCGCGAAGGCGAGCGGGTCGTATGACATGGTCGAGCGCTGGTTTGGCAACGGACGGCCCAACAAGAAGGAGAAGGCCTACGCGATGACGAACCCGATGGAATATTTCGCGGAGACGACGGAGGCGTTCTTCTCGCGCAATGATTTCTTTCCCTTCACTCGCGCTGAGTTGAAGCAACACGATCCTGAGATGGAGAAGTTGCTGGAGCGGCTGTGGAGTGGCTCTAACTCGTCCGCGAAACCAAGCCAGGTGATGACGCCGCCAGCCGAGCTGAAGGTTCCCGCGTTCTACACAAAATATCTCGATGCGGACGGCTACCCCATCGTGGCTTCAGGGAACGTGAACGATTACGCGCTCAAGGAAGCTGCCTACCTCGTCAATCTCATGCTCGCCCGGCGCCCGGACGTGCGCGCGGCCATGGTCAAGAGCGGTTCGCGCTTGTGCATCATTGCGCACAATGAATTTACCACGGACCTGCCGGAGTGGGCCCGGATGAAGCCCAAGGACTATTGGGACGCCCGCGCTCGTGGCATGGGCGGCTCGGCGGACGATCCACTCTGCTCCTGCGGCGAGGAGAATCTGCTCGCCTATCCCGACGACCCGTACGCGGCGGAGTCCATTTTGATTCACGAGTTCGCGCACAACATTCACCTGCGCGGCATGGTGAACGTGGACCCGACCTTCGATTCACGCGTCAAGGCGGCCTACGATGACGCGATGAAGGCTGGCCTGTGGAAGGGCAAGTATGCCTCGGTGAATCATCACGAGTATTTTGCCGAGGGCGTCCAGTCATGGTTCGATAACAACCGCGTCAACGATCACGACCACAACCATGTTCATCTGCGTTCCCAGCTCCTCGAATATGATCCGGGCCTCGCCGCGCTTTGCCGCGAGGTGTTCGGCGACACCGAGTTGAAATACGCCAAGCCCGCGACCCGCCTGCGCGATCACCTTGAGGGGTACGATCCTTCGGCTGCGCCCAGATTTGTCTGGCCCGAACGCTTGTCCCAGGCGCGGACCGAAATTAAACAAAAGGCTCAGACCCGAAGCGACGCGGCGGAGAAAGCCCCGGCAGCGGCGCCGAAGGAGCCGGCCAGGTAGATTGGAGCGTCCCGTTCCGCAAACCTCAACTCTGGGACGCTCCCCGCCGGTTCTGTTGAAAGAGTTGTTTGCCCGAATGCAGCGCGAGCAGATAGCGTCCTTTCTTCGCAACATGTTTCGCAAAACCACACTGACGATTCTGCTTTTCCTCGCCGCCGCCCGACTGGCGGGCGCAGCGGATGCGGCGGCGTTGTGGTCGGGCAAGGTGCAGCCGCTCTTCGATGTGCAGTGCGTGAAGTGCCACGGGCCCATCGAACAAAAGAGCGGCCTGGAGCTCGATACGCCGGAGGCGGTGTTGAAGGGCGGCGATGAAGGCGCGGTCGTGGTGCCGGGCCATCCGGAGAAGAGCCGGCTCTACCAATACCTCGCGGCGGACTCCGACCCGCACATGCCGCCCAAGAAGCAGCTCACGGACCCGCAGCGGGAGATGGTCCGCGAATGGATCGCGGCGATGGATTCCACGACGGCGAGGACGGGGAAGAGTTCCAAGGACTCCAAGGCGCCGCGGAAATTTGAATCGGTGACGTCGGCCATTGACTCGCTGCTCGCCGAAAGCTGGAAGCAGAACAAAATCAAGCCCGCCGCATCGGTGGACGACCGGACCTGGTGTCGCCGGGTTTATCTCGATCTAGCCGGACGCATCCCGACGACGTCCGAGTTGGATGACTTCCTCACCTCGCGCTCCAGGACCAAACGCAGCGCGCTCGTGGATCGGCTGCTTCAATCCGAGGATTACGCTGTGCGGATGCGCGAGCTGTGGGACGTGTTCCTCATGGGACGGACCAAGCGCGACAACCACGAGGATCGCCGCAAGGAAAATGGCTGGTGGATCTTTCTCGAAGACTCCTTTCGCACGAACCGGCCTTGGAATGAGACGGTGCGCGCGATGTTGGTTGCCCGCTCCGATAGGCCCGAGGACAAGGGCGCGTCGTGGTTTCTCTACGAGCGTCGCAACGAGCATCAAGCGATCGCGGAGGCGGTGGCTCCGGTGGTTTACGGGACGAAGATCGACTGCGCGCAATGTCATGACCATCCGCTGGCTCGAGAGATCAAGCAGGGCCATTACTGGGGTCTTGTGGCGGCCTTCAACCGCAGCAAGAACGTGGAAGGCGGCAACGCCGTGGCGGAATCCGCGATTGGCGGCTTCGTCAACTTCACCAACTTGAAGAAGGAGTCGCAGCCCGCCGTGGTGGCTCTGCTTACCGGTCGCAACATCGAGGAGTCACGGCCAAAGGCGGACGAAAAGGAGAAAGACAGCGACGACAAATACGTGGACCCGAAAGCCAAGGTGCGCGTGCCGAAGTTCTCGCGACGCGAAGCGTTCGCCGACGCGACCACGCGGGACAATCCGCTGCTCGCGCGCGCCTTCGTGAATCGCATGTGGTCCGTGCTGCTCGGTCGCGGCATCGTGCATCCAGCGGACGAGATCAATGCGCGCAATGTGCCGAGTCACCCGGAGTTGCTCGACTGGCTGGCGCAGGATTTCGCCTCCAACCACATGGACATCCGCCGCCTCGTTCGGGGAATCGTGCTGAGCCGTTCCTACGCGCTGGGCGCATCCGACGCAGCGCCGGAGAAATTTGCCGGCGCACTGGAGCGTCCTCTCTCCGCCGAGCAACTCGCGCGCTCCTGGCGCATCGCGAGCGGGTTGGCCCCGGAAGACAATGCCCTTCGTCGAGGAGTCGTCGCGGCGATGCCGGATGTTTTGCCGCGCGAGTACAACGCCACATTTCAGCAGGCGCAGTTCCTGTCTTATTCACCGGCGCTGGCGGAAATCCTGAAGCCAACGACCAACAGCACGGTGGCTCGACTGGTCGCCATTCCGGAATCCGGTGCGCGGGTTCGTCAGGCTTTCCTATTTGTGTATGGCCGCGCGCCGGATGCCGTGGAGGCGACGCAAACGAAAGCTTTTCTGGACGCGCGTTCTGACCAACCGGCCGAAGCGGTGCGCGATTTCCTGTGGGCGCTGATGACGAGCGCGGAATTTCTGACCATGCCGTGAAGATGAAGCAAGAATCTCCCATGCCAAAGGCCGGCCAGTGTCGAACGGACGAGCACTTGATTCATCGCCGGCTTTTCCTCAAAGGCCTGACGGGCGGCGCGCTGGCCACGGTGTCGAGCTTCACGGGGTTGTTTCACAATCCGGTCTTTGCGGCGGAGACGAAGAAGGCGCAGAAGCATTGCATCCTGCTCTGGCTTTGCGGCGCACCGAGCCAGTTTGAGACTTGGGATCCGAAACCCGGCCGGCCCAGCGGCGGACCGTTTGGCAGCATTCCAACGAAGATTCCCGGTGTGCATTTTTCCTCGCTTATGCCACGGTGCGCGAGCATCGCGGACAGGCTGAACATCGTGCGCAGCATGAAGACGGCGCAGTCGGAGCACCTTCAGGCGATCACGCTGCTGCAACGCGGGAATCCTGAGCGCGCCGGCTTCACGCGACCGACGCTGGGTAGTTCGCTGTCGCAGGCGATGGGGCAGTTGGATTCGCCGATCCCGAACTTCATCTTCCTTGATCCGATTCCGGGCGGGAACGAGTTCGAGACCTTCAAGGCGGGCAATTGGGCCGGCTGGCTCGGAGCCGAGCACGCGCCCGTTCGTCTCGGCGGTGACTACACTCCGCAGGCGAATGCCACGGCGGAATCGATCCCGCAGCACGATCGCGAGGCCCGCGAGACGCTCAGAAAATTCCTGACCTCGAAATACGAACGCGACCGGAAGAGCACGGTCGCCCGCAGCCAGAACGCCGCCTTTGAGCGCATGAAGGGCATGGCCGCCAGCGCGGATCTCTTCGACGTGAACAAGCTTCCGCCGAATGACCGCGAGCGTTACGGCCCCGGAAGCTTCGCGCAGCACACGCTCATGGCGCGACATCTCGTGGAGAACGGCGCTCCGTTCGTCATGGTCGCCAACGGCATGAACTGGGACAACCACGTCTTCCAGCACGAGATTCATCAGATGCTCGT
>Ga0163144_10005602_pt1 | contig 27906 bp, 26 predicted proteins | sample OliLak19BULKMAT1_FD_123175 | JGI IMG/M metagenome (GOLD analysis project Ga0163144, IMG submission 123175) | Freshwater microbial mat bacterial communities from Lake Vanda, McMurdo Dry Valleys, Antarctica - Oligotrophic Lake LV.19.BULKMAT1 | ecosystem: Environmental > Aquatic > Freshwater >... | reverse complement strand
GGGAACGCCGGGTAGAGGTCGTGCAGGTGCTCTTCGGCGAGCGAGACGTTCTTCACCGCCGTCGCACTCGTGCGCGGCGTGAACTCGGTGAACTTGTCGATCCAGATCCATCGCATGGGAGTAGGTAGTAGGCAGTGGGCAGTAGGCAGTAATGGCTCGTCTGCCTACTGCCTACCGCCTACTGCCTACTTCGCTTAGGCCGCCGTCTTCTTTTCCAAATACGCCACAATATCCTGCACGCTGAACAGGTTGGCGATGAGCGCCACGTCGCGGGTTTGTTCCAGTTCGCTCAGATCGGCGTTGGGCATACGGCGTTTGACTTCGGCCATGCCGGCGTCGTTCAGTTTGTTGTCGACGACGAACGCCGGGTCGAGCTGTTCGGGGAACAGTTCACCTCGGGGGATCTTGATGCCGAAGGCTTTTTCCAGGCGGAAAACGATGTCGAGGAAGTCGATGCTCTCGGCGCCGAGGTCGCCGCGCAATGTGGCGCTGGGGGTCACGTCCTCATCATCGACACCGAGCGCGTCGACCAGAACGTCCTGAACCTTGTCGAAGATTTCATTGTGCGAGAGAGCCATCGTATCCATCCTTCTCTTAAGCAATGGCCTCAGCGAGCGTGGCCGGAACACCAGTGGCGTTCAGGACCTGCCAGCGAAGGCGGTTGTGTTCCGTCAGTTTACCGTCGAGCTCGGCCAATGTCGGGTTTTTGTCAGCGAGGTTGAAGTAACTCAGTTCGACCTTAGCGGTAAATGCCTGTTCGGGCCCGACCGTGCCGACCGCTTTGAAGACCGCACCGGTGTCGGTGGGTTTGGTCAGTTCGACGGTCAGCCGTAAAACGTTCCCCGGGGCGACGAAGTGACCATACTTGACGTTGCGGGCCTCTTTCAGGACCGCGATCGACTTGGCAAACCCCGTCCGCTGGTGCAAAAGCCAACCGGCCGCCTGCGTGGCCGCCTCAAGCATCAACACACCGGGCAGTACGGGAAAGGTGGGAAAGTGGTCCCCGAGATACTCTTCCGCCAAGCTCACGTACTTCACCGCGACGATGCGATCGCTGCCGAGCTCTTCGACCTTATCTATCAGATTGAATCGCACGGCGCGTAAACCCTTCCCGAAGTGGGAGTTTGTATCGGTCGTCCGATTGGATTGCAAGAAGACCGGGGGACTAGGCGAACGCCGAGACGCCATAAACGCCAGGTGAATAAAGCCGAGGAAGACACGGAATGAAGAACGTTTAGCGAGGCTTTGCCTTGCTCGGTCGTGTATCTTCCATCCCGGCGTTCTCTTTCTTGGCGTTTCCCTTACCTGGAGTTCTTGGCGTCATGGCGTTCATCAAATCCATCGCAGCTCGCCCAAGTCTTGACAACGAGCTCAAAACCACCACAATGCTCCGCTTTCCGTAATTTTCAGGCATTGGACGAGGCAATCATGTACGCGATCATCGAAGAAGGCAGTCGGCAGTTCAAAGTCACCAGCGGCGACACGATCCTGATCGACCGCGAGCTGGGCGACGCCAAGACCGTGACGTTTGACCGCGTCCTGCTCATCGCTGGTGAAGGGTCCCCCAAAGTTGGCGCCCCGCTCATCGGTGGCGCGACCGTCGTCGCCGACGTCGTCGGTGAAGTGAAGGGCAAGAAGGTCGAAACCGTTCGTTACCAGCGCCGCAAGGGCTTCCACAAGACGATCGGCCACCGCCAGCAGTACACCAAGGTGAAGATCACCGGCATCAACGTGTAAATCCACGTTTGCCAACCGAACGAAAACGAGGAACGGGCGACCCTGCATGGGGTCGCCCGTTTTGCGTTTCCATCACATCCTTCGTTATGATCGACTTCGATCATATAACGGAAGGGTATCAATCCATGGCGGCGAAGAATTTCCTGGCATTTGATCTGGGTGCGGAGAGTGGACGGGCGGTCCTCGGCACGCTGGACAGTGGGCGGTTGACGCTCGACGTCAAGCATCGCTTTCCAAATCCCAACGGCCTGATGAACGGCAAGTTGCAATGGAACCTGCTTCAACAGTGGGAAGAACTCAAGACCGGCCTGCGAAAGACCGTCGCGGGCGATGCTGCAGTGAAACTGGATGGGCTGGGTGTCGACACGTGGGGCGTCGATTTTGGATTGATCGGGCCGGGTGGGGATGTGCTGGGCAACCCGGTCATGTATCGCGACCCACGGACGAACGGGATGATGGAGAGCATCTTTGCTCGCGTGCCGCGCGAGCAAGTGTTTGGCGCGACCGGGCTGCAGTTCATGGTCTTCAACACGCTGTTTCAGCTTGAGGCCGTCCGCACGCGCACCCCCCAGATTCTTGACGCTGCCGAGTCATTGCTGTTCATGCCGGACCTGTTCCACTACCTGTTCAGTGGTCAGCGGACGATCGAATCGTCGATCGCCAGCACGAGCCAGATGGTCGACCCGCGAACGCAGCAATGGGCTACCGACCTGCTGAACAAGCTCGGCATGCCGACGCGATTGCTGGGCAAGATCGTCCCCGCAGGCACGATCATAGGAACGCTTAAAAGCGACGTGGCGAGCGAATGTGGTGTTCGCAGTGACGTGCCAGTGATCGCCCCCGCGTCGCACGACACCGCCAGCGCCGTCGCAGCGGTGCCGGCGAAGGAGGGGTCTTCGTCGTGGTGTTATATTAGCTCGGGGACGTGGTCGCTCATGGGCGTCGAGCTCGATCAGCCGATCGTCAACGAAAAGTCGCTGGCGCTGAATTACACGAACGAAGGCGGCATCAGAGGGACGACGCGGTTCCTGAAAAACATCATGGGGCTCTGGCTGGTGCAGGAGTGCCGCCGGCAATGGGCTCGCGAGGGAAGTGAGTTTGACTACACAACCCTGACGAAGCTGGCCACCGATGCCAAAGCGTTTGGCCCACTGATCAATCCGGACGAAGGCCCGATGCTTCAACCGGGAGACATGCCCAACAAGATCGCGTCGTTCTGTAAGCGCACAGGCCAAGCGGCCCCCGAGTCAGCCGGCGCGTTCGTCCGGTGCTGTCTGGAAAGTCTGGCGCTGACGTATCGCAAAACGCTCGAAGGTTTAGAAAACGTGCTCGGCCGACGGTTGGATGTGATCCATATTGTTGGTGGGGGTTGTCAGAACGAGTTGTTGAACCAAATGACCGCCGATGCGTGTGGACGCACGGTCGTCGCAGGCCCGGTCGAAGCGACCGCTGCGGGCAATATCCTTACGCAGGCAATGGCGACGGGGGACGTGAAGTCACTGGCTGACGCACGGGCGATCGTGCGGGCAAGTTTTGACGTGAAGACCTACGAACCGCGCGACGTTCAATCCTGGGACGCCGCTTACATGAAGTTCAGTGAAGTGGCAGGATGAATTGTCCGACCCCACTCGCATGTACCGCTGAGTATGGTCAGGGTGAGGGTGATTCGGACTGGCAAGAAGCGATCGATGCCCTCTAGCGCCTTTGCGCTTCTGTCGTATCAGAAGCGCAAAGGCGCAAGTGATAAATCCGGCGTGTCTGGCGTCTGAAATCACCCTCACTCAACCTCTCCCGGCGTACCGGGAGAGGTGTAATGGGACAATTACCGTTCGCGTGGTTGTGGGGGTTGCTGAGGTTGCGTGCGGCTCAGCAACTCTGCCGGCAAGAAGACCAGTCTCGAACCGTCGCGGTCGGACACCAGCAGACGCAGGTCCTTGGTCTTGTCCGCAGCGGCCAGGGCGTCCTGTGCATCGGCTGCGGTGTTGACTGCGGTCGCGTTGATGCGGGTGATCAGGTCACCGGGACGCAGACCGACCAGCGCCGCCGGGCTGCGGGGGATGACGGCCGTCACGATGGCACCGTCTCCTGCGTCTTCCAGACCGTAACGGGTGCGGAGTTCGTCGGTCGGTTCGGACACCCGAACACCGATCGCACCCGGCATGCTGTTGCGGGCTTCACCGGGTTCACCTTGACGACCCCCACGGGCCATCTCGAGGTTGTCGGGCTGCGAGCCGACCTTGATCATCACTTCCGTCTCTTTGCCGGCCCGGACCACGCCAAGCTTAAGCTCCGTACCGGGTTTGGTGACGGCGATCTGGTTGCGAAGTTCCTGCGACGTGCGCACGGGCTTACCGTTGATGCTCGTGATGACGTCGGCCGGTTCCAGCTTGCCGTAGGCGGGGGTGTCGCGGAAGGTCTGGCTGACGTACACGCCGCTGTCACCCTTAAAGCCGGCCTGCTTGGCCTCTTCCTTGGCACGGGCCACGTCACCGATGCCAACGCCCAGCCAGCCGCGCGTCACCTTGCCGTCGTTCTTCAACTGCTCGTAAATCGGTTTGGCCTGGTTGGCCGGGATGGCGAACCCGATGCCCTGGAAGCCACCCGTGCGCGACGCGATGGCGGTGTTGATGCCGATAACCTCACCGTTCACGTTGACCAGTGGGCCGCCACTGTTGCCGGGGTTGATCGGGCAGTCGACCTGAATGAAGCTTTCGTAACCCCCCGCACCGAGCACACCCGTGCCACCGCGCGGGTTGCTCTGGCGATCCAGCGCGCTGACGATGCCGTGCGTCATCGAGCCCACGTATTCAAGAGGGCTACCGAACGCCAGCACCCAGTCACCCTTCGAGAGCGTGCCGCTGTCACCCCACTTGGCGGGGATAACGCGGTCGACGCTGACTTTGATGACGGCTAAGTCTGTCTTCGGATCAGTGCCGAGGACCTTGCCGTTCGTGATGACGCGCCCATCGGCGAGCGTGATCGACAATTCCTGGGCACCACCGGCGACGTGGTTGTTCGTTACGATGTATGCCGTGTCCCCATCGGTCTCGATGATAAACCCCGAACCTGTGCCGCGCTGAACCTGCGGGCCACCACCAAATCCTTCGATGTTGGGTGCACCATCACCGTCAGGGTCCATGAAGGGGCGCAACTGTTCGGGAATCGCTGCGGCATCGCCACCGCGGACGGTCTTGGTGACCTCGATGCTGACGACCGAGGGTTCCATGACCTTGTTGACGCTCTTGAAGACGCTGGCCAGGTCGTTGACGCTTGACAGTTGTTCGCGCGTCGCCTCGACGCGCTGCTCTGCGTGGGCGAACTGGTTGTTCTGGAACAGGTCAAAGCCTGCGAACCCCGCGCCGGCGCAAGCAGCAGCCAACGCGAGAACGGTCATGGGTTTGCGAAAAGGTTTCATTTATGTTTCTCCTGTAGCTCGTTGCTAAGGTCATGCGCAACCGAGCCAATGGTTGCTGATTGTCAGCTCGGTCAGTGTTCGACAATCTCGAACCGATCCCGTCGCAAGCGATCGCGCTACACCCGGGATAAGTCAAAATCCTGGTACGCCAGCATCCTGGAACGTCAACATCCTAGTACGTCGCGGGGGTTTTCTCCGACGCTAGAAATTTTCTTCGTTCGTCAACCGACATGGAATAGTTGTGCTCGTCTGCCGGGTACAACCCCTCGGCAATCTGCCTCACATAGCTCGAAAACGCATCGCGCATGGGCCCGGCGGCGTCACCGAACAGGGGGGCAAATCGCGGACGATGATCACTGAGGCCCAGGATGTCGTGCATGACGACCACATGCCCGTGACACGCAGGCCCGGCGCCACAACCGATCACCGGAATGTTCGTCTCGGCAACCACCGCAGCGGCCACATCGGCGGGGACTGCTTCCAGCAACAGCGCAACCGCGCCGGCCCGTTGCATGCGCACCGCGAGCGACACGATCTCGATCGCCTCCTCAGCCGTGCGACCCTGCGACCGATACCCACCCAGCACGTTCACCGACTGTGGCCTTAATCCCATGTGCGCCATCACGCCGACACCCGCGTCTGCGAGCGACTTGACCAATGGCAGGTGACCCTCAGCGGTCTCAATTTTGACCAGGTCCGCGCCGGTCGTCTTCATCAACTTCGCAGCGGCGTCGAACCCCTTGTCGAGCGACCCGCCGTAAGTGCCAAAGGGAAGGTCCGCAACGAGCAGCGCATGAGGCGCCCCGCGCCGAACCGCCGCGGTGATCTCTGCCATGAATTCGAGCGACACGGGAAGGGTGGTCGGGTGACCGAGAATGACGTTAGCGGCGCTATCCCCGACAAGGATCATCGGCACCCCCGCGCCGGACATGAGCTTGGCGGTCGTGTAGTCGTAACACGTCAGCATCGGCACCCGCCGCCCACTGACGCGCGCGTTGCGAAGATCGTTCAGCGTAAACTTGGCGGTAAGCGGTTGGGACATGCCCGGATTATAGCATCGCTGACGGTCCTTGGGGCAAGACGTGAACGCCACGTCGTTTAAGTGCTGCGACGGCTTCGTCGAAAGGCGCGATGGGCTTCAAAACCGTTGGCGCATGTTGCACCCTTCGTTTCCGCGCTTTAGTCCGTCTCCCGCAGAATTTTCGACATTATTCCGCCGACAGTTGATCAAAACGATGGTATTATAGTTAGGATTATGTTTGATATCGACCAGCGGGGTCGAGGCATTGTGAAAAGGGTTTAGACGAGGGGGTCACGTTGAGGTTGAGTCAAAGAGGATTGAATATGAACCGCCGTCGGTTCGTGTCGTTTGTTGTCGTTTGTTGGTCGGTTCTATGTCGGTTGGATGTCGGTACCACTGGGGGGTAAAAAACGTAAATCTAATTCGCACCTTAGCTTATGAGAAATGGGAGGCTGATATGTTTTTTTGTGTAGAGGAGTCACCTGCATTGAGCCGTTCGGCTGACGCAAGCCCACTTGGGAACGAGAGGGAGCAGTCACTCACTACCGACCGGCAATTGCGTGCCCGCGGGTGTCCCGCTATCGTCGCCGATCCTGTTTCAAACTGAGGGACTTGTCCATGAAGATCGCAGTGATGCCCGGTGATGGGGTTGGTAAGGAAGTCATCCCTGAAGGCCTCAAGGTGCTCGCGGTGGCAGCCAAGCGGTTCGGATTCTCGTACACGACGACCGACTACCCGTTCGGGGCAGAGCACTATCTGAAGACGAAGGTGACCCTGCCCGACTCGGCGCTAAAGGAGCTGGCGGCGCATGACGCGATCCTGTTTGGCGCCGTCGGGGCCGACCCGCGGGGCAATGCGCTGATCCCACAGGGGCTGATCGAGACGGACATCCTGCTCAAGATGCGGTTCGAACTGGACCAGTACATCAACCTGCGCCCGACGCGACTGTTGCCGGGTGTGCCGACTCCGCTGGCGAACATCCAGCCGGGTGACATCGACATGGTCATCGTTCGCGAGAACACCGAGGGGCTCTATTGCCAGAACGGTGGCTTCCTCTACAAGGGGACCAAGAACGAGGTCGCCAACCAGATTGAAGTCACGACTCGACACGGTGTGGAGCGCGCGATCCGCTATGCGTTTGAGTACGCCAGGCAGTTCGGGCGTAAGAAGGTCACACTGGTTGCCAAGACCAACGTCCTGCGGTTCGCTCACAACCTGTGGCAGCGGGCGTTTGACGAGGTGGCCAAGGAATACCCGGGTATCACCAACGACTACCACCACGTTGATGCCTGTACGATGTACATGGTGACCAAGCCCAAGACCTACGACGTGATCGTGACGACCAACATGTTCGGTGACATCATCACGGACCTTGGCGCTGCCATTCAGGGGGGCATGGGGATGGCGGCCAGTGGCAACCTGAACCCGACCCGGCAGACCGCCAGCATGTTTGAACCCGTCCACGGTAGCGCCCCGGATATTGCGGGCAAAGGGTTTGCCAACCCGATCGCGACGTTCCTGAGCGTCGCGATGATGCTCGACTTCCTGGGTCAACCGGCCGCCGCCACGGCGATCAACAACGCCTGCCGGGACGTGGTGGCCGATAAAGCCAACCACACCCGTGACCTCGGTGGCACCGCCAACACAACGACCGTCGGGGAGGCGGTTTGCGCGAAGGTCTCTACTTAGCCCCGGACTTGCCAGCGGGCTTTTCGACCCGGTTCACTCTAATCCTCAAAGTGAACGGGCCCGAAAGTCCGATAACTAGGTCATAAGGATGCTGCGCCTGTTCTCCATCCTCCTTGCGACCCTGACCCTTGGTCACAGCGTCAGCGTTGCGCAACCCGTCGCGGGGGACGCAGATAGCAGCCGGGTCCTGCGGACCTTCGACTTCGAAGAGCGCAAGCTGGGCAACGTCGAAGATCTGCCCATGTACTGGAGCAAGCTCGGCGGGGACGGGTTTCCGCACTATGTCAACGGGCAACTGTCGACCGACCGGGCGCAATCGGGCAAGTACAGCTTCCGGTTCGACCTCAACGGTGGCAGTCTCGTCTACCGCTACGAGGCCGGGCGCATCAAGGTCCAGCAAGACGCGCACTACCGGGTCGAAACGTACTGCCAGACCACGCCCCTGAAGCACGCGCGAGCACGTGTCAGCGCGTACTTCACCGACCTGGACAACCACACACTGCCGGAGACGATCGTCCACTCGAAGCTCTTCGCGACACCGGCCGAGCAATCGGAGTGGTCACGACTGAGCGTCGAGCTGACGGCTTCGAACCCGAAAGCGGCATACCTTGTCATCGAACTGAGTCTATTGCAACCGGCGCAGTACCAACCACCGACCACTTTGGGCGCCCAGGCGCTTTACCCGCAGGACATTCGTGGCAGCGCATGGTTTGACGACCTGCACGTCTCGCAGGTGCCGCAGGTGCTGCTGAGCACCGACCGCCCGGGCAACATCTTCCGGCAGGGGGATTCACCCAGGTTGCAGGTCGTCGTTAACGACAAGTTCACTGATGACCTGTCGGCCCAACTGGTCATCACCGGTGCCGACGGCAAGTCGGTCTACCAGCGCAGTGGCGCGCTCGACATGGCGACTGCGGAGGTGCTCGGACCGAATCGCAAGCGCGTCGTCATGCCGTTGCCACAGTTGGCCGCCGGTTGGTACCAGGCGGCGCTCGTGATGAGCAGCCGCGGGCAGTACGTCGGTGAACAGCAACTGGCGGTCATCCAACTGGCGGACAATGGCACGGCGACGGTGCCCGATCAGCGATTTGGCGTGACGGCGCTGGACCTGCCGTTCGAAGGTTGGGACGAGTTGCCGCAGATTCTGCCCTTCCTCTCAGCCGGGCGCGTGAAACTGGCGGTGTGGAGCGCTGCAGGGGACATTCAGAACGTCGACTCGGACAAGTTCGATCACCTGCTCGAGCAACTGCAGGAACTGGGCATAACCCCAACCGCGTGCCTAGTCGACCTGCCACCTGAACTGTCAAAGAAGCTCAACAACGGTAGTTGGCCGAGCCTGCTGAACGCGCCGAAGGAGGTCTGGCAACCGCAGTTGGCGTACCTGTTGGCGCGACATGCCAACCACCTGGATCGCTGGCAGCTTGGGGCCGACGGGACCGACGCATTCGTGACCAACCCTGCGATGCGCAAGGCGTACAAGCTCGTCTACGCTGAGTTCGCCGACCTGATGCAGAAGCCCGACCTCGCCATGCCCTGGCCGGCGTGGTACGAGCTGGACGGTGAGATGCCCGCGACAGTGGCGCTGTCCGTACCACCGAGCGTGCTGCCGAGCCAGTTGCCGTTGTACATGAATGACCTGAACGGTAAGGGGCCGGGGCTGCTGTCGGACCTGGCGCCCAAGACGTCGGCAGGGCCGACGATGTCGATCTCACTGGAACTGCTGGACGCCAACCAGTACGGCCGCGAGACGCAGATTCGCGATCTGACCGAACGTGTGATCTACGCGCTGGCTGCCGGCGCGAGTCGGATCGACCTGCCCCTGCCGTTCACCGTGACGAAGACGCCTGCCGGCATTACAAAGCAACCGCAGGAAATGCTACTAATCCAGCGGACACTGATCAGCGCGTTGTCCGGCGCGACCTACATGGGCAAGCTACCGATGGCCGAGGGAATCGAAGCATTCCTGTTTGACCGCAGTGGGCAGGGCATCGTGATTCTCTGGGACCGCTCGGCCGTGCCAGGTGACAAACGCGGCACGGTAAAACAACTGACGATCGACCTGGGAGAACAACCGGCACGACTGGACCTGTGGGGTAACGTGTCACCCCTGCTGGCAGCGCCGGCGGCGCAGGGCGCGGGGAAGATGCTGCTGAGCGTGGGGTCGATGCCGACCATCCTGATCAACGTCGATGGTCAGCTCGCACAACTGCGGGCAAGCGTCGGAATCGACAACCCACTGCTCGAAAGCAGCTTCGAGCCGCACACGCGGCACGTTCGGTTCACAAACCCGTACAAGCAGTCGATCGCCGGCCAGTTCAAGCTGCGCGCTCCCAAGGGCTGGACACTGAACCCACCGACGTTCACGTTCAACCTCAACCCGGGTGAGGTGTTCGACCGCGAGATCACGATCGAGTTCCCGTACAACAGCTTTGCCGGGCCCAAGACGCTGTCGGCGGAGTTCGTGGTGCAGGCGGATCGGAACATCAGCTTTACCTCGCCCATCGCGGTCAACCTGGGCCTGAGTGACGTCGGCATCCAGACGCTGGCGCTGCGCGATGGCAAGGACGTGCTGGTGCAGCAGATGATCAGCAACTATGGCAACAAGCCGATCGACTACACGGCGTTTGCGATCTTCCCGGGTCAGGCGCGGCAGGAACGACTGGTGACAAACCTCGGCGCCGGCCGCACGACGCTCAAGCGCTACAAGTTCACAAACGTCACCGTCCCTGAGAACACCGCCATCCGCAGTGGGCTTAAGGAGATGGTCGGGACGCGCGTGCTGAACGAGGAAGTGCCGATTCAGTAGGGCGAGGCGTTCCAAGATCGACGGCTTGGCAACTGGCCGATGAACCGGCCAGCTCGATATGATGGGGAACCTATGGCTGACACACAACTCGAATACCAGTCGTCGATTCGCGAGAACGCGCTGACGCCACCGCAGGGCCTGTTCATGCTGGTCGTGCTGGTCGGTTCGCTCGTCGCGTGCGTAGGCATCTTCGCGCTCAGCGCGAGCTTCGGCTCGCCCTTAGGCGCGGTGCTGGCGGCGCTGGGGTTTGTGACGTCGATCTTCCTCCTGAGCGGTGTCTTCACGGTCAACCCAAACGAGGCCAGGGTGCTCGTGCTGTTCGGCAAGTATGTCGGCAGTGTGCGGCAGGCGGGGATCTACTTTGCCAACCCGTTCTACAAGAAGACGACGATCTCCCTTCGTATTCGGAACTTCGAGAGCACGAAGCTGAAGGTGAACGACCATGACGGCAACCCGATCGAGATTGCGTCGATCGTCGTGTGGAAGGTGACCGACAGCGCCGAGGCGTCGTTCGAGGTGAACGACTACGAAGACTACGTCCGCGTGCAGAGCGAGTCGGCGGTTCGCGCGCTGGCGACGATGCACCCGTACGATGCGCATGAGTCGGGCCAACTGAGCCTGCGCGGCAACACCGGTGAGGTCGCCGAGCAACTGAAGCGCGAGCTGCAGGACCGCGTGGGCAAGGCGGGTGTGGAGGTGCTCGAGGCACGCATCAGTCACCTCGCGTATGCCCCGGAGATCGCCGCTGCAATGCTGCGGCGCCAGCAGGCCAGCGCGATCATCGCGGCGCGGCAGAAGATCGTCGAAGGGGCGGTCAGCATGGTCGAGATGGCGCTGCAGCAACTGTCTTCGCGCGACATCGTGCACATGGACGAGCAGAAGAAGGCCGCCATGGTCGGAAACCTGATGATCGTCCTTTGCAGTGAGCACAACGCGCAACCGGTCCTGAACACGGGCATGTCCAATGCCTGAGTCGACGCGCCTGGCATCGTTCCCAAAGACCGCCACGCTCGGTGGCCGTGGGACGTTCACCCGCATCATGAACCAGCGGGTACGCGAGAACGCGGATGTCTTCTCGATCCACGCAGCGCCCAACGGGACGTCACAGTCGCGGCTTGGACTCAGCATTGGTCGAAAGGTCGGCAACGCCGTCGTGCGCAACGGCATCAAGCGCATGATCCGTGAGGCCTTCCGCTTGTCACGCAACGACTGGCCGGCGGCGTACGATCTGGTCGTCATCATTCGGCCACACGACAAGCTGAAACTGTCCGAGTACGTGTCGCGGTTGCATGGCACCGTCAGCAAGCTCCATCGGCGGTGGACAGCCAAGGCCAAATGAGCTGGGCGTTGATCCATCTCGTGCTCCTTTACCGCGCGACGGTCGCGCGATTCATGGGGGGGCATTGCCGTTTCCACCCGACGTGCAGCCAGTACGCTATTGACGCGATCGAAAAGTACGGTCCATGGCGCGGTGGCTGGCGGGCGGCCAAGCGCATCGGGCGGTGTCATCCCTGGGGTGGACGAGGTTATGATCCAGCATGAAGTGTCACCAAGGTTTCATCGTGGGTATCACCGCTTTGCTGTTGGGCGCTGCGGTGGGTTGTGGCAGCAGGGGGCCGAGGGATTACGTCCCGACCGCCGAGCGGTTTACGCTCCGTGGGGAACGAGTCCTGCAGAACGACCAGACGCTGACGGTCGCGACATTCAACCTGCGCGGCATGAGCATGCCGCAGTTGCTCGCTGAAGACCTGCGTCAGTTGCCTGCGATTGACGTGTGGCTCTTCCAGGAAGTGCCTGTGCCACCACTTGGTGAACCTTTGCAGCCCACGATCGACAAGCTCCGCGCCCTGCTGCCGGTGGGTGACTGGCAGGGCGTGGTCGCGCGCATGAATCCGGACGATGTCGATGGCAACGGATGGGAAGGCCAAGCGACACTGAGCCGCCTGCCGATCTCCGGGGATGCCCAGCTTTGGCCGCTGGAGACGTCCGGGCCCAAGCGCAGGCGCGCGTTGTCGGTGATCGTCGAGACATCGGTCGGTCTCGTGCAGATCGTCAACACGGACCACGAGGTCAGCTTCCTCGACCCGACCTACGGCAACCAGAAGCAGACGAGCAGCCTGGTCGCCCGTCTGCGTCGCAACGCTGAGCAACCCGCGATCGTTGGGGGAGACTTCAACTCCGCGGGCAACGCGTTCCGCTGGCGCACGTCGACGAAGGACGTCAGTCAGATCGTTGATGAGCTCGATGGTGCGGGCTTTTCGCCGTTGCCCGATCGGGCCAATGCCCAGGCGGCTCCGACCTACAAGCTCCTGTTTGCCGGTGTGCAGATCGATCATCTGTTCTCCCGTAAGCTGGACTGCCTTGAATGGGAGTCGCCGGTCGCTAGTGGGTCTGACCATCGACCGGTCTGGGCGCGATACCGGTTAATGCAGCCGTGATGGACTCGGCTGTGCGAACCCGCCATAATCGGAATCATGGCTCCGGTTCGGGCGTATTTTGCCAACATCTACGACACCGTTCGATCGATCACGATCGGTATGCGCATCACGCTCAAGTACTGCGTCCAGCGGACCGTCACGGTCCAGTACCCCGAACGCAAGCTCTCGTTTGCCCCACGGTACCGGGGTATTCACGAGTTCGAGGCCGAGAAGTGCATCGCGTGCGACCTGTGCGCCAAGGCCTGCCCGGTCGACTGCATCTACATCGACAAGTCCGGCCCGCGGCGCATCGACAAGAACACGGGCATCATCGACGAGGCCGACCCCAAGAACGGCAAGCTGCTGCGGTTCGCGATTGACTACAGCAAATGCCTGTTCTGCGCACTTTGCACGGAACCTTGCCCGACGCTTTGCATCCACATGGGCAAGCTTCACGACCTGTCTGGCTACAGCCGCAAGGACACGGTTGTCGAGTTCGCCGAGCTGGACAAGCAGGGCCTTCGCACCCCGTTGCCTCTCTGGATGGAACGCAACAAGGACAGCATCGGTTGGGTCAAGGACGAGTACGACCGGGTGAAGTCCGGTAAACTCGCGCCGTCGACCGCGGACATTCCGGTTATCAAGTAAGCAACCCATTCAACCTCCCAGGGTCGATTTCGACCCGCATCGCGATCTGGCAGACCTTTTGGACGTTCCGACGCCCGATAACTCCCGTTTTGCATACGGACATCTCCTACTGGTCCAAACTTTCCGATTGTTCCACTAATGCCGCACGTTTGTGCATCCGATGAGAGGGGTGCAATCGCATCTGGATCATCCATAGCGGCTCTTAGTAAGAGAGTCGCACTTGGAGGTCCAGAGGTGGCCGGCCTGCACCGTGTTGGTGTGGGTCGCGACGTCCGATGTGGACGTTTGCCCGGTGAACAGCGGCTTGTTGCCGCGGGTCATGCGGGGTAGTGGGACGCCTGTCACGGGAGATAGATATGAAGGCGCTGAAGAACCTGGTGTCGAAGTTGATTTCGGATGAACGCGGTGGTGAAGTGCTCGAGTACGCACTGATCGCCGGTCTGATCGTAGTCGCCGCGATTGCGACGATCTCGGCCGTCGGTGGCAAGGTCACCGCTCGTTGGAGCTCGCTGAACGCGGGTAGCTGGTAAAGGCTGCCCGCGCCCGGAATGCCCGTCAGTGCGAGGGCGTTCGGGGCGCAGCGAACGCAATTCATCGGGAATCGGGGCCGGTCTTCAGTGCGGGGGCCGGTCTCGTGCGTATCCGAAAGGGTATCTCCCGATCTTGAGTGGAACCGTGCGGCGCACGTTGCGTGTCTCGCGTGACACAACCGCCACCTGAAGCAGGAGGGCGCATGTCGCCAGTAGCGAAATTCGTTCGACGTCTCCTTTCCAGTGAGCGTGGATCCCAGTTGACCGAATGGGTCCTGATCTGCGGTCTGATCACCGTCGCCGCTGTGGTGTCGATCGCCGGCATCGGCACCAAGGCTGCCGCCCGTTGGTCGAGTGTGAACTCGTTCATGCCATAGTCCTCCTTTTCCGCTGGTTCCGATAACAACCATGTTTCGCATGACGCTCCTACCGTTCGCTCCGTTGATGATCGCCTTGGTTTGGGCGGCGTTCGTGGACGTGCGGACGCGACGCATTCGCAATGAGCTGACGTTAGCGCTGGTCGTCACTGGTTTTCTCCAGAGCTTCTCAACCGTCGGCACGACTACGCCGATGGGATCTGGTGTAGGGCTGCTCGTCGGCTTCGGCATTGGTTTGGCCATGTTGCTCCTGGGTGGCATGGGTGGTGGGGACGTGAAGTTGCTGGCCGGTGTGGGTGCATGGATGGGCCCATGGGGTGTCACCTACACGGTCCTGGGCGCTGCGATCGTCGGGATGATCTTCGTCCTGGTGAACGCGACGCGCGACGGGACGCTCAAACGGCTACTGAGCAGCACGATGTTGCTTGTCGCCAACACGATGCAGATCGGTCAGATCGGTGTGATGGAAGCCGTGGAGAGCAGTCGGGCGCACGTCAGTGTGGGCCGACCGTTACCGTACGCGGTGCCGGTGCTGGTATCTGCTACGTTCGTCGTGCTGATGCAACTGGGAGTAAGACCATGAAGTCATTGACCAAGCAATTTACCGGTAACCGTCGCCGTTCGTATCGCGGCGCTTCGTTGCTGGAGATGACGGCGTGCATCCTGGTGCTGATGCCTTTGTCCTTTGGCGCCGTCGAGTTTGGTGACGCCTTTTTCAAGAAGAACACCCTCCAGGGCGCCGCCCGTGAGGCTGCCCGAGCCGCGATCGTCTCCGGCGCGACGACGACGACCGTCCAGGACGCCGCCAACGCCGTCATGACCGCCGCGGGTATCACTAATTCACCGACCGTCCGTTACACGATCGCGATCACCAACACGAGTGACACTACGGTCAACCCCGCTGCGGTCGCCGCGGGCACGGCGATCAAGGTTACCGTCTCGGGCACCTGGCGCAACCTGGGCATCCGCCCCATGGGCATCATCGATGCCAACAAGACGATCCGTGGATCGGCCGTCATGCGCAAGGAAAGCTAACGCCTCAGGCTCGTGGCCCAGTCGGCCCGAACCCGCGCTGATGGACCCATCGTGCGAAAATAAAAAATTGAGGTCCCCTTTCCTCCCTCTGAAACGCCTAAATAGCGTCAAATTCAGTGTTTGCGCCTTGTGCCGGTCGAAAATACATGTCGCACAACCGACATATAAACGACATATAACCGACATACAAACGACACGAACCGACGGCCATCCAGGCAAGCCGCTTTATTCAGTTGTCAAAGAACAGGGTGGGGGGGCTAAACGAGCCTGAATCCCCACAGAACAACATCAAACTGTATTCCTGTGGTTCCGTGTAGTCAACATAAAAGTTAGCATTTTGTTTGGAATAAGTAAGGCGGTCTGACGCTATGGATAGCCGGTAGGCATCGAACCGGCTTATTTCGTTGAGAGCGATTACCAAGTTGTCATCCCGAACGCAGCGGTAGCGACGTGACGGATCTCGATGGAGCGAGCGCCATCTGATTATCGAGATCCCTCGGGCGTGGTGAACAACGCCGTGATCCTTATCCACCAGGGAGCGAGCGCCATCTGATTATCGAGATCCCTCGGGTCGCTATCGCTTCCTTCGGGATGACACCTGGGCTACACCGTTATCGGGCGTTTCCCAGACAGGGTTTGGGACGACACGCAAGTTTCTAACCAAGCACCCTTGCTATCTTTCGGGCCGAACTCCGCTCATCGACCGCTCAACTGCCTGCCCGATAACCATCCCATTTTGCCCAAAATGATGGAAAACGGATTTGCCTTCTAAACCGGCTGTGTGGTCTGGACGACCTTATTGGAGGGAGCACTAGACAAACTCCCATTTGGAGAATTGATTATGAACCTGAAGACTTGGGCGCCGCTTGGGGCGGCAGTGGTACTGGGGCTGGTGGCGGCGATGGTCGCCAAGAACAGCATGTCGAAACCGGAGATCGCCGCCAGGGCGCCGTCCGAATCGCACATCGTCACGCTCAAGCGCGACGTGGCGGCCGGTCAGGAGATCACCGCCGAGGACGTCACGTCCAGCGAGCTCTCAAGCCCGATCGCTCCTCCGGGCACGTTCACGAACGTGACGGAAGTCATCGGTCGCGTGACGATCGCCCCGATGGCGCTCGGTCAGCCGGTTCTTCAACCGCTACTGGCCCCCAAAGGTGCCGCAGGTGGCCTGCAGGCGTTGATCCCCAACGGCATGCGTGCGATCACGATCGACGTCAGTGAGACGACGAGCGTCGGTGGCATGATCGGGCCGGGTTGCCTGGTCGACGTGCTGATCACGCTCAGTGGTGAAGCCGCCGGTCCGACGACCAAGACACTCGTGCAGGGTGTGAAGGTGCAAGCCGTCGGTCAGCGCATGGGCCCACCGGCCAAGGATGCGCCCCCGGAACAATACCGCAGCGTCACGCTGCTGGTCACCCCGAGTCAGGCCGAGACGGTCGAACTGGCCTCCAACGCCGGTCGCCCGCGCCTGGTGCTTCGTTCCAACAATGACATCGCCGACGCGAACACCGCCGGCATCAGCCTCGCCGAGCTTCGTGGCTCGCGTGGCAGCAACGTCGACGACCTGGCTGCGACCCAGCAGGTTCTGGAACACTCACCCTTCAGCAAGCCGTCGACCCAACCGACTGTCAGCCCCGTCACCTCGAGTGATAGCTGGGATGACATTGCTCCGCGTCGCACCACCCGTCGGACGGTGAAGGTCATCAAGGGTGGTGTGCAGAGCACCGTGACGTTCGAGACGCCGCGGGCACCCAGTGGCGCGGTCGTCGACGTCCCGCGTGACGAAGTGTTTGCCAACTAACGACGCGTCACCGCTGACGCACGTGTGTGTGAACGGAATCACTCTCTAATACAAAAACGAGGCTGTCCAATGAACGCCAAGATCAACACCAACAAGATCGCTCGCCTGTCGCTCGCCGTCGGCGCAGCCCTGAGCGCGATGTTCCTCAACACCGGCATCGCCGCCGGTCAGACCCCTGCGACGCAACCGACGACGATGACCAAGGGGTTGACCACGCAACCGGCTGACTCGGGCAAGATCAAGCTGATGCTCAACAAGAGCACCGTGATCGTGACGAAGACCCCGTTCAGCCGCGTTAGCGTTGGTGATCCTGACATCGCCGACGTCACGCCGATCGGCCCGACGAATCTGCTGGTGACGGCCAAGAAGCCGGGCACGACGCAGATCATCGTCTGGGACGACGACGAGCAGTCGCAGACGATCGACATCGCTGTCGAGTTCGACATCGAGGCGCTGGTCGACCAGCTTAAAAAGACGTTCCCTGACAACCAGATCAAGGTCGACAGCGCCAACGGCGCGGTCATCCTGCGCGGCACGGTGCCGACGCTGGGCGTTGCCGAGCAGGCAGCGTTGATCGCCTCCCCGTTTGCGCCGAAGGTCATCAACACAATGGAAGTTGCCGGCGGACAGCAGGTTTCACTGCAGGTCCGGTTTGCTGAGGTGTCGCGCACCGCGGTGAACAACCTGGGCGTGAACTTCGGCATCACCGACGGCACGAGCGTGTTCGGAAACAATGTCGGTCTCGTTGCCCCACTGGGGCAGACACCGATTGGTGGCCTTGGCTCACCCAGTGGTCAGACCGTGGCGCTGTTCGGGTCGACGCAAATCGGTGGCACGTCACTGTCGTACTACATCCAGGCCCTTCGTCAGAACAGCCTGCTTCGCGTGCTGGCCGAGCCGAACCTGATTGCGATCAGCGGTCAGCAGGCCAGCTTCCTGGCTGGTGGTGAGTTCCCGATTCCCGTCCCGCAGCAGGGTGAGGGCAGCTCGACGATCACGATCGCGTACAAAGAGTACGGCGTCCGGTTGAAGTTCCTGCCGGTCGTCCTGGGTGACGGCACGATCCGCCTGCAGGTGGAGCCCGAGGTCAGTGACCTGGACTTTGCCAACTCGGTCAGCGTCGGTGGCTTCCCGGTCCCGGGTCTTCGCACGCGTCGAGTCTCGACGACGGTGAAGCTCGCTGACGGTCAGTCGTTCGCGCTGGCTGGTTTACTGAACGACACGACGTTCACGCGTAAGGAAGTCACACCGCTGCTGGGTGACATCCCGATCCTGGGCAGTCTGTTCCGCTCGAGTCGTTTTGAGCGTCGCGAGACGGAACTCGTCGTGCTGGTCACGCCGCGCATCATCGCCCCGATGAATCCCGGTGAGATCCCGGCCATTCCGGGTGAGCGCTGGCGTACACCGACTGAGCTGCAGTTGTATTTCAAGGGTGACCTCGGCGCCGGTCAGAAGCCGGAGAACGCTGCCGAGCCGTCCGGTCCACCACCGGTGTTTATGGGTGAGTACGGTTTCACCCAGGCTTCGGCCGCGCCCACAGCGACGGGTCCGACCGCCACGATTGCCGAGCCGGTGACGGGTGAAGACGCGATGTGGCAGTAGCCACGTCGCGGTGGGGGGGCGGGTCGCGTCTAAACGGTGCGCACGCGGGGCATGCAAAAGTTGTTATGAGAGTTGTCCGCAGTCCGCGGGATCAGACTGGAGTAAGAGCGAAAATGTACACGCACTTGAATTGCATAGTCGTCGACGCCGACCAGACCAATCGCACGGAGTTGGCGGGTTTCCTGACCCAGTACGGCGCGAACGTGGTCGGCCAGCATGGCAACACCGACACACTGCCCGGTCTGTTGAGCCGTCCCGATGCGCCTCAGTTGGTGATCGTGAACCTCGACCCCGGGGCGCACGAATCCCTCAAGAAGATCTCGCACCTGCCACGTCAGCACCCGAACGTCAGTTTTTTCCTGATGAGCCAGATGCTCGACGCGAACCTGCTGATGGAAGCGATGTCACTGGGCGTGAAGGAATTCATCCCACTGCCCATGAGCGTGGAGAAGTTCACCAACGCCCTGGACCGCGCCGCGGCGCAGTACGGCGCTGCCAAGCGGGCCAAGGTCATCCACGTCATTCCGACGATTGGTGGCTGCGGTTCGACGACGGTCTCGTGCAACGTCGCCGCCTCAATGGCCAAGACGGGTAAGACTGCGGTCATCGACCTGGATTTGATGCGAGGAGGGGTCGCCAACAGCTTTGACATCCGCCCGCGTTACACGATCGCCGACGTGATGGACTCGGCCGACAAGGTCGATCGCCAGTTGCTCGACAACGCGCTGACGATGCACAAGAGCAGCAGCCTGGCCGTCCTGGCGAGACCGGAACTGCCGGAAGACACCCAGCGGGTGAACCAACCGGGCGTTTCACGGTTGATCGGTGTGCTGAGCCGCATGTTCGATTTCGTCATCATCGATTCGATGATGAGCATCGCGCCGATGTACACGACCGTCGTGAACTCGGCGGACGTGAACGTGGTTGTCATGCAGTTGAATGTGCCCAGTGCCAAGAACGCGGAACGATTTGTCGGCGCGCTGCGTCGGATGGGCATCGAAAGCAGCAAGATCAAGCTCGTGGTCAACCGCTACGAGAAAAAGAACCGCGACATCGAACCGGACGAAGTCGAGCGGGCTTTGGGCCTGAAGATCTCGTGGCTGGTGCCCAACGACTTCAAGAACGCGATCGCGGCCATCAACTTTGGTGAGCCGGCGGTGATCCGGTCACCCAAGGCGGACATGAGCGTCAGCCTGCGGGATCTGGCAACCATGCTGGCGAACAAGGAACCCGGGACCGCGGCGCGGTCGGCGGCGTGACGAAGTCCTCTTGAGGACGACGGGCGAAGACGGTAGCGCAACAGGGCAAGTCAGTACGAGGGAAGGGTTCTATGGGACTGTTTAATCGAACTAATTCAAACGCGGCCACGATCACTCCACTGCCGTCGTCGGCGCCGAGCAATGGCAACGGCACGTCCAAGGGTGGTCTCTTTACCGCAGCGGGGCAGGAAGCCACGTTCAACGCCGACGGCACCGCCACACCGGGCACGCCCACCCACAACGGCAGCTCCAAGCCAGTCATGAACAAGCTGAGCGCGCCCTCGCGACCCGGGCCAATGGTCGTGACGCCGTTGACCGAGCGCCAGATCTACCTGCAGCAGTTGAAGGTGCGCTTGCACCAGCAGCTCGTCGATCGGCTGGACATGCAGAACCTCAAGACCATGCCCGCCGAGACGGTGCGGTCTGAGGTTCGCAATCTGGTCCGCACACTCTGCGAGCACGAGAAGGGGCTGATCACCGGTCCTGAGCAGGAAAAGCTCATGGACGAGGTGATGGACGAGACTTTCGGCCTCGGGCCGCTCGAAACGCTTCTGAAGGACCCGGGCATCAGCGATATTCTGGTCAACCGGTTTGACCGCATATACGTCGAAAAGAAGGGTCGGCTGGAGCAGGTCGAGACGCGCTTCCGCGACAACAATCATCTGCGTCAGATCATCGACCGCATCGTGGCCCAGGTGGGTCGCCGCGTCGATGAGACCAGCCCAATGGTCGACGCCCGCCTGCCGGATGGCAGCCGTGTGAACGCGATCATCCCACCCCTGGCACTGGACGGCCCGGCGATGAGCATTCGTCGCTTCGGGTCCAAGCCTTTGCAGCTCGAAGACCTGATCCGCCACGGCGCGTTTCCCCCGGCGGTCATGGACTTCCTGTCCGCTGCGGTGCAGGCGCGCTGCAACGTGTTGATCAGTGGTGGCACTGGCTCGGGCAAGACGACGCTGTTGAACTGCCTCAGCCGTTACATCCCGACCGACGAGCGCGTCATTACGATCGAGGACGCAGCCGAAATTCAGATGCAGCAGCCGCACGTGGTGCGACTGGAAACCCGCCCGATGAACATCGAAGGCAAGGGTGAGGTCTCGCAGCGCGACCTCGTGAAGAACTGTCTGCGTATGCGTCCCGATCGCATCATCATCGGTGAAGTCCGTGGCGCTGAAGCCCTGGACATGCTGCAGGCGATGAACACCGGTCATGAAGGGTCGATGACGACCGTCCACGCGAACAACGCCCGCGACGCCCTGGCGCGTCTTGAAGTGATGATCGCGATGGCGGGGTACGAGATCCCGATGAAGGCACTTCGCACGCAGATCGCAAGCGCCATCCAGATCGTCATCCAGGCCCGCCGGTTGCCAGGTGGTCGCCGTAAGGTGACCAGCGTGAGCGAGATCAGCGGCATGGAAGGTGAGAACATCACGATGCACGACCTGTTCACGTTCGAGCAGAGCGGTGTCGATGGGGACGGTCACGCGACCGGTCGCTTCGTCGCAACGGGCCTGCGTCCGCGATGTGCCGAGCGAATCGAACACCGTGGCATCTCGCTGCCGAACGATTTGTTCAATCGGCGGTCGATCGAGATGTAAACGAGGCTGGCAGGTCCGATATTCGATATCGGCCAGGTGGTCCCGAACAGCTAAGTCGGTGTCCGAATATGCCGATGAACCGAATATAAGGCCTGTGAGGCCCAAAACGATATGACCGCACTGCTACCCATCATTATCGCCGCCGCCGTGGGCTTACTGGTCTGGGGCTTGATCGCTGTCGTGGTCAACCCTGAACGCGCTCAGAAGCGCCACCTCAGCAAGCGTCTGAGTGCCGAAGGTCGCTCCGGTGGCGCATCGGCGCTCAAGCAGCACATCAGCCTTACCCTGGAAGACCCGGCGCTCCCGGCCGTCCTGGCGAAGATGGTGCTTGTCCGCAAATTGCAGCGGCACGTGATCCAGGCGTACCCGGATTTGGCGCTCAGCCGTTTCCTGTTGTTTGTCGTCGGTGCCGGCACCGTAGGTGGCCTGATCGCCGGTGGTGCGACCGGTTCGATGCTGATGGCGTTCGGCATCGGTGGAGTGATGACGTATGTCCCGTTCTTCGTCCTCAACAGCAAGCGAGCCAAGAAGCAGCGGTTGATCGCCGAGCAGCTCCCCGAAGCGCTGGACTTCCTGTCACGAGTTCTCCGCGCCGGTCACAGCTTGACGACCGGTCTGCAGATGATGGGCGAAGAGCTCCCCGAACCTTTGTGCATGGAATTCCGCCGCTGCTATGACCAGCACTCGCTGGGCATGCCGCTGGAAGATGCCTTGAAGGACGCGATCACCCGCGTCGAGTCGACCGACTTTGCCTTCTTCGTCACCGCCGTGCTCATCCAGCGCAGCACGGGTGGTGACCTGTCGGAAGTGCTCGGCAACATCAGCAACATGATCCGCGGTCGCGTTCGGCTGCAGAGCCACGTGAAGTCCAAGACCGCCGAAGGCCGCTTCACGGGCTACATCCTGGTCGCGTTCCCCGCGGTGATGTTCGTGATCTCGTTTTACATGAGCCCCGAACACGCCGGCAAACTGATGTACACGTGGCCGGGCCAGAAGATGCTCATGCTGGCGTTCAGCATGCAGGTGCTCGGACTGTGGTCGATTAAGAAGATCACAACGGTAAGGGTGTAACGGGAAGTTGACAGCTGTCACTGGACAGCGGGCAGTTAGAAAGCATTGTTTTTCACTGCCCACAGTCGACTGACAACTGTCCACTATTTGAGAGACAGCCATGGACAACCAAATCCTGCTCATCGCATGCATCTTCGGTGCCGTCTCGCTGACGGGCTACTTTCTGACTCGCGTTGTCATTGGTGACCGCAATGACGACAAGCTCCGCGACCGCTTGAACAGCTCGGCCGTCGAAGATCCGAAGGAAGCCACCAAGCGCGAATTCGTCCCACTGTTGCAACGCGTGGGTCAGGCCGCCGCTGAGCCGTTCATGCCGACCGACCGGGCCAAGGTCTCGGATCTTCGTACGAAGCTCGGCAAGGCGGGCATCTACGCCCCGAACGCCATTCGAGTGATGACCGGTTGCAAGGTCATCGCGATGGCGTTGGGCGTGCTGATTGGCTACTTGCTCGGCAGCTCGACCGGATTCACGTTCCTGGGCCTGGCGCTCGGTGGCCTTGCCGGCTACATGGCACCGGCGGTTTGGTTAAAGTGGGCGATCGGGAACAACCAGAAAATGCTGGGCTATGCCTTGCCCGACGCGCTGGACTTGATGGTCGTCTGCGTCGAGGCCGGCCTGACGGTTGACGCCGCGATGCAGCGGGTTGGCGCCGAGCTGTCCGTGGCGCATCCGAGCATCAGCCGTGAACTGGGCATCTGCCACATGGAAATGCGCGTCGGCCTGACGCGCAGCGAATCGATGAAGAACCTGGGCATTCGCACGGGTTCCGAGCCGCTGCAAGCCCTGGCCGCGATGTTGATTCAGGCCGACCGATTCGGCACGAGTATCGCTCAGGCCCTGCGAATCCAGGCCGAGACCCTGCGTCTGACGCGTCAACACGCCGCCGAGGAAATGGCTGCTAAGGCATCGGTGAAGATGAGCTTCCCGCTCGTGCTCTTCATCTTCCCTGCGACGTTCATCGTGCTGGCCGGTCCGGTGGTGCTCGACGTGTTGAACAGTGAACTGATGAAGTGACCGACGGAATGAACCGAATCTACCAGTGAGGACACATGACTATGAACCGCAACATCACGCTCCTGATCGTCGCCGCCTCTTTTGTCGGGGCCACCGGCTGTGAGAACAACCGGGCAATGTTCCCCGACAACACTTACCGCCTGCCGACCCAGCACGCCGACACGCAAGCCGCCAAGGGCGCGCTGGCCGACGGTACGCTGTACCCGCGTCACTTCTCGGGTGACAAGCTCAACTCGCTGGGGCAGGACAAGCTCTCACTGATGGCCCTGGGCGCCGGCTCGTCGACCGACAACGTCGCGGTGTATTTTGATATGCCCGAACCGATGGCCACCGAACTGCGTAAGGAAGTCGTCAAGCAGTTCCTCGCCGAGCGCGGTATTGGCAACGACCGCCTGCAACTGGCGATCGGACCCAACGGCAACGCTAAGGAATTTTCGACTGTCACGTCCGGCAAGCTCTACAAAGCCAGCGACGTCAAGATCGAGCCGTCACCTGACGTGAATCTATACGGTCAGGACGAAGCGAAGTAAGTTCGCGAACCGTGTCTTCCGGAGTGGGACACCCCGCACGTTCGTCAAGGACGATGCCGAAGAACGGCGACCCCCACGGGTCGCCTGTCTTCGTTTTGACGCCGACGCCGATATTGACAGATGTTCACTTCCAGTGTTTCGTCAGCGTCCTCACCTTGTCATCCCGATGGGAGCGGAAGCGACCTGAGGAATCTCAACAGTTCAAAAAGCCGTCGCATTTCAGACGGTGTTCTGCTTCACCCCGCGATCACACCAACACCGGCCTGCTGAGTTTAAATAGGCTATGCGGTAAGCTTTCAAACCCATGAACTCGACCCCAGCGGCCAAACAGAAGATTCTGATCGACACCGACCCCGGTCAGGACATCGACGACCTGCTGGCGATCTGGTTCGCGATGCTGCGGCCGGAACTGGATGTCGTCGGCATTACCACGGTCACCTGGCCCACCGACGGCCGGGCCAGACTTGTCAAACGGCTGCTGCGCTATCTGAACCGAACAAATGTTCTCGTCGCCGCCGGCATGGCCTATCCACTGCGACCGTTCTCGGCTGACGAGGAAGCAGCGCAGCACAACCTCGACCGGGTAATGAACCACCGCTCGTTCGCCGAGCCGCACGACCCTGCGGATGCACCCGATGACCTCGACGCCGTCGACTTCATCATCCGCAGTGTCGAGCAATATCCCGGTCTAATCATCCTCGCGTGTATCGCGCCACTGACAAACATTGCGACGGCGTTGCGGCGTAAGCCCGAGATCGCGAAAAAGATCAAACACATTGCGCTCATGGGTGGTGAGACCGCGCTCAACCGCCGCGAGCACAACATTGCGTTCGACTACGTTGCGTCGAGCATTGTCTTCACGAGTGGTATCCCGATCGTCATGGGAACCTGGAGCGTGACGCGCCAGTTCACGATGACGCTCACCGAGTGCGACACCGCGTTCCGCCACCATCGTGGTGAACTTCCCATCGCGATGGCGGAAGCGATCAAGCAATGGCACCCGGCACAAAGCTGGAAGCCGGGCCCGGTAATGTACGACCTGTTCCCGATCGTGTGGGCGTTCGACAAGACGTACTACAACACCTTACCGATGTCGGTTCGCGTAGAGACCACCGGTGAGTTCACAAAAGGAATGACCGTGCCGTGGGGCGATTCAAAAAACATCGAAGTGACGACAGACGTGCGAGCGGAGGAATTGAAACAGTTTTACCTGTCGACAATTCTGGGATGATCTCCGGCCCGTCTGCTATGTACCCATGAGAGAGGTTGGGTGAGGGTGATTTCGAACTCCCGAAAGTGATTTGCGCGACAAATCCACCCCATGTCCGCTCATCTGGGCACCGTCTGACGAATCATAGTGCCTCCAGATTGTCATCCCGAACGGAGCGGTAGCGATGTCAGGGATCGGACATGCAAGAAACGCGTTGCAGACCGATCCCTCAGGTCGCTTCCGCTCTCATCGGGATGACATGCGATGCAGGCTGGTCAGTTGCCAGACGATCCGTCCGACAATTCCAAATCCTGTCCCGGCACCCTGCGTCAAGGCAAACAGGGGACCAGATCACGGTTTCTCACACTTTCAGGCGGTTCGAAATCACCCTCATCCAGCCTCTCCGGGCGTACCGGGGGAGGAGTCGGAGCGCGGCACATCCTGCTTTTGATTCTGTTGCCGTTCGTGGCGTTTGATGGACAAATCGATCGCCATCTCGATCGCGGCGCGCATGCTGCCGGGGTTGGCGCGATTGCGCCCGACGATGTCGAACGCGGTGCCGTGGTCGGGGCTCGTGCGAATGATTGGCAACCCGACCGTAAGGTTGACCGCCCGATCAAACGCGAGCAGCTTGACCGGGATCAAGCCCTGGTCGTGATACATCGCGACGACGGCGTCGAACTTCCCGTCGCGGGCGGCTAGGAAGACGGTGTCGGGTGAATAGGGGCCGGTGCAATCGATCCCCAGTTCGCGGGCCATTTGAATGGCGGGGGAGATGATGCGCTCTTCCTCATCACCGAACTGACCGTTCTCGGATGCGTGGGGATTCACACCCGCCACGGCGATGCGCGGCTTTTCGATGTCGAACCATTCAACCAACGTTTGGTGCAGCAGTTCGATCGGGTGGAACACGGCGCCGATGTTCAGTCGGCCCCACAGGCTGTTCAGTGGAATGTGGACCGTCGCGAGGATGACCTTCAGTGGTCCACCGGCAAACATCATCGCGTAATGGCGGGCGTTGGTCTTGGCAGCGAAAAGTTCTGTGTGGCCGGGGAAACCGTAACCCGCTAGCTTCCAGCTTTCCTTGGCGATGGGGGCGGTCACGACGGCATCGACGAGTTTGCGCTGGGCAGCTTCGATCGCGTCGACACAGAACCGCATGCTGGCTTCACCCCCCATTTTGCTCGGCGACCTAATCGCGCTGCCGAGCAAGCTGTACATGTCATAGTCGACGACGACGACATCGTGCGGATAGCTGCGCAGTCGGCCGTTGTATTGGTCGCGCCACCAGAAGACGTCAAACTCGGCAAGGTCGGCGGCGTAGGCGAGCAGCTCGTTCATCCCGTAGATGATGTACCGCGCGCGGTGTCGCAGCACGGGGTCTGACAGCGCCTTGACGACCACCTCCGGGCCGATGCCCGCGGGTTCGCCCATGGTGATCGCGATGGTAGGCCGGTAGAAACTGTTCGGCATAAGGTTCGCCTGTTCAGCCGTTACGACGGCAACAACGTCCGTGTCATTGCCCTACTTATCATCGGTAAGCCGCCCGTAGTGAGCAAGATAAGAAACAATCGTTTTACCGATAATGTCGGCTTCAAAGTTAAATGGCCAACCGATCGGGCGTTGCGTAAGGCGTGTCAGTTGAACGGTTGTCGGGATCAGCGCGACCTCGAAAAACACGCCATCGAGCGCCGCGACCGTCAGGCTGATACCGTCGATTGTCACCGAGCCTTTGGGCGCGACGTACTTGGCCAACTCGCGCGACAGTTGCAGTCGAAGCCGCACCTCGTCACCGGTCGTCCTGTGCTCGACCAGCGTTGCCAACCCATCGACGTGACCTTGAACGAAATGCCCGCTGATCCGGTCACCGACGCGCAGCGACCGTTCCAGATGCACGCCGTCACCGGCCTTGAGCAGTCCCAGATTGGTCTTCGCCAAAGTCTCAGGAATAACATCAAAGTGAAGTTCACCCGGCGAAAGTTCCGCGACGGTCAGGCAGACACCGTTGATCGCGATGCTCTCACCGTGGGCGACATCGCTCATGTCGGACGTGAGAATGAGCCGGACAAACCCCGGTCCCTTCGTGACGGCGATAATGCGGGCAGTGCGTTCGATGATGCCGGTGAACATGGTGGTAAGTGTAGG
>Ga0163144_10005601_pt1 | contig 27906 bp, 27 predicted proteins | sample OliLak19BULKMAT1_FD_123175 | JGI IMG/M metagenome (GOLD analysis project Ga0163144, IMG submission 123175) | Freshwater microbial mat bacterial communities from Lake Vanda, McMurdo Dry Valleys, Antarctica - Oligotrophic Lake LV.19.BULKMAT1 | ecosystem: Environmental > Aquatic > Freshwater >... | reverse complement strand
TTCGACATCGGCTTCGACATCGGGAGATCGGCTTCGGCTTTCACCTGAAGTCGAAACCCCGCTCTGCGTGATTGCCGCGCAAACTCCATTGAATCCTCGAACAGTGCTAGATCAAGGACTAGTACTAGTACCGGGGCCGGGGGTGAGGGGGGGGTGAGGGTCACTGGAGTAGTCAGCCTCGTCCGCGATAGCGGCATATTCCGAGGGCTTGCGCGCCGAACGTCCACGTGTGCTCGACGGGGTAGTACCAAAGCTGCGTAACCGTACGGGGATGGACGCCACGCGCGGGCGGGCTCGGCCTGCTGAAGTGGCCGGATGGAACGACATCATGCGGGTTGGTGGGCAGAGCAGCTCGAGGAGCTCGCGCAGGGCGGCCACGCCGAGGAGATCGCGCGGCGCCACGGCGTGAGCCTTTGGCTTCGACTACGTGTGGGAGGTCTACAAGCCAGCGCGGCTCGCCCGCGAGGCCGTGGCCAGCGGCCGCTGCACCGCAGAGCGCCGCGAGCGCAAGCTGCTCGCCGACCGGCTCCACGGCGTCGGTCTCCCTCTCATGGGATCAAAAATATCCGCCGTCGGGGCTGTGGGCAGTGGGGTGAGCTCGCGACAGCGAGCTCTCCCAGCGCCTGTGGCGATGGGGGCAACCTGCGCGCCCTGGGCGCGGCGGTCTGCCATTATATCGATCGCGCAGGTTGTCCCCATCTCCCCACGCGCGGCACTGTCCACAGCCCTCCGGGGACTCTGGTCTCTCCATGCCCGCCCGCGCGACCACGAGCCGGCGCCCCGTCGCGCGCGTCGTGATCGCGACCATTACGGAGTGAAGTCGGGCTCGGCGCCGCTCAAGGCATTCCAGACCGAGACAATCTCGACTTCCTGGGCGGCCTGGTCCACGCGGTAGTACACGTGGCTCTTCGTCTTCGGCATCAGGACTCGCCAGATGATGCGCCCTCGATCGACCGTGTACTGCTGGGCCTCTGTCGGCGAGACGCGCAGCTGCGCTACGACAGCCGCCAGCTCCTGGCGAAATAGATTCGCCGCCTTGTCGCGGTTCTCCTCCCACCAAGCGCGCCTGGCTCGTGCGGCGTCGCGAGCCTCGGGCGTGAACCGAACTCTCACGCGTTTTCGCGGTCGAGCTCGCCGAGCACCACGTCGGCATCGATGAGCGTTCCTGTATCTGCCTGAGCGATTCCGCGACGAAGTGAGTCATGAAGCGCCGCGCGGTCATCATCGTTCAGCGCGTCGCCTTGCGCATCGTACAGATGCACCTGGACCACCGCACCCTCGGGGAGCTCGGTGGGCTCATCCAGGATGATCTGGCCCTTCACGACGTGGGCTTTGAGCGCGTTCACTCCAGCCAGCGTAGCACCGGCTGGCGTGTCGGCGCACCGCTCGAACGAGCCGCCGTTCTCGGGTGTCCTGCTCCTGCTGCATGGGCCGCGCCAGGGACGATGTGTACGGCCGGTGTTCGCCGGGGTCAGGAAACCTTGAATTCCGCGCCAGCTGTCTTTCCGAGACGATCGCCTACTGCCGGCTCGCGGCCGGCCCCTCGCCGCGGTGCGCTGAGCGCACCGCAATGGCGGGGTAGACTTTACCCTCCCTCCCGCGGTGCGCATTGGCAGCGTCGGCGGGCGGGTACAGGGCGGACACTTGCTGCAAGGCGCTCGATTTTGCAGATTTTTGCTCCAGCCGCTGGCGAAAAAGGGGGCCCTGGACGAGATGGGGTGGTCGGTGCGTGGCTGGGCGCGAGGCACGCGTTCAACGACGAGGTCACGCCGGGTGCGCGGACGCCGCCAGCCCGCTGCCGTATCGCTGAGTCGCGGCTCTAGTTCGCACCCCAGCGGACCTGCTCGGGTCGCACCGAACCGTCCGCCTCGATGCGCATCACGAGCTCCCGGCCGTCATCGAGAAGGACGACCAGCAGCGCTTCGCTCGCGCCGCCGAAGAGCTGTAGCTCGCCTACCAGACCGGCGGCGTGGACCTGGCCTCCGTCCACCGCATCATCGAGGATCAAACGGGCGGGCGCGCTGTCCAGCTCCGAGCCCGGCGCGAGCTTCATGTGCACCCCGCCATCCCACCCAGGCTTGGCGCCCCAAACGTGGAGCGTGTTGTCGCCTAGCAGTGTTTCTGCGCTGCGAAATTGTGGTCAATCGGGGGCCTCGCTGGCCAATTCACTTCGAAAGCATCTCGCAACAGACAGCCCTTGGGTGTGCACTCCATCGGCTTGAAGCCATCGAGCACGACTCGTCCTCGAGAGCACGCCCGAAGCCTGTAGACGCCGCTCATCTCGCCCGAGTGGACTGTCGTCGTCGCCGCTCCCGGCCCGCGGAAGACGACGAACGTCTCGTCGGCGATACTGACGATAACGATGCGCTGATCGCCTTCGGGGCTGCATGATCGGAAATCGACCTGCCAGCCCGGTTCGGGAGTCGTCACAGTGGCGAGCTCCGAGGGCTCCGCGAGCACGCCGTCGTCGCCGACTCGCACGGACGAGCAGCCCAGCGATCACGAGAAGCCTTCGTCGCGTCATGCTTGCAGGTAGGGTACTCATTCGGCGTCCCGAGCGCGCCCCGCACAACGATCCGCGCGACGTGCCCGGGTGGCTGCGAAGATGACGCCTTTCATCACCCTCGCACCCAGCAGCAACAGCGCAGTCGCGATTGCATCGCTTTCGTCGTGCTCATCACGTTCTCGCGTTGCACTGACTCGACGGGTTCGGCAAAGTGCGAAGTGGGCGCCAAGATCGAGCTGCCTTGGTGTTGGCCTGGGTCTGATCTGCCACGAGTCGGCGCGATGACCAAGAGCTCCACCTTCGAGACCACCAGCTCGGAGTTGCTGGGCAACCTCGAAACTCTGGTGGAGGAGCGGGTGAGACGTCTGCTGGAGAAATGGGGCGCTGCGCCAGCCGTCTCCAGCGCTCGATCACGTTGACCGAGATGACGATGCCCTTGCTCAGGGCGCGGCGAGGTCCCAGCGTGGCGGCGCGCGCGGCCTTTGGTGCACACGTCGTGGCTCCATGGGGCTCACACCGTAGGCTCCCAGATGCGGCTGAGCTCAGGTCCTGCCAGATCCGTCTCGACGTTGCCACGGGTGGCTCGCGGTGACGCCAGGTTCGTTGCCGCGTGTCGGCGGCGCGCGTCCAACGGCCGTTGGACAATTGCCGTGGGCATCGGTGCCCACCAGGTGCCCAGCCCACCGTGACGCCACGTGATCTCGTGTTACGCCCCGTCACCTTGGATTCTCAGAACCAGCGTTTTCATGCGGATCGCGCGTGAAACGCCGCCATTGACGACTGGCTCTTCAAATTCTCTCGTCCGGACTACTTCGCTCGGCTGCGAGCCTTTTCGCCGAGCCAAGTGCGGGCGATGAGCTACCCGCTCGCGTGGCGCTGCCGCTCAGCGCAGATCGATCGCCCAGCCGAGCGTGCCACCGTTGACCGCAGGCCGCTCGGGCTCCGGTCGCACCGCGAAATAGGTTCCGACAGCAACGCCTGTCAGGGCCACGCCCGCCGCGCTCCAGAACCACCACTGTTCCCAGATCACCATTTCGCGCTCGGGCAGTGGCGCGCGCAGGTTGGATTCGCCGCCCGCCGCCAGCGTGACACGGGCGGAGAAAGGCACGCGGCCGTCTTTGCTCACTTCAACCAGGTACGTTCCCGGCGGGCGCGGCACATCGACCGGTGCGAAGCCCACGTCGGCTCCGTCGATCGTCACGCGCGCCTTCTCGACACCGCTCTGCACCCGGATGTTCGCTGGCAGCTTGTCGAGGGAGATGGTCTGCCGCTCCGAAGCGCCCGGCTTGATCGAGCGATTGAGCACGACGTCGGCGTATCCCTTGCGCTGAAAAACGATCACGTGCGCTCCGGGATCGAGCTCGACACGAAAACGACGACCAGCGAGCGCCTCGCCACGGCCGGGCTTACGCGTTCCTGCGACGAAGCGCGGCGTCGTGTCAGCGTCCGATTCATCGACGGAGAGGGCCTGCAGCGGGCGGCCGTCTGCCACGACGGTTGCGCCTTCGGGCGTGATGTCGAGCGTCAGCCGACCAATGATGCCATCGGATTCTTCGATGAACGCCCGCGCTTGGTCGGCGAGCACGGCCGGGAGCGCGGTCCCTGCTTGCGTGTCGTTCAGCGACGCCATGAACGCCGATCGGGCGCGCGTGTACTTGCCGAGCGCGCGTTCGGCAACGCCGATGTTGTAGCGAGTCACCGGGTGCGCGACGAGCTCGTAGGAACGTTCGAACTCGTCGAGCGCCTGCGCCCACTCGCTGCGCACCACCAGATCCGTGCCGGCGCGGAAGTGAGCGCGTGCTTCGCCGACCTCAGTGGCCTCCGCAATCGCGGGTGGGTTGTCCTGCGCATGGCTGGGCGCGGCCAGGGTGAAGCCGGTTGCAAAGACGACAACCCCCGCGCGATGTATCCACCCGTTCATCAGAACGGCGTGTCCTTCGCCAGCGCGTCTTGCAGCTTCTGCGCGCTGGATGTCGCGACGCCCGCCGTCCCGCTGACAACCGCCATGGCGGTGGACTTCGGCTTGGCAGCACGCGCCAAACCCCTTGCGGTCACGGCCTCCGACGCGCTCGACCGGTCAACCGAGGCTTGTGGGACGGGCACCGCCGCGGCGCCTACGCTGAGCGCCGACGCCGAGTCGGGAGCCATCGCTCCACTGGGCGTGATCGGCCCCGGCACTGGGGTCGTCTGCGAAGAGGTGCTGACGGCGCCGGAGGGTGACCGCAAGAACAGCGAGCCAAGGACGACTGCCGCAATCGGAAGCAACGTTGCGGCGACCAGCCAGCGCCGTGTGGTGCCCGCGGCCTTGCGCCCGAATGAGCTGACGCTGCGCGCGGTGGATGCCGTCGTAACCGGGCTCGAGCTGGTGCTGCCCGCCTCGCGTTGCGGGCCGCCCAAGGACGACATCGCCTCCTTAGGCAAGGCCAGAAAGCGACCCGAGAGCGAGAGGCGCGGCTCAGGGCAGAGCGGGGCGAAAGCATCCACGACCTCCGAAAGCGTGGGGCGCGCTTCACGGTCGTTCGAGATCATGCGGTCGACCATGGCGCAGATCTCCGGGGGTACGTCGCGGGCCCGCTCCGCCAGGGGAGGCACTGCATGCATGATGATGATCTTCAGGATCTGACCCACGTTTGCGGCCCTGGTCGGCAGCTCCCCCGAGAGACACTCGAACGAAAGCAGGCCGAGCGACCAGATGTCCGAGCGGTGGTCGACATCGCGCTCGCCGAAGGCCTGCTCGGGCGACATATAGTGCGGCGTCCCCAGTAGCGCGCCGGTCTGCGTGCCCGCCGAGCGCGCTGTGGCCTCGTCGATACTAGTCAGCTTGGCGACGCCGAAGTCGAGCACGCGCGCGCCTTCGTGCTTCGTCAGAAAGACATTCTCCGGCTTAAGGTCGCGGTGGACGACTCCGGCGCTGTGGGCAGCCGCGACAGCGTGGCAAACTTCCGTCAATATCGAAGCGGCCTCGCTCAGCGAAAGTCGCGAGCGAGCGAGCCGCGCTGCGAGCGATTCGCCCTCCAATAGCTCCATCACCAGCGCCGGCTCACCATCGTCGCTCTCCAGCACGTCGAGCACGGGAACAACGCCCGGGTGATTGATGGCGCACGCCGCCTGTGCTTCGCGGATCAGCCTCCGCTTGTGCCCGTCGTCGAGCCCTCGCTGCTTCAGGAACTTCAGCGCGAGCGCACGCTTCGTGATCATGTTGGTGGCCGCCCAGACGACACCCATGCCGCCCTCACCGATGCGGTGATCCAGACGATAACGACCGCCGATCACGGCGCCTTCCTCGAGCGCAAACGACACTTCGCGCGCAAGCCTATTACATCCGAGGCTCGAAGGGGATCTCGGGCTCGAGGCAGAAGCTTCCGAACACGGTGCTCTCGCAGCTGGTTTCGTCCGGGCAATCGATGTCAGCCGCACAAGGCCTGCTGGGGACGCAGACGCCCGCGGTGATGTTCCACCACGGGGGCGCCGAACCTTCGCCGTAGTTGATGGCATCTCGACAAAACGCGCTCGGCACGGCGCAGTCTGCGTGCGTCTCGCACCCTGCGGCGCAAAACCCGGCGTCGCCGATGCCCCCAAAGTCGGCGAGGGCGAAGCACAGCGCTTTGTCGCTGCCGCCACAGTCTTCGCTGTCGGGCTCAGCTCCGCTCGAGCAAAAGTCGCCGCACACGCCCATCTCCCAGTGGCGGAAGCAGGCGCCGCGACAATCTTCGTGGTCGGTGCAGGCAGCGCCGGTCGGGAGCCCCTGCGGCTCACCTACCATGCACGAGCCGCCCCTCGGATCGCAGTACAGACCCTCACTGCAGTCGGCGTCCGATGCACAGGCGGGGTGGCAAATATCGCCCTCGATGCCAACTCCGCTGAAGCACATCAGATCGCGGCGCCCATGGCACTTGCCAGCGTAGAGGTTGTCGAAATCGCTCTCGATCGGAGGAACGCCGGTCTCACACGCGAGGTAGCAATGCCCGGGGCCACACACGCCATCACCACACTCGCTGTCATCGGCACAGGGGCGCGTACAATAGCCACCACGGATGCCGCCCGGAATTCCCGGCCCGAGACAGATGGCTTCTGGATCATCGGCGCAGTCAGTCGGCTCGACGCAGCCCGCGCCGAGCCACGCCAGCGGCTTCGGCGCTGGCGGAGGTGTACCATCTCCGCCAGCGCGCGCGCAGCGGAACGCGGCGGTGTAGGAGTAGGTGACGGTGCCCACGGAGCCTCGCGACCGCGCCGAAGCCTCGCTTGCACTCGGGACGCCGATGTATCCGCCGCGCGTTACCGCGCTCACCTCTTGACCGCGTTCGATGAGGCAGCTCGGATCGCGCAGCACGCCACTTGGCCAACAGGCGTCCCCACGCGTTGCGAACCGGTCAGAGGTCATCTCCTGGCCGTTGCCCACCAGATCCTCGAGTGTGCCGTCAGGCAGCTCGAGACGGTCGAGCGCTGAAGTGCCGACCGGGCGCATGCCAGCGAACTGATTGGGCGGGCTGCACGGGCCGAGCGGAAGGAACGGCGCCAGCCCACCACCGATTCCCCACCACGCGTCGCCGCAGACCGGAAAGCTCGCACCCCACGGCCCCCGCTGGCTTCGCAGACCGCCCATGACGTAACTGACTTGCGCTTCGGTCGGCAGCGCCGCTCCGAGCGAGGTGCAATAGTCGCGCGCCGCCGGCCAAGAGAGGCAAGTGACGGGGAGCTCGGCACGAGACAGCGCCCCAGAGTAGGTACACCAATCGCGATACCCGCCGACCTCGGCGCCTTCTTCGTCACCGCTCCAAGCAGTCAGGTGACGGGTCGTGAGCTCCGCTGTCACGAAGCCCGAGCGCAACAACGCACCCACGGTGACCTCGGTCTCGTCCATGTAAAAAGCTGACACGACGGTGAGCTGCTCCTCGTAGGGCACAGAAATCTGCACGCCCGTCTCTGGGCTTCCGGCAGCTGGCAGCCAGAATGCGCCGCCGGGCACACACACCTGACCCGGCCAAGGCGTTCCGGTGCAGCCGGTTCGCAACGCACCCGGCCAGGAGCCCACCTGTGAGGCGGCTGGCTTGCCAGACTGCGCAGGACGCGGCGAAGCGAGCGAGGAGGTGCTGCTGCCTGTCTCGTCGGTGGGAAGAAACAACGTGAGCTCGCTGACCTCGCCTTCGGGCACGCTCGGAAGCTCGACGGTCACGTCGATGGACGCCACTGGGAGCGGCAGGTTGTCCGTCGAAACGCCGCTGCGAAATGCTCTCGCCCGAACGCGTGTGCCTGCCCTGTCGGCCTCTAGACCGAGCCCGAAGGACAGCCCGGCCACGAGCGCATCGTGGGTCAGCGGCTCCACACGCGAGCAGCCAATGCAGGGTTCGTCGCTGCCGGGCGGGTACACGTCGATGCGCACGCGGTCAAAGAGCGCGGGCGGCCCACCACGAGCCTCACTGCCATCGACTGGTGCGTCGGTATCGAGATACACGAGCACGCGTCCGCCTGCGGCAGGTGCCTCCTGACAGCCGTGCAGCGTCAGCAAGGCTACCAACGTCGATGTTGCAGTCAAAAGGGACGCGTGGCGTAGCTGCATCGGAAGCCGTACGAAGGACCGAGGTCGGATGCTGGAATGAAGCGCCGAAACGCCGGTGAATACAAGGCGTCTGCGTACGAGCTTCCCCCGGCCTGTCGCGCCACGGCGTAGCGGTCGACACATGTCGGCTGCCAGACGCCGGAAACGGCCCAGCAGCCGTCGGCCAGGGGACGCGCCGCGTCCCGCGTGTACTCCATTACGTTGCCCGTCAGCCCCACCAAGCCGAGCGTGCTCACGTCACCGTTCGGGCCGCCGAGCAGGTTCACCGGCAATGGGCCGTACTCGTCGGTGAGGCAGTGACTGTACGGCTCGAACTCGGCGAGCTCGCCCACCGCTCGCGCGAACACGGCGGAGCGGCACGACTCGTTCTCGCTTTCACAAGAACACGCTGGCTCGACCTCACCCCATGGGTACAGCCGCTTGTGGTCGCCGCCGGCGCGGAGCGCCGCGAACTCCCACTCCGCCATCGTGGGCAGGTCCCCTCCCCGCCATTGGCAGAAGCCCTGCGCGCCATACCAGTTGATGCAGTTGAGCGGGCGCGCCCTGCGCTCTTCATCCGCGACCCCCTCGCGCCAGCTGCACATCGCTTTCAAGCCCTCGGCCTGACTCGCGCTCGTAGGCCAAATGGGCTCACCTTGCTCCGGCATGTCGCGCCAGGGCAAACGAAACTCCGCGTCGATTGCATCCTGGAAGTCTCCCGCAGTGACCTCGTAGCGGTCCAACCAATAGCGGCGAAGCGCAGCGGGTCGCAATGGGTAGGAAGTGGATCCCGGCGTCGCACCACGCGTATCCCCCGCCACGAACGCTCCAGACGGAACGCACACGAAACGATCGCTGCTGTCATCCGGCGCGCACGGCTCATGCGTCGCGAAGGTCCCGACCGCCGACGGCAAGTGGAGCAATGGCTCCTGAAACGGCAAGGCCTGGGCCTCGGCCACGGGCAGCGCGGGGGCGCTCGCGGACGCGCAGCTCTCGGCCTCGCTCGCGCGGACAACTCCGTCCGCGTCGCCGAGCTTGGCATTGCGCCCCAGACAATCTCCGAGCAACGAAAGGAGCGTCACCCGCCGCTCGCCGGGGTCGAGCTGGGCCAGAAACAGCTTGTCGATCGCTCTTATCGGGTCCGGCTCGTCGACAGGCGTCGAGTCCTGATCGTCGTTCAGCAGCGGCGCGAACGGGCGCGCAGGCGGTTCCGGGGCCACCGGTACGAGCGAAAGCCGCGGCACCTCTTCGTTCCAAGCGACCAGCCGAAGATCGTTGTAGCCGTCGTTGAGCACAGCGCCTCCGGTCACGACGTAATAGTCGCCCGGCTCGAGCTCCACCGACAGCCTCGACGTTCCGATCATCACCGGCTCCAGAAACACACCGACGTCGCAGTCGATCGCCGTGCTGGGCTCCGCGCATGCGCGGCGCAGCTCCAGGGTCACTTGCGCGAGCGACGAGGGCGAGCTCTCGTCGACGAACACCTCTGCCTCCAGCTGATAGACGCCGGCTTGCTCGACGGCGAGGCGGGCCGCCACCGACCCGTTGTGATTGACGAGCGCCGCACACGCGGCGGAGCCTTCGAAGTCGAACAAAGACTCCCGGCCGCGGCGACCGATCACCTGCCCCCCGAGCTCGAGCAGCGGCGGGTCGTCGCACAGCTCTGCGACGTCGAGACTGGGAACCAGTGACGGCGCGGGCTCTGGCGGCTCGTAAGACTCGCCAGTGTATCTGCGTACGGCCCCTTCAGGGTAGAGCCGCACTCGAACCAGCGCTTTCATCGCCTCGGTGTCGCTCGGGTTCACCAGGCTGAAGCTGATTGGGAGCGCGTCGGCGCTGCCGAGCGCCACGTCACGCGACTCGAACCAAAGAGGGTCTTCGTGCGCGCCCTCGGGGACCGTAAACAGGTCCACGCGCAGACGGCCGACCATTTCTGGCACCGCGACATCGGTGTCGACCACCACCACGAGCTCGCCTTTCGGGGGCGGCCCGTCGCAGCCCGCCGTCAGGGTGGCCACGGCGAAGTAGAAAGGCGCAGAGCTCCGTGCATTGAATGCGTTCATTCGCTCAATCGAACGCAGGGTCGAGGCACAAGGGGCCGCTCGCGGTATCGACACACTCGAAGTCTCCGCAGTCCGATCGACCGTTGGGGCAACTGTCGGGCGTGAAACAGTAGCCCTTGTCACTGGCCTCGCCGGTGAGCCCGGGGAGGCCTCTGCACGCCATGTACGGCATGTAGCAATCGGCGTGAGCGGTGCATGCAGGCGTGCAGAGGGCAAAGTCGCCGAGCCCGTTGGTCGGCGCGAACACGCACGCCCCTGCGCTCGTCCCGCCGCAGTCGATCTCGAGGTCGGTCCCCCCGAACACGCAAAATTGCGAACAGAAGCCCAAATTGGGGTCGTCGAAGCCACTGAGGCCAACACACAGCCCTGCGCAGGCGGGGCCGCTGGCTTGGTCGCACGGCGCACCAAATGGCATCCCGCCCGTCGGTCGCGACGTGCACACGCGATTGAGCGGGTCGCATACCAAGCCGCTCGGGCATTGTGCGTCCACGCCGCAAGTCGGGATGCAGACCTCGACTTGCTCAGCGCCCTCACCGACCGGTTGGCACCGAAGGTCGTCGCGCCCGACACATTTATCGTTGGGGATCGGCTGATTCAGCGCTGTGAGAGGCGGCTCGCCCGTTTCGCAGGTCCGCAGGCAGATGGCGTCGCCACCTTCGCCCCTACAAACGCCTGCGGGGCAATCCGCCTGCACGACGCAGCTCTTCGAGCAGTAGCCGTTCGCCGGTCCACCGCGGAAGTAGCCGACGTCGTCGGTCGGCCGCAGACAGAGGCCGGTCTCGCAGTCGCTGTCTGCTTCGCAACCAGCCGCAAGTGGAGCCTTCTCGGCTGAACCGCCGGTGCCGCCAGCGCCACCGCCGGACGCTGCGCCGCCGTTTGGCGAGCCGCCCTCGGGCGCACCGCCCAAACCTCCACCATCGCCGCACGCAGCCACGAGGAAGGCAAAGCCGATTACAGTAGATCGCATCGACCGACCATCATAGCCCGCCCATACGCGTTGCGTGTCGTGTACTGCAAACGCACCCGCGCCGCTCTCAGTCCGACTCGAGCTTTTGACGGATCGATCTGGTGCGCCCCAGTGCGGCGCCGGCTTCTCGACGTTGGCCGCGTGCCTCGCCGCGGCGCACGCTACGGCGACCAACGTCGAGGCGCTCCCGGAGATCGGCTTCCTTCCAGGCTCTACCCAAGATCCCACAGATTCACGGTAAGCGCTGCGTCCCGAGCCATGCCGGAAACGTACAAGGCAGCGAGCGCCTGCGCGTCGCAACAAGATTCAAATCCTCTCGCCGCGACCCATTCTCGCAGCGAGGCTCAGCCCTCGCCGCTCTGCATTCGGCGGAGCTTGGGCATCGCAACCCTCCAGGGCCTCCGCTTGAACGCCCTGGATCGGTGCCTGATGCGACCGGCAGGATTGATGGATTCCAAAGTCACCACCGACGCCGTCGTTCAAACGTTCTGTGCGCTGAACCGCGATCGAGGCCGGCGACGCGATCGCTAGGCTGAGATCGTCGGGGCTCTCGATAGCAGCCTTCGCGCGGCGGAGGGGCTGGACTCGAGTCGTCTGCGCAAGTGGATGAAGAAGTTGGAGTCGTCGACGGCGTTGACCGCGGCGCCGACGTTTGTCGCGGTCAACGCGGGGCGAGCGCGCGCATCGAGGTCGTAATGCCGTCGGGCGTCACCCTGCGCGTCGCTGAAACGGTGGACCCAATGGCGCTCGTCCGAATCGTGCACGCGCTCGAGAGCGTCGAGCGGTGTTGAGCCTGCCGCCGAGCGTGCGGCTGTACGTCGCAACCCACGTTTGTTGTATTGCACCAAGAACGCGACATCATCGAGCGTTCTCCGATGGAGGCGAAAGGGCCCGCGCAATAGCGCGCGAAGACGAGCCGGCCAGGGAAGCGGCGGCTCGCGCGATGCTGAATCGAAGATGATCAGCCGGAGCTTTGGGGAGCCGCGTCGGCGAGCGCGTGCAGCGCCGCGACGACGCCTTCGAGCGACGCTTCGCTTGCGCTGCCGTGCTTGACCATTCGTTCGTTCACGCCGATGAGCTCTTCGATCTCGGCAGAGTGGCTGTCCAAGCTGCGTAAATCGTGGAGAGCGCGGCTGGCCAGAAGCGGCTCGAATGCCACGCGTGAGCTTCAACCCCTACGAGGCGCCCGCGCAAGAGCCGGACGCACCCCAGGACCCAGAGACGCGCGGTCGCTTGCTCCAGGCAGCGATCGTGGCGTGGCTCGCGTCGGCATACTGGGCGCTGATGGCCGCGCCCATCTCCATGGGCGTCGCGTTCGGCTCCGCGTCCGGGACCGCGTTGCTGCTCCCCGTGGCGCTGATCGCCCTCTACGCGTATCGCGGCTATCAAGTGTTCAAGGGCAACCTCGCGGCGGCCACCGGTTTGCTGGTGCTGCACGGTGTCGGCGGTGCGATGGCAGCATTCCAGCTGTTCACTGGCGACTCGGTGGTAACGACGCTCAATGCCGTCAAGCTGGCGATCCACGTGGCCGGCTGCATCACAGCGGTGCGCGTGGGCGCGTTGGCATAGAGGTTCCGGAACAGTCGCTAGCTCAGCACGATATCGAAGATTCCGAGCAGGCCGCTGCGACCCTTCACCTGACCGCTCTCGAGCGGAATGATCAGCGAGTCTTTGACGAAAGGGTCGATCGGAATATACGGGTCGCCTTCGAAGTAGAGCCGGGCGAGGTTCCCGCCATCTAGCGCGCAGGCAGTGCGTCGAGTATCGAGGGTCCGTGGTAACGCTTGGGGCCGTGGGCCGGTCGCTGCTCGACGTCTCGCTGAGCGCGGTCGGGCTCGTCGTGCTTTCGCCTGCGCTGGTGGCCGCGTCGGCGCTCATCCTCGTGGACGACGGAGCCCCCCTGCTGTTCCGGCAAGAACGCCTGGGGCTATCCCGCACACCGTTCATGCTGCTGAAGTTGCGGACCATGCGCGATGGGCGTGTGACGCGCGCAGGTAAATGGTTGCGCAGGACTGGGCTCGACGAAGCACCTCAGTTCTGGAACGTGATGCGCGGTGAGATGAGCGTCGTTGGACCTCGCCCGCTCACCACCCACGACGTCGTTCGCCTCGGTTGGCATGGGCAGGATCACGATGTCCGCTTCCTCGCCAAGCCGGGGCTCACCGGGCCGGTGCAGGTGATGGGAGCGATCTCGGCGGCGGATTCGATGCAGCTCGAGCGGGAGTACCTCGCTCGCCGATCGACAGGCCTCGATCTCGCGATCGTCGGGGCCACCGCGGCGATCTTGGTGCTCGGCAAAGATCGCGTGCACAACCGGATGCGCCTCGCGCTGGCCTCCTTCCGACGCCGGAGCCAGGGCGCGCGCGCCGCTGAGCAGAGCTGATGGCGGCGCTCAGCTGATGGCGGCGCTCAGCTGATGGCAGCACTCAGCTGATGGCAGCATTCAGCTCCGGAAGGGGCGCCATGTGGGTCACGGCGGGCATCCTCCTGTCGCGCGTCTTCGGGCTCGTTCGCCAACGCATCATCGGGCACTACTTCGGTATCGGCGCGTTCGCCGACGTGATCGTGGCCGCGTTTCGCATCGGCAACATCGCGCAGAACTTGCTCGGGGAGGGGACGCTCTCGGCGTCGTTCATCCCGGTCTACGCGCGGACCCGCGCAACGGGCAAGAGCGGCGACGCGACCCGGTTTGCGCTGACCGCGCTCGGCTTCCTGCTCTTGGCGATAGGCGCGGTGTCGGCGGTCGGCGTCGCGCTCGCCCCGCTGCTCACCCGGCTCATCGCGCCTGGCTTCGAAGGAGAGCAGCTCGCGCTGACGAAGAGCGCGGTGCGCGTGCTGTTTCCGACGACCGGGCTCCTCATCCTGTCCGCGTGGGGGCTCGGCGTGCTCAACGCCCACCGGCGCTTCTTCCTCGCCTACGCGGCACCAACGGTATGGAGCGCGGCCCAGATCGCGGGGCTCCTGGCCTTCGGCGAAGGCCTCGGCCTGCGCGGCGAGTCACTGCTCACGGTCCTCGTGTGGAGCGCGCTCGGGGGCGCCGTGCTGCAGCTCCTGGTGCTGTTGCCGGCCGCGCGCGCATTGCTGGGCGGGCTGCGCCCCCGCTTCGATCACACCGATCCGGGCCTGCGAGAGGCCGCCGTCCGGCTGCCGAGCGCGCTCTTGGGCCGCGGCGTGCTCCAGCTCTCCGGGCTGATCGACATCGCGTTGGTCAGCTTCTTCGGAGTCGGCGCGCAAGCGACGATGAACACCGCGCAGATGATCTACTTCCTGCCCATGGCCATCCTCGGCACCGGCGAGGCAGCCGCATCGCTGCCCGACATGGCGAGCGACATGGCCGAAGTGGACGTCGAGCGGCGGAATGCGCGCCTCCGGTCCCGTCTCGGAGGGTCTCTCGCGCGGGTGACGACGCTGACGGTGCCGGCCACGCTCGTCCTTTCGCTGTTCGGAGGCGAGCTCATCCGCGTGTGCCTGCAGACCGGTAGCTTCGACGAGGCAGCGACCGAGCGCGTGCGGCAGATCGTGCTGGTCTATGCGTTCGCATTGCTGGGCAACGCGTCGGCCCGCGTGTTGACGACGACCGCCTGGGCCATCGGCGACACTGGCACGCCCGCGCGCTACGCCATCTTTCGCGTCGTCGTGAGCACGGCCGGCTCGCTCTTGCTGATGCAGTGGCTCGGGGTTGCCGGCGTCGTCCTCGGCGCCGTCATCGCCGCCTGGGTGGAGACCTTCGCGCTCGGCTGGAAGCTGCGAAAGCAGATCGGCGGGCTCGGCCTGGAGCACGTCCCGCTCGCGCGGATCGCCCTCCTGGGAATGGCCTCTGCCCTGCCGGCGTTGTTGGCGAGGTGGGCGCTGCCCGCCGCTTTTGCGCGCACGTTCGTCGGGTCGTCGCTCGTGCTTCTCGCCTTCGCCGCCAGTTTCGCCCTTGCCGCGCCCGCGCTCGGGCTGTTCGACCTGCGAAGCCGTCTGCCCAGGGTCAGTCGCCCATGATATCCCTCCGCGTGTGGAGCTCCACCGCCTCCGACCGGCGCAGCGATTCGAGCAGCGCGTTGGCGCTGCCATTGTGATGGACGTGCTCCGCATGACCTCGACGGCTGCGGTGCTGATGCGTCTCCCGTCTTGCACGGAAGTCGCCGTGGCCGCCACGCCGGCGGATCTCGAGCGGCTCGCGCTGCGCCCCGCCGACTGTGTTGTCGTCAGCGAGCTGGCCTCTGCGTCCTGGCCGGGAACGTGGGTCGACAACTCCCCCGCTCTCGTGGCGCGCATGTCCTTCGGGCAGCGCACCCCCGTGCTGGTGACCACCAATGGCACGCGGACGCTCCTCAGCGCCGCGGCGTTCGCCGACACCGTCTTGCTGGCGAGCTTCGTGGACCTTCGCGCGGTGGCGCGGTATCTCGCCGAACGGGCGATCTCGTCCGTCACGCTGATGCCGGCGGGTAGCTTTGCCAGCGGCGAGGCGCGCATCGAGGACGAGCTCTGCGCGGACGCATTGGAACAGTGCCTCGCCGGGAACGAACCGGACCTCGTGACAGCCGCGGCCCTCATCCGCGCTGACGCCCACGTGCGGCGACGTGTCGACGCGAAGGCGGGCTTCTCCGCTGATCTCGAAATGGCGCTCCGGAGCGATCCGGCTGCTGCAGTGCTGAAGTTCAACTCGACCGAAGCGGGCGTCGGCCGCATCGTCCGCGCATGATGCGACCGAGAAGGATCTGACCCATGGGCTCAATGGTTCCCGGTGCGCGAACGCGCGACTTCCTGTCACTGCTCGAGCTGCCGTCTGGTGACAGAGGGTCGGCTCACAGAGGGGCGCTGCCTGCGTCGGCCAGCTCGTTCGCGGGCGGCGGCAAATTCGGAATCGAGCTCGCCAGCATCAACAATGCGACCATCCTGCGTTCTGCCCTCGCGCTCGCGAAGGAACACTCGATTCGCGTGAATCGCTGCGACGAGTGCCGCGGGATCGTTCGGCTGCCAAACGCCGACATCAAGGAGATGGTCCGCATTTGCGCGGGCGAAGCGATCGGCCTCGTCCTGTCCATCGGACCTCGCGCGATCTACGACACGGGCGGCTTCGTCCGCAGCAACAACGGCAAACGGGTCGGCTACCGCTTGCGTGGAATGGAGAACGTCATCGCGGCCGTCGAGGACGTGCGGCGAGCCGTTGATCTCGGGGTGCGCGGCTTCCTCGTGTACGACGAGGGCCTGTTGATGCTTCTGAACAAGCTTCGTCAGGCCGGCGAGCTGCCTGCGAGCACGGTGCTCAAGGTGTCGGTGCACATGGGCTGCTCCAATCCCCTGTCCGCACGGGTCTACCAAGATCTCGGTGCGGACACGATCAATCCGGTGCCCGACCTCGACCTCGAAATGTTGAGCGGCATGCGCGCGGCGGTGAGCTGCCCGCTGGACCTGTTCTCCGACACCGCAGAAGAAGCGGGGGGCATCCTGCGCACTCACGAGGTCCCCGAATTCGTGCGGGTTGCGTCGCCTGTTTACATCAAGTGCGGAGCCATCTCGCAACCACGACAGAACCACCTTCCCTCCGACAGCGAGCTGCGTGAGCGGATTCGCCAAGCGGCCTGCGTGGTGGAGATGCTCGCTCGCCACGGGCTCGCGGACGCCCAGGTCGGCGCTGCCGAGCGAACGCTGGGGCTCCCGGAGATCTAGCGGTGGATCTATCGCGCCTGCGAGCCCAGTACCCGACCTTCGTCTACGAAGACTGCGAGTGGCAGCAAGGCGCGGATGGCACGCTGGACTGCGCCTTTCACTTCCGTCTTGGAGAGATGAATTTTCGGCCGACGTGTCAGGTCGCGTTCGAAGGCGGCGGTGAAACGCGTCGGGTAGCCCGCGAGGTCATGCAGAACCTCGTTTTCCATCTCGGGCTGGCGGAGCTTCCGAGCTACTGGAAGGCCACCTGCTCCCCACATATCGAGGTGCGCGCCGGCTCGCTCGACGCCGAGCAGATCGCGTTCTGGACCTCGATCCTGACCGATGGAATGGGGGAGTTCCATTACGCCAACAAAACCCCGTTCTCTGACCCGGACTTCGTCACCATCGCCAGTGCGAGCGCGCGTTCGCATGCCGTGTTCGGCGAACCGCTCCAAGGCGGCCACATCATCCCGGTCGGGGGCGGCAAAGACTCGCTGGTCACGCTCGACCTCCTCGGACAACGGGACCCACGCGCGGCCACGCTCGCCATCAACCCGCCGCCATCGACCGATGCCGCGATCCGTCTCGCCGATATCGCCACGCGCGTCGTCGTGACCCGGCGCCTCGACCCTCGGCTGCTCGAGCTGAACAAGGCTGGCTTCCTCAATGGGCACACGCCTTTCGGCGCCGTGATCGCGTTCATGTCAGCGCTCGCCGCCGTCGTTCTCGGGAGAAAACGCATCGCTCTGTCGAACGAGTCTTCTTCCGACTATTCCCCGCTGGTCTACGGAGGGCGAGTCATCAACCACCAGTTCGGCAAGAGCTGGGCCCTCGAGGCGGCAATGCACCGCTACCTCGCCCAGTTCGTGGCCAGCGACCTTCATTACTTCAGCCTCTTGCGGCCTTTCAATGAGCTCCAGATCGCGCAGCGGTTCGCTGAGCTGCGGAAGTTTCACCAGGACTTCAGGAGCTGCAACCGAGGACGCAAGTCGGATACGTGGTGTGGCCAATGTCCCAAGTGCCTGTCGACCTTCATCGTCCTCGCCCCGTTTGTGGTGCGTTCCGAGCTCTGCCAAATCTTTGGCAGCGATCTCCTGATTCGTCCGGAATGCCAGCCGATACTGGCGTCGCTCCTGAGCGAGGTGGGCGCCGAGCGACCATTCGAGTGCGTGGCGACGCCTGCCGAGATCCGCGCTGCGCTCGACCTCTGTAACGATGAGCGACCTGCCCGCGCAACCATGGAGGCGCTCACCCACCGCGCGGCCGATCACTCCGTTCCTCGGGACCTCTACATGGTGGCCGATGCCGCGCTTCGTCCGCGCGTCCAGCCGCTGCTCGGGCGCGCTCGCGTGGGTGTCCTCGGCCTCGGGCGCGAGGGGACCAGCACCTGCCAGCACCTCTTGTCCAGCATTGGCAAGCTCGAGCTCACAGTCATCGACGACGACGCTACCGCGGCTCAGCGTCTGCCCCAGGGCAAGGGTCCATCACAGTCTGTTCGCTTCCTGTCGGGTCTGCCGCCGGCCGAGCCTTGGCCCGAGCTCGACATCCTGTTCAAGTCGCCCGGAGCCCGGCCCGATCACCCGGCGATGACGGCGCACGAGAGGCGGCCCTCGCTCGTGACCTCCAACACGGAGCTGTTCTTCGAGCAGCGCGTGGGGAAGATCATCGGCGTCACCGGCACCAAGGGGAAGTCGACCACGACCTCGCTCATCGCCCACGTGCTCTCGGCCGCAGGCAGAGATGCTCGCCTGATCGGCAACATTGGCAGGCCGTGCCTGGACGGGCTCGAAGGCAGCGATTTTTTCACCATTTACTGCATCGAGCTGTCCAGCTTCCAGCTCGAGAACCTGCGGGCACGGCTCGACGTCGCGGTCGTGCTTGGCATCTTCGGCGACCACTTCGATCGTTATGGCGACATGGCCTCCTACTTGGAGGCAAAGTCCTCGATTGCGCGCTATCAGACGCGTCACGACGTCGTGATGTACAACGCTGATTGCCCGCGTGCGACTGCGCTCGCAGAGCTCGGCGTCGCGCGCCGTATCGCCTTCGATCGCGCGCGACCGGAGCTGCTGCGCGACGCGCCAGGGCCTCTCTTGGGTGAGTTCAACAACTACAATCTGTGGCCTGCGATCCTCATCGGCCGCCATTTCGGGATCGCCGATGCAGCGATCGCGGCCTCGATACGCTCCTTTCGTCCGCTCCCCGGCCGGTTGGAACAGGTGGCCGACAAGGACGGCATCCGCTTCGTCTGTGACATCCGCTCCACGGCACCGGAAGTCACCGTGGCCGCCCTGGACGCCCACCGCGACAATGGTGACGACGTCGACTTCCTGTTTCTGGGCGGCGTCGACCGGCAACAGGACTACAGCGCACTCCTCCCCGCACTGGAGCGTTCCGCGGTCCGTCATATCCTGTTGTTCCCGCCCACTGGCGCCCGCATCCGTGCGCTCCTCGAGAGCACCAAGCTCATGGACCGAATCACCCTGTTCGAACCGCGAAGTATGGAAGAGGCGATGCGCTACGTGTACCAGCGGGCCCCCGCGCGAAGCCTCTGCTTGATGTCGACGGGCGCGCCGAGCAATGGCGGGCTGTTCTCCGGTCCCGAGGACAAGGCGCGGCAGTTCGCCGACTGGGCGACGCGCCTCGGACGAGAGCCGTGACTCGGGTGGACCCATGAGGCTTCGCGAGCTCGTTGAGGGCACGGAGCTCACAGTTCGGGGCTCGGACGATATCGAGGTAACGACGATCGCCAACGACTCGAAGAAGGCAGTCGTCGGCAGCCTGTTCATCGCCATCAAGGGCATCGCAGAAGACGGTCATGATTTCCTGCCCCAGGCCGTCGCGCGTGGAGCCACTGCTCTTGTCGTCGAGGACGAAGCGCGCGTTCCAATGGGATTTGCGGGCCCCGTCATGGTCGTGCCCAACGCGCGAGGCGCATTGAACTGGCTCTCCGGGAGGTTCTTCGGCGACCCGGGAAAAAGGCTGTTCTGTGTCGGGGTCACCGGGACTGACGGAAAGACGTCGGTGACCCATATGGTCGAAGCGGTGCTGGCCGCCGGCGGAATGCCCACCGCTGTGATCGGAACGGTGGACCACCATTTCGGCGAGCACCGCTGGCCGGGTGACACCACGCCTGCTCCGCTCGTGATGCAGGAGCGCCTTGCGCAGTTCCGCGACCTCGGCGCGCGGGCGGTCGCGCTCGAGGCCACGAGCCAGGGGCTCTCGCAGTCGCGGGTGAGCGGCGTTCCCTTCGACGTCGCCGTCTTCACGAATCTGACTCGCGATCACCTCGACTATCACCGCTCGTTGGACGCGTACTTCGAGGCCAAGCAAAGGCTCTTCACGGAGGCCCTGGCGGGCTCGCCGAAAGCCAATCGCTTCGCCATCATCAATATCGATACGCCGTACGGCGCGCGCATCAGCGTTCCCTCCAATACGACGAAGTGGACCTACGGCCGGCTCGGCAGCGGGGCTGATCTGGAGGTCGAGGTCATCGCGATGAGTCTGTCTCAGAGCGTCTTCCGGCTGAGGGCATGGGAGAAGGAAGCCGAGCTTCGTTTGCCCTTACTGGGAGCTTTCAATGGCGAAAACGCGCTGGCCGCTATCGCCGTCGGGGTCGCTGCTGGCGGTGACTTTCACGCATGTGTCGAGGCGTTGCGCCATTTCGAGGGTGTCCCGGGGCGCGTGCAGCGGGTCGTCCACCCGGGCGCAAAGACCGTCTTCATCGACTACGCGCACAGCCCTGACGCCTTCGAGAAGGTGTTGGGCACGGCGCGCGCTGCGATGCACCGCGAGCGCGACGGCGGTCGTCTGGTGACGGTGTTCGGCTGTGGTGGGGACCGAGATCGGGGCAAACGGCCGCTGATGCTGGAGGCGGCGCTTCGGTTGTCGGACTGCGTCATCATCACTGCGGACAACCCACGCTCGGAGGACCCCAACGCGATCGTCGAGGAGATGCTCACAGGCGCAAGCTCAGCGACCGACAGAGCGCGCGTGATGGTCGAGCTCGATCGCACCAAGGCCATCCACCTGGCGCTCGATTCCACCGGGGACGCTGACGTCGTCATGCTCCTCGGCAAAGGTCACGAGGGCTATCAGCTCATGGGTGACGAGCGCCTGTCCCACAGCGACTATGCCGTCGCCGCGGCGAAGCTCGGGGCAGACTGACGAGACGTTTGGGAGGCACGCTTGGCAACGAAGATCCCCAATAATCGAGCCACTTTCACGGTCGCCGAGCTGTTGGCGGTCTGCGCCGGCGTGCTCCGCGGTGGCGCCGGGACGCGCTCCACATCCATTTCGACGAGCTCGCGCGATATTGCTCCAGGGGCCGCGTTCGTCGCGCTTCGTGGACCGAACCACGACGGCCATGACCACGTCGCCGCGGCCGCGGCTGCAGGCGCCGCCGTCGCCATCGTCGAGTGCGACGTCGATGCCCCGCTGGAGATGGCCATCGTTCGGGTCGACTCGACCCTGCGGGCGCTCGGCGACCTCGCCCGCGCCCATGTCGAGCGGTGGCACCAGCTCGGAGGACGCACCCTCATCGGCATCACCGGCTCGGCGGGCAAGACGACGACGCGCGTTGCCACGGCGGCGCTGGTCGAGAGCCTCTTCCCCGGCGAGCTCGTCGCAACGCGAGGCAACCTCAACAACCGCATCGGCGTCCCGATGATGTTGTTCAGCCTCGACTCCGAGCACCGAGCTTGCGTCGTCGAGCTGGGAACGAGCGAGCCGGGCGAGATCGCAGAGCTCTGCCGGATTGCCCAGCCGGACGTGGGCATCTTGACGCTCGTCGCCGCGGCGCACCTGGACGGGCTGGGGTCGATCGACGGAGTGGAACAGGAGAAGGCGGCGCTCTTTCGCACGCTACGCCCCCAAGGATTCGCAGTCGGCAATTGCGACGACACGCGAGTGCGGCGCGTGCTCGACGGGGCCCCGGCGAGCCGGCGCATCAGCTATGGGCGAAGCAGCACGGCGGACGTGAAGGTGGTTGAACGCACGCCGCTCGGACTGACGCGATCCAAACTTGTCATCAGCCATGCCGACGGGCGCACGAGTGCGTTCGAGACCCCCCTCGTCGGCGAAGCGGGCGCGCTCGCATGCGCGGCGGCGATTGCAGCCGTCGAGGCCGCGTTTGGCGCTCGGCTCGACGACGCGCAGCTGACAGACGCGTTTCGCCAGGTCCAGCAGGAAGAAGGGGCGCAGCGGCTCGTGCCGCTCGAGCTCGCCAGCGGCCTCGTGGTGATCGACGACACGTACAACGCCAACCCCGCGTCCATGGCTGCATCCATTCGCACCGTCGTGGAGATCTCGACCGCGATGAACCGACCACTCGTCCTCGTGCTCGGTGAGATGCGCGAGCTCGGCACAGAAGCCGCAACAGGTCACGACGAGGTCGGCCGAGCCGCGGCAGAGAGCGGCGCGAGGCTCGTGGTTGCCATTGGTGGAGGCGAAGCGCATCGCATGCTCGACGGGGCGCGCGCTGGCGGTTGTCAGGTTCTGGGCGCGCCCTCGGTGGACGACGGCCTACAAGCTGTGCTCGAGGCCATTTCGGTCTCCGATTTCGTGCTGGTCAAAGGGTCCCGGTCGGTCGGGACGGACCGCATCGTGGCTGAGCTCGAGAAGCGGCACGGCGGCCGTCGAACCTAGTCTGCAATGCCGAGCCGGGTGGCGACCTCGTCTGCCAGCGCGAGGCACGCGGTGAGCCCCGGCGACTCGATGCCGAAGAGGTTCACTAGGCCGGGGACGCCGTGGCTGTCTGGACCCTGTACGACGAAGTCTGCGCCCGGCGCCCCTTCGGGCACGATCTTGGGCCTGATTCCCACGTACCCAGGCTCGAGATCATCCTCCGCAAGTCCGGGGTAGTACCGGCGAATCGCGCCATAGAACGTCTGTCTCCTCGCCTCGTCGAACGCGTAATCCACGCCGGTGCTCCAGCTGATGTCGGGACCGAATCGAGCGCGCCCGGCGAGATCGAGCGTGACGTGGATGCCAAGCGCACCGGGTGCAGGCACGGGGTAAACGAGGTGCTGAAAGGGCGACCGCCCGGCGAGGGCGAAGTAATGGCCCCTCGCAAAGTACGCGCGAGGAACGACGTCGGGGTGGAGGCCGCGCAGCGTTCGGGCCACACGCGGTGCGTATAGGCCCGCGGAGTTCACGACAGCCTTGCAACGCACGCTGACCGGGTCTTGTCCCCCGACCTCGAGCACGATGCCCCGATCTTCGATCTGGCCCCCGGTCACCGGCGCACCGAGCACGACGACACCTCCCGCCGCTTCGAGATCGGCCTCGAAGGCGCTCATCAAGGCGTGGCTATCGAGGATCCCCGTCGACGGCGACAAGATCCCTGCGACCGCCACGACATCCGGTTCGAGCGCATGCACCTCCTCGGCCGAGAGCGCCACGAGGTCGTCGACACCGTTGGCCTCCGCCAACCTGCGCAGCTGCTCGAGCTTCTCGATCTCAGCGTCGCAGACGGCGACGAGGATCTTGCCGATGATTCGATGAGGCAGGTTGCGCTCGCTCAGGTACGAGACCAACGCGCGCCTACCGGCCACGCATAGCCGCGCCTTCAGTGACCCTGGCTGGTAGTAGATCCCCGCGTGAATCACCTCGGAATTGCGCGAGCTCGTGTGCTGGCCGATGTCCGCCTCGGCCTCGAGCACCACGACCTCACGACCGCGCAGCGCGAGCTCGCGCGCGATCGCAAGGCCCACGACACCCGCACCCATGACTACGCAGTCGAGTGACTCCATCAGGCGCTCTGCTCTGCACGCACGCGTAGCACGGTGAGTCCGATGGCGGTCAAGCGTGATCTCGGCGACCGGCTCTGGGCCAGGCGAACCGGAGCCGCGCGTCTGCTGCGGATCCACGACGCGTTCATCGCAGCAAGGTTCAAATCCTCTCGCCCTGAATCATTCTCTGGAGCGACAATTGCGAGGTGAAGAAGCTCGACATCGCCATCCTCGTATGGACGAAACGCTCGTGCGCAGCTTGCTGTCGCTAGCCATGTTGCCTGCGCCGCGATGATCAGGGCTCGAACGTGTCGCTGCAAACCTCGAACAGATACGTCACGTCGCCGAGACGACGCCCAGGCGCGGCGCGGGCCGCGCTTTCATCGCCGATCACTTCGACGAATGTCGGCCCGTCGCCGCTCAGCGCGTAGCCCGCGTCTGCACCTGCGAGGGCCACGAGCGAGCCAACCCGTCGCCCATCGAGGGTGCGGAGGCTGAGATCGGGCGCCGTCAGCACGAGCATCGAATCGCTGCGCAAGAACGCGGCGGCGGTTGCATCCCCGAGCCTCGCCAGCTCGCGCTTCGCGGCCAGGTCCCACACCTGTACGTCACTGCTTGCAGAATAGTCGTTCGCCGACACGGCGAGCTTGCCGCCTCGACTCCACGCTGGGTCGAGCTCGAATGCCTCTTTGCCCGCCGAATCGACGAAGAGGAGCCGGTCGCCGCGGACAGTGGACAGCAAACGTGGCGCCGTCGGGCGAAAACGACGACCGCCGCACCATTCGTCGCGAGATCGATGAAGGCCGTCGTCTCGAAGGTGGTCACCGCCACCGTCTTGCTGTCCGACGAAAATGCGAGGCCGACAACGGACGCAAACGGGCATGTTTCCGGCCCCCAGAGGGTGGCTTACCCCCCAGACATCGACGCGCTGGGAGCTTGCCGTCGCCACTCGCTTGCCGTCAGGGGAGAGCGCAGCTTGAACGGTGAAGGCGCCCAATCGCTGTACGTTCGCGCGGCTCCGAGTGACCAATAGAAGCCCCTGCTCCCCGGTCGTGGCGAGCATCGTTCCCCCCTTGCCGACGATGACGTCGGTCGGCCGGAATTCGACCCTCTCGGCACCCGGGATGAAATAGTTTTCGTGGCTGCCTTCCCCACGGCCCACACGCTCGCGCGCCTACGCATCGCCGGCCGCGTCACCACGTCCGTCGCAAGGCTCGCTACCGGCTGGGTGGGCTCACCCTTCGCCGGACGGGGCTCGCACCCGCTGGACGATGAACCGAATTTCATGACGTCATCGCAACCTCGTTCCTTCCGGACCAGCCTTGCCTGGTCGCACCGAAATCCCTACTCGCCAAGCCGGCCCCCGCCTTCGTTCTGACCGTCATCCATAACGGCGAGAAGGGCTCGAAGCTCGCGCTGGAGGACCTCAGGGGCAGCCTCGTCCTGCTCGATTTCTGGGCGACGTGGTGCGGCACCTGCACCATGCAGACGCCGATCCTCGACCGCATCTCGCGCCGCTACAAGGACCGGGGGCTGGTGGTCGTGGGCGTGAACGTACATGACGACGACCACGCCGCTGCGCTTCGCTACGCGGGCGCCAAGGACCTGTCGTACCCGGTCGTCGTGGACGAGAGCGGCCTCACGCAGCGGAGTTACAACGTGAACAAGCTGCCCACGCCGATCCTGATCAATCGCGAAGGAAAAGTCGTGAAGGTGTCGAGCGGCCTCGTCGATGAGGCGGCGCTCGACCGCATGGTCCGTGAAGTGATGTGAGCCGCCGGCGCGAGCCGCGGCGGCTCGACACAAAGCACTCACCCGGACGGGAAGGCCCATCCGGGGCCGAGGAGCGAGGGCGGCGATCGGCAGAGCGCGAGCGGCAAGAGACCGTTCATTCACGGGGTTCTCCTGAACCATGGGGCGAGACCGTAGCTTCGGGCCGACCACGTACGGGGCCCAGCGCCAGCCGCCCCCAAGATCGATCGGCTTGGATGCCCATGCGGCAATGGGGAGCCACCACCAGGAGGCAGGCCGTGAGCGATGAATGGGATGCTCTGACGCACCACCGACCGCGGCTCGGAGGTACGCTTCGCCGTGCTAGGCTTCTCGACACGTGGCTGGCAAGAAGAGCGGAAACGGGCACGAACTGGCGACCGTGCGCATGGTCGAGGTTCTCGAGCGAATCGAAGCCGGGATGACCGATCTGCGCTCCGAGATGCGCGGCGTGCGTGGGGAGCTCGGCGCGATCCACGGCCGGATCGCTCACCTGATCGAGGTCTCGGGCACGGTCTAGCCTAGCTCACTGGCGATGAGCTTCGGAGCTTGGGGACGGGTCGTGACGGTCCTCGACAGCCTGTCGAACGTTCAACGTCCACGCCGAGGTCGCGATCCCGGCGAGTATGATTTTCGTACGCAGAAGGCGCGGGTGACGGTGACGGTACGTAGAGAGACTCTGGCGAAGGCCGAACGGCAAGTCCGGCGGGGCCGGGCAAAGTCCGTGAGCGCGTGGGTCGACTCAGCGATGGAGGAGAAGGCACGCCGTGAGGATCTCGCGACACTGCTCGCCGAGATGCAAGCAGAGAACGGACCCGCGACTGCGAAAGAGGAAGCATGGGCGCGCGCCGTCCTCGGCCTGTAGTGCTCGATGCCAGCGCCTTGATCGCCTTCGAGCGCAATGACCGGAAGGTCCGCACGTTCATCGAGCTCGTATTGGCGCTCGGAGGCGCGTTGCACGCCCCCGGGGGAGTTGTTGCGCAGGTGTGGCGTGATGGCAGTCGGCAAGCGCGCCTTGGTCGCCTCCTGGGCTCGGGCATCGTCCAGGTCCAGGCGCTCGACCGCGAGGAGGCGCAGGCGACCGGCGCCGTGTGCGGCAAGAGCGGGACACGCGATGTTGTCGACGCGAGCGTCGTCCTCCTGGCGCGCCGGCACGGCGCGAGGGTCGTGACGAGTGACGCAGAGGATCTCCAACGCATCGATCCGACCCTCGACATCGTGGAGTGTTGAGCCACGGAGCGCGAAGGTCGTGGCGAAGCTGTGCACCTACCTGCACGACGCCGCGGAGACCGACTCCATCGCGACCTCCACCCGCCTGCGGTCGCCGCCCGGATCTGTCCGGGATTGCGAGCCGAGCGCGGATGGTCAGATGGTCGGCATCAGCAGCTCCCCCAAGGGGGCTCTCCGGCCCGAGGGCAGAGGCACACGTGACGCTTGCCCGGGATCGTCTTCAGCTGCTCGACGAGCGCGTGGCCGTTCGTCTCCACCACGTGCGTCCCCAGTCGCTTGCCGTTCTCGCCGATCACCGCGAACGTCGTGCTTGTCTGGTGCACGTCGAGACCGATATACCTTCGCATTGGCGTCAGATACGACGGCGTCGACCGCTTCGTCGGCGGCGCGCCCGCGCTGATCTCCACGCCGTCCGGCGCCCACATTCCGAGGTACACCTACGGCGGTTGTTGTGGATGATCATGTGGGGTACACTCCACAGGTGGCGGCCAAGGCGGTTCAGGTCATGCTCGACGACGCGACGCTGCGCGCCGCTGACCGCGAGGCGCGCCGTGCCAAGATCAACCGCTCGGAGCTGTTCCGTCGCGCCCTGGCGGTGTACGTCGAGCAGATCCGAGTTCGCGCCCTCGAGGGTCGCCATCGCCAGGGCTACGCGAAGCAGCCAGAGCGTCCGGACGAGTTCGGCGGGTTCGAGGCTGCGTGGCCGGGGAAGTAAGACGCGGCGACGTCAGGTTGTACAGGTTTCCGTTGCCCGACAAGGAACGACCGGTCGTCGTGCTCACGCGAAGCTCTGCGCTGCGCTATCTGACGTACGTCACCATCGCTCCGATCACTTCGACGATCCGGGACATCCCCACAGAAGTGGTGCTCGACGAGGCTGATGGCATGAAGCGACGTTGCGCGATCAACCTCGATCACGTGATCACGGTTCCGAGGGCTCGGCTTGGGAGACGCGTCGCGACGGTGCCAGCCGCCAAGCTCGCTGATGTGGCGCACGCGATCGTCTTCGCGCTCGAGCTGGACGTCCGCGCGTCGGAAAGCTAAGCAGCGACCTTGGCGTGCCTACATCCAGGCGCGCTGCTCCACCGTGTCGTCGGCCGGGCGCGCAAGCGAAACAAGCGGGGGGTCGACGAGCTGAGGCGGCTACCTTTTCGTGTCGGCGTTGTCGGTCGGAGAGGCGCTTGCGGACGAGCGGAGACTGCGGACAACGTGGGCCGAGGCGAGCGATGCCAAGCAACGTCACCGAACTGTCCAACTGCCGAACTGTCGAACGCCCAGAGAGGGCTGCCTCGAGCTACGCGCCGATCTCCATCTGCGGATGGGGCCCGAGCGCCTTCTGTCTCAGCACGCGGCTCTTCCGGAACGGCGGGCCGCGCGCGGGGGACATCGGCGGTGCGTCGGTCGGCTCGTCCAGGTGTCTCAAGAACCTCTCGATGCTCGCTCTGTCCGTCACGAGCGCCTTG
>Ga0163144_10005600_pt1 | contig 27908 bp, 34 predicted proteins | sample OliLak19BULKMAT1_FD_123175 | JGI IMG/M metagenome (GOLD analysis project Ga0163144, IMG submission 123175) | Freshwater microbial mat bacterial communities from Lake Vanda, McMurdo Dry Valleys, Antarctica - Oligotrophic Lake LV.19.BULKMAT1 | ecosystem: Environmental > Aquatic > Freshwater >... | reverse complement strand
GAACCCTTCGCTTCGCCGCTTCATCCATCTTCACCACGTCTGACGAGCCCCTTCTGTGACTACAGGAGAACATTTTATCGCACGGGTTTTAGAATGTCACGAGGTATGGTAATTCTCAATAATGCAAAGTGCATCCATGCCTACCATGCAGATTCGCGACGTGCCCGACGATGTGTACCAAGGTGTGGCTGCGGCTGCACGTGCCGAACAACGTAGCCTGTCGCAACAGGCGGTGGTGGAACTGCGTCGGGCGCTCGGCCTCGGGTCTGCAGACCGGCGTGCCGCCGTTGTGGCGCAGTTGCGCAGCAGCGGGCGGAGACTTGCGGTGACAGCTGCCAGTCCCGAGGCACTGCAGCGCGAAGACCGTGACGCGAAGTGAGTGGGGTGACGGTGCTGGACGCATCAGCGGCGATTCGAGCGGTGATGGATGCCGCAGCTCAGACCGCGCTGCTGGACCAACTGGCTGCGGCTGCGTGGTCGTGGCCCCGGCGCTGATGCGTGTAGAGCCCGCCAACACGCTGTGGAAGTACCATCGTGCTGGCGTCATTTCTGCGGCCGATGCGATCAGCCGGCACAGTGAAGCCATGGCTCTGGTGCACCGCTACGTCGACGAACAAAGCATGTTTCCCGAAGCGCTGAAAATGGCGGCTGACCTCGATCAACCAGTGTATGACGCGGTCTACGCCGTCACAGCGCGGCGTCATGCGGCTACGCTGTTGACCTTCGACCGTCGCCTGCACGGATTATGCGTGCGATCGCATATTGCGTGCACATTGTTCGGAGACTGATCGAGCGGCCGCACCAGGCCCCTCCACGCGATACCAATCAGCGATACATTCCGGCCGGCCGGTACACGTTGCTAGCCCGCATTATTCATGAAGGGGCGTAGCGAGGGCGTCGAGAGTAGTGAAAACGCTTGGTGGCGCGGACTGGAGCGCGCGCAGGCGTGTTTGACAGCACGTCGAGCACGCGGAAGGAGCACGCCCGGTGTTGTCGCTGCTATCGGCAGCCGCAACAGAAGATTCATGAATAGACCGGGCTCGACACCCTCGCGCTGCGTCGGGTGCTGCCTATGTGCCGGGCACGCAACATCGGGGCAATCATCGCCTCCCCTTATGCCGGTGGTTGGCTGGTTGCGCCGGACACGGTCAGCTACCTGTACGGCGAAACGCCGGAACACGTTCGTCTGAAGACCACACGACTGCAGGCGGTATGCAAGGCACAGGGTGTCGAGCTGGCGGCTGCGGCGATCCAGTTTCCGCTGGCGAATCCGTCGGTGGCCGCGGTCATCCCCGGCGCCAAGGCCCCTGACGAAGCTGCCGAGGCGCGGCGGCTGCTGGGTGTCCGGATTTCTGCGGCGCTCTGGCAGGACCTGAAGCACCAGGGACTGCTTGACGAAGATGCACCCACACCGGGTTGATGTGGCAACACACTCCATCATGGCGGTTTACGTCATGAGATCAGGCTCGGGTGCTTCATCGATGGGTGGTTCCGAGTCGGCAGCATTGTTCTCCGGTTCGCTGTCCTGTAGCGCCTGGTAGGCGTTGACACGCTCCACCGCATTGCGCCGCAGATTCAGATAAAAGAGCGAGTAATCCAGCATGTGGTAGTTGTCCTCGCCAAACGAATTCGGCGAGTTGCTAAAGGCGTCAGTTCGGATCTCGCTGACCAGCAGTCGTCCACCGATGCACTGGGCATCTGCCACACCGGGTAACAACCGGGCTGGTTCGTCTTTGTCGAAATCTCCGAGCAGCAGAGCGCCCAGATTGGTGTCGTGCGGAGCCACCGCATCACCGTCTGTCCAGTTGAGCGGGTTCACGCAGATCTGGTCAGTGATGTCCTGGAACGACTCGGCTTTGGGACCGACCGCGTTCCATGTCACCAGACAACCGGTCTGGGTCGCTGACGTGCATATGGGGAGATCCGGAGTATTCGCCAGTTCCCGGTGGTTCCAGCCATAGCCGATCGGATACGCGGCGATCAACCGGGCCATGAGCGGTGTACCACTGACTTCTTCACGAATCAGGCGCTTGAGGTGCGCGGAGCCCTGACTGTGGCCAGCCAGTATGAATGGGCCATCGCCGATGTTCCTGATGAACTGGCGAAAGGCCATTGCAACATCCGAGTATGCAAGGTCAACGGCTTTTTCACCGTTGGTTTGTTGGTTGTCACGGTCGTCCAGTTCAAAAAAGGCCGCCAGGGTCGCCTGTCGATAAAGCGGGGCGTGGATGCGACAGCAGGCGTTGAAGGCACTGGCCTGGCCACGCAAGACCCTTCGCTCCATGAACTGGTTCGCTTCGACGTTGTCGAGGGTCGCGTTCCAGCGGTCGCTTTTGTAGTAGGTGGTGGGGTAGACAAAAAACACATCGACGTCGGCGGTGGCCTGTGCGTCCTGCTCATCACCAACGGTGAAGTCCGCGTTGTCCACTCGGTCAGGCAACGCCGCCCAGGCGCCTGGATCGGAATAATCTGGCGCGGCAGGGGTGCTGGACTCTTGCCAGTCTTCACCGGGGGTCAACATAAATGACATCGCCAGGAACCCCAATTCCTGACGAAAGGCAAACCCGACTGCGCTGAGGATGATCAGCACCGCCAGTGTGATCACCAGTATTCGTTTCATCGCCATCTCCGATTGAGAAGCGCCAACAACCCTGCCTATTGTCACTTGGATCGACTATTGTTCAATCCCTTTTTGAGGTGCGGGACGGTGCGGAACACCAGCCCGACATCACCTCGCACCAGACAATCGACAGGAGATAACCCCATGACCAGCCCATTCGGTGCAACTTCGACTACCGATGACGTTCTGACCGGTAGCCACCTTCAAGGCAAGCGGTTCCTCGTCACCGGTGCTTCGGCAGGGCTCGGCGTGGAAACCTGTCGGGCCCTGGTGGCGCGTGGTGCTTCGGTGATTGGCGCGGCACGTGACCTCGACAAGGCTCGCAAGGCCACGTCAGTGGTGGATGCGGCCGCCAAGGCCGGTGGTGGCACGTTTGAACTGGTGCAACTGGATTTGGCGTCCCTCGCCAGTGTCCGCGCTGCATCAGCCTCGCTGGTTGCCGCCGGGCAGCCACTGGATGTCATCATCGCCAATGCAGGGGTCATGGCCTGTCCGCAGAGCCAAACGGCCGATGGTTTTGAAACGCAGTTTGGTACCAATCACCTGGGCCACTTTGTGTTCATCAACCGGGTAGTCCCTTTGCTGCGGCAGGGTGGGCGAATCGTCAATGTGTCGTCGGCTGGTCACCGCTTTGCGGATGTCGATCTTGAAGACCCCAATTTTGCAACGACGGCCTATCACCCGTTTGTCGCCTATGGTCGATCGAAAACTGCAAACATCCTGTTTGCGGTTGGGCTGGACCGTCGGCTGGCGGCGAAGGGTATTCGTGCCACTGCCCTGCATCCTGGCGTGATCCAGACAGAACTCGGTCGTCACCTGACGCCGGAGTTGATCGCTCAGATCATGCCTGCCGGCGCTTCTGCATCGGCGATGGTGTTCAAGACGATTCCGCAGGGTGCGGCGACCTCGGTGTGGAGCGGGGTGGTTGCACCAGCTGGGGACGTCGGTGGGCACTATTGCGAAGACTGTCACGTGGCCCCGATCACCAACGATGCCACCGCGCGGGAAGGTGTGCGTGCGTATGCGCTGGACGCAGCGCGAGCGGACGCGCTGTGGGCAAAAAGTGAAAGCATGGTTGGCGAACGATTTGCGTTCAGTTGAACCGGTATCGATGACCGCCTTGTCCGGCGCCATCGGGTCACTCGATGAGTGTCTGCCGATGGCTCTCAAATAGCCGCAGACGCGCTCGCGCGTCCTGGAGTTCATCCATCAATTCCAGCACCAGCGCGGCGCCGGCCAGATTCAGTTCCAGATCGTGCAGCAGTCGCAATGCCCGCATCGAGCGGTGCGCCGCGATCGAAGAGAACATCCACCGGGCAGGGGCGTCACCCGAACTGGGCTCGATAATCCCGAATGCCACCATCTCGGTCAGCACACTCACCGTGAGCCCAGGAACACTGGATAGTTCCTGCACGGTGATGTGACTGCCGGACGACCGGATGAAGGTGCGCAGATCGAGGAAGCCTGCGTCGGTCTCCTGCTCGCTCATGATCGTGACTCCCAGGCCTGACGCGGCGAAACGTGTGGCATTTTTGCGATCGCTTCGTACAGGTTCCGTTCTTCGTCATTGGTCGGCGGGATCATCACCAGCTTGAATTGCAGGTACTGATCCCCGGGTTCGGTCGCGTCAGGCATGCCGCGTCCTTTCAATCGCAACCGTGCTGTGTCGCCCTTCAGGGGCGGCACGTTCACGTCGACGGTCCCACCGAGAGTTGGCACACGCATTTTGGTACCGAGAGCGGCTTCCCAGGGTGCGATCGGTACCGGCAGCACAATATTCCTGCCTTCCAGCGTGAACAGGGGATGTGGCGCAATGTCGATGGCGATATAGAGGTCACCCGGTTCCTGGGTGCCTGAGCCCTGACCCTTGAGCCGGATCTCCTGGCCGTTGATCACACCGGCAGGAACCTTCACCCGCAGCGTCTTGGAGCGAACGGCCAGTTGTCCATCAGGCGTCGCCTCACGGACACGCAGTTCGATGTTCTGCGTGGTGCCGCTGAAAGCTTCTTCCAGCGTGAGTGCGAGCCGGTAATGAAGATCCTGCCGGTCACTCGCGGTGTTGCGAAACCCCTGACCAAACCCGTCGCTGTCTGCAGCGCCGCCTTCGTTGAAGACAAAATGAAAGAAGTCGCTGAACGCACGTGGATCAGCACCGGAGAAGCCTTCGCCTTTGCCACCGCGTGGCCCGGTGTGGAACTGCCAGCCACGCGGTTGCCCACCTGGCCCACCGCCGAAGTCGCCACCCATGGACCCGCCATGGCGGCGCAGATCATCGTAGGTCGCGCGCTTTTCTGTGTCCTGGAGTACTTCGTAAGCCTCGCCCACTTCCTTGAAGTGCTCGGTGGCATCAGTCTCCTTGGACACATCCGGATGATATTTGCGGGCAAGCTTCCGATACGCCTTCTTGATGTCTTCGGGCGTCGCGGTCTCGGCAACGCCGAGAATCTTGTAGTAGTCCTTGAAATCCATGCTGTGCCTGTTGCGGGCGTTCAATCACTTCATGGTGCTGAACGAGGCAAATCTCAAGGTAGCCTGGGTCAGCACTTTCAGATCACAGACGGTATGGGCAACCCTTCCTTGAGCGCCACGCGCTGGATGGCGTCTTCGATCAGTGCGCGTGCCCGGGCCGCTGTGAACTGGAGATCCCGGTGGAGTTCTGCGTCGTCCGGCCCACGGCTCACACACTCGGCGCTATAGCGTTCGAACGTACTCAGACTGACAACCAGTTCAACCAGATGACGCGGACATTCGCAGTACACCGTACTGGACGCTTCGGCAAAGGCTGCCAGTGATTCTTCGTCAAATCGCGGCCGGGGCGGACTTTGCAGGTCGACAGTGCCGAAGGTGTTCTCCATTCGGGTCCGCGACGGTCGCAATAACGCCTGGCAGAGCCTGGCCATTTCATCCGTGTCGGAAAGTGCGTGGGCCACATCGTGACCGGCTTTGCGCAGGTCCCGAATGACGCTGCTGGGTGCAAAGCGGTACAGCACGATGGCTTTCCCGGCACCCCACAGGGCCGTGACCTGACCGATGGTGGCCAGCGACTCGTCACTCAGTGTCGGCAGTTCGATGATGACCATCTCTGCGCTGACATTCTGCATTGATGAGGTCACTGCTTGTGTAGTCATCGAGTGGCCGGTGATGTCCAGCCAGAGGCCCGACGTGCTGCGCAGCAGTGACTCGCGAAATCGCCTCGAGCTGACGGTCGGTCCGACCAGTGCCACTTGCAACGCCGTGGATGGACCCCTCCCGAAGGCTCGGTCGGTTGTGGCACTGGTGCCGACGGCTGCAAACATCGCCACCAGATCGTCCGTTGGCAGCGTCGCTACAGCCCCGATGGGGTGTCCCAGGTCCAGCAGCTGCTTGATGAGGGTGAGGCGCCTGACCTCGTCGGCGGAGTACAGCCTTTGCCCGCTCGCACTCCTGTGTGGACGAATCACACCGTACCGGCGTTCCCATACACGCAGGGTTTCTACGGGTACGCCGGCGAGCCGGGCCGCGACCCCGCTCCGATAGGTTGCGTGGCCCGGGTGGGATGTCGGGTCGACTGTGTCCATTGACTTCATGTCCGAGAAGTTGATGGTCCAGTATACCTCGAATGAACCGATATTGAACCGTCAAATGTTCAGAAATCCCTCTTTTATACTGGACAAAAGTGGAACGAACGGGTTAATATACGGTTCGTTTACAGTTCATCCGCCCTACAACAGTCGATTCAACCCAGGATCACGGAGCCCGGAGTTTTTATGACAACACGTCGACACTTCGTTCAGAATGCAGTCACCGGATCACTGGCGCTGATCGCGTCTACTCGCATAACGGCAGCCGAACTGGTGCGGCTCGATGAGGCGGACCCCATCGCGGTGGCACTTGGCTACCGGCATGTCGCCGCCCAGGTGGATGCGGAGAAGTTTCCTGCCTATGTGACAGGACATAACTGCGCAGGCTGCCAACTTTTCCAGGCAGCAGGCGGTGAGCAGTGGGCGCCATGCACCGTAGTCCCTGGCAAGCTGGTCAGTGCCGGTGGCTGGTGCGCGGCCTGGGTGATAAAGGCCTGAGTCGGAGATGGCCATGCTCGATTCATTCCCGTCAGGCGATCTGGCCGTGGTGATCGGCGCCTCCGGAGGTATCGGCGGAGCGTTGCTTCGTGTGCTTGAAGGTTCGCGCAGTTTTACGGAAACCGTTGGTATGGGTCGATCAACCACTCCGGCACTGGATCTACTCGATGAATCGAGCATCGCTGGCTGCGCCCAGTGGCTGGGTCGACTGGGCAGACCACGGCTGATAGTGGTAGCGACGGGGCTGCTGCACCGGACATCCGTTGCCCCCGAAAAAAGCACGCGGCAGCTTGACCCTTCGGTGTTGGCGGAACTCTATGCCGTGAACGCCATAGGCCCGGCGATGGTGATGAAGCACTTTCTGCCGCTGCTGCCTTGTGAAGGCAAAGCGGTGCTCGCCGTACTGTCGGCTCTGGTGGGCAGTATTGAGGATAATCACCTCGGCGGCTGGTTCGGCTACCGGGCGTCCAAGGCCGCCGTCAATCAACTGGTGCATACGGCCGCGATCGAACTCCGTCGTCGCCAGCGACAGGCCCTGTGTGTTGCGTTGCATCCCGGTACCGTGAACACCGCTCTATCTGCACCTTTCGCAAAGACGGGTCTGGAGGTTCAGCCGCCGTGTCAGGCGGCACAGCGCATTCTTGCTGTCATCGATCGTCTCGGACCAGAAGACTCCGGTGGCTTTTTTGATCATCACGGCAAGCAGGTGCCCTGGTGAAAACCCTGGCGAATTACCTGAGCAGGCTTTGGCCGACATCGAGAAAGTTCATCGCTCGATCAGCTCTGCTGCTGGGTTCGATCTCGGTGGTCTGGCTGGCAGCCGGAACCCTGAACATCGTCCCCTTCGTACTGTCGTTATCCGGTGAAAGTGATGTACGCGTGCACGCGGCGTTCACCGTTGGCTGCCTGCTGATAGCGGCCTGGGGGTACTGGAACGAGTAGCTGAAAAATTCACAACGTGTTGAAGCAGGGCGGGCTCAGTCCGTCTCTTGTGGCATGAAACCCTACACAATTTCGTCAATCGAAGGAGTCAGACATGATCAAAATGTCCGATGTATGTATATTGATGGCCGTCATGGTCGCGTTCGCCATCTCCGGATTTCTCTGGTTCAACGGTCAGAAGGAAGAAGGATTGTTCACCGCCATCTGGGTGCCATCCATTCTTTGTTTCGGCATCTACTTCAAGGTACTCACCCTGATGGGAGGCCGGAAATGACGGACGACTTGATCCTCTATGTTGGCATGTTCTGCTTCGCCATGACCGTGCTCGGGATCTTCCTGACGGCCAATGAATTCAGGAAAATGTAGTAAAGCATCCAGGTGCTGCGTGAGGAAGGCGCCCTGCTGGCCCGCACTATGCATGAATTGCCTACTTCGGTCGCCGATAGCGGCGAGAACACCGGGCGTGCTCCTTCTTGAATAATGCGGGCTGGCGCCTATCGTTGTCACCGGGTGCAGGTTCCAGAGAGGAGCGAGCTATTGGTGCTGCAACAGACAGTTGGAGATGCGAGAGGCTGATGAAATGGGATGATGATGCCTGAAAATCTGCTCTCAAGTCTCCAGCCACTACGCATTTCCGTGCAAACGGCCCGTGGTCCGCTGATCGTTCCCTTGTGGTTTGTGTGGCAGGAAGGTCGTTTCTGGTGTGCCACTCAGAGCGACTCGATGGTCGTTCGTGCACTTCAGGCAGACCCTCGATGCGCGTTCGACCTGTCTACCAATGACATGCCTTATCGCGGTGTCAGGGGGCGTGGGAGTGTCCGTTGTCTGCCGGAGTTTGGTGGCAAGGTGCTGGAACAACTGATCGATCGTTATCGAGTTGATCGGGAGAGCCGGCTCGCTCGCTGGCTGCTGTCACGGCGCACTACTGAGGTGGCATTGGAAATCACGCCGGTCTGGCAAACGGCCTGGGACTATTCCGAAAGGATGGCCCAGTCCGAGCAGGTCGGTGAACCCAGGTAAGGGTCTCTGGAGCTCATTCTGTTTTTGTTTCTTTTTTCACTACTTCTGCACGACGTCGTTGATATTCCTCGAAACTGATCCGGGTGTCCGCCATGCACTCGGTCTGTTGGGTCGGTGGTCTTGTCAGACACTCTGTGCGTCGACTTTCCTGCATGCCGTTGTAGGCCTGTCGCGCACTGCACGCGCCGAGGAGCACCACAGTCAGCGCGAGTAATGCGTGACGCAGCGCTTTCAGGTTGTGGCTTGATGATGATGAGCGATGGCGTTGCGATTCATGCACTTCAGGCAGCCTGTTGCAGGTGTTTGAGAAACCAGTTCAGAGCCATCTGCGCGCTCGGCCGGTAGTTTTTGTCGTAGATGTCGAAATGCCCACCCGGCAGGACGTGGTACTCAACCTGCGTGGTTGATGGCAGGGCATTTTTTGCCGCCAGCCCGGAGTTTTCGCGACCACCATATTCTTCATGTTCCTGATCGATGATCAGCGTCGGGGCGTGCACGTTCATCGCAGCGGTTCGCGGTCGATACAGCTACCTGGTTCGATAGTCGCCGGCACCCTTGAGTGAATCCGGCATACCCGCCGGTCGCGGCACGATGTTGATCTCGCCTCTCGCCTCTCGCCTCTCGCCTCTCACCTCTCACCTCTTGCCATGGCGGTGGCGATCCGTTGTCCTTCCGGACCTGCCCGGGTAAATCCCCGTGCATCGGCAGCCTGACCCATGCCGGGTACCTGGCTGACAACGGCCTTCACCCGTGGATCGGTGCCGGCTACATAAATCACGTGACCGCCGCCGAAGCTGGAACCCCACAAACCGAGCCGGTTGGCGTCAACGCCGGGCACATTGATTAGATAGTCGATCGCGTTACAGATGTCCCGGTGTTGATCGAGGGGATCAACCACTTCGCGAACCGGCTTGGCACGCACCGTCAGGTAACCGCCGGAATCCACCTGTGGCTGTTTGTCCATGGTCACCAGTCTGGCATCGCTGTCGTACCAGCCACGATAGTCGAACGTCAGACAGACAAACCCGGCAGCGCAGAAATAAGGCGCGCAGGTTCGGCTCAGATGGGCCTTTGGTCCCGCCCATCCATGACAGAGCAGAATCGCCGGCAACCGCTGGCCGGGCTTGAGATCATCCGGTACAAACAGATTGGCCGCCATGCGGGTGCCTTCGCTCCAGATCGTTGATCGCTTTTTGCATTGGTGAGTTCCCCTGTTAATCGAGTGGAGTCTGACACGAAGTCCTGATCAGAAATCCCGGGTTATGCCGTCGAATCGTCGGCGCACCCGGGCGTAACTTTCCGGATGTGGTAACAGATATTGTTTGCCAGCGCGCAAACCGGCGAAGGTGAATTTGGCAATTTCGGCAGGCGGGGTTGCTCTGGCCGCTGCGGCCTGTATTTCTTCCCAGCGCCGGATCGCTTCCTGAGTTGGCGGCGATGCGTTGGCCGGAACCGGATTGCGCAACGCCTCGGGTCGGTTCCGTCCACCTTTGTTGATGCGGGTGTTGACCCAGCCTGGACACAGAACGGCAGCCTTGAGCAGGCTGCCGGTTCGTTCGAATTCCACGGCCAGTTGTTCCGTCAGCGCAACCACCGCATGTTTGGTGGTGGCGTAGGCGGCACTGTGGTGACCCTTGACCAGTCCGGCGATCGATGCCGTATTGACGAGGTACCCCGGCTCTTTTTGTGCATCCATGATGGGTACAAAGGCACGAATGCCGTGGATGACTCCCCACAGGTTGACACCCATGACTCAGGTCCAGTCGGCGAGTGTGGATTCCCACGCCCTGGTTCCAGCACTGACCCCTGCATTGTTGAACAGCAGGTGCACGGCCCCGAAAGTCTGTGCGGTTGCCCTGGCAAGCTCATTCACCTGCTCGGGGTTCGAGACATCAAGCTGCCAGGCGAAAACACGTGCATCAACGTGTTTGAGCGAATCCATGGTGCGATCAAGTGCTGCTTGCTCGATGTCGGCAAGAATCACGTTCAGCCCTTCGGCCAGACATTGGTCGACCATGGCGCGGCCAATGCCACTCGCGGCACCCGTTACAACGGCGGTCTTTCCTCTGAATTCGGTCATCCGCTCATTCCCCCGCATTTTTAGCTGGAGCTGGCCTGAATATCGTTGGAGTCAAACACGATGGGATCCGAAGATAACCCTGTTCGCTCCGTTGACGCCAATGATCTGGTCGCACTGCGCCCCTTCAACGCAGTGATCAGTGTGTTGCGAATGATTGACTCAGGCTTTGTGTTGCGTTGGTAATAATCATGCGCCGCCTGACGCAGTCCCCGGCAGGCGGACTCGTCGTTCAGCAATGACTCAATCCGCTCGACGCACTGCTCGGCTGATCTGAAAACAGCGACCTGCTCGCCATCTACGAGTGGCTCTGGCAGTTCGTAACCCAGCGGTTCGGTGACAACCGCTCGCGAAGCTGCCAGCAGTTCCGGGAGACGCCAGCCAATCGAATCTGCCAGACCTCGTGTAAATACCACAATGCGACTTTCCCTGACCAGTTGCAGGTAGTCCGCCCGTTCGGTTGAATGACTGGTGAGAACATCGGGGCAGCGCTTCCTGGATTGTTCATCCGGAAATATGCCGCCGACAAATCGTGGCCCGAAGTGTGCCTTGAGCAGCCTTGTTAACGTGATTCGATACTCGTTGAACGCTTCTACCTGTTCGGCGTCGGATCGGGTGCCAGCTGTGAATAGCCTGGTCTGCAGCAGGACCTGGGACAGGGTGCCTGAGTCGGGTGGTATCTCCAGCGATCTGCTGTCGGTGAGATAAGCGGCGTCGTTGCCCGGGCGGTGCAATAACTCGTCGAGTGCAAATCGTGCCAGTTGTCTTGGAGTCATGCGTCTCCAGACCCGGGTTGCACGGCCAAACAGGATGACCCTATGCCAACGCCGATTTTCGTGGACGCTGGTACAGGGGAAATTAAGGCCGTGGGGGAAGACTCGCTGTGTGTATTCAGGGTTCTGTTTCGCCCAGGGCCGGTCTGCCGAATCGAGATGAGTCTGCAGGTAGCTTCGCTTGAAGTAGGCATCACAGTTCTGGAGACCACTCATGCTGGCGATTCCAGCTGAATCCAGCATGTCGTAACACAGACTGCGTGTCTGCCCGGACGCGGGATCCGTCAACTCGAGGTAGAGCACATGCTGGTTGTCAGCAAAACCATAAGCACCGTTGCGCTCTTCGATACGATGGCGTGGCGAGCCGGTGAATTTCAACGAGATTTCACCAGCAGCGGCAAGGTCGAACAGCCCCGCGTAGATCTGGGAGGTATAGGCGCTCATCGACATGGGGTAGACGGTAACTTCGAACAATTGCTGGGCTCCTTTCAGAAACGACCTGAGTTCAGGTACTTCATCACTGGTGGCTCGAAAAGTAGATCGAACCGACCGACACAAACTTCTCTCCGTCCGAATAGATGAATCGATCGCGGTTGGCATGTGCGAACGCCGCTGCGCAGCCGGCCACAAGTCGTTCATGCAATTCTATGACCAGGATATTGGTCCCGTTCAGCCATCCTGGTTGGCACAGCAACGGATACTCTGCGCCTTCGATGTCCATTTTGAGGATCAGGATGCGTTTGGCGCCGTAGGTTTCCAGGAGTTCATCCAACGTGACAGTCGCCACTTCTTCGATCACGCTTGCTGACGTGTCGGTGAAGTTCTCGATGATGTTGAACCCCCATTCTCCGCTGCCGCGATTGCGCAGTGTTCTCACCCGCAGCGAGTCCGGAGTCACCAGCGCTGCCTGATGCGCGTGAATGCGTGGATGCGCAGCGATGTTCCGGGACAGGACCGCGAAGTTATCCGACGAAGGTTCGACAGTAGCCACGGTCGCCTTCGGATAGAGTTTTGACAACGCAATCGCAGCCGTGCCGATGTAACCACCTGCATCCAGAATCAGACCTTCCTGGTCCTTTGGATAGGCGAGGGATAACGAGTGGAATTCGCCGCCCAGCGTCCAGCGCGCAACGTCCAGGTCCGGGGTGCCTGGGCGTACAAATATCTCTTCGCCTTCGATGTGTACCGGGACCAGTTCCCGCCTGTGCGTGGCTTCGGCAATCCACAGCTGTTGCAGCACCGACAAGGAGTTTTCCCGGTGGAGGGCCCGAAACAGGTCGAATTCCTGGCGAAGTGTTCTGGTCATCGGTCGGTGCCCTCTGCGTTCAGCCGCTTTGTTCACCTCGGTTCAGGGTCGCCCTCTATATTATCAAATTAAATGACAATGATGGGTTGGCGATACGAGACCTCAGTACACGCTGCGTGTCTGTAACCGGATGGACTGTCGTGCCTGGTAGTGCAAACGGAGGCTGGACAATCGATTGCTCGCATCGCCAGACTCGTCAAACAAACACCATACACGGCAGGAATGAGGTGACCGAGATCAAACGCCGCGCGGACGCGGGGCTCGTACTGGATGTTGAGACTTATATTGCCCTTGGCCTTGACCACCCGGCACCTGAATCGGTCAACGGTCGCTCGAATGCCGATATTCTGCCGGCACTGAACCATCCGGGTGACGCCAGTTATCATCCGTGTCCGGAGGCGTTTCCAGGACCGGAGATCCCATCTGGAGAAGTAATCCGGCACGCTGGTTCGGAAGGCGCACGTGTTTATCCTGGCACCACGCGTGATCTGTTTGTCTACGTTCCCGCCAGACTGGATCGCACACGACCGGCCAACCTCATCGTCTTCAATGATGGGGTTGGTTATCTCAGCCGTCGCGGATCGGTGCGCGCTGGACTCGTGCTCGATACCCTGCATGCAAAGCAGGCCATTGAACCGACTGTTGGTGTGTTTGTGAATCCGGGCCGCCCGATTGGCAGCGAACCGTCGCGTACTCCGGCGTACGATGCGGCGTCGATGCAGCGCAGTCTTGAATACGATTCGCTGACGCCGGACTACGGTTGTTTCCTGCTCGAAGACGTGTTGCCGTTTGTTGAGTCCATGCATGGGCTGGCGATCTCGGCTGACCCGACACGGCGAACTGTGTGCGGGATGAGTAGCGGTGCCATCTGCGCGTTCACGGTAGCCTGGCACTATCCGGGTCACTTTGTACGGGTGATGAGTCATTGCGGCTCGTACACAAACATTCGCGGTGGCCATGTGTACCCGTATCTGGTTCGCTCGACACCGCGCAAGCCGATCCGCATTTTTCTGCAGAGCGGGGCGAATGATGCGACGACCCTGTTTGGTGACTGGCCGCTCGCCAACCAGACCATGGCGAGGGCGTTTGATTATGCCGGTTACGATTATCGGTTCGAATTTGGCACGGGTGGCCATACCCTTCGACAGGGTGGTGCGCTGTTTGCAGATTCGCTGCGCTGGTTGTGGCGCGATGCCGATGCTTGAAAATGGGCTGGCCCGGTGACCGTCGGACAACAGGACAGCGCATCATTGGCGCAACGTGCGCACCTGATCAGTGCGACGAGCAAGATTTTTGATCCCAACCAGAGCGCTGCGGCACGGGCAGCTGAAAAAAATTCTCTCGGTCGAAACAATCCTGCAGACGTGCATCGATTCGAACCGCCCGCTATCCTCCGCCGCTTGATCCACACCATGTGCGATAAACGGTTTGCATGAGAATTCTGCTGGTCTCTGATCTGCACTATCGGCTTCGACAATTTGACTGGGTGTTAAGCGTCGCACCAGAGTTTGATCTGATTGTGATTGCGGGAGACCATCTCGACATCAGCTCGGAAGTTTCGCTCGAAGCACAATCCGTTGTCGTACTCGAGTATCTGTCCCTGTTAGGCGCCGCCGGACATGCCGTCGTGGTGAGCTCTGGTAACCATGATCTGACCGGGCCTGATGCCCGGGGTGAACAATGTGCGCTCTGGCTTGCCCAGGCGCGCGCGCCGGGTGTGTCCACGGACGGTGATTCCATCCGGCTGGGTGACATGCTGATCACGATCTGCCCTTGGTGGGATGGTCCGGCCGGTCGCGAAGCGACACTGGCGCGCCTTGCAGCGGACGCGGCCCGTCGACCTGCTCGCTGGTTATGGGTGTAGCACTGGCCGCCCGCTGATTCGCCGGTGTGCTGGACCGGTTATGAACATTATGGTGATGCGGATGTTGCCGACTGGATTGTGCAGTACCAACCGGACCTGGTGTTCACCGGACATGTTCACCAGTCACCTTTCACGCCGGACGGTTCGTGGGTTCATCGGATCGGTCCAACGTGGGTGTTCAACGCAGGCCATCAGATCGGTCCGGTGCCTTCTCATGTGCGGCTCGATCTTGCAGCGGGTTCGGCAGTGTGGCGTTCGATGCTTGGCGTGGAGAAGTTTCGACTCGAAGACTCGATGGCTCCCGAACGTACGGCGTTCTAAGTGACCTCAGATCAATTCGCTCCTGCGAATCGCTCAGGTCGGCGCGCTTCGCGTAAGAGGTGTCGAGGCGGTCAGTATTTCGGGTCAGGATCGCGTGCGGATCCGGGGCGGGCAGGTGGCCCATGCCGCTGCGCGAGCTGCCTGACCACCGTTGGAATCATGGACAAACCTGGCGCATCACCATACTGATGTTTCAGGTCTGCAAGGTATGTGGTGACAAATCGCAGACGATCGGCGAGCACCACCGCAACCAGGGTAGGAATGGCAGGGTTGCTGGCCAGCAGCGCACGTCCGTCTTCTGCAAAACGCATCACGGTCGGCTCCACAGCCTCGACGGTTGCGCTGAAGGCGCTGTTCAGCAGCACCGATATTTCGCCAACCATCGCTCCGGGCTCAGTGACCGTGTTGATCGGCACCGACCCTTTTCGTACGTGCAGGCTGCCCGAGACCAGAATCCAGATCGGTCCGGCAGCGCCACCCTCGGCGATGACGATATCACCGGCTGCAAAAGTCACTTCAGGCAGATGGGTTGAATGGAGCAGCATGTCGTGCATGGAAGAGATCCCGAACCTTGACCGTAGTCTGGGAGATGCAGATTACAGGCCAGAGAAGCTCTGACTGCAGTTCTTCTCTCTCTCACCTACACTCAGCGTCTGCGAAGCCAGCCCGGACCCTGCATGACTCCCGACCGCTTCACTGCGGAACATATCGAAACCTGGCGCCGTGAAGGTGGGGTGTTGATCGAGCACTTCTTTACCACAGACGAAGTCGCACAGGTGCGGGCGGACTTCGAACGGGTGTTTAGGCGTACCCAGGGAGCGGACACCGCACTCGACCGGAAGCGGGACGGCGAAATTGGCCGCTTCAATCAGGCTCAGTTTGCAACCTTCGAAGCCGTTCCGTTCGATTGTTCACCGGCACTCAATCTGATTGGTGTGCATCCTGCACTCATCCGGTTTGCACAGTTGGCGCTTGGTTGTCTGGACGTACATCTGTATCAGTGTCAGGCGTGGGCCAAGTTCACCGGGGACGCAGATTACGACCAGCCGTTTCACTGCGATTTCAGCAATCACACGCTGACAGTACCTGCGGAAGATGATCACCTGAATTCGGTGACGATCCTGTGTTATTTCAGCGATGTTTCCGAAGCCCACGGTCCCGCACACTATGTGACCAGGACCGACAGCAATGTGGTAGCCGGGCCAGAGGCAACGATGACGCGCGATCCGGAGCAGCAACGTGCGCTGCAACAGGCGCTGCAGCAGTACGAACGGTCAACGGCATCACCGGCAGGCAGCATCTTCCCCTACGGCATTGACGTGTATCACCGTGGGACCAACATGACGGCGCCACTTGGCCATCGTTACGCGGTCATGGTCTGCTACAAAAATGCAGCCAACAGCAGCATTGGCTATCACGCCTGGCCGTTTCATCATTTGAAACCCTGGCAACGGATATTCGAACATGCCTCGCCGGAGCAGCTCGCCTGTTTTGGCGTACAACCACCGGGACATCGCTTCTGGACGCCGGTCACGCTGGAACGTGCGCAGGTTCGTTATCCTGGATGGAATCTCACTCCGTGGCGGATTGCGATGGCTGGAGCGTAGGCGTCTGCGCGGCAGACGCTCAATACGCTGCGGCGGCGACTGCAACCCCAATGGTTGTACCCTGACAGAGTTCCCTTGTACATCCTGTCTGGGTTGCAGCCTGCAAAACGGGGACGGCAACTACTTCGGATCGAAGTCCCGCTTGCTGTGGCGTTCGACAACACGGGTCTCTTCCGGCCCCCAGCTTCGATTGACACGACGACCACGCTCGACGCCTGGGCGTGTCTCGATGGCCTTCGCCCAGCGCACGACGTTTTTGTAACTCGTGACATCGAGGAATTCTGCAGCCCCATAGATGTTGTGCAGCACTACCGCGCCATACCAGGGATAGATTGCCATGTCGGCGATGGTGTACTCGTCGCCGATGATGTATTGGCGATCGGCCAGGTTTCGATCCAGCACGTCGAGCTGACGTTTGACTTCCATCGCGTAGCGATCAATCGGGTACTGCATTTTGGTGGGTGCGTACGCATAAAAGTGTCCAAATCCGCCACCCAGATAAGGCGCGCTACCCATCTGCCAGAAGAGCCACGACATGCATTCGGCGCGAGCGGAAGGTTCTGTTGGCAGGTACGCACCGAACTTTTCCGCGAGGTAAACCAGAATAGCCGCGGACTCAAAGACACGGGTCGGTTCTGGTGTGCTGTGGTCGAGCAGCGCCGGGATTTTCGAGTTGGGATTGATGGCAACAAAATTGCTGCCAAACTGATTGCCTTCGCCGATGTTGATGATCCAGGCATCGTACCCGGCTGCGTCAATGCCGAGTTCCAGCAGTTCCTCCAGCAGTATCGTGACCTTCACGCCATTGGGTGTGGCCAATGAGTACAGTTGCAGAGCGTGTTGCCCGACGGGCAGTTCCTTTTCATGCGTTGGACCGGCAATGGGACGATTGATGTTGGCAAAACGGCCACCACTGCCCTGTTCCCAGGTCCAGACTTTCGGAGGTACGTACTCGGGCGCTGTTGTAGATGTTGTTGTAGATGTTGTTGTAGCTGTTGTCTCACTCATTCGCACATTCTCTGGTTGGTAATTGGCCTGGGCTCATCGGGAAACTGCTGATACAGCAGCGCCAGGGGGGCGGATCTCATCGCGCAAGGACCTGCAGCATATCTTCCACAGTGGTGAACTTAATCCTCGGTCGCTCGGCTGCAAGGCCGTTGCGAACTTCGACATCATCAAGGTCGCGCCAGTGATTGAAGTCGACGAATCGCGCCTGTCTGGAGGCAACCAGCAGGCGGGCCGATTCGACATCGGGATGTGTGGGGTGAAAGCAGCGGCCTGCCAGGGCGTCTTCGATCATGCCAGCAACGGTTTCCTTGGCATCCGTCTTGTTGCTGCCGATGACGCCGGATGGGCCACGCTTTATCCAGCCCACCACATACAGCCCATCCACAGGTTGTCTGGCGTCGTCGATCACGCGACCTGCGACGTTGGGTATCACACCGGCCGCTGCATCAAAGGGCACCTCGGGCAGAGGCACGCCACGGTAGCCGACGGAACGAAACACCATCTGCACCGGCAGAATTTCCTCCTGACTCGTCGCACGCACCCGCACCGATCCATCGCTTCCGAGAAATGACTCGTTTTTCACGATGCGGATACCAGCGACGCGGTTGTTCGAGTCGGTGATGATCTCCACCGGCGAGACCATGAACCGGATGTTCAGCTGCTTGTCACGATCAGCGGTTTGCCACAGGGAAAATTCCTTGATGATCTCGGCGTTTTTGGCCGCATTACGATCAGCCGATGCAGCCAGTGCATGTCGGCTGGCATCGTCAAGCTCGGCTTCATCCACCCGAACCACGACGTCGGTGTGTTGAAGTGCGCCGATCTCCCTGATTTCTTCGGGTGTGAACGCGGCTTGCGCCGGACCGCGACGACCGAGGATGGTGACCGTCTTGATCCTGCTCCTGCGCAGTGCAGCGAGGGCGTGGTCTGCCATATCCGTGGTGATGAGCTCCTCAACGCTCTTGCAGAGCATTCGGGCGACGTCGATTGCGACATTGCCGAGCCCAATGATGGCCACACCTGTCGCGTCGAGGTCAAATTCGTGGTCGGCAAAATTCGGATGGCCGTTGTACCAGGCGACAAAATCCGTGGCCGGGTGGCTGCCGATGGCGTCCTCCCCGGGTATGTTCAGCGATCGGTCATCCTGGGCGCCGGTAGCGAACACCACTTGATGATAGAGATGACGCAGATCGTCGAGATGCAGGTGGTGGCCAAACTCCACGTTGCCATAAAAACGAAACGACGGTGAAGCGGCGCTCTTGTCGTAGGCTCGTGTGACGGTTTTGTCCTTCTGATGATCCGGTGCGACGCCGGCACGCACCAATCCAAACGGTGTTGGCAGCTTTTCGAACATGTCGATCTCGACCACGAGTCCATCGTGCTTGAACAGGTTGCTCACGGTGTAGAAACCTGCAGGACCTGAGCCGATGATCGCCACCCGGAGTGGATTGTCGCTCGTGCCGATGGCTGACATGTTGACCTGTGCTGAATGTTCAGCCGGGAGTTTACCCAAGAATCATCGACCAGAGGTGGAGAGTAGGCGAGAGCAGCGGGTTGGGAAGTCCGTCGTCTGAAAAAAGTTGGCAGGGCTGGACTGCTGAAGTTGGTGCCGTCGGAGTCTCTCCGGGGAACGTTGGGAGGCGTAGACTTGGAGTTGTCGGGTTTATCGTGTTTAAATGACTTTAACGTGTTAAAGAATGATCAGTGATGGACCTCGTCACCGAACAACGGCTGGCCCGCCGCTCGATGATCCTGGCTGCTGTCCGGCAGATGATTGTCGACCGCGGTTATGAAGCCGTGACCATCCGCGAACTGGCTGAGGTCTGTCGTGTCAGTGTGCCGACGCTCTACAACCAGTTTGGTGGCAAAGACCAGTTGCTCGCCGCTGCCATCGAAGACCACTTCCGCAGTGCATACGACAGCCAGGATTTTCAGCAGGCCGATCCGGGCCTCGCTCGATTGTTGACGCTGATCGATCAGAGTGCCGGGCAGTTGCTCGACATGTCGACTTACCATCAACGTCTGATCTCGGCATTTTCTTCGTTGGGTTCCACCACCCGGCTGCAAATGCGGGTTGCCACTGCATTTGCGGAAGTCATCAAAGCACAGCTGATGGTCATGCAGAACAAGCGACAGCTGGCAGGCTGGGTAGTGCCCACTCAACTGGCAGGTCAGCTGGTGGCCGCCTGTATCGGTACGGCGGTGCAGTGGAGCGCCGGTTTCATCGACAGCACCGTGCTGCAATCCACCATGCGCTACGCCATGGGGCTGGTTCTGCTCGGCACCTTGCGAGGGCAGTGCAGGGAACGATTTTCAACCATGGTGCAGGAAGCCCAGGCCTCGCTTCCGGCGTTCCCGGAACTGGCCACCCACCTGAATAACCCGACCCACCTGAATGGTCATGAACAAGGAGCACATTGATATGGCACAGCCATTTCCCCGGCACGAACATCTGGTCGGTGGTTTCGAGCCACTGCGCATGGAGTGTGATGCACCCGATCTGGTGGTTGAAGGTGAAGTACCCCGCGAGCTGAAAGGTGTTTTCCTGCGTAATGGACCCAACCCTCAGTTTGCGCCGCGCGGTGATTACCATCTGTTTGCCGGCGACGGCATGTTGCACGGCTTCTACATTGCTGATGGCAAGGTGGCGTACAAAAATCGTTGGCTGCGTACGGTCAAGTGGCAGAAGGAGCATGAGGCGGGTCGCTCGCTGTTTGGGGCAATGAATCCGATGGCGTCGGACCCGAGCGTACAAGGCATGCGTACTGACGGGTTGGCCAACACCAATGTGATCTGGCATGGCAACAAGCTGCTGGCGCTGGAAGAAGCGCACGCTCCTTTCGCGGTTGATGTGCACACACTGGCGTCCATCGGTGAGCATACCTTTGGTGGCAAGCTGGTCGGCCCGATGACTGCGCATCCAAAGATCGACCCGGAAACCGGCGAGATGCTCTTTTTCGGCTACAACGCCGATGGCCTGTTGTCCGAGCATATGTCGTACCACGTGGTTGACAAGGCCGGCAACCTGACCCGCTCCGAGACGTTCAAGGCGCCCTATGCAGCCATGGTCCATGACTTTCTGGTAACCCGTGATCATGTCCTGTTCCCGATCATGCCGCTGACCGGTTCCATGGAGCGTGCCATGCGCGGTGCACCACCGTATGCGTGGGAGCCGGAAAAAGGTGTTTTCATCGGTATCATGCCCCGCACCGGGACCGTTGCCGACATCCGCTGGTTTGAAGGGCCGGCATCATTCATGTTCCATCCGATGAATGCCTGCACCGAAGGCAACATCATCACCTGCGAAGTCTGCGAGTTCGAAGAAGCGCCGTTGTTTCCAACGCCGGACGGCACACCAGGAGATCCGTCGAAGGCTGTCCCCCGACTGACCCGATGGACGTTTGATCTGGCCAGCAACACCAATACCTTCAAGACCGAATTGCTGCACGACATCGCCTGTGAATTCCCGCGTCTTGACGAGCGCCGTGCCGGCCTCAGTTATCGTTATGGTTACATGGCCTGTGACACCAACCCCGAGTTCAAGGTTGGCGGCTTCAATGCCATTGGCAGGATGGACCACAAGACCAAGAACCTGAGCCTGTATGACGTCGGCGCCGGCTGCGCAACCAACGAACCCATCTTTGTGCCACGCACGCAGACCAGCCCTGAAGGTGACGGCTTCCTGCTGGCCAATGTCTATGACGCCAACCGACGGGCGAGTCATCTGGTGATTCTCGATGCACAGAATGTGTCGGCCGGGCCGTTGGCCAAGGCCTATCTCGATCATCGGGTACCATTTGGCTTTCATGGCAACTGGGTACCGCTGTAACATTGGCCCAACCGGCTCGAAAAAGCAGTCCAGAAGCGGCTTTGGCAGGGGCCGGTTTTTGACTGAGCAGTGTTAACAAGCGATCCGACGAGAGATGAGGAGAAGACGATTTGACGACACAGAAGCTGCCACCGGTCGAGGAGATCAGGGCGCTGGTGGGACACCGCTTCCCCGGCGGTTCGTACACGATTGCCCACTGGGAGAACTTCCTCCTGACCGAGTGCACGGGCAGTGCACCACTGCCGGATGACCTTGCGCATCCTGCAGCGCTGTTCCATGTGCCGATACTGGGTGCCAGGACCAGCATCGGCGAAATGTTTGCGCTCGGGCAGGCGGACTCGGATTCATCCATCGGCATCGAGAGTTACGACTGGGAGTTCTACGAGCCATTGCGCGAAGAACACAGTTACCGGATCGACGCGGAGATCATCGAAGCGGATCGCCGGGAGAACAATGGCCGAACCTATGATCGAATTGCGTTCCGCTTCGATCTGCGCAACGCCGACGGCGCGCCGGCTGCACGAACCACGGTGACCTGGCACTACAATCGGGGACGACGATGACTGTGAAACCTGGCGACGATATTCCCGAGTGGGACATGCCCAGCGTGCGTCCTGAGCGCATGCGCACCATGGCAGCCATCCTGCGTGATCCCAATCCCGTTCACTGGGATCGACGGGTCGTGGCGGCAAGAGGTTGGGGCGAGCACACCATCAACCAGGGGCCGCTGGGGCTGAGCTACATGGTCAACATGCTGCACGCGTGGACCGGACCCCGGAGTGTGCGCCGGATTGCCATGCGATTCCCGCTGCCAGTGTTTGATGGTGACCACATCATTGCCCGAGGCAAGGTGACCGCGGTTCGCGAGCAGCATGGCAAGCGGTTTGCGGACTGCGATATCTGGCTGCATCGTGAAGGCACCGCCAATCCACTTGAAGGCAGTGCCACCGTGGAACTGCCTGACTGATTTCGATTCTGACTTTATCTCTCCCATTTTTTTCGGAATCTCGAATATGACGATGAATCGCAAAGTTGTGCTGGCCAGCAAGCCGGCGCATCTGCCAACGCTTGACTGTTTCGCCATCCAGCAGGAAACACTCGCCGCGCCGGTAGCAGGTCAGGTACTGGTCAAGGTGGCGCACATCTCCATCGATGCGTGGATCAGTACCATGTTGGGTGCCGGCAGTCTGCATGGTGCCTTGCCGCTGGGAGCTACGGTTCCCGGTCTGGGCGTTGGTCAGGTACTGGTCAGCAACGATCCGGCACTGAAGGCAGGTGACACCGTCTTTGGACCGGTGGGCGCGCAGACCCACCTGGTGGCACCTGCCGCCATGTTCCGCAAATTCGATACCAGTCAGATTCCCGCGCGCAGTTATCTGGGCGTGCTCGGACTGACCACGGGGATCACTGCCTATGTCGGCCTCAAGACCGTTGGTGATCTTGTTGCAAGCGATACGGTGGTTGTCTCCGCTGCTGCAGGCGCGACCGGATCGGTCGCCTGCGAAATTGCGCGCATCGTCGGTGCCCGCGTCATCGGCATCGCTGGTGGACCGGAAAAGGTTCGATATCTGGAAGAGGAACTGGGTATCGCGGCAGGCATCGACTATAAAAACGAGGACGTCGGCAAGCGCCTCGCAGAACTGGCACCACACGGTGTCAATCTCTTTTTCGATAACGTCGGGGGTACGATCCTCGACGCCGTACTGGAAAACATTGCACCAGAGGCGCGGGTGGTCATCTGTGGAGCGATTTCCCAGTATCCTCGCCTCGATCAGGTGACCGGCCCCAGTCGATATCTGAAGCTGGCAGAACGCAATGCAAGCATGCGCGGTTTCACCGTGGATCACTGGTCCAAGGCTCATCCTCAGGCCGAGGCCGACCTGAATGGTTGGCTCAAAGCCGGCAAGTTCAAGCTGCGGGAAGAAATCCTGGATGGCATCGAGCGATTCCCTGAGGCGATCCTGCTGCTGTATTCAGGTCACGTCGGCAAGCTGATGGTTGCGCCTTAGGTACGGTCTTCCGGAGCGGTGCCCGGTGCGTCGGATCAAGTGCGTTGAGCATCTGTGGATTCCACTGCCCGACGGCACACGCCTCGCGGCTCGCTTGTGGCTGCCTGACGATGAGCCAGAAGCAGCCGTCCCGGCACTGATCGAGTACCTTCCCTATCGCAAGTCCGATGGCACGGCACTAACGGATCCGGTGCGACACGCCTGGTTTGCAGCCAACGGTTTTGCTTCGCTGCGCATCGACCTGCGGGGCAGTGGTGACTCCGATGGCCTGCTGCTGGATGAGTACCACCCGCAGGAGCAGGTGGATGCGGTACACGCCGTTGCCTGGGTTGCCGCGCAGCCCTGGTGCAACGGCCGCGTCGGCATGTTCGGAATCTCCTGGGGCGGCTTCAATGCACTACAGGTTGCATCGCTTCGACCGCCGGCGCTGCGGGCCATCATCAGTGTCTGTTCCACAGACGATCGTTATGCTGATGATGTGCACTACATCGGTGGCTGTGTTCAGGCCTTCGATGCCCTGGTTTGGGCCAGCACCTTTACAGCGATGCAGATCCAGGCTCCGCTGCCCAGTGTGCGGCCGGACGATTGGCGTCAGCAGTGGCTGGCGCGCATAGACGCGTTGCCACAGTTCGCTGCGCAGTGGCTTGCCCATCCGCAGCGTGATGCCTACTGGCAACAGGGTTCATTGATAGACGACTACAGCGCAATCGTGTGCCCTGTGTTTCTGGTGGGCGGTTCGGCAGACGCCTACACCAACGCCATTCCCCGAATGCTGGCAGGCTTGCAGGTGCCACGACAGGCCCTGATCGGACCCTGGTCACATGCCTGGCCCAATGCGGCGCGCCCCGGCCCGACCATCGACTTCCAGGCGCAATGTCTTCGCTGGTGGCGGCGCTGGTTATGTGACGAAGAGATGATCCATGATGACCACGGCGCTCAACACGAGCCCATGCTGCGCGTGTGGGAACAGGACTGGGTACCGCCTGCCGATCTGCAGACGCTCAGACCTGGTCGCTGGATAGCCGAGCCCCTGTGGCCGGCTGTTGGCGAGCATCTGGCGACAAAAAAATGGCAGCTGACTGACAACGGGCTGCGTGAAGGTGCCTCCACCACCATACAGCTCGAGATCCGTACAGATCTTCAGCACGGCATGCATGGCGGTGCGTGGTGTCCATTCGGCGCGCGCGGCGACTTCCCGGGTGACCAACAGCCGGAGAATGCGCGCTCACTGTGTTTTGCAACGCCTGTTCGTGAACGCAGTGAAGCCATACTGGGGACACCACAGGTGCGTTTGCGCCTGCAGTCAGATCAGGCCGACGCGCAGTTGATCGTTCGCCTGTGCGACCTGGCGCCGGATGGCAGTGCGCTGTTGATCAGCCGCGGGGTGCTTGATCTCACCCACATCCAGAACCACGCACACTCCCGGCCATTGATTCCGGGCCAGCCCTTTGCTGTCGAACTGACCATGGATGTCATCGCCCACAGGCTGCCGGCGGGGCACGCGTGGCAACTGGCCCTTGCGGCCAGCTACTGGCCGATGGTCTGGCCCGCGCCTGCGCTGGTCCGGCTCACGGTGCTCGCGGGTGAACTGCGTCTGCCGATGCGCGGCCCCTCACCACTGGATACGCAGCTGTCGCTTTTTGCCGAGGCGGATGGTGCCGACCCCATGGTGATTGAATCACTGCGTCCTCCGCAGATGAAACGTGAGCGCAAGCTGGATGCGGGGGTATTGACCTGCAGCAGCGAGGTCGACGGTGGGGAAAATCGCTTTGCAGACGGTTGGCGGGTCGGACAACGCAGTGAGGATGTGTTCCAGGTGGCTGTCGATCAACCGCTGACTGCCACGGTCAGATGCACCCGCGAAGTCACGCAGAGCGATGGGCAGCATGACCTTCGTTCACAGGTCACGGCCGAGATGACCTGTGATGCAACGCACTTCATCGTTACCCAGCACGTGCAGGTTTTTGAAGATCACATTCAACTGCGCGAACGCACCTGGCATGCGCGTCTGCCCAGACGAGGCAGCATCTCGACGCAGTCGTAGCCTGGTTAGCTGGTCTGCGACGTCCCGCAGACTGGTGTTTTTCTGCCATCTCAGTTTCCCTTGCAGGAGGGCCAAGTCGTGCGCGATCATCAAGGCGGTTGCTGCGTGCCGGGGTTCTTTTTTCCCGATTCGTTGTCGACCGGGCATGTTTACTCAATAGCCTCTGACCAGAATGGTGATGTGATCATAGGAAAAGCACGACGGATCGGGCTGATTGGCGATGTCCATGCGGAGCACCGCTTCCTGGATATCGCGCTGCAGTTTCTGCACGGACAAGCGCTGGATGTCATCCTCTGCACGGGCGATCTGGCGGATGGCGCTGGCTCGCTTGATATCTGCTGTCAATTGCTGCGAGAGTCCGGTGCGCAGGTGGTTTCGGGCAATCACGACCGCTGGCTGCTGGATGACCGGTTACGCGAGTTGCCGGAAGCCCATCAACGTCTGGACCAGAAGGATGAATCAGTCGAGTATCTATCTGGTCTGCCGTCGATGATCAATGTTTCCACGGTCATCGGTGATGTGCTGCTTTGTCATGGGGTTGCCAACAATGATCTGCGCAAGGTGTGGCCTGGAACACCGCGCATGGATTTGGAGCGCAGCCCCGAACTCGATGGGATCATCGCGTCAGGGACTACCCACCTGGTTCTCAACGGCCACATGCACTATCGCGTCATCGTCAACTTCGAGCGTCTGACCCTGATCAACGCAGGGACGTTGAAAGGTGTTCATCGTCCCGGTGTGTCCATACTTGATCTGGAAGACGACATGGCCGCAGCCTACGAATTCACACCAGCCGGAACGCTGGTCGCCGCCCGCGAACAAGGGATTCAAGCGTGTGGCAACCGACGGGTCTGGAAGGACACACAGTGTTTTGATGGCCAGTGGGAGCCAGTGACGCTCTACGCCAGCTGACACTCAGGCGGCCAGTTATGACTGAGTTCTGGCCCGGACTCTTCATGAATAGTCCGGGCCAGGGATCCGGTTCGAAGCCACCGCTGCCTGGTACGCTGGTCGCGCCGTGACGCGTTTGTTGTACTGCGCGACGTGGGCGGCGATGGGAATCTTCAGCGCCTGGGCCCAGGTCAGGCAGGAGCAGAGCATGATGTCGGCAATCGAAAACGAATTGGCGACAACGAATTCACGTCCGTCCTGCAACGCAGGACCAACGGATCGCATCTGTTGCTGGAAGTAGCGCCGTGCCGCGGTATTTGCTGCCGGCGCTTCCCCGTAAATCTGGGGCAGCCCTTCGTGGCGTCGCAGTACATAGAGTGATGTGGCATCCAGTTCGCTCAGGGCGAAGTAACACCATTGGATGCACCGTGCCCGTTCGATGGCATCAAGAGGCACCAGGGATGCTGCAGAATTTCCATAACGATCAGCCAGATAGGTGATGATCGCCGCGCTTTCGGTCAGGGTGACTTCACCATCCTGGAGGACGGGAATCTTCTGTCGCTGATTCAAGACAGTGAATTCATCAGTGAGCGTTTCGCCGGTACGAGACTGGATCGGTCGGGTGGAATAGGGCAGACCCAGTTCTGCGAGGGTCCAGTGCACACGCAAGGTGCGTGGTGTACCCACACCCCAGACGATCATCCCGCTCATGCCGGCTTGCTTCGCATCACCGCGCCGTCCTGTTCGAGTTTGTCGATCTGCTCGTCGGTGTAACCGAGTGTCCGCAGGATCGCTTGAGTATCTTCACCCAGTCGCCGGGCCGGACCCGCAATGACAGCCGGTCGGTGATCAAAGCGGGCTGCCGGGCGGGGCTGCCGGACCCGACCCACTAACGGCTGATCAAACTCCGTAATGATTTCATTGTGTCTGACCTGCTCGTTGTTGGCGACGTCCTGACGGCGCAAAACGGGGGCGCAGGGTACCTCCGCTTCGTCGAACAGGGGCAGCCAGTGTTCGCTCGTTTGGGTGGCGAGCAATTCACCGACCAGCGTGATGCGCTGGGTGGCATTGACCGATCGCGCCGCGCCGGTTCTGAATCGGGGGTCATCGACCCAGTCGGGTCTGGACAATACCCGGCACAACCCATGCCACTCGGAATTCGAGTTCGTGCCGACGGTGATGTACCCGTCGAGTGTCTTGTAGACCAGGTCAGGCCGCGCGTTTGGATCAAGGGCGGTCTGCTCCTGACCGATCACGGTATGTTGTGTCATCGATTCCGGCCATATGAATCCGATCATGGTGTCGAGCATCGCCACGCGTATGTGCTCACCCTCTCCCGAGCGTTCCCGTGCAAACAGGGACGCACAGATGGCCTGGGCCGCATAGACGGCAGTGGTTTTGTCTGCCATCACGGTGCGCACCAGCCGTGGCCGACCGGTACCGGCGTCGGATTGCACATCGGCGATACCGGAGAGGGCCTGGATGATCGGATCGTAGACGCGTTTGCGGACATAGGGGCCACTGTCGCCAACCCCGGTT
>Ga0163144_10005599_pt1 | contig 27910 bp, 14 predicted proteins | sample OliLak19BULKMAT1_FD_123175 | JGI IMG/M metagenome (GOLD analysis project Ga0163144, IMG submission 123175) | Freshwater microbial mat bacterial communities from Lake Vanda, McMurdo Dry Valleys, Antarctica - Oligotrophic Lake LV.19.BULKMAT1 | ecosystem: Environmental > Aquatic > Freshwater >... | reverse complement strand
TCATTTCTATTCCGACGCCGACTTACGCTGGCGTGAGCGAACCAAGATGCACGATCATTTCGGGCACCTGACCACCAGCGATCACTGGTTCAAAGATTTCTCCGACCGCTGCATGGCCGCACACAAGGCGATGGCACCGATGTTCCGCCAGCGCCAGCGTGACAAGCTCTCTCAGTTCGCCGCCTGGGCCGAACGACGTGGGATGCCGCTGACCACCACGGAATCCTGGTCAAGTTGGTTTTACATCGATCACAAAGACCTTGACTGGAGCTGGCTTTTGGAATGGGCCGAGTGGAGCGTCGAAGATGCGATCGACTTCAAAATGTGGGGCTGGACCCCGCACAACTACGGTCAACCGCAGTTTGAAAACTGGAAAGACGTGAAATGGCATCAGAAACTCACCAGCCGGTTCCTGAATAGCAAGTAATCGACCGTTTGCGTGGACGGCTCGCGGGGGCTTCTCTTCTGGCTGCAAACGGCCGACGACGTGATGGTTTCAATTAACAAGGGCGCGGCCGCCGCTCCCATGGCAGGCGAAGAAGCGATTGGCCAGTTAAATTGAGGTCGTGAAATGGACAGGCTTGTCTATGTAGAAGCGGTGCCGCGGAGTGATACGGTGTTGGGTTTTGCTTTCTCGGAGCTGGTTGGGTTTCTTGAGCAATCGGGAACCTCGGTGTGCCGGGTTGAGCCTGACGATGGCGTGAATGTGCGCACGTACGGGACTTCTCTTTACAGTTTGCTAAGTCATTGGGCGCGGCTTGGCCGGAACCAGCGCGGATTGCCGCCGCTTTACTCTGTAGCATCACCGATTCTACCTGCGACAGTTTGCCCAACGCCGGTTTTTGTTTCTATGGATGCTGGGGTGACGGCATGGGTTATCTTCGCAATTATCGCAAACCGACTCTGGCATGCGCTATCAGCGCCTATCGAACGGCCGCCGAGTTATATCAGCAAAGCCGGCGGGACGCCGGTGGCAACTGGCTGCGAGCGACCGACCTGCTGATCAACCGCCTTGAAGCAACTGTACACTACCTGCAAAGTTTGGAGATCGGGGCCGAACTGGTGGAATTGCTGGGACGGGGCACCCCGGCAAGTTGCCCGCCGGAGAAGCAGGCCGAAGCCGCGAGGCTGGTTCATGCGGCCATCGCGCGCCTGGAGCTGTGCATGGCCCACACGGGAAGCATTCTTCCCGATCGCGCTTCGATGGGAACGCTGGTGAGTAAGTATCAGGTGACCCATCATGTATTCTGCCAGATGCGGATGGACCTCGAAGGGAACAGGCAGCATACAGAGACTACCAGCAACGCGGCGGTATCCGCTGCGATGCCGACCGATGCCCCTCCTTCGCCGATTTAGGTGTAACAATCGCTAACATGGGAACCAGGCCGATGACAACTTCGCCGCACACATCGCATCGTACTGATTGGATGCAGGATGCTCCTTTTGGACTTATGGTACATTACCTGATCGGCGGGTTGTGGCCTGAGTGCGGGCCGCGGCTGAGCGATCCTGATGCGATTGCGGATCAGTTCAATGTGCCGCGGTTTCTGGAGGAGTTTCAGCGGACTGGTGCCGGTTGGCTGATTTTTACCATTGGCCAGAACACGGGTTATTACGCCAGCCCCAATGCGTTGCTGGACACATGGGCCGGGGCGGGACACTGCACGCGGCGCGATCTGGTAGGTGAGATTGCCCAAGGCGTTCACCGCATGGGCAAGCGTTTCATCGCCTATCTGCCATGCGAGGTCAACGCCAATGCCACGTTGCATGGGGCGTTCAAATGGAACAATACCCACGGTACGGACCAAGCGACATTCCAACCACAATACACGCAGTTTCTCCGCGAGTGGGCACAGCGTTGGGGCAAGCATCTGGACGGCTGGTGGCTCGATGGGTGCTACACCTGGCCAGAGTTTCATCATTCCAAAATGAACTGGCCGCTCTGGTACGAGGCCTTGCGGGCGGGCAATCCTGATGCTCTGGTGACTTTTAACGATGGCTCTTTTTGCACTGGGATTGAAAGGCCGATCCAGAACGACTTTGACTATACCCCTGGCGAAGTGGAGATACTCGTGGATGGGGCGATTCGATTCGGCCGCAGCGCCGACGATCCTCAGTATCTACCAACCACTCGCTTTGTGCAGGGCACTGTTTGCCAGTGGCACGCCCTTGTACCGATAGATGCATTCTGGGCACATGGCACCTTTACCGAGCAGATGGCCGAAGCATGCTCACACATTTCACCACGATTCAAACTGGTCAAGGCGGCTCATCCTGGACCGATGGAGGAGCCCGTTTACTCGGATCAGGAACTGAGGACGTTTCTTCAGAACGTGAGAAGTGTGGGCGGCGTAGCGACGCTGAATGTCGGCATCTACCAGGAAGGGCATCTCGGCCCATCAACCATTGCCCAATTACAACGTATCGGCAATGGCCTAAACTGAGCTTGGCGATGTCCTAAAAAGGAAGCGGTCAATACAAATACTGCATTGCTGCAAATGGAGCCGACCTATACGGATCACGATTAATTTAAGGGCAGGTCTCGCGCTTTGGAGGAATGCGTGGGAGAATGCGTGCTCTAGACTAAAGGAGTACGACACGATGCAGATCAATGAGCGTGTATCAGGAGATGTGGCGGAACTGCGACGGCCGGTGCGTGAGGAACGTCGAGCGCTTCAGCGAGATCGCTATCGGGCCGTGCTGCTGGCGTTGTGAAGTCGCCCATTTCATTCCGCTTCGGCGCATGGCATGGCGTAAAGGTCACCCCCGACAGCTAATGGATCAGGTGCTGCACCCGCAGCAAACCATTCGACCACATGTCGCACGCGCAGTTTCGCCGCCTTGGTGATCGGCGTATTGGTCATCCAGAAATTGTGATGCAGCAGCGCAAGGATCGTTCCGGTCTGGGGCGTAAAGGTGCGCCGACCGCTTCTGGCGGCGGGGGAATCAAAGCAACATAAAGGAGTATCGGGAGTCGCAACCACCACCCGACGGTCCTGCATCTCGATCGTCACCCCCGCACCGACGGTGAGATACTCGCCACAGGTATTGGGCAACTGGTCATACCCGACCCGCGTCGGCTGGCCGAGCGAATCGTACCAGATCGTCGGCTTCTGCCCGGCCACGGGCAACGCGAGATAAATGGCCTGTGGGACCGTGTTCTCCTTCAACCACAATGTGGTCTCAAGTTCCACCCGTCGCCCGCCGGTCGGGATGAAGATATGCTGCTCGATCTCGTAACAATGGGGATGCGACAATCTCGTCAGAGTGCCCGCACCGTACCGACTGAGCAGCGGCGAGGCTCCTAGCACATGAGGTGACTCGCGCCGCACCTTCCCCTCCAGCCGCTCTGCGCTGTGGGCAAGCAGATCCTCGCGGGCACCGAACGCATCAAAGATATCGAACACGATTTGCCCTATGCCAAATTCCGCGTCGGAATCGAACAGACCCGCGGGGAGTTTGGCGAGCGATTCCGCAAGGGGGGCGAACGGCGGCGCCTCGATCAGTTCATAGGTCCGCATCGTCCGAGCGGGCAGAACGCCCGGGCGAAAGCGAAGCTGCGTGAGTCGAAACGGCCAGACGTCATTGGGAACCTCAACGACCGGCTCCTCGCCTGGCTTGGGGGCACCCCAGAACGGCTCCTGCCCGAAGGGTTCGAGAGGATAAATCTCCCCCGACTCCACATTCCGGGCGGCCGTCGCTGGGAACCGCAAGGCGGCCGATGAAATAGACACCCAGCCCTCGCGCGGTTGCTCGGAGGGGTTAACAACGCGGATAAATCGCGACGCAGAAAGTGGACGATACGCCGAACTCGAGCGGAGCACACCTGTCATTGCGGATCGTGAGAGTTCCTCCGCGCGATACACGGCGCCGTTCTTCTCCGCAGCATGTCCAAGCGCCGAGAGCTTGTAGGGCTGGGCAACCGAATCAAAACTCGAAAAGGTGTGCTCGGTGAAAACCGATACGTCCCGCCAGGCCTCGTCAACTTTCGGTTGATAGACCGACGGCATCACCCCCAGCAGCGAACTTGTCGCGGGTATGTCGCGCAACCGGCGCCGGGCTGCCTGGCACGCCGACACCTCGGTCGACAGCGGAGCGATGTAGTCTGCCCACCAGTCCGGCCAATCACCACGAAGGGTTGGCAGCGACGTCGATTTTGCCGCCGCGTGCGCTGCGGCGCTCACCTCGCGCAGCGTCGCCAATCGCAACTTGGGTTCCAGTCCTGCGCCGTTCCAGGCGCGCACGAAATCGCTCAGTCCTTCCAAGGGCGGATCGTTGTCGTACCGCCACATGTTGGTGACTGACAACGGCAAAAAATCGAACGGATACACTGCGGGCAATTCTGTGAGTCGCTTGCTGCAGCGCGCATGTGCCCTGGCGATTCCGGAAGGCGAGAAATCGAAGACATCCCCGGGTTCTGGCGGATTAAACCACACGTCAGAGCTGCTGGGCACCGGCCCGCGACGCCATTCGGATTCGTGTGTGTAAAAGTAGCCATTGTTGTAACCGCCCGCGAGATACACCAACAGGCGCTGCCCGTCGCCAGCTTCCCACCACCACCAGTTCGGTCGCTCGGTGGGGTTGCCAGCGGCGCTGTAATCGTTCGGGCCCGTCCAATACAGGTTGACGCCCTGCTCGATCCAGCGAGGGAGGATTCCCCACGACATCCCGTTGATGTCGTTCTGCATCGCGACGGACGGACGATAGCGCGAATGGAGCGGTGCAAGATCGCGACTTAACGCACTCCACTCTTCGGCATCCAGCAAAGTGCCTGTGTTGAACGGCATCGCGCCAAGATCCATCTGCCCGGCCTGCACGGCCCGATCAAATCGCGCCACCTCCCCAGCCGACGCGGTGCTCAGAAATCGCTGGACCGGCCAGAGGACCTCGCAGTTCCATCGAAACTTCGCCTCGTCCGGGTAGTCGGCCGTCCGCTCGCAGAGTTCAATCGCCTGACGGATGTAATCCACGTGCAGATCCCACGTGGTACTGGGCAGATCCGTGTAGCCGAAGTCGGTGTGCGTGTGATGAACGAGCAGGAGTTCGCGAATAGGTGTCATGTTGGGGTTTCCTCGGTTGGATCGTCTCCGTGTGCAGGATAAGTACGAAGCCTTCGTTGTCTACATCGACACCGTGCCTCGCAGCGCGAGTTGAAGGTACGATAGACTTTTGGCCCACCCGCATCGAACTGCTCATCGCAGAAAGATCACCGGGTGGTTGTTCACGGAAGGCGGAGCAGTCGCTTCAGGAGGAACATCATCGGGATGTACGCGAGAAGGTAGACGCTGAGCCAGCCGAAGTTCCATGTCGAACCAACCCACTTGAGAGGCTGAAAGAACTGCAAATCCTTTGGAAGCTTGGGCGGGTAAACGACTTCGACGGACTGAATCCGGGCGGGTTCACCTTGAAAGAGGGTAGGTTGTGGAACTGACCGTTGGCCGACGGCGACGCGGATGGGGATCGTTTGATCAGCGCTGTTGAGTTTCAAGACGTAGACGCCGGGCTCGGCGGGTGCCTTGAGCGTCCAAGCGAGCGTTTGCGGCGGAATGGGACTTGCCAGATAGCGGTCGAGGCTATCGGTCATCGACTGTCGGGCCGCGTCACCGGCGGCGACGATTTGCCAAGGAAGCGGTTGGGCGGAATCGGTGGAAGTGATCCATTCGCCACGCAGTGCTTCGAGCGCACTTCGGATCTCGGGGATGTGTTGAGTCGGGTCACCGACGATGATCGGCATCGGCGAAGCAACAAGGGTGATCGGCTGAGTGACGTCACCTTGGACAAGGGCTTTGAGGATGATTCGCGCTCCTGGCGGCGGCGGTTGCAACACCGGATCGACCCGTGCAGGCAGCCAAAGGAACACCGCGATTAGCGGCCCGAGCAGCACCCCGATCGGCACCATGGCCGAACCGATTAACCGGCGCTGGACATCAGCGCCTTTGCGCTGTTTGGCCAGGCGCAGGCGAGCGCTGTCAGTGAGCAGGGATTGCAGGATCATCGTGATCGCGGCCACACCGGCGGCGATGACCGCCGTTCCCCACACCGGCCCGACCGCGCGGACGAGCGGCCAGAGCGTCAGATCGAAAAGTCCCATCACGCGATCGTTGAACGAGGGGACCAGGAACATCGCGCCAAGCACGCCAAGCCAGAAGATCGTCAATCGGTTCCGCCAAGCAGCGGCTCGTCGATCGCGCGCGCCGGGGCCCGGTGCGGGAAGGAGGGATAAAGGCGAATCGGAAGCGCACGAATCGGTCTGTTTGGAAGAACAAATGGCGCGCGAGACGAACCCGCGATCGCCGTCGACCACGACAACGCCCGCGCCTGCGAGCAGTGATTTCGCACCCGGCACGACGACGGCAGGTACGCCCATCTCTCGGGCGACGATCGCGCCGTGCGAAAGCGAGCCGCCCGTTTCAAGGACCACTCCGGCCGCGTTGACGAACAAAGGCGTCCACGACGGATCTGTCGTACGGCAAACCAGGATGTAACCTGAAGCGGGTGTAGGTGCACTGGCAGGATCATCCACCACACACACAGGCCCGCGGCCGATACCCGATGAGATCGAAAAACCTTTCCACCCGTCGGCATCGGAATGGATGGCAGCAGGGGCCGCTGCACCGAGGGTCGCAACGGCTGCGCCGTCGATCAGATCGGGCAGTTGCAACTTGGCCTCGGCGGCGTAGCGCTGTCGGCGCTGGTTGATAAGCTCGATCGGCGCGAAGCCGGTTGTGAGCGAATCGAGCATCTCGGCTTCGTCGAGATAAAACACGCCGTCGCCGATGTCCAGACGTCGGCCGGCCTCGAGGGCGGCGTCGCGCAAGAGTGCGTACCCGAGCATGAGGTAGAACTTGCCGTTCTCGCGGTAGGGCGCATATCTCTTCATCCGACCGATTAACTGATCGAACCGGCCCGTCGCCGACGAAGGAAGTCTGGCTCGAACTTGATTCAACTCGGCATCGACATGCTTCTTGTGCTGTTCGAAACGAATCGATGGATCGGCCCCGTTGGCCAGCTGTGAGGCGACGCGGGCGACATCGTCACGGCGCTCGCGCCAGCGCAGAGAGGCCAGGTCCAATTCGTCGGGCGCACGATGGCCGAAGGTGTCGAGCCAGTCGTCTAGCGTCAGTTTGCCCGAGCCTACGTCATAGAGCGCCTGATTGGCCAGGATCGTCTTATCGGCCGGCCCGACGCTGATGAGCGACCGCGTGAGCGTTGCGATGTCCTGATCATAAATGTGATCCGCGAGCAGCGCCGTCAGGTCGGCCTGCACCTGTCCGACGATCAGGCTTGGCAGCAGCGACTCGGGTGCGAACCCATCCATCACGCGCGTCTGGCGATCAACCCAGAGTGAGCGAAGGTCAGTATTGCTCAGTGACGTCAGGTCCAGAGTGCGTTGCTGCGCGACCCAACCGGTGAAGGCCGGTATGGTGTTCAACTCCAGATCGTGGTCGAGCGAGTCGGCGAGCGTTGCGATCTTGGCCTGCACGGCGGCGAGTTTCTTGCCGACCGAGAAGCGCTGCATGGCCGAGCCGCGTGGGACCGTTGGCGGGCTTTGTCCGGCTTCGGGATTGCCGCGGAGTAGTTCGGGGTCGTAGGCATAGGGGAAGTCGGCGAAGAACATCTCTGGCGCGGTCGAGAGGTCCATGAGCACGCGTCCGCCGATGCGATGGACGAATCCGTCGTCGGCGACGCGCGGCCCGGGTTCGAACCCGACCCGGCGGTACATCGCGCCGAACCCGCCTTTGCCGGATAGGAATCGCCGGATCACGCTCCAGGTCAGCGGCGTGGGGTGTGTAAGCGTTTCGCCGATGTTGTGCGGGACCCACGGGCCGTGGCCTTTGGCAAGTAGCGCATTAACCTGCGCCCGGACGGCTTCGATCGTAGATTGTTTGGCCCGCAGCGCGTCGAGCGTGGTGATCGCACGCGACTGAAGGACATGAAGATGCCCGGCGACGATCGCCCATTCGATGTCCTGCGGACGACCAAAGTGGCGCTCGGCCCGGTGTGCGATCTGCCAGAGTTGGTGAACGTCGGTCGAACTCAGGCAGGACGAATTTCGCTTCGCGTCCAAAACCGCGACTTCCTGGCCGGTCGACGGGTCGATCTGCGTGTGTTTCTCGGCAATGATCGCATCGATCACCCGGCCGTCGGCGCGGGCGAGCGTGAGCGTGTCGGGCTGAACTTCCCCGCTGACGACCGATTCGCCCAAACCCCAGCTGGCTTCGATGAGCATCTGAGAATCGTCGACTCCGCGCGGATTGACTGAAAAGAGCACGCCCGCGACGTCGGCCATCGCGAGCTTCTGCACGACGACCGCCATCGCGACACGATCAATCGCGATCTTCTGCTCCGCTAGGTAGGCACGGGTGCGCGGGGAGTCGAGGCTGGCCCAGCATTGCCGCACGCGATCGAGCAGGTCGGCCTCGGTGCGGACGTCCAGAAACGTATCGTACTGACCGGCCATTGACGCGCCGGCCATGTCTTCTGCCGTGGCGCTTGAACGCACCGCGACCGCGCCGCCACCCAGAACGTGATAGTGTGCGATGATCGATGCGGCGAGCGAGTCGGGAATCAAGTCGTGTTGACGCGCGGCCCGGAAAGCGGCCGTGGTGACCACAAAGCCGTCTGGAACGTCGAAGCCGGCGCGAATCAACTCGCCAAGATTGGCGGCCTTCCCACCCACAAGGGCAACATCATCACAGTGACGTAGTGAGAGCAGAAGCGGAATGCCTTGGGTGTCCGACGCTTCAACCGCGTTCATGGACCACCCCTTGATTCGAACGCGACCACACCGCCGGTCTCACTGGCGACGAACAGTTTTCCATTGGCGACGATCGGGCCGGAGAAACTCATTCCCAACTCGCCTGGGCGAGACCTGTCGTTGACGAAGTGACGTTCGAGCAACTTACCGTCTTTGCGGCCGATGACCGCGAGCCAGCCGTCGGCGCTGAGTGCATACACATGGGAGTCTGTGATTGCCGGGCCGGCGTTGACCGGGGCGGCCTCACTCACACGCGCGCGCCAGAGCAGTTTGCCACCATTGACTAGATCAATCGCGACGACCTCGCCGTTGCCGACACCGGCGATCGCGATGTTATCACGGACCGCGATAGGCGAAAGGACGGACGCGGGCGTTGTGGCGGCATCGGTCTGCCAGCGGATCGCGCCGGTCTTGCGGTCGATGGCGACGACGGTGCCGTGCGGGCCGGGCCGGATGAAATCGCCGTCGCCACATCCGATGAGGATCAGATCGCCGGCGATCGAAACCGAAGCCAACGCGGCATAGGGCGTCTTGCTTCGCCAGAGAACGCGATCGAGCCCATTGGCTTTGAGTTCTTCGTCGGACTCGATCCGCAGCGCGACGACTTCGTTGCCGTTCACGCCCGAGCCGATGTAGGCGATGTTGTCCTTGATCACCGGCGAACTCTCCGGGTCGGTGACGGGGTACTGCCAGAGTTGCTTACCGTCACTGATGCGGACGGCGAAGACGAAACCAGGGTTGTCACCGGGTCGGGGCTTCCTGGTGGCCGGGTCCTCGACCGAGCCGGCGCCAACGACGGCAATGTCACCTGAGATGGCTGGAGAACTTTCGACATGTAGGGGTGTCTGAACGCGCCACCTCAGCTTGCCGGTCGCGGTCTCAAAGCACATCAGCGCACTATCGCGATCTTCGTGAAGACCTTCGCCGATGACAAGGAGTTTTCCGTCGGCGGTGAGCGCGGGAGAACTGAAGACGCCTTTGATGTCCGCGCTGCCTGCCTTGGTGACGACCGGCCAGCGCGGTCGGCCCGTGGTTGCGTCGAGACAGAATATGCCCCCGAACGTGTCGGGCGGTGAGATCGAAGCGCTGGCTCCGTAGACCCAGTTGCCGTCGACGGCTAGTGACGAACAGAACATCGCGAACGGATCATCGGTGTCGCTCCAATTCCAGAGCTTTGCGAGCTTGCCTGGCGTAGCGCCACCAACGAATCCGCTTCGGCCGGTGTCGACCCGGGCGATGAACGGTTCGGTTCGTTGATCTGCTGGTGCTGCAGCGGTCGGGCGTGTCGTCGTCGCCGGGTCGACGGAACGAGCCGTGTTGCGCTGTTTGTTCTCTATGTATTGCAGTGCAACCTTGGTCCAATCGACATCGGATGAATTTGAAGAAGCAGACGGTCGGTTGTCGCGTGGGCTTTTGGTGCCAGTTGTTGTCGCGTTCCAGAAATGAAACCCGGCCCAGACGCTCGCGATCAGCAGCAGCAGGACGACAGGAACGTAAGGCTTCTCCCGAATCACCCGACCCCACTCCCGGGGCCGAACCAGAATCGCCGCCATACTCACAAGACCCGCCGCGAGTGCGGGCAGAATCGCGGCGCCCGCATTGACGACGATGGGCACGACGGCTAACTGGTGGTCGAGCATCAATAGATTCATTCGCCGCTCCAGGTTTGGGCCTGCCTACCGGCGACCTGTGCGGGTTCGATGCGGTGCTTGGGTTTGAGTCGGGTTGCGCCGAAATAGAACGGGTTCGACCAGGCGCGTTTGCCTTCGTGATCTTCGACCATCACGCGGACATGATCCATGTCGTTCAGATTAAGGTTTAGCCGAATTTCGGTGACAGATTGGCCCGGAATTTCCTGGACGAGCTTACCGAAGAACTGGCTGGACCGGACGGCGATGCGCTTGGCCGGGCTGGTGCGGACGAGCATTTGCGTTCCGGTGAACTCGACAGATTCAATTTTCGGCCCGCGGGTAGAATAGAAGTCGCCAGCCTTGAGCGCGGCGATGATCGACGCCTGCGTACACTCGGCTGCGCGGACCATGACCCAGCCCTGCGCGCACGACTCTGGCCCGCCGTGTGCATCATCGACCGCGATGGCATCAATCTTTTGGCCCTCATTGAGCATCATGTGCCAGGGATACTCCCCGTCACCGATCGCCAGTGATGTTTCGAAGAGGTTGTTGTAGACCTCGATCGCGCGCAGGCCGGGGAAGCTTTTGAGTGATTCGGGCGACTGTGTCGACCACCATGGATGGGCGATCCAGCAATAGTCACTAATGCTGTTGGCGAAGTCCCACAGCTCGCTAACGCCCATGCGGGTTGTAGGGCGAAACTGCCCGCGCGCCGGGTCGACACCGACGCACATGACGTGGGTATTACCCAGCGTGGAATTCTCCCAGGTATCGATCTCGCAGCCGGGGATGACCAAGATCTTGTTCTCTGGGTCGCGCGGGACGGTGACGTGCCAGTGGTCGCCGAAGCAGATGAAGTCGTAGCCTTGCGACTTGTAGAACGCGAGCGCTTCGTCGGGCGAAAGTTTTCCATCGGACGCGGTTGTGTGCAGGTGCATAGCGCCCCGGTACCAGGTGCCGGGCTTTGCGAAGACGTTTCCGCGGGTGAGTTGGAGGTCGAATTCTTTGCTGGTAACCGGCTCGTTCATCGCGAAGCCTTGATGGTGATGCGTCGTTCGGTGGTGATGTCGATCGGGGTGGTGGTCGTGTGCCCGTCGGAATAACGAACGACGACGTTGTATTTGCCAGGCTCGCGAATCGCGATGTTGGCGGTGTCCGGGCCCCGACAGCCGGTGCTGATGTTGGTGCCGATGTCACGTCTTGCGACAACGGACTTGTCGTTGGTTTCGATCATGACAGCCGCGCCGACAACGCCGATGTTCGCGGTGACGCGGACGGTGATGATGCTGGTGTTCTCGAGTACTTTCTGTTGTGCGATGGGGTTTTCGCGGGGCGTGCGCTGGCTCAGGGTGTCGTTGACGACCAAGCTGAGTTTCCCGTCGATACCGCCGAGAAGGATGTCATTGACACCGTCGCCGTTGACATCGCCCACGGCTACACCACCGGCACCGGTTTTGTGCGCGTTTCCAGGCATGATTTCAGCCTTGTAGCGGGTGGTAACGAAAAACGAGCCGTAGCCCCGGTTGACGTAGAGGTTGTTGGGGTTGGTGGCGGTTCGGCTGGCGAGGTAGATGTCGACTCGTCCGTCGGCGTTGAAATCGTCGGCAATCAGTGACTGCGCTTCTTCGGTTGCGACGACGATCTCATTTCCGAATTGTCCTGCGTCAAAAGGCTTCCCATCCACATTCGCGAGGATGTTCACGCCCATGTCGCGTGAAAAGATCACGTCAGGCCGGTCATCGTGCCAAGTCGGGGCGAAACACCCTGCGCCCGTCAGTGCGGATTCTTCGCCGTAGGTGGTGAAGTCATAGGGAAGGAGATTGGCAAGAGGCTCGAAGCTGCCTGCCGCGTTTCGTCGGAGCAGAATGCCGGGACCGACGGAGTAGAATATGGCCGTCGAACCTGTTCCGTCCCAGTCACCGGCCATGAAGAATCCGGTTTTTCCGGATCCGCTTTCGGGCTTGTCGAATCCGAGGGCAGTGGTCAGGTCGGCAAAGTTGCCACCCGATTGTCCAGGGTTGATGTACGCTCGTAATCCGCCTGCGATCTTGGAGACGATCACGTCGGGGTAACCGTCGCCGTTGAGTTCAATGAAGGCAGACGATTTGACATCGCTATTGGCATCCTCCGGTAGCAAAGCCGTAATCGCGAACTTGCCCGTCTTGTCCATGGTGTAGATTACGCCGCCGGCTAAAAGCGAAATACGACCTTCACCACTGACGTCGGCGAAGTTGCATGATGAACTGACGACGCCTTGGAGTCCGAGAGATTCGGTCACGTCGATGAAGCTGCCGTCGGATTGTTGAAGGAATGCTCGATTCCCTGATGGGTTGCATGCATAGAGGTCGGCTTTTTCGTCGGCGTTGATGTCGTACATCGCAACGCCGGCGATGGGGTCGGAGAACTCGGCAATGACCTTGTCGCCCTTGAAGAGGTCGAAAGGAACGGCGGGGAAGAACGCGCGGCCGGCGGCTTTGTCGGCCATCATTTCCGCTAGTCGCTGGGGCGCGCCGTTGAACGTTCCGTACATTTTTTGAGGGCCGAGGTCTTCCGTCCAAGTCCACTGGGCTCGTGCATCCGGTCCGGCGGCACTGGCTAGCTTCCCGGCTTGCCATCTACCTTCACCACCAAGGTAAAACAGCAAATCCGACTGGCGACCGCGCCCTATCCCACCCGCGTACGCGACCATCGTCTGGCCGATGCTCGGTAGCTGTTGAAACGCCTCGTTTACGGAGTCACCGACGACACTTAGGACAACCCGCTTAGACGCGAACTGTCCTTTAGTGACTTGGTTAACATCGAGTCCGATCGTCTTTGCGTTAATGTCGATCGCGGTGATGGTCAGAGTCACGACGACTGAATGCCGATCAAACAAATCAACTGGCTGGAGGGTGGGATTCACCAAAGCAATTGCCGGTGTTGTGAACGAGCACCAGGTAAGCGCAATTAGCGCCCCGAGAGTAAGCGATCGGGAGGGTTTCATGAACAGACCTTTAGTTCCTTCTCGGCTCGGGGGAAATGATGGCGAATAGCTCACTTGCTGTGGCTTTGTTGTCCGGGCCAAATGTAGGTGCGTCTTTACCTGCGAGGTCCGGGATCTCCGTCACATTTAGGCCACCGGCCTTGACGTCATTGAGATAAATTCCTTCCCAGGTCACCGAGCCTTTTATGAGCATATCGGTGACGCGAGGCAATTCTTTAAGTTTCGCAATCATCGGCTCGCCATGAAGTGGGTGATTTCGCGAGATAATTTCGATCTGCCCCCAATCGTTGTCGCGCTTGCTGCAGTTGATGACGAGTCTCGCTTTTGAGATGTCTGATGATGTGACAACAATCTTGGCTTCTTTAGCAACCTCCATCCCAAAGTCGCCGGGTCCCGGCAGACGTCCACCGGTCTCTTTTCGATCGAAGAAGACGCCTTTGGATTTCCAACCGAGCGATAGAAACGCGTCGCTGGTGAGCGGGCGGTCGGGCAGACCGGCGAGGAGCCTGCCGTACAGGACCAGATCGTCGCCCCAGTCGCAATTCGATCGCCGTGTAAAGGTCGAGCCCGAGAGCAGCACGAGGGTGCCTTTTTCGGTAACGGTGGGGTCTGAACGGTTGCCGGCGTTGATGGTGCTGCCGGCGGCGACGATGAGCGTACCGGAATTGACGCGCCAGTTGTCGTCGGAGCTAAAGGTGCCGATCATTTCGACGGATGATCCGGGTACTTTGTTGATGAAGAAGTGGTCGACGAGGCGCAGGTCAGACTTATTGTCATTGCGGACGAACGTATTGTTTCCGCCGACCATCGAGTCCATGTATTGAACTCCAGCACCGGCCTTAATCCACACGTTCCCTGCCGCACTGAAATGGCCGATAATGGTCACGCCCTTGCCGACGGTCATATTCCGGAAGCCGGCAGGCTGATACTTCCGCCCGGTGGTGATACTGACAGAATAGGGATTACCCGGCCATTCTGGAAAAACAATATCCGTGTTGCCATCAACGGCCTGTGCGGCGGGTTTGCCGTCTTCGAGCCAGTGTTTGGCTTCCCATCCGTCTTTCGCACCCTCGCCGGGATTGGCCCAAACCAAGACGCGCGCCTTCGGCCATTTTTGCTTGAAGTGATCGGACTTCGCGACATCCTCTGGCCATAGCGTACGGTCCGCGTAAAACGGGTCGTGTGCGCAGGCGGTGGCTACGGCTGGCTGAGGCGTTGCCACATCGTCGGCCACGACAGGTTGGCCGAGCAGCAATCCGCATAGGACGGTCAAAAGAAAGGAGAAAGTGGTTGTGATTTTCATCGGTTTCATGGGCTCTAATTTGAGGGTACAGATTCCCATTGGTACAGCCTAATCGCGAGAGAGTTCGATAACGAAGATTGGTTTTTCGTTAGACACGCTTAGTACGCCATCCTCACCGACGGCTCCCGTGGAAATTTCCTTGAAGTGGAAGTCCTTGGCGACCCACTTGACGCCCACCAACGCAGGCGAAGTAATTCGAGCCGCCGGCAGGGCGTACGAAACGAGCGGCTTGCCGGGGACGTTTGCACCGGGATTCAAGCCCTCAAAAGGCTTAGCGGTATAGCCCAGATCGCCACGTGCGACGTTGTCTTCATTCAGCTTCATGCCGTAGTTGAACGAGGTAGAAACCAAGCTCAAATTCATCTGCTTTGATGTTTCAATGGGTTGACCGTCGAGCGCGACCAGAGCGAATGAAATGTAGAGCTCATCGGATCCTACCGGATAGTTGATTCCCTCTTCGTTGCGCACCGTCACCTGATCGAGAATGATGCGGTTATCGCGAAACTTTACCGGTCCGCCGTGCTGAGCAAAGAAACCTGTGTAACTGACGGCGGTAGGTGCGTCTTGTATCAGATGTCCTTTCTTCCAGTCGTATTCGATTTGCGGTGTGGGCCGGACTGGCGAAGCTTCCATCAGCCCGCGCTCGGCGGTGCGACCTTCGACCTTGTCATCCTCAATGGTCGGATCAACCAACATCTGCAATCCGAAACGATGCGCAGTGGCTGCGATCTTCGCACCCAAATCACCGAAAGATCCACCATAGTCAGCGCTGCGTGGGTCGAACAAGCTCTTTCGGCCGAAGGTCATCACGGTCGGCTTGGCCACCGGATCAAGAGCGCCCGAAGTAAAGATCGCGCCGGCTGTTTTCATTGCGGCAGCTTCGACAAGGTCGTTCTTGAAATGGACACCTTCGATCGACCCACTCTTACCGCTGTGGTTCATGGCCAGCGCTTTGCCATAGGGCTCAGGCTGGTCAGGATCGTTGGGACGACCGAACAAATGCCAGCCGATAATGTCCCAATCTTGAATCGCGCCGAGCGTCGCGATTCGAAAAGGGATTTCGGCACGATACTTGTCAGGATTGCTGGTCTGAAACTCATAGACGAAAAAAGGCTTGCCGGGAACGCGACCGATTTCAAGCCAGGGAATGCCCATCGCCAAACGAGGCTGTTCTTCGAGGCCGCTGACAAACGGGAATCGAGGTTGTTGTCGGTCCGTCGCAACGCCCCACATGTAAGAACACATCGCCATGGCGTCACCTTGCTGCAGGAGGTGGACGGCCTGAATCTGGTATCCGTTGCCGGTATCCAGCACCAACGGCGAAAGTGCCAGGCTCTTGCCCCATTTCTTAACTTCATCTCGGAAATGAGTCTTGTATCGAAGTTCCATCTGCACGAGGAACTCGATCACATCCTCCCCGCGTCGCAGGGTGAAATCTTCGCGTGTGAACTTTTGCTTGCCCACACCGGCAAGAACCGCCAGCGCCGCAGGGTTCGCATCGTTGATGGCCTTGTTTCCAGTTCCTCCAGACCCGATGGGCGCTAGCAGGACAGAATGGTCATCGACCGATTCACCGGGAAGCAGGAACATCCATGCCTTGCGTAAGCCATCATCGTTCGCGTATTTCTCTTTGAGGAAACGTGCCCACTGAAGGTGTAGCTCGTCGCGGAAGAATTTAGGCAGGCTTTGCCACTCGCCGCCGGTCATTGCCTTGAACCACCACTCTTCATTTTGAAGTTCCCAAACGGCAATCTGCGGGTCGTCCGCCAGTCGAAGGCCGTTTTTGTACTTGTTAGGCCAATCGGCGTTCGACTTCATCCGGCGCAGGGCCGCCTCCGAAGTTCGCCGATCCCATGCGATCTGTCGCGCGGATCGAAGCCCTTTGAACTTCAGTTCCTCGAACGCGTTACTCCAAGCCTCTGCACTGGCTGGGTCGTCAATCACGTTCACGTCATCGGCACCGAGGGAGCCCATGTCGTTGAAGCCGGTGAACCACACCTTGATGCCGCGCTTATCGAGCGCCGCCAGTGAGAAAGCCGTGAAATCAGCGTCAGAACCATCGCCGGGCGTGTAATCATGATTCCAGCTATTGCCGGCGGCCCAGAATCGAACCATGTTGAACCCAAGATCATGGATCCGCTGCGCGAGCGCATCATAAATACGACGCTGCTTGTCGATCTTCATCTGCCGGACTTCTGGCGTATCGCTGGAAGTGAGTTTGAATTGTGCGTTTTCCCCATCGGCCCAAAAATGACCGATCCAGCTCCAATAACGCACGCGATTACCATTGAGGCTGAGGTGTCCGTCGCGCACTTGAACGTAGCTACTATCATCCGGAAGTGTCGGCTGAGTTGACGGTGTCTGGCCTTTAACCATAGGGACTAAAGCAAAGACCCCAAAAGCGGCTACACATGCAGCCCTACCAAAAAATGAATTCATTAGCACCACTCCAAAAGCCAGCTAAACGTGTCAAATTCGAGTTTTAAGCGCTCTCCGGCGAACGCTTGGTAACGTCATCATATCCTACCGATTGGGTTTGAGCAATTTCATTCCATCGTTCAACAGACCGACCAAGGCAGAATAATTTGACCCACCCGTAAAAACGACTCACTTCCTATTCGCGATGCCGCTTCTTAGAACACGCCCCGTCGGCGAGGCCTCGCGCGGTTGAGACAACTTGGGTTTGCCGGGCCTGCCACAATATGCGGTGCGTTGAACAGGCAGGTTTTTAAGCTCCAAAGGCAGAAGTCCTCGTAATGGTTGGCCGTTAGCAGGGCAGATTGGGACGAGTTTCATGCTTTGGCGTGGCAAGGATCGCTCAAGCTACTCGACAGGTGCATACGCGCGCCGCTTTGCGAGCATTCTCCCTATCGCGTAGAGCAGGATTATGGAAATCGTTCCAGCGGCGATGATCCATGACACATGCACGTGAAGCAGGGCGGCGGGAAGCATCATCGTGATCACGCCACCACCGATGAACGGTGCGGACATCGGGGCCGCCAAGGCGTAGTCTGCGGCAGCGCCGGTCTGGCGGTCCCGGTCGACAATGCGCAGCAGAACCATCCCTTGAGCCGTCGTGGCGGTCGCCATCCCGTAGTTGATCGCACCCAATTCAAGCCAGTAGTCGGTCGGCAACAGCTTTCGCGACAACCAGAACAGCGTGATCGCGCACCACGCCGCGCCGACCGTCATGAGGATAAGCGATGGAACGCCGTACGACGCCAGCGCCGACGATCGCATGCTCGCCACTGCGGCGACAATGAGGACCTCCATCGCCGTCGTGGTCAGGCGCCGGATGGATAGCGGATCGATCAGGTCGGCCACTCCCATCGCCTGCATCAGCCGACGCACGATCCAACCACCGATCAGCGTGAAGAGGAACAACGGCAGGTTCTCGACGAGCGACCGAGCGCGGAAGGACATCAACTGTCGTTCGTCAATGCCGTTGGCAGCAAGGTTGATCGACCATTGCAGCAACGCTCCCGTCGCGAACGCCAGCGCGAGAAGAATCAGTTGGAACGCCAATGGATCGATCGCCGACGGTGAGACGCGCGCGTATGCGGCCGGCGTAGAGTTGCCTTCCTGATCGGCCGACGTCGTTTGCGGTGCGGATTCACTCGTCGCCGCGGTTGTGAGACGCTTATTGTGCGTCCAGCCCATGCGGATGGCGATGTTGACCAGGACGATGCCACTGATCGTCCCGTACAGCAAACCAGCGGCGGCGAAGAAGAAGGCAAGGTCGCGCGCTGCCGGCAGGCCGTCCATGCGCTCGTAGATATTGCCCCACGCGGCCGCGGCGCCGAAGCCACCGGCCCAACTGACTTCGAGCAATTGCCCGAACGGCAATGGCGTTCCAAATAGTGGCGCCAGGAGGGTGGCGGTGACGGTGTAACCGAGGACGATCTGCCCGAGGATGATGATCCAGACGACGATGCCTTCAGACACCGCCCGACGACCACCGCCGCCCGTTGTCTTGTTCGTGACCGGGCGATCGAGCAGCATGCCTGCGAACACGACCGCGATCAACGGTCCGGGCCACGATCGCCATTGGTCGGCCATCGTGCCGGCGATCGCTTGCAAGGGCTCGACGTACCGCGATGCCTGAACGCATGCCAGACCAACGAATCCACCGACGACGGACGCAGGGATGAAGAAGCGTCGAAGGATCGACAGGCGTGAACGCAGGACGAAACCGATCAACAGCAGGACGCAGATAACGATGAAGGGTGCGAACATTCAGCTGCATCCGAGGGTTGGGAAATTCTGAGCCTTGCCTACGCTACTTTGTCGGTCGTTCGTTGGCCAATGCGCGGGTCGCGTTTCCGTTGTAGACCTTGGCAAGCACGTCATCCGGCAAGGCCAGGCCATATATTCGCCAGTCGCCTGACGGCGCGAACGGATGATCATAGGGTTTAAAGTATTCGTCATCCGTTTCCAGAAAGCGGTAATAAATTGCGTTGCGCGGTTGGTCTCGCCGGCCGGGATATCGGTCGGTGCCGAACAGAATGCGATCCTGGTAGCGGACGAAGAATTTCCGTGCAGCGAACGGCTGGCGACCGAGTTCCTCGACGCGTCCCGAGATGTCGACGTACACGTTGGGAAGTTCGTCCAACCGCTGCCCAAGCTTGACCAGGTCGTCACCAAGGTTGGCCATGTGAGCGCTGATGAAGACGGTCTGCGGATGATCGCGAATCGCGTTGAAATGTTCGTCCATCACCTGCGCAAACTTCGGGAACCCTTCGCTAGCGAAGCTCCAGTCGGGGTGTCGGGTCAATTGAAGCCACCGTTCGTTGAATCGATCCACCGGTTCAAAGAACGGCGGGGGATCACCGGAGTGAATCAGGACCGGCAGTCCCAGTCGGCCACAGGCGTCGAAGATCGGCCCCAGTCGCTTGTCGTCGACCGCAATGCGGTTGCCGTTCACGTCTTTGACGGTCAGCCCGAGACTTTTGAAGATCTTCAAGCCACGAGCGCCCTGTTGCTTTGCGTCGCGAAGGAAGGCGATCGTTTTCTCGACGAAGTCAGGCCGATCGATCTGGCTGAAGTCGATATTGCAAAAAATCAGCAGCCGATCCGGCGCTTTGCCGGTAAATCGCTTTAGCAGTCGGTCAAGCTGGGCGCCTGAACCACCGCTCAGGTTAATGGCGGCCGTCACACCCTGCGCGTCCATCGCCGACAGCAACGCCGCGGGGTCCTGCTCGTTCCCCCAATGACAATGGATGTCGATCGCGGGAAACTTCGGCTCGGGCACGTCTGTGATCTTCGTCACGAGCGCGGGGCGCGGATCGTAGTCTTCCAGCAGCTCGCCCTTGGCCTGTAGGGCACGACCGGTTCCTTGTACTACTGGTTCGCTGGGCTGGGTGACCTGGGCGCTGCAGAACGATGCGGCGATCAAAAGGGACGCCACGGTGATCGCTCGCATCTTGACGTCACCCGTCCAATTTACCGGGGAAAACCGAGTGGGCCGAAATCCTGGTAAACGCGTTCTCATCAACTGTACCTTGGCGTCGAACGCGCCGACGTTAGAGCGTTTCATGCACGTTCCGCGACGCCGTGACACCCACGCAGCGCGTCGGCCTCAGGCGGAAGCAGGACATCATAAAACGAACGTTCGAGCTTGCAAAGCAAGCCCGAAGGTTCGAGAGCGATCGAAGCGACGGTAATCGACCGAGGTCGACGGAGCGATCGACGCGTGTGGCGCATAAAAGGCGTCACGGTCGCGTTGACCCGGCGATGTGTCTTTATCCGATGTCAGTTGGCCAGTCGTGTCGAAACCGAAGGACGTTGAGCCCCGGACGCAAAACGTACGATTCACCACCCGCACTAAGCGTGCCGTGCACGTCTGCCCTGAGGTCGATTGTGGCGCCTACTTCAGGACCGTCAACGCGGTAAGTGGCCTGGATCTCACCACGCGGGTGGGGCGTTGTCACGTCGAGTGCGCGAAGGGGGCCAAGCATTGGTTGCACGTGGACCGAGTCGAAACCGAAGCCCGCCGGCCGGATACCGGCAATGCTCGCGACGACGTGGAACAGCGGATGGGCGCTCCACGCATGGCAGTCGGATCGCGTGTTACCGAAGGATTCGGGCGTGGTCACGAATCCCTGTCCGACCAGTTCGTACCACGGCCGAAACCGCGCGAAGAATGCGGCTGGTCGGTGGTAACGATGCAGCACGTCAAACAGGTAGTGGGTGAAATACAACGAGCAGCGCGTCAAATCGGTTCGCGTGGCGAGTTGTTGGGCGATCGTTCTGCGTTGATCGTCCTCCACTGCGCCACTGGCGATGGCCAGACACTGCGCATGCTCCGTAAACACATTGAGCGCTGGCGTCTCTCGAACGAGACCACTGGCATCGTCGAGGAATGTTCGCCGGATGGAAGCGTTCAGGTCGTCGGCCAACCGCCTCCAGCGCGCGGCCAGTTCCGGCTCACCGATATGTCGTTCAAGTTCCGCCGCCTGTCGCAGTGCTGCCAGCATGAGCAGGTTCAGCGAGGCATTAAGACCGCCCGTCTCGCCACCCGGCGGTACTCCGAATCGGAACGGACTGTCGGCCCAGTCAAGGAAGTTCCACCCGGCGGGGCTGCGGATCAACCCATCCTCAGAGCTTCGTTCGACGGAAAATCGCTCTAACACCGCGCGGACCCCGGGCATCAAGGACAGGACCACGCTCACGTCATCCCGGTATCTCGCGAAGTCATGAACCATGCCGATCCAGATCAGCGCGAACGGTGGGATGAACTTTGCATCTCCCGGCGCTGCGTCGGTCGGCAGGCCGTTGAAGTTCATCCGCGAGCGGTCGAAGAGCTTCAGCGCCTTGACCGGTGGCCGCGAGTCGTGACTGTGCGCGTAGGTCATCAGACACTGAATGCGTGTGTCGCCGATGTACATCAACTGCTCGTAGTGCGGGCAGTCCATGTAGGTCTCGTGGCAGCACATCTCCAGCGTACGCCGAGACATGGCAAGGACGTCAGATAGATCGGGCGTGTTCACTCTTGGTGGGGTGACAAGCGACAGGGGGTAACGCGTCTCGCGGAGCTCGATCTTGGAGACATCAACCGGATCTGGACCCGTGCGGATTCTCAACTCGACGTACCGACCACACCGCCACCAGAGCGGGGCAAACGTGCGGTTTGCAAGACCATCCGGCGAGAATTGATCGGTGAGACCCTTTATCGTTCGTCCATCGATCGTGTCACGCTGCCCCTTTGGATGCAGCGACTCGGCATACGTCAACGACAGGGTCGCGCGGGCACCGCCACTAACCTGCAACTTCGGGTAGAAACAGCCATACGTGCGGAGGTCGATGAGCAATTCCACATTCGCATGAGGTGGCACGGTGACGGATGAACCCCTGTCGAGCAGGGCTTGCCATTCGGGAAGGCGATCGTCGGTTGATCGACGGACACTTAGCCCGCGCAATGGATCGCCCATCATGTGCGGAAGCGTCGCGGGTCGTAAGCGATGCCCTGGCCGGAACGCCATCAGCGTGAAGCCGTCATTGCCGTGCTCCCCTGCGACCACAGGCTGCCAACCTTCACCGTCACCTCGTTCGGTGCCCCAACTGAACCCCGCGGCATCGACCGTCTCGGCTGGGCCCACCCCCGTCGCTGTTCCAACGTCAACCGATGGATCGGTGAAGCGGATACCCTCGACGAGCTTGCATTCCCAGGTCGCCAGGCCTGTGCCGATCAGCGTCAGTCCGTCCGCGTCCTGAGGTGCAACGAGAAGTCCATGTGCGACCGAACGCTGTGCCCACGGCGAAAGAGAGCCCAGCGACCAGACGCGCGCGCCCAGCACGTGGTCCCCAGGCGTCAGCGGGAGGTCGTACGTCTCGAAGAACCAATGCTCTGGCTCCCCGCGCTCGGGGCCGCGACCGATTCGCTCTCCATCGAGATACAGTTCGTATCGTTCGTCCGCAGTGACGTGGACGCGCAGGCTGCGCTCAACATTAACCGTAAAGCGGCACCGGTACGCAACGACGACCGGTCGGGGCAGAGCCACTGAAGGGGCAATCCACCTGCACCGCCAGCCCGACCGGTCCTGCCACGGTGGGGCGTCTTCGTCCGCGCGAGGTGAGTACGGCGGACCCTGCGTGATCAGCGTTCGATAGGTGGTCGCCGATTCGATCATGGGGTCGGCCACACCAGGCGGTGCCACCCGTTCGTGCCAGTGGACGATAATGGCGACAGCGATAAACGCTGCTTAGCGGGGACGTCGTCGTGATCAAAGACGTTGATATCAAGGAAATCCGGACGCACCGTTGAATCGGCGGCCGAGACATTCATGACGTAAAACGTCGTCTGACCCTCGCGATGAACCGTTGCCGACGCAGTCACACCCGCAGTCGTCGCGCCCTCGTCGACGGGTTGAACGGCGCACGTTGCGTTTCCGTTAACATCGCTCGGCGCGACAGCAACGTTCCAACGACGCCCCACACTGTCAGCGAAGGTCAGCCGCACGGCATCGCCTGCATCGATCGCGTCAGTCGTGGTCGCGGGTTGGTGGGTGTCATCAGTGACTGCCAGCGCGACGATCAGCCCGTTGCCCGTCGACCGCAACCATCCACGAGCAGACAGGTCATTGGCGCCATGCCACCACTTGGACGAATCCGGCATCTTTGCATAAGCATTCTCGACGTGGTCGAGCAGCAGGATGTCCGGCTGCAAGGCATCCAAATCCGTTAAAGTTGGCGCAGTGTTGCCCGTCCACGGCTGCATGGCGGGCGTGCGACGCAGGGCCATGACGGCGGACTGTGAAGAGCGCCCCGGCTGGTCCAGATCGAACCGCACACCACGCTCTGCGGGCTTGCTGGCCAGCGCTGCCAGGTCATCGGGTGAACCGACGAGCAATTTCCACCCCATGCTGCCACTCTGCACTTTCACTGCAATCAAATTTTCGCCCTTCTTCAGCGGCACATCAAACGTGTGGTCGTTGATGCTGTATCCACCCCCATTACCGCGGTCGAGCGTGCTGTAGACGACCTGACCGTTGACGGCCCACTGCATCCACCAGTCGGCCGACGCACCGACGCGCACGGTCTGGTCGGTGACGCTGGTTACGGTGGCAAACAGCACGGCCGTCTCGCGTTCGCGCACCTTTCCACCGGCTTGCTCGAAGTCGATACGGTTATCTCGCACGAGCACCCGCTTGCCCGCGACCGTATTAGCGCCCGCAGTGCCAGGAAGGTCGCTTGGCATTTCGGTCAGCTTTGTCAGATCGACCTTCGCGTCGTCGACGGGGAGGAACGCGCTCCACTGTTTGGGCCAATCGACAACACTCGTTCCAGCCGCATGAACATCCACCGGCACGCGCACGGTGAGCGACTGTCCCGCGAGGACGTTAACCGGGAACTCCTGTTGAGCGAGCGTCACGTTCGCCGATGCGCCCGCCGACACGCGGAGCACGCCTTGCACCGGCTGGTTACCTCGGCTGACGATGGTGATCGGCAGGACGTCGGCCCCAACGTCGCGCACCGTGAATTCACTGGGCACATCCAATGCGGGTGGCGACACCTCAAGCACGCCGGCGCTGGTGGCATGCGACCACTTGAGGTACAGCGGGTCAACGCCCACTTCGATTGCAAATGTTCCATCAGGTGCTACGGCGATCTCGGTCTTGTTGCCGAACAAGTCGACCTGCTCGAGCTTTGTTCCCACCGACGAGGCCAGCGTAAACTGAACCCGACGACCGCTGGACGGGTCCGACCACAAAACCGCGCTGCGGGTGGTCGCGCCTTCGCCCTTGAATGTGTAACCGGTAATGCCGTTACCCAGGTCTGTTAATGCAGTGTCAAACCGCTGGCCGCGCATCGTGCGGACCAGGTTTGAATACGCGACGACCGCCGGCCGTGGCTCCTGCTCGCTGTAGAGCATTCCGTAGGCTTCTTCAAACATCAGCAGCCGGAAGAACATCAGGAACGGCAGACCTTGTGACTGCGCGTAGGTCATCTTCTGAACGACGGTGCGCGCCTGCACCTGCTCCTGCGCCGGAGTCTGCGCTGCCACACCAGACTCGGTGTCGGCAAACGGTTTGAGCTTACCGTGCATGCGCGCCAAGTCGCGAATGCGGTTCAGCGCCGACGCCTCGGCGGCCTGACCGGGCCCGTGACCATGGTACGACCAGACGTCGATCTTCGACGGGTCGACAATCTCGATGAAGCGCGTTGCCCGCTGGGTCGCCTCGGCGCCAGCGAAGCAGAGCCCACCGTTCAACACCTGCGCCGCGGGGTTACCGCGGTGGATCGCGTCATACATGACCTCGTAATCCTCGGCGTAGTGCTCGATCGGGCCCGGGTAGAAAAACGTCAGGTCAGGCTCGTTGCCGAGTTCGTAATACGTGATCTGCGGAAACCGTGATGCGGCCGTCTCAAGGAACTCCGTCTTCGTCTGCAATTGCCTGGCCCGTTCGTTTGGGTCCTGCGCTTTGGGTGGGTCGCACATCAGCATGACCTGCAGGCCAGCCGCGTCGTATGTCGGCAGGTGCGTTTCTAACTCACCGAGGCTCTCGCCCTCAAAGCCATGTCGTATGATGTCGGTGCCCATGAACTTCGCCCAACGCACGAGGCGCGGCGACTGGTAAGCAGCGCCCAGGCGCACATCCAGACCATACAGAAAGTCACCGGGCTTGGCCCGTTCAACCGGCGTTTCATCTGCCACAGCGAACCCACCGCGACGTTCGAAGACGACCGTGCCCTCACCGGTGAGGATCTGCAGGTGCGTGCGGTACGCGCCCAACGGCAGGTCCTTGGCGTCCAGCGACACGGCCAGTGGCACGGTCGACCGCGCGACGGCCGTAAAGTCGCCGGACGCCTCTTGCCGCACCTTCTCATCACGATCGATCACTTCGTGCCGATACGTGAACGCGGCGTCCTTCGTCGCGAGGTTCGAGAACCGGTACTGCACGTCGGCCGAACCGCCGGGCGGCAAGATCAGCAGGTCGCTAGCGGTCGCAAGGCCATCGAAACGGATGACGCGCTTGTAGTCCGGTTTTCCATCCAAGTCGTAGGCGCGCACCTTGATCGACCGGATCGCAAAGTCACCACCGAACGAGTTGATGCGAAGGTCGTATCCGTCGGTGTCCATGTCGCTGGGCTTGTGCCCATGCTGGCGGGCGCCGAAGTAGGCGTCATCAATGCGGACGGTGAACTTCTGCCACCCCTCGTTACGCCCCCAGCCACCACCGACCTTGCGGCTGCCGGTGGCGGTGTCGGCGCGCAACTCGACGGGCGCGTCGAACGTCTGGCGATACTCGACCTCGACGTCGACGACCGGTTGGCGCCCCTCGCGCAGCGCGGGGTCGGTCAGCGTGATCAGCACCGAGCGCGCCCACGGCACGTCGACCGCCGACCCGTTCTGGGCGACCCACGCCGCCTGCTCACCGTTGGGCGTTTTGATGACACTGGGCGCTAGTCCCGCGCGGTGGAACGTCATGTTCGTGGCGACCGGCTCGGCGTCAAAGACGATCGACGCTGCCTCCCCGTCAAACGTCGCGTCGCCGGCGTTCTGCTTTGGCTTGGCGGCGGCGGGCGCGCGCTTGGCGTTTTCGCCGGTTGGGTCGTTGACCATCAGCACGTCGGGGTTGAACGTGCCCGCAGGGAACGTGCTGACGCGCACCTCGTCGATCTCACCGCCGAAGCAGTCCTTCAATTCCACGTTCGCGCCGATCGTCAGTGTGGCGTTGGCGTCGGCGTGGTTGGGTTCCTGATTGCCGTCGCCCGAGGGTTTTCCGTTAAAGTAAAACCGCGTCGCGCCATCAACGCGCACGACCGCGACGTGCACCCACTCGCCCGCGGCGACGTCACCGGACCAACCGATCAGCGCCTTGCCACCCAGCAGGACCTGGTAGCCCTTGCCATTGCGGATCAGTGACCAACCGTGCCCACCACTGCCGTACTGCAGGATGACGCGGAACCCCTCCTCGGTGTTCGGTCGCACGAACGCTTCTGCAATAAAGTTGTCGCGCAGGTCGGCCAATCCCTTGCGCTGCAGCGCTTGCGTCTTTCCGTCAAACGAGATGCTGAGCGTCGAGCCTTTCGCCGCTGGACTGACCGCATCGCTGTACGTCGGGCCCGCGATCGGCTTGAGGTTTCGCTGCGCGACTGTGCGATCGACTGTTTCAGTTACGGCTTTGTTGGCCTTGGCAGCAGCGTCCTCCTCGCCCATGCGCCACTGCGAAACAACGTTTAACTGCGCCGGGGCGGCGCTGGCCAAGAGCAACACGACGATAGCGGCAAGAGATTTCATGGACGAACCCTCAAGAGAAAGAATAGTTTACAAACGCATGGAGACCGCGGCGTCGAAATTGCGCCGCTCGGTGTCCTCGACCGCAGACTTAAGCAAGTTGGCCCGGGCAAGCACGGAGATCGCCGTCGCGCCCCAACCGTGGGCTGTCACGTAGTTCAACTGACTAAACGCTTCGCTCCACGTAGGTTGGCCGGACTCGATCCACGGGCCGTACAGTCGTGCGAGGTGATCCAGCGCTGCTTTGCCGTGACCACGGTCGACCAACGGACCGAGAACGAGGTCCGTCCAACCAGGGCCGAACGGGAGATCCGTCAATCGCGAAGCGAGATAGTTGGCCACGCGCGATTGCTGTTGTTCGGAGCCCAGACAGGCTTCCAGCGCCATTGCGTTGGCATGTGCCGACACCTCCGCCGACGGCATGGGGATGACCTGGTTCGGCTGGAGGGTCGGGATCGCAGGGACCACGCGATCGCGATAGCACCCGGTGACGTCGTCCCAGAACGCCATCGCGGCACGACGCAGGACCGCCGCGTAGTTGCTCGCGATAGCGCTGGCGTTTGGCGCGGCATACTCGGCGTAGGTTTCGCACGCCATCATCAACAGGAGGTTAATCGGCAGTGAGTATGACCGGCGGTCAATTGGGGCCCAATCGATCCAATGCCAGCACCAGTCGGGTGGCACGAACAGTCCATCAGCGGTGACGCAACGCGTGCAAGCGGTGAGGAATTGCTCGAACTGAGCCATCGCGTCGCGCGCAAAATCGCAATCGCCGGTCAGCCGGGCATAGTCACCCAGTGCGATAATGGCTCGCAGGGTTTGGTCTGGCAGGATGACCGCACTTGTGCCTGCAGGGACGATGGACGACGGCCACTCACCGCTGTGCTTGGCCCATCTGGCGATCAGGCCGAGGCATCGGCGCCACATGGTGGGATCACCAAACGCAATGAAATGGGCCTTGCCCGTGACGGCGGCGTCGAAGGTCCACAGGACGTTC